>Ga0137375_10000037_pt1 | contig 103254 bp, 110 predicted proteins | sample SagtaG_24_FD_104936 | JGI IMG/M metagenome (GOLD analysis project Ga0137375, IMG submission 104936) | Vadose zone soil microbial communities from Sagehorn Ranch, Mendocino, California, USA - Sage1_R_113_16 metaG | ecosystem: Environmental > Terrestrial > Soil > Vadose zone | place: USA... | reverse complement strand
GCGAGGGGCCGAACTCCACCGTCAGCTGGCGCTCCATCAAGACCACCCTACTTGAGCCACGGCTTGGCCTGAGACGCTCGCGCCCCAGGACGGACGGCGAGAGGCAGCCGTGTCGCTTTCTGTATCAAGTACGACGGTCTACGCGGGGATGATCGGATCGGGCTCCGGCAGCGGGGGAACGGCGAACGACTTGTCCGACCCTTGCCACCGCATCTTCAGCCGCCCGCCCTTCCGTCCCTTTGTCGGGAAGACGAGGACCTCGGCGATGCATCGTCGGTAGAACCGGCGCCGCTCGGCGAGGTCGAATTCCTCGAGGGTGACCGGCTCCGCGCTTCGCGCCTCGTCTGGCCGCGGCGTGTGCCTCAGCGATCGACGCGCCTCCTCGACCAGGGCCTTGCGGGTCGCGAGGCCGGCAGCGAACTCCTTCGTCCCCACGGCGCGCTGGATGCCCACGTCGTCGCGGTACTGGGCGAGGTCCCGCTGCGCCTGTTCCACTGCCGCAAGCGCGTCCACGTAGCGCGTATCGCCCTCGATGACGGCGGCGACGTGCGGCTCGCGCTCCCCTACGGCCCGATCGAGCTGGTAGACGACGGGGCGCTCGACCAGTGGGAGCGACATGGACGCGTGACCGCCCGACGTGCACGCGTAGGTGCGGCCGCTCCCGTCCTTGCCGTAGGACAGGACGTGCATCACCGATCCGCACACCCCGCAGCGCGCGATCCCCTTCAGGCTCGCCGACTCGCCGAGGCCGGTGTGGACGGGCGCTCGCCCTTGCACGGCGTTCGCGGCCTCCCACTCGGAGGGCGTGACCAGCGGCGGGTGGCCGGGGTAGCCGCGCGCCGGGCGGGGCTCGCCCTTCCGCGAACGGTCGGGGACGCTCTGCTCGCCGAGGTAGGCCCTGTTCAGGACGACCTTGCGGACGCCGGTTCGCGTCAGCGGCGCGGTGCGCGCAATCTCGGTGAAGCCGACCCCGGACGCGCGGAGGCGGAAGATCTCGTGCACGGTGTCCGCGTCGCCGTTAGGCACGAGCCGCCCCGCATCGTCCTTGTGGTAGCCGAACGGCGCGGGCGCGCAGTAGACGCCGCGCGCGACGGCGCGCTCCTTGCCGGACATGCGCGCCTCCCGGTTGCGCTCCCGCTGGGCCTGCGCGACCGACATCATCATGTTGAAGACGAGCTGCTTCTCCGCCGTAAGGTCCTCCGAGTCGAAGCCTGTCGCCGTGGCCACCAGCCGCGCGTCGCACTCGACCAGCCTCCGCAGGGCGAGCGCGCCCTCCATCACGTCGCGCGCGAACCGGTCCTCGTACCGGACGACGACCCCAGCGAACTCGCCAGACTCGCAGCGCTCGATCAGCCCGCCGAGCTTCCTGTCCTTCGCGGCGACCCCGCCAGACACGTCCAAATCGACGCATTCGTCCTCCTCGAAGTAAACGTCCACCCCGTTGCGATCGCCCCACTCGCGGGCGGCCGCCTCCTGCTCCTCAGGCGAGGCGAAGCCCTCGCCCGCGCGGCCCCCGACCTCGCTGACTCTCACGTAGATTGCGAACGGTGCGGACAATGCTCCTCCCTCCAGGTCGTCCGCTGTCAGAGCGGACAGTATCAAAAGTTGTTCTGGAGAGCAACTACTTCGTGCAGGCGAGCCACAACGGCGATCTCGTCCACGCGGTGGAGGCGGGCGCGCTCGGTCGTGACGAGGTCACCGAGCTCGGGGCTGTGCTCACGGGTAGCGCACCTGGACGCCAGTCGCCCGACGACATCACAGCGTTCGACTCGACGGGCCTTGCGATACAGGATCTCGCTATCGCCCTCGCAGCGGTCGAGCGACTCGAGGAGCTTTCCGACGTACCCTTCCTGGACCTGTGACCGTCGCCTACCTGAATCTCTTCCGCTTCATCCCCGGCTACCAGACGCACATCACCGAGGCCCACAAGGAGCCTCTGGTGCTCCTTCTGCTCGCGTTCCTCATCACGTTTGTGTTGACGCGCCTCTACACACGCCTCGCGCGCATTCGCGGCTGGGGGAGCGGGAGCGTGCACGGAGTCCACCTTCATCACATGGTGGTGGGGATCGTCATCGTGCTGCTCGCGGGCCTGGCCGCGGTTGCCTCCGGGCCGGACACAAGCGGTCACGGGCGAGATCTGATCGGGATCTTCTTCGGCGTGGGCGCCGCACTGCTCCTCGACGAGTTCGCGCTCTCGCTCTATCTGCGAGACGTGTACTGGTCTCCAGAGGGTCGCAGCTCGATCGACGCCTCTCTCGTGGCGGTTGCACTCGCCTTGTTGCTGCTCGTCGGGATCTCGCCGCTCGGCATCCATGAAGAAGGCGTCAGCGGCCGCTGGGCCGCCTTCGGGGTGATCGCACTCAACTGCGCGCTCGCACTCATCACCTTCCTGAAGGGAAAGCTTGCGCTCGGGCTCCTCAGCGTGTTCGTCCCCTTACTCGGCTTGATCGGCGCGATCCGGCTCGCAAAACCGACCTCACCCTGGGCGAAGTGGTTCTACGGCCGACAACCGTCGAAGCTGGAGCGGGCGCGGGCGCGATACGCGGGCGAATCGGCCCTCAACCGCTTCAACGACTGGCTTACCGATCTCATCGGCGGCGCTCCGACCGCACCGCCCGAAGAGCCCAATTCGCCCTCCTAGGCGAGGACAAGCCGAGCGGGATCGAACAGCTCGAGCTGCGGACCCGGCTTGCCGAGGATCGCCCCGGCTACGAGCTCACCGCAGGCGAGACCGAGGACGTTGCCGTGGCCGGAATAGCCTCCGGCGACCCAGACACGTTCTTGTTCCGGCACACGTCCGACCACGGGGAGGAAATCGAGCACCAGCCCGAAGATGCCTGCCCAGCGATGCGTGATCTTTGGGCGCGTGCCCAGGAGCTCCTCGGTGAACCGCTCGAGAGCATCCTGAATCGGCTTCGTCGTCTCCTCTTCGTCGGTGAACTCGGACTCGAGCGAGGCGTCCCGGAAGCCCCCGACCAGCAAGGTGCCCTCGGGGCGCTGGTGCCAATAGTCGAAGCCCTGCCTTCCGTAGTGGGGCCGCTCGTACAGCAGCTCGGGCAAGGGCTCGGTCGCCAGCATCTGCGCGCGAGTCGGGAGAATGAGGCCTTCGAGCACTCCGAGCAGCCCACTGGGATAGCCGTCCGTGGCGACGACGACCGAGTCAGCCTCGAGATCGTCCACTGAGCCCACTCTCGTCTGCTCCCTGATCTCGACGCCGGCATCGGCAGCGGCTTGGGCGTGACGCCTGACCAGATGCGCCGGCTGAAGCACCGCATCGGGCGGATGGTGAATGGCAGCCGGAAACCTCCCGGCGAGCGCCCCGCCGGGCCGGTCGATCCACTCGGCCTCGAAGCCGTCCTCCTCCAGCGCCTCGAACTCGGCACGAAGCTCGTCGCGCTCTTCCTCGTCCGCGGCCAGCCGCAGGCTTCCCGTGCGCCTGAAGGCTTCGCCGCCGAGCTCCTCCATGCGGTCGAGGTAGGTCTCGGTCCAGCGCCAGTACTCGCGGGCGCGGTCGGCGCCCAGCCACTTGCGGGCATGGTGGTACGCCATCGCGCCGCCGCGAAGCGCGAAGCCTCCGTTTCGCCCACTGGCACCCGTGGCGATCTCGCGTGCCTCGTACAGGCGCACGCGGACTCCCCCGGCCGCGAGGGCGGTAGCACAGGAGCAGCCGGTAATGCCTCCGCCGACGACCTCGACCTCGGGGGCGCGGTCCAGAGGCCGGAGGGGAACAGGCTCGGAGGGCTCGTCCAACCAATACGGGATGTCCATGGCCCGATGCTAAGGCACCACCACCCGATATAGGCCCTCGGCCTCGGCGATCACACCCGAGAGCTCGAGCTCGGTGAGCGCGACCGCGAGGTCGGAGACCGGGATCCCGGTCACACGCACGAGCTCGTCCGCCGCGAGGGGGCCGTCGCGGAGACGCTCGTGTATCTGCCGCCCGAGCGGGCCGAGCTGGGGTGCCGCCGGCTCGGCCGGCTCAAGGCCGAACGACTCCAACACATCCCGGGCCGATGTGGCCGGAGCCGCCCCAAGCCGGAGAAGCTCGTTCGTCCCGGCCGAGAGACGGGAGGTGATCTCGCCGGGCACCGCGAAGACCTCACGTCCCTCCTCGAGCGCGAGATCTGCGGTGATGAGCGCGCCGCTCCTCTCTCGCGCCTCGACAAGCACGGTTGCCCGCGAGAGGCCGGCGATGATCCGGTTCCGGGCCGGGAAGCGCCACGGAGCAGGCTCGATTCCCGGGGCGTATTCCGAGACGACAAGCCCGGACGCACGAATCCGGCTCGCCAGGGAAGCGTGCGCGGCCGGATAGTCCCGATCGATCCCGCAACCGAGGACCGCCACCGTCCTTCCCCCGGCCTCGAGCGCTCCACGATGGGCCTCTCCGTCGACGCCGCGCGCAAGCCCACTGACCACGACGAGACCGGCCGCTGCAAGCTCCCGCCCGAGCGTGCGGGCCACCTGCGCTCCGTATGGCGAGCAGGCGCGGGCGCCGACCAGCGCGACGGCGGGGCCGTCGAGCATGCCATCGGCGGCTTCGCCGCGAAGGAAGAGACCAGGCGGCGGATCGTGGATCGCGCGCAGGAGAGTGGGGAACCGAGCCTCCGAGCGCCCGAGCCAGCGAACTCCTCGCTCGGCGAGGCCCTTCAGATATGCGGAGGCGTCGAAGCTTCTCTCGAAGGCGCGAAAACGCTGGTTGGCCGGGGCCGACACGACGTGCGACTCAGTCGCGGCGGCGAAGGCCGCGAGGGCGAGCTCGCTCATTGGGGCAGCTCCCGAGGAGAGCGGTATGAGAGCGCCTCGGCGACGTGGTCCGGCAGAACCGCATCCGCGTCGGCGAGCGCGGTGACGGTTGCGGCGACCCGGGCCACCCGCGCACGGCCGCGGGCAGACAGCGGCAGCCGTTCGACCGCCCGATCGAGCAACGCATCCGCCTCCGCAGTCCGGCGCGGCGGCCCGCGTCGGAGACGGGCACGGGCGTTCTCGACGCGCCCGCGCACAAGAGTGGAGGTCTCCGCCGGCCCGGATGCGAGGTCGGTCGCCCGCGGGCGTGGCACGGTGAGCACCAGGTCGAAGCGGTCGAGGAGCGCCGCCGAGAGCTTCGCCCGGAAACGCGCAAGCTGCTGCGCGGAGCACGAGCACTCGGCCGCGGGATCGGCACGACCGCCGCACGGACAGAGGTTCATGGTGGCGATGAGCTGAAAGCGGGCGGGAAAGAGCACTTGGCCGGAGGCCCGCGCGACGCTCACAGAGCCGTCCTCGAGCGGCTGTCGCAGAGCTTCCAGGACGGGCCGCTGAAACTCCGGGAACTCATCGAGGAGCAGAACGCCGCGGTGAGCGAGGCTTGCCTCACCCGGGTGCGGCGAGCTTCCACCGCCCACGACCGCCGCCGTAGACGAGGTGTGATGAGGAGCCCGGAAAGGAGGCCTCGTGATCAGTCCTGCTCCGGGAAGCAGCGCGCCGGCGACGGAATGGATCCTCGTCACCTCGAGTGCCTCCTCCGCCACGAGCGGCGGAAGGATCCCGGGCAGCCTGCGGGCGAGCATCGTCTTGCCGGTTCCGGGCGGCCCCGCAAGCAGGAGGTTGTGGCCGCCGGCCGCGGCGAGCTCCAGCGCGCGGCGCGCTCGCTCTTGCCCACGCACGTCCGTGAGGTCCGGGTACACGTCCGCCCGGCGCCCGTTGACCGGCTCGACCGGAGGAGGCTCGCGCTCGCCGCGGAGGTATGCGGCTGCCTCCGCCAGATGGCGGACGGCCACGGGCTGGACTCCCGCCAGTGAGGCCTCCGAAGCAGAGGCCGCAGGACAAACGATTCGCTTCAGTCCGAGCCGCTTCGCGCCTTCGGCGACGGCCAGGATCCCTCCCACCGGGCGGAGCCGGCCGTCCAGCCCCAACTCGCCCACGACGGCGTGCTCGGAGAGCCGTCCTCCTGGTATCTGTCCCGACGCGGCGAGGATGGCAAGGGCAATCGAGAGGTCGAAACTCGACCCCTCCTTCCGCAGGCCCGCCGGCGCAAGGTTGACTGTGATCCGCCCCCGCGGCCAGTCGAGCTCGGCCGAAGCCACGCCGCTCCGGACGCGGTGCTTCGCCTCCTGGCAGGCCCGGTCTGCGAGGCCGACGATGGTGAAGCCCGGAACGGACCCGCCGAGATGCGCCTCAACGTCGACCCGCCTCGGCTCGAGTCCCACGAGAGCATGAGTTATCGCGCGCGCAAGCACTCCCCGACCGTAGCCGGGACTTCATCGCGGGACTGCAAATTAAGAGGGCCGGATTTCAGCAGCGCGCGACGAGCACATCCTCGAAGAATTCGCCGGCGCGGCGCCCGGTCCGGCGGTTCACGTGCCGGCGAAGGCGCTCCTCGAGCTTCAGCCCGACCCGCTCAAGGATCGGTGGATAGAGGTCGCGGCGATCGTTGACCACGATCACGACCGGCACCCCCGGCCGCAGGAAGCTGACGGCGTTGCGGAGCGAAGCCGCAATCCCGTCCGCATACGCCTCGAGGGCTGCGCGACTCATGCCGTGCGCGGCGGCGCCGAGCTCGAGCTCGCGCCGGTCGTCGAGCCCCAGCAGCTCGTAGGCGTGCCGGTGCTGCTCGTGGTAGTCGATCAGCCCCGGGTAGGGCGGCGACGTCACGACGCCGTCGAATTCACGGCCGAAGTCGAGCACGCGTGAGTCGCCGTGCCGAATGTCGGCCGAGCATCCGCGGGCGCGCAGTCTCGCGAACTCCCTGATCCGGCCGAGCGTGTCGAGCGTGTACCGCTTGAGAAACGGCGTCGCGCGGCCGACGGGGCGGCAGGTGCGGCGGTGCTTGTGACACCAGTAGGGCTTGAGCTGCGGCACCTTCGGAAAATCGAGATCGAAGTGTCTCGTGCGGCGGGCGGAGCGGGCGGCGCGGGCAAGGATCACGCTCAGGACATCTGCGTGCTCGGCTCCTTCGCTTAGCCGCTTGAAGTGGTGAAGCTCCGCCGCCGCGGCCGCGGCGTACCAGTCACGGATGTACCCCTTGAGGCGAATCGGGGGAGCCTTCGTCTCCTGGAAGCTCGCGAGAACGTCTCGCAACTCGTGCTCGAGCGAGAACAGGTTGTAGCGGGCCGTCTTCACGCGCATGAGCAGGCAGTTGAACTCCGACACGTCGGCGCCGGTGGCGTCGAGCTCGCTCTCGAGCGCCTGAACGAGTGTCGTCCCAGAGCCCGCGAAGGGATCGAGCACGCGGCCGCCGGGCTCGAAGTAACGCGAGAGTAGCGTCTCCACGAGTTGCGGGATGAACTTCCCCAGGTACGGGTGCAGGCGGTGGACGTGCTTCGTCCGCTGGCGTTCGGGGAGCTCGGCCTCAGACCAGGAGAGGTCGAGGTCGATCTCGCGGTAGAGCGCCTCCTGTGTGGCGGCCATCCCCGCAGTTTTCGACGGCTGTAAGGGGAATCCTCAAAGGGCGTTGCGAATGCGCTCGATCCGGTCCGGGCGTACGGCGACGACGTCGAACGTGACCTCGAGGTCGTCGAGCTCTCGTCGCGGAGCAAGCCATGTCTCCGCAGCGCAACGGAGGCGGCGTTGTTTCTCCGCGTTGACCATCTCGGCGGGGTGACCGAAGCTTTCTCCCGTCTTGGCCTTCACCTCGCAGAAGACGAGCAGCCGCCCGCGACGGACGATGAGGTCGATCTCGTACCGCCCGGCGCGCGCGTTCTGGGCGAGGATCCGGTAGCCGCGGAGGCGGTAGTAGCGGCGCGCCCGGCGCTCGGCGGCCGCGCCTGCGGCGCGGGTGCTAGGCAACCTTGGAGTCGAGATCCGCGTAGCAGAGGGCCTGGAACGACCGCCGGTGAATCTCGGACGGTCCTCGCTCCCGCACCTTCGCGGAGTGTCCCGGAGTGATGTAGCCGACGTGGGACGCAAACCCGTAGTGAGGAAAGAGCGCGTGCATCCTCCTCATCGCCCGGTCGCGGACAACCTTGGCGACGATCGAGGCGGCCGCGATCGCGGCGCTGCGTTCGTCCCCGTCCACGACGGCTCGGTGCTCGGGCGCGGACGGGCCGAGCCGGAATCCGTCGACGAGGCAGATCTCGGCGGGAGGCGACAGGGCCGCCAGCGCGGAGCGGAGCCCGGCGAGGTTCATGCGGTGGAGTCCGTGGCGGTCGATCTCCTCGGAGGGGATGACGCGGACCGTCACCCGCTCGGCGGCTGCGACGACGGCACGGAAGAGCTGTTCTCGCTCGTCGGGGCTGACCTGCTTCGAGTCGTTCAGCCCGGCGAGTGGGCGGACGCGGCCGTGTCTAAGGGAGCCGTAGTCGAGAAGGACACCGGCGACGACGAGCGGTCCCGCGAGTGAGCCACGCCCGGCCTCGTCGGCTCCGGCCACGAAGCGAACTCCGAGTCGCCGGTCGTAACGGAGGAGCCTTTGGCCGGTACGAGGAGGCACCTGCCGAGAATAGCGCTCTCGCCGGAGCGAGTCCGTCACGAGAGCGCGCCCTCTTTGCGACGAAGGTTCGGCGGGAGAGGGGCGGCCGGGCGGCGCCGGCTGGCGAATTCGGCACAGAACCGGCGCAGACGTGTGCGGATATGAGCGTTATCCTCGGGGTGGGAGGCGGGTGGCCTCCTCACCCCACCCGGGTGGGGCAGTTCTCGAGAACAGCAGGCCGAGCAGGGTGGATCGCTCGGCTTGCCGCTACTTCTCGCTCGGCTCGCCGCTGCTTCTCGTTCGGCTTGCCGCTACCGCTCTTGCGCCGAATCCGAGTCGGACTCGGCTTCGTCGGAGGTGCCGGCTTCCGACTCGGGGGCTTCGGGCTCAGCGGCTTCCGGCTCAGCCGCTTCGGCTTCCGCTCCGGCAGCTTCTGGGTCACCCGCTTCTGGGTCACCCGCTTCCGGCCCGCCGGCTTCCGCATCTGCCACTTCAGCCTCGGCGGACGCCTCGGGCTCGCCCACCTCTTCGGCCTCTGCCTCCGGCGCCTCCCCAACCTCCGTCGCCTCGGCGCCTTCGGCCTCCGGCCCGGCCTCCCCGTCCTCAGCAAGCCCCTCGGCTGCCGCTTGCCCGTCGCCGCCCGCAACTCCCTCCATCGCCAGGTCGGCCAGCGCACCGGTCCTCGCGCGCACGCGCGCACGGCGCCCAACCTTCTTCCGCAGGTAGTACAGCTTCGCCCGGCTGACGTCGCCGACCGCCCGCACCTCGATCCGCTCGATCTTCGGCGAATGGACGGGGAACGTCCGCTCCACGCCCACGCCGAACGACTGCTTGCGAACCGTGAACGTCTCGTGCACACCCGCGCCCTGGCGCTTGATCACGATGCCCTCGAAGACCTGCAGCCGCCGGCGCTGCCCCTCGATGACCTGGAAATGCACGCGCACCGTGTCGCCCGCCTTGAATCGCGGGAGATCGGAGCGCAGCTGACGCTGCTCGAGTGACTCGATCACCTTGCTCATCGGAGAAAGCGGCCCCACCGAGGGCCGCCGCCGAATGCTAGCGAACCTTCCGCCGTCGAACGCCCAGGGCCACGATGCCGGCGATGATGAGGCCGAGGATGGCGAGAACGATGCCGCCCGTCACGCCGGGCGTGGTCACGGAGATCCGGTTCGGCGGCCAATACGTGGCGAACACCGGGCCGATCAGGTTCTTGCGCGGCACGGCGCCCCAGCGGCGGGAGTCGCACGACTGCGCGCGATTGTCGCCCACGAAGAAGTAACGGCCCTGGGGCACGACCCAGGACCCCGACTCGTGGTCGCGCCGATTGGGCTTCACCCAGCTCGAGTCTTCAAGCCGCTTCCCGTCGATGGAGAAGACGCCGTTGCGCTCCGTGACCCGCTCTCCGGGCAGGCCGATCAAGCGCTTCACGAACGTCCCGCCCGCACCGCACTCGATCTTCGCCCGAGGCGGCGTCTCGAAGACGACGATCTCGCCGCGGTGAGGACTGCGGAAGTGGTAGATGAAGCGGTTCGCGAGCACGCGGTCGGAGAAGTGGGCGAGGCAGCCGGAGCTCGGGCGCGCGCAGTGCAGCGTCGGCTCCATGGACGGGGACGGGATCCTGTACGGGTTGACGACCCAGGCCTTGATCGCCAGGACGATCGCGATCGCGCCCGCGATCGTGAGCACCCAGTCGAGCGCGATCCGCCACGGACGCGGAAGCTTGTGCGTAAGGCGCGTGAACGGATTTCCGGGCGGTTTCTCCTCGACCTGCCACGGCGGCCTCTCGACCACCGGAGCGGGCTCGTAAGTCTCCGGAAGGAACGAGGACAGCGGTTCTTCTTCCTGCTCCTCGACCTCATCGTCCGCAACCGTCGTGGCGACGCCGGCCTGTGCGTCGTAGGAGGCGCGCTTCTTCGGATCGGAGAGGAGCTTGTAGGCGTGGTCGATCTCCTGTTCGCGCTCCCTCGTCTCCGCCGACCCGTCCTCGGCCGTCCGCTGACGCCTCAGCTGGCGGTACGCGTACCGGATCTCGGCGTCCGAGGCGCTCCGGGGGACGCCGAGGACCTCGTAGGGATCGCTCACGCGAAGCTCCTCAGCCAGCTCTGCTCGCGGCGCCACTCCTTGATCCGGGCGTGGTCGCCGGAGAGGAGAACCTCGGGGACGCGCCAGCCGCGGAACTCGGCCGGCCGCGTGTAGTGCGGGTACTCGAGCCCGCCCCCAAGCTCAGGCGAAAAGCTCTCCACCAGCCCCGACTCCTCGCTGCCGAGCGCCCCCGGCAGGCGGCGCGCAACCGCGTCCACGACCACCATCGCGGGCAGCTCGCCCCCGGAGAGGATGTACGGGCCGATCGAGATCGCGTCCGAGGCGAGATGCGTGACGACCCGCTCGTCGAAGCCCTCGAAGCGCGCCGACAGCAACGTCAGCCGCTCCTCCGCCGCCAGCTCCTCGACCACCTGCTGGTCGAGCTGCCGTCCCTGGGGCGTCAGCGCGACCACCCGGTGGTCGGGAACGCCGCCGTACACGGCGTCGAGCGCGGCGGCGACGACGTCGACTCGTAGCACCATCCCGGCGCCCCCGCCGTACGGTTCGTCGTCCACCTGGCCGCTCTTGAGAGGCGAGCTCTCGCGGTAGTTGAACAGGCGCAGCTCCAGCTCGCGTCCGAGCACGGCCGCGACCGGCCGCTGCTCCGTGAGCCAGCCGAACGCGTGAGGAAGAAGCGTGAAGACGTCGAGTTGCAAGGAGATCTGAGGTTACCCACGCGAAGCGTAGCCGGGTGCGACAACGATGCGGCTGCGCTCGAGGTCCACTTCACGAATACACGCCTCGACCAGGGGAAGCAGGACGCCGGAATCGAGCTCGAGCACGTCGTTGGCGACGCCGGGCTCGACCTCCACGACCCGCCCGAGCCGCTCCCCGCCCTCCTCCACCACCTCGAGGCCGACGAGATCGGTGGCGTAGTACGTGTCGGGGCCCAGCTGAGGCAGCGACCCGCGCTCGACCTCGAGCGCGTCGCCCCGCCCGGCCTTCCGGTCGAGCCGAATCACAGGCCGGCCGCCAGCCCGCTTCGATTCGACGATCTCCGCCTCCTCGCCGCCGACGTAGAGCCGCGCCCCGAGGACAAAGCGATCCGGATCCTCGCTCGCTTCCTCGACGACGAAGGCGCCCCGAAGCCCGTGTGGCCGCCCTACCCGGCCGACCTGGACACGGTCACTCGGCAATTTCGAGCAGAACCCGCCGGCCCTCCCGCGCTCCACTCGCGCGGGCGATCGTGCGGAGCGCGCGTGCGATCCGGCCGTGGCGGCCGATCACCTGCCCCATGTCGTCGGGGGCGACGTGGAGGCGCAGGACGAGCGCGCCGTCGTCGTCCTCCGCCGTCTCGACGCGAACGGCGTCGGGGTCGCTGACGAGCCGCTTGGCGAGGTACTCGAGCAGCTCCGCCACGTCAGCCGATGTTCTTCGCCCTCAGCAGGCGAGAGACGGCGGTGGAGGGCTTCGCGCCCTTCCCGAGCCAGTCCCTGATGCGCGCCTCGTCGAGCTCGATCGTCGAGGGATCGGTCTGCGGGTTGTACCGCCCGACGATCTCGAGGAACTTGCCGTCCCGCGGCGAGCGCGAGTCGGCGACAACGACGCGGTAGATCGGGTTCTTCTTCGACCCGACGCGCGTGAGTCTCATGTGAACCGCCATGGGCCTCCTAACCTAGCGAAGTCCGGGAATTGCCGGAATCTTGCCTCTCCGCATGTCCTTCATGACCTTTGCCATCTGCTTGCGTGCGGCGAGGAGCTGGTTGACCTGCTGCACGGTCACTCCGCTGCCTCCGGCGATCCGGCGCCGGCGCGAGCCGTCGATCATGTGCGGGCGCGCCCGCTCGTCCGGCGTCATCGAGAGCACGATCGCCTCCACGCGCGCCATCTCCCGCTCGTCCACGTCCACGCCCTGGAGCTGCTTGCCGAGCCCGGGCACCATCGAGAGCAGGCTCTTCATCGGTCCCATCCGCCGCAGCATGCGGTAGCTCTGGAGGAAGTCGTCGAAGGTGAACTCGCCAGCAAGCAGGCGCTGCTCGAGCTTCTTCTGTTCGTCCTCCTCGACCGCGGCCTCGGCCTTCTCGACCAGGGTGAGGACGTCGCCCATGCCGAGGATGCGCGAGGCCATGCGGTCGGGGTGGAAGTGCTCGAGCTGGTCGAGCTTCTCGCCGAGCGAGACGAGCTTGATCGGCTTGCCCGTGACGGCCTTGACCGACAGGGCGGCGCCGCCGCGGGCATCCCCGTCCAGCTTGGTCAGGACGACCCCGTCGAAGGCGACCCGTTCCAGGAACGCCTCCGCGACCGAGACCGCCTCCTGACCGGTCATCGCGTCGAGCACGAGCAGGACGTTCGTCGGCCGCGTCGCGTCGCGGACGGCGGCGAGCTCCTCCATCATGGCCTCGTCGACCTGGTGGCGGCCGGCGGTGTCGACGACCACCACGTCATTCCCGTCCTGCTTGGCGCGCTCGACCCCTTCGGCCGCGACCTTCACCGCGTCTGCCTCACCGGTGAAGACCCGCACCTGGATCTGGCGGCCGAGCTGCTCCAGTTGCTCGACGGCTGCGGGGCGCTGGAGGTCGGCGGCTACGAGCGCGGGCGACTTGCCTTCCCGCCGCAGCAGCAGCGCAAGCTTGGCCGCCGCCGTCGTCTTCCCCGAGCCCTGGAGGCCGGCGAGGAGGATCACCGTGGGAGGGCGGCCCGTGAAGGCGAGCCCGGAGCTTCCGCTTCCCATCAGCGCCGTCAGCTCCTCGTGGACGATCTTGACCACCTGCTGGCCGGGAGTGACGCTCTTGAGGACGTCCGCTCCGAGCGCCCGCTCCCGGACGCGGTCGACGAAGGCCTTGACGACCTTGAAGTTGACGTCAGCCTCGAGCAGCGCAAGCCGGACCTCGCGCATGGCTCGCGAGACCGCTTCCTCGTCCAGCGTGCCGCGTGAGCGGAGGTCGCCGAGCGCGCTCTGGAGCCTGTCCGACAGGGTCTCGAACATCGCCGACAAGTTTAGGTAAGGGTGTGCGGAATGCTTCGACGCTCGATTTTGCTGCTCGCAATCGCGGTCTTGGCTGCCTGCGGTAGTGGCGGAGGGCGACCGTAGTCTGTCGACCGGTTTCTCTATGGAGGTCGCCACTTCGCCATCGAAGGCACTGTGGAGCTCGGGGCAGCTGGCTTGCTACGGCTGCTCCCTTCCACTGCAGCCATTCCGGGTTAGTGCGGAAGGCGACTTCACACCGGCAGGAATACGAGTCAGAGGCACGATGGCCGGGATTGCCGGTCACCTTTACGTGTTGGGTGAGAGATTGGGCTTTTTGGACAACGCCTCCTGGAGCGGCACGGATCGCCGCTCTCACGTCGAGCTTGAGCTCTCGCGGATGCACTTGGAACGCGTCGCACCTGGTGAGGTGTCGCCGGGCATCAAGTACGTCCGTCTCAGCGCGGATGTCACATTGGGGCACCGCTGAGCACAGGTCGCTTATCGTCCCGGGGCCAACTGGAGGAAGGGAGCTGACATGGCAGACGTCGCGAAAGTGATCACCCTGATCGGCTCGTCGCCGGAGAGCTTCGCCAAGGCGGCCGACGCAGCGGTGAAGGAAGCGTCGAAGACGCTGCGAGACATCCACGGCGCGGACGTGATCTCGATGAGCGCCGTGGTCGAGGGCGACCACATCACCGAATATCGCACGACCGTGCATATCGCCTTCGGCGTCGAGCGCTGACCTTCTTTGGGGAGGCTCGGGGCCTCCCCCGCGCTCGCCGAAGTTCCGAATTCGGCACGAACCGTCTCACACTCGTGCGGCTTTCCTCGATACGCTCATCGCGGAGGGAGGCCCGCGGCCGACCCCGGCGAGATTTATCCGGAGACGAGGGCGCGGGCGAAGTCGTCCGGGTCGAACGGGCGCAGGTCTTCGAGCGCCTCCCCCACCCCGACGAGTTTCACCGGAAGACCGATGTCGTGTGTGATCGCGACCGCGATCCCGCCCTTGGCGGACCCGTCGAGCTTCGTCAGCACCACGCCCGTCACCTCGACCGCCTCAGCGAAGAGCCGCGCCTGCTGCAAGCCGTTCTGGCCCGTCGTCGCGTCGACGACGAGCAGCGTCTCGTGCGGGGCTCCCTCGAGACGCTGGGCGATCACACGGCGGATCTTCGCCAGCTCGTCCATGAGGTTCGTCTGCGTGTGCAGACGCCCGGCGGTGTCGACGAGCACGGCGTCCCGCCCGCGGGAACGCGCTGCCTCGATGGCGTCGTAGGCGACGGCGGCCGGGTCACCTCCGCGGGCAGCGCCCACCAAGTTGGCGCCGGCACGCTCGGCCCAGATCTCGAGTTGCTCGTCGGCGGCTGCCCGGAAGGTGTCCGCGGCAGCCACGATTACTTTGCGGCCGTGCTCGCGTAGCCGCTGCGCGAGCTTCCCGATCGTGGTCGTCTTCCCGGTCCCGTTCACACCCACGAACAGGATCACGCTCGGCCGGGCTGCGACATCGAGCCGGCCCGGATCGCCGAGCAGCGCCGCGATCTCCTCCGCGAGCGGGCCTTCGAGCCCCTCGGAGAGGGTCTCACGCGCCTCGAGCCTGCGAACCAGCTCGGCGGTCGCCGGCACTCCCACGTCGGCCGCGATCAGCGCCTCTTCGAGCCGTTCCCACGCCTCGTCGTCGGCAGGATCGAAGGTCGCGGCCGCGAGCTGCTGCGTCAGGGCGCGACGGCTCTTGCCGAGCGAATCGCGCAGGCGCCCGAAGAAGCCCTGCTGCTCCTGTGGGCTCTCGTCCGGCCCGGCCTCGCCGAGCAGCTCGCCCCAGCTCCTGGTCACGGCGGCGAACGTTAGCGCCCTAGGCCGCTTTCTCTTCCTCCTCGCGGGGAACGCGGCGGGAGACGATCTCGGACAAGCCTTCCGGCCCCATGGTCACGCCGTAGAGGATGTCTGCGGCCTCCATCGTCCGCTTCTGGTGCGTCACGACGATGAACTGCGCACGGTCGGAGAACCGCCGCAACAGCTCGATGAAGCGGCCGATGTTGGGATCGTCGAGCGCGGCCTCGACCTCGTCGAGCACGTAGAAGGGGCACGGCCGCGCGAGGAAGAGCGCGAACAGGAACGAGATCGCACCGAGAGCCTTCTCGCCGCCCGACAGGAGCGACAGCCGCGTGACGCGCTTTCCGGCCGGGCGCAGCTCGACCTCCACGCCGCGCTCTTCGTCTTCGTTCTCCGGCTCGGTGAGCCGTAGCCGGCCCTCTCCGCCGGGGAAGAGCGTGGCGGCAACCTCCTCGAAACTCTCGCGCACGCTTTCGAACGTCTCCGCGAACCGCCGCTCGACCGTCTCCGTGAGCTCCGCCCGGAGCTTCTCGAGCTCGCCCAGGCTTTCCTCGAGATCCTCCCGCTCCTCCTTGAGCTCGTGCAACCGCTCCTTCTCCTGCTCGTATTCCTCCTTCGCGAGCGGGTTGACCTGCCCGAGAGTCTCGCGGCGGCGCTCGAGCCGCTCGAGCTTCACGGCGAGCTCGTGTCGGTCGTCGCCTTCTGCCGGATCGGCGCCTGCAGCTTCCACCCTGGCGCGCGTTTCCCGGAGATCGGCCCGGAGCTGTGCGAGCTCGACCTCGAGCGCACCTGCCTCTTCGCCCGCGACGCTCAATTCCCGCCGGATCTCGGCTTCCGCCGCACCCAGTCGGCGAAGCTCTTTGGCGAGCGCGCCCGTGCGCTGACCGCCCGCGTCCGCCCTCGCACGCAACGGTGCGTCCAGACGTTCGGCCGAGGCCGATGCGGCGTCGAGAGCTCGCATCACCCGCTCGGCGAGCCCCGAAAGCCGTTCCACGACCTCTTGCGGGAGCCGGGCTGCGCTGCCCGTGCCGCCTGCCCGCTCCCAGGCCTGCTCGGCCTCGCGCGCGCGAGCCTCCGCCTCCTCGGCCTCCTGCCGCGCGTCGCCCTCCTCCGCGGTCAGCTCCTTTGCTTCACGCGCGAGTGTCCGTCGGCGGCCCTCCAGCTCGAGCAGGACCGCCTCGGCGGCCTCGCCCGCGAACCACAGCTCCCCACGGGCGGGCGCGTAGCCGTGCCCCTCTTGGGTGACCGCGATTCCGCTCGTCACGCGGAGCAGCTGCTCGCGCCTGACGACCATCACCTCGGTGAGGAGCTGGCGGACCGCTTCTCCCCCGGGTTTCGCCCGCGCGCGGTCGGCCAGCGAGGATGAGGCGGCCCGCGACCCGGCGGCGGACGGCGGCACGAGAACGACGAGGCTGCCGAGCCCCTCCTTCTGCGCGCGCTCGACCAGCTCGAGCCCCTCCTGCGGGGATCGGGCAGACAGCGCCGACGCCCGCGACATGAGCGCGGCGGCGACCGCCCGCTCGTAGCCGGGCTCGATCTCGAGCAGGCTGAGAGCGAGCGCGCGGCCCTCCTCCGAGAGCGCCCGGGCGGCCGGAGGGATTCCCTCGCGCTCCGCGAGCGAGCGTTCCAGCGCTTCGAGACGCTCTCGCGCAGCCCGGGCCTGCTCCGCGAGCGTGTCCCGATCGAGAGCCGCCCGGCGCGCTCTCGCGGCCGATTCGGCGGCTTCGAGCCGCAGTGCGTCGGGGGTCTCGGTCGTCGACAGCTCGGCCTGCAGCCTCTCGAATAGGTCCCCCAGCGCTTCTCGCCGAAGCACAACTCGCTCGGAGGCGCTCCGCAGCCGGTACAGAGACGCGGTCGCCTGCTCACGGCGACCGGCGACGTCGGCGAGCTCGTCCTCGGCCGCGCGCCGCTCCTCGAGCAGAGCCTCCAGCTTCCCGTCGATCCGCTTCCGCGCGAGCGCCGAGGCGGTCCGCCGCTTCTCTCCTTCGGAGAGACGTTCCTCCAGCGCGGCTAGGTCGAGCTCGGCGATTCGAGCCTCGATGCCGGCGATCTGCCCGCGCAGCTTCTCGGCGCGCTCGGCCGCGGTCGCCTGGAGCGCCAGGGGCCGTACGCGTTTCTTCACCTCGGCCTCAAGATCGCGGGCCCGCTCGACCTCGCGGCCGACGCGGGCGAGCTTCAGCTCCGCGCGGTGGCGACGACGCTTGAAGCGGCCTAGACCGGCGGCCTCTTCCACGAGCGCCCGGCGCTCGCCGGGGCTGCTCGCGAGGATCGCCTCCACCTTCCCCTGGCCGACAACCGAGTGCATCCCCCTGCCGAGGCCGACGTCGGCGAGGAGCTCGACGACGTCCGTGCGGCGAACTCCGGCCCGGTTGACCAGATACTGCCCCTCGCCGCCGCGGTGGAGGCGGCGGACGATCGACACCTCCGAGTAATCGAGCTCGGCGAGGCGGCCGTCTTCGTTGTCGAGCAGCAGCTCGACCTCACACCAGCCGGCGCGCTTGCGCTCCGCGGAGCCTGCGAACAGCACGTCATCCGCCTTCTCAGCCCGCAGCTCGCTGGGCGTGAGGCTCCCAGCCGCCCACACAATCGCGTCGACGACGTTGGACTTCCCCGACCCATTCGGGCCTACGACGACGGCCACGCCCGGCTCGAGCCGGATCTCGACCGGGCCCGAGAACGATTTGAAGCCGCGCAGGCGAATGGCTCGTAGGTGCACGCGCGCTGAACGCTACTGAGCGGTTCGGACGCCTCAGCCCGTGGAATCAGGCCGTTCCAACGCTTCTTCTGCCGCGGCCTGCTCGGCTTCCTTCTTCGACCGGCCCCGCCCCACCCCGATCCGCTCTCCCCCAACGGTGGCCGCGACGGTGAACGTGCGCTCGTGCGGCGGCCCGGCGGTGTCGATTACCTCGTAGCTCACCTGCTTTCCCTGCCGGGCGAGCCGCTCCTGAAGCTCCGTCTTGTGGTCGACGTAGCTCGTCAACGCATACTCGATTCTCCCTTCGAAAGCCGCGACGATCGGCTGCTCGATCGGCTGGAACCCGTGCTCGAGGAAGAGCGCGCCCAGCCCCGCCTCGAGTAGGGCAGCGAGGACGTTGCGATTGGCGGCAAGCTGCTCGAGCCCTTCCGGGCCTGTCCCCTCGGCCCGCTCCACGAGCTCGCGGTCGAGGCCGAGCTCTCGCGCGACGACGGCACAACTCTCCCGGGAGACGACGTGCGCGCGGGTCTTCGCGAGCTCACCCTCGCGGTAGTCTGGATAGCGCTCGTACAGCGCGCGCGCAACGGCGAGCTCGAGCACGCTGTCCCCCAGGAACTCCAACCGCTCGTAGGAGTCAGAGCGCTCCGCGGCCCACGAGGGATGCGTGAAGACCTGGCCGAGCCGATCAGCCGGAAGAGCCGTGATCAGGTCGCGGAGGTCGGAGCCGCCGCCCGGGTTACTGATGCGCGGTGACGTAGTCGACGGCCTGTCCGACCGTCTGGATCTTCTGGGCGTCCTCGTCCGAGATCTTGATCCCGAACTGGTCCTCGAGCTCCATGATCAGCTCGACGAGGTCGAGCGAGTCTGCATCCAGGTCCTCCTGAAAGGAGGCGTCCTCGGTGATCTCCCCTTCGTCGATTCCGAGCTGCTCGGTCAGGACTTTCTTGACCCGCTCGAACACTTCCTCGCGCGAAGCTGCCATGTCACCTCACTTACCGGTCGGGGTCGCGTGCGTAAGGCGCGCGGACTCTAACACGCGCTCAGGGGCCGTCAGCCGCTCCCCGAGCCGCTCAACCACGCCGTGGTCGACGCCGCGCGCCGCCAATTGGATCGCGTTTTTGATGGCACGGCTCGACGAGCGTCCGTGAGCGATCACCACGAGGCCGCGGAGGCCGAGGAGGTAGGCGCCGCCGTAGGTGTCCGGGTCGAGGCGGTCGCGAAGCGCACGCATGCGCGGACGGATCAGGAAGCCGCCGAGCTTCGCGAGCTGGCTGCTCGCCACCTCGTCGCGGAGCCCGTCCATCAACGTGCGGATCGTCCCCTCGAGTAGCTTGAGCGCCATGTTGCCGGTGAAGCCGTCGCACACCACGACGTCGGCGGCGTGCTCGAGGAGGTCACGGCTTTCCGCATTCCCCGCGAAGTTCAAGCGGGTCTCCTCCCTGAGCAGGTCGTGCGCCTCGAGCGTGAGCTGGTTGCCCTTCTCCGGCTCCTCTCCGATCGAAAGCAGCCGAACCTCCGGCCGCCTCATACCGAGGATCTCTTCGGCGAAGATCGAGCCCATGTGCGCGAACTGAACGAGATGCTCGGGTCGCGCGCCGACGTTCGCGCCCGCGTCGATCAGGACCGACGGGCCCTTGCGCGCGGGGATGGGCACGGCGATTGCGGGGCGGCGGACTCCCCGCAATCGCCCCAGTAAGACGAGGCCGGCTGCGAGCATCGCACCGGTGTTCCCGGCCGAGACGACGGCGTCGGATTTCCCGTCGGCCACCGCCTTGCAAGCGAGCACGAGCGAGCTTTCCTGCTTCGTGCGGAAGGCCTCGGCCGGCTTCTCGCTCATCCCGATCACCTGGGAGGTCTCGACGAGCTCGAGCCCGCCCGTGTCGAGACCGGGCGAGCCGAACACGATCGGGACGATCTCGGAGGACGCGGCTTCGAGCGCGCCTGCGACGACCTCGGGGGCGCCCTTATCGCTCCCCATTGCATCGACGGCGACCCTGATCATTGGCGAGAGCTTAGGGTCCCGCCGGATTTCGCGGCTGCCTACGGTGCTTCGGTGCGCAGGGGTTCTATCTCACGGCCGCGGTAGGTCCTGCAGTTCGGGCAGACGTGGTGCGGCCGCTTGGGCTGGTGGCAGTGCGGGCACTCGTTCACGTGCGGCGCGCTCAGCCGGTGCTGCGCGCGACGCTTGTCGCGACGGGCCTTGGAGGTTTTTCGCTTGGGGACTGCCATCGGCCGGCCAGTCTAGCCAACACGGACGAGCTAGTAACACGGTGAACGATCAGGCGCTCTCGGCGGCTCTCGCGTCCTCTGAGGTTGCAGGTCTTTTCTTCCTTCGGCGCTCTCCCGCTCTCGGGTGATCTCGTCCCCTCTCGCTGTCACTTCGCTGTCACCCGTCAGCGCGTCCAGGAAGTCCGGACGGTGTTCCGCAACGGCCTCAACGCCAAGCAGGTGCAGCAGTGGCTGGGGCACCACTCGCCCGCCTTCACGCTGGCGACCTACGTCCACCTGCTGCCGGACGACCTCCCCTCACTCGAACTCGACACCCAGTCGCAGGAGTCTCTTGGGGCACCGTTCATGCGCCACGAACGCAGGCGGCTCGGCCGCTCGTGTAGGCCACCCTATTATGCGGAGCTATGTACGGTGATCATGAACGGAAGACGGCGGAGCGACGATTTCACGACCAGCGGTACGAAGTGGAAACGAGACTTCGCCAAAGCAAGTACTACTCCATCATCCGCGCGAGCGCTGCTGACTTTCATGGCGCCGTCCGAGAGGCGATCGCTGGGGCCGATGCACTGGAGTACGGCTGTGGAGCTGAGCCGCGTGCGCTACGCGTCGGACAAAGTGCTGCCTCGATTACCGGGATCGATCTCTCGAAGGTGGCAGTTGACAAGGCGCGGCGGGCCGCGGCTGAGGTCTTGCCTGGGGCTCGCTTCATTGTGATGGACGCCGAAGCACTCGGTTTCGAGAATGATTCGTTCGACGTCGTCTACGGCTCAGCGATCATTCACCACCTTGACGGGACACGGGCAATGGAGGAGATCGTGCGGGTCCTTCGGCCCAGAGGCAAGGCTATCTTCGTAGAACCTCTGGGGCACAATCCGGCGATCAATCTCTACCGATGGTTGACACCGGCAGCGCGGACATCGGATGAGCACCCGCTCACGGCGCACGATCTGAAGGTCATTCGGTCGTTCTTTGAAACGAGCAGCTTCCGCTTCTACCATCTTTTGTCAGTCGCCGCCGTTCCTTTCAGGGCCACACGGGTATTCGACCCGCTCTTGCGTAGCTTGGACGCAGCTGATCAACTTCTCTTCAATCTTGTTCCTGCTTCGAGGTGGCTCGCCTGGTATGTCGTCATGGTCCTCTCCGGGCCGAAACCGTCGCATAAGCACGAGGGACGCCTCCGCGATTTGACCCGGGCTGCCGAAGGCTGATCCCGAGCCCCTCGGCACTCTCACGCCCAGAGGGGGCCGAGCGCAAGGCAGCGCAGGACTTCAGCGCCGCTCGTTCGTTGAGGACTACGGGCAGCCGGGGAGAAGGTCGTCGCCGTCAGTGCCGGACCAGGCTTCGAGACGGTTCTCGGCAAGGTCGAGCGGGACTACTTCCGGCCGCGCTTCCTGTTCATCGGCAAGGACTTCGAGCGCAACGGCGGCCCACAGCTGCTGAGAGCGTTCAGGCATGTGCGGGCAGAGCGGCCCGACGCCGAGCTGTGGATCGTGCTGTAGGCGACTCGCGCCGATCTCGCTGTCACTTTCGCTGTCACCCCCGCACTTCACACCGATCCGCTCAAGCGAGAAGCCCCGCGTTTGCAGGGCTTCTCTCCGTGGGCCGGGCAGGGATCGAGCCTGCGAGCGTGGGACACGGTGTTACTTGCGCGTAGGACCCAGGTCGATCGTCCGCGTGGCCGCGAACCCGTCCAGGAAGCGGCGGTCGTGCGTGACGAGCAGCACCGTGCCTTCGTACTCGGCCACGGCCTCTTCGAGCTCCTCGATCGCGGGCAGGTCGAGGTGGTTCGTCGGCTCGTCTAGCACGAGAAAGTTGACGCCGCGCACTGCAAGGAGCGCGACCGCGGCCCGGGTGCGCTCCCCCGGCGAGAGCGACGAGCCGGCGCGGAGCACGTCGTCGGCGCCCAGGCCGAGTTTCGCCAGCAGAGTTCGCGCTTCGTCGCTTCGCATCGAGGCCTCGCGGCAGAACGCGTCCAGCAACCGCTCGTCCGAGTCAAATGCGCCGCGCTCCTGGTCGATCTCTCCGGAGACGACGCGCGGGCCCACGTAGCGCCGGCCGGACTCGAGCGGCAACTTCCCGAGCAGCGCCGCGATCAGCGTCGTCTTGCCGCTTCCGTTGCGGCCGACCAGAGCGACGCGCTCGCCCCAGTCGATCTCGAGGTCGAGCGGGCCGAGCCGGAAGCTCCCACGCTCGACGACGGCGTCCTCCAGCCGCACGACGACCTTGGCGCTTCGGCTCTCGGGCGCGAGCGACAAGCGGAGGTCCCAGGGCTCGAACGGCTTGTCGACGTCCTCGAGCCGCTCGAGAGCGCGCTCGGCCTGCCGGACCTTCGAGCGCAGGGCTTGTGTCGGGCGGCGGTCGGAGCCCCCGGTCTCGCGGGCAAGGACCCTCGAGCCCGCCCGCCGCGCCTGGCCCCTCCGCGCCCGAAGAAGCGCCTCGATCTCCTCCCTCCTCTGCGCGACCTCCTCGTATCGCCGGTACTGGGCCTCGCGCTCGCGCTCGCGCGCCGCCTCGTACTCGGACCACCCGCCAACGTACTCGCGGCCGCGGTGCGTCCTCTCGTCCAGTTCGAGCACCCGCTCGACCGTGCGGTCGAGGAAGTCGCGATCGTGCGAGATCACGGCGACGGCGCCCGGCGACGACGTGACGAAGTCCTCGAGCCGGTCGAGGCCATCGAAGTCGAGGTTGTTGGTGGGCTCGTCGAGGAGCAGGACGTCGAAGCGCGAGAGCAGGATCGCCGCCAGCGCCGCCCGGGCGGCCTCGCCCCCCGAGAGCGCGACGGTCGGAAGCTCGAGCCGGTCGGCAGGCAGGCCGACCTCTGCGCAGGCCGTGCAGGCCCGCGCATCGAGATCGTCCCCGCCCAGCGCGAGGAATCGATCCAGCGCATCGGCATGCTCCTCGACGACGCTTGGGTCATCGGACAGACGCGCCGCCAGACGCTCGAGCTCGGCCTCGGCCCGCGCGACTGCGGTCCGCCGGGAGAGGTAGGCGAGGAGCGTCTCGCCGGCGCGAACGTCCGCCTCCTGCGGCAAGTATCCGACCGTCAGCGAGGCAGGCGCGCGGGTGACGGTGCCCGCGTCCGGCTCTTCCAACCCGGCGGCGATCCGCAGGAGTGTCGACTTGCCCACCCCGTTCGGCCCCACGACGCCGATCCGCGCACGCGGCGGCACGCCGAGGATGACCTCGACGAGGATCGGGCACGAGCCGTGGTACTTCGAGACGTTGTCGAGCGTGAGCAATGCGGACTCCTTTGAGCTGGAAGGCGCGCGGAGAGCGCGGAACGGTATGAGCTCAATCAGTCACGCATAGGGCGGCGCCGGAGCGCCGCGGGAAACCTTACAGCTTGTGTCGGAGCTCCGAGAGCGCAGCCCAGCGCGGATCGGCCTCGACCTCGTCGTGCGTATGCCACTCGCGGTTCAGATCCTTCCCGCAGACCGGACAGAGCCCCGCGCAGTCGGGGCGGCAGAGGATCTTCTCCGGGAGGGCGAGGACGAGCGCGTCGCGCGCCCACCCAGACAGGTCGAGCCGCTCGTCGGCCAGATAGGGGTTGCGGAGCTCGTCCGAGCCGCCCGGGCTCGTCGCCTGGTACTCGCGCGCCGAGACGTCGCGCTCGACGAGCGTCTCCTCGAGGCAGCGGTAGCAGGGCCCGTGCAGGCGTCCGGGGAAGCGGAGCTCGAAGACGGTGCCGGTGCTCGCGCGGGTGATCGTCAGCTCCCCCTCGACCTTCTCGGGCACGGGGATGTACCGCTGCCCCCCTAGACGCAGCGGCTCGAGCTCGATCTCCTGCGCGTCACGGAACTCCTCACCGGACCGCAGCCCGAGCGTGCGGAGGTTGAAAACCGTCACGCTTCGGAGCGTAGCGAGCGAGCTCTAGTACGGAGGCGGCTGCTCGTTCTCCGAGACGCCGGCGGCGACCGCGACGGATTCCTGCGACCGCTCGTGCAGCCGCTCGCGGCCCCGCTTGACGGCGCCGAGGAACTTGTCGAGGTTCTGCTCGAGAGTCGAGAGCATCTGGTCGATCCAGTCTTCGGTCTCGAGCCGCTGCTCCCGGGCCTCCCGGCGCGCATCCTCGACGATCTCCTGCGCCTGCCGCTCGGCGAGCTTCACGATCTCGGTCTGCGAGGCCTCGCGTGCGGCCTGCTCCCGAGCCTCTCCGAGGAGCCGATCACACTCGCGCTTGGCCTCGGCGAGCATCTCTTGCCGCTCCTTGACGATCCAGCGGGCCTGCTTGATCTCCTCCGGGATCGTCGCGCGCATCTGATCGAGGATGTCGTAGATCTCCTCGCGGTCGATCCGGACCTGGTCGGTCAGCGGCACGGCCTTGGCGTTGTGGACGAGGTCGTCGAGCTTGTCGATGAGTACGAGGACGTCCATGAGGCGGGAAGTCTACTTATACGCTCGGCGTGCAGTACTTCCTCGAGGTTGGTACCCGTTCCCTGGGGTCAGGATGAGGTGGCCAACCTATTCCTGGGGGCTGACCGGAGCGCCGGGCCTGGCTCCCGGGAAAAGCTCCTTGAAGCGCTTCGCCACGGCCGGCGGCACCAGCTCCTCGACGTTTCCGCCGAACTCCGCGATCTCCTTGACCCCGCTCGAGGACACGAAGCTGACGTTCGAGCTCGCCATCACGTACACGGTCTCGATGTCGGGAGCCAGCGTCCGGTTGAGCTGGTTCATCTGGAACTCCCACTCGAAGTCCGAGATGACGCGCAGCCCTTTCACGATGGCCTTCGCCTCCCAGCGCCTCGCGAACTCGACCACCAACTCGGAGAAGACGTCCACTTCCACGTTGTCGAGATGCTCGGTCGCCTCGCGCACGAAGTCGAGGCGCTCCTCGACCGAAAACGTGGTCTCCTTGTGCCGCGGATGTGCGACGACGCCGACCACCAGACGGTCGAAGATCGCCGCCGACCGCTCGATCACGTCGATGTGCCCGTTGGTGACCGGGTCGTACGTGCCTGGGTAGATAGCTGTAATCAAGGCTCGAAGAGCGTAATGCGCGCGGAGCCGTAGCGGCGGGAGGTTCGCGTCCGCAGCGGCAGCTCGGGCTCCTCGCGGGCCGCGCTCTCGACGACGAGGAGGCCGGAATCGGTCAGGACGTTCGGGAGGTAGCGGGCAAGGGTCGGCTGGAGCTCGGCGAGCGCCTCGTACGGCGGGTCGACGAGCACGAGGTCGAAGCGGCGGCGCTCGGTGGCGAGAAAGCGGCGCGCCTCGTCGCACACGACTTCGGCACCGGTGAGGCGGAGCTTGTCGAGGTTGCGCTCGATGGCGCGGCAGGCGTCGCGGTCGGACTCGACGAAAACAGCGCGTGCGGCTCCGCGCGAGAGCGCCTCGAGCCCCATCGCGCCCGACCCGGCGAAGAGATCGAGGACAGACGCTTCGTCCACGGGCCCGATGAGGTTGAAGGCGGCCTCGCGCACGCGGTCGCCGGTGGGGCGCGTCCCAAGCCTTTTGGGCGCGTAGATCGTGTGGCCCTTGCGCGAGCCCGCGATAATTCGCATACGCAGAGCTTGACGAAACCGATAGTGGTCGTCGCGTTCGTGGCAGCGCTGGCGGGCTGCGGCGGATCCGGGCGTCTGGACGACGGGGAAGCGGCCGCCCTCTCGGCGCTCAAAGCTGATGACCGCCCGCATTTTTACCTCGGAGCTTCGTTCCGGGGGCTCCTCTTGACACACGTAGAGAAGATTCGGACGAGGGCCAACTTCATTTACGGAGACTGCACGCCCACAGGAGGAGAGCAGCCGTCCTGCTCGCCTCCGCTCGAGATCCAGAACAAGGTATGCAGCCGTACACGCGTCAACGTGGCGATCTACGCGGACCGCACGGAATTGGCAGCGGCGGCAGTGAAGGCGCTCCGGCCCCTCAACCGCGCGACGAAGCACGCTCGCAGCGCTCGAGTCAGCTTCGATATGGCTCAGCCCTGCCACAAGATCGCGAGCCCCTTCCCTTCCCCGACCGGGACGGGCTAGAGCATCAGTCGAGGACTGCGACCGCCTCCACTTCCACGAGGAGCCCCGGGCGGGCGAGCGCCTGGACGCCGAGGAAGGTGCTGGCGGGCCTGTGGTCACCGAACACCGCTGCGCGCGCCGACATGATCGGCTCGATCAGCTCGGGGCGATGGCCGACGACGAGTGTCGTGAGTTTGACTACATCCGTGACCGAGGCACCGGCGCCCGCAAGCGCGGTCTCGACGTTGCGGTAGGCCTGCTCGGCCTGGCTGACGTGATCGTTGCCGACAAGATTTCCTTCGGCGTCGAAACCCACCTGTCCGGACACGAAGACCATCCGCGAGCCGCTCGCGAGCGCGACGTGGCTGTAGGTCGGAGGCTGGGAGAGCCCCTCTGGATTGATCAGCTCGATTGTCATCGCCACACCTTAGAGCCATGTGCTCACGCTTCGACGGTCGCCTCGGCGAAGAAGCGCTCTACCTCCTCGTCGAGCGGGCCTTCATGGTCGACGAGCTCGTCCGCAGCCTTCCGCGCCTGCTCGAGCAGGCGCCGATCGCCGCGCAGGCGCGTGAAGAGCAGATCGGAGAGCCCCGACTGGCGCGTCCCGAGCAGCTGGCCCTCGCCGCGGATCTCCAGGTCGCGCTCGGCGAGCTCGAACCCGTCGTTCGTGGCGACGAGCGCCTCCAGCCGCGCGCGCGCCGAGTCGGTCAGCTCGTCCTTCGCGCGTGAGACGAGCAGGCAGTAGGACTGTTCAGATCCCCGGCCGACCCGGCCGCGAAGCTGATGCAGCTGCGCGAGGCCGAACCGGTCTGCCTCCTGCACGATCATGATGGTCGCGTTCGGGACGTCCACGCCGACTTCGATCACGGTCGTGGCAACGAGGACGTCGAGCTCGCGCGCCTTGAACCGAGCCATGAGGTCGCGGCGCTCGCGCGGCGGAAGCTTCCCGTGCATGCACCCGACGCGCAGCCCGCGCAGCTCGGCGCGCCGCAGCCGCTCGGCTTCCTGCTCGGCGGCGCGCGCCTCGATCGTCTCCGACTCGGAGATCAGCGGGCAGATCACGTACGCCTGCCTTCCCTCTTCCAGGTGCCGTCGGAGCCGCCGGTACGCCTCGGCGCTTTTCTCCTCGGTCACCCAGCTCGTCACCACCGGCTTGCGCCCGGCCGGCGGATGCACGATCTCGCTCACCTCGAGATCGCCGTAGACGGTGAGCGCGAGCGTGCGCGGGATGGGCGTGGCGGTCATGTGGAGGACGTGCGGCGAGCGGCCTTCGGCGAGCGCGCCCCGCTGCTCGACGCCGAAGCGGTGCTGCTCGTCGACCACTGCGACGGCCACATCCTCGAGCTGGACCCCTTCCTGGATCAGCGCGTGCGTTCCAACGAGCAGGCTCGCATCCGGGTCGCGCTGTCCCTTCGGCACCGAGCTCGTCAGCAGCGCGGTCGTCACTCCGATCTCGCGGCAGACCTGCTCGACGGTGAGGAAGTGCTGCTCGGCAAGCGTCTCAGTGGGGGCCATGAGCGCTCCGCGGTAGCCGCGTTCGACGGCGCGCAAGAGCGCGTACAGAGCGACAACCGTCTTTCCCGAGCCGACCTCGCCCTGCAAGAGGCGCTGCATCGGCGCGGTCCGGGTGAGGTCGGCGTCGAGCTCGGCGATCGCGCGCTCCTGATCGGCCGTGAGCTCGAACGGAAGCACAGCGAGGTAGCGGCCGATCAGCTCGCCGGGCGCTCCGAGCGCAGGCGCGACCGCCTCCTCGCGCTCGCGTCGGCGCCGGGCGAGCCCGAGCTGAAGGACGAGGAGCTCGTCGAACGCCAGCCGTTTCCTCCCCTCCTCCCCCTCCTTCTCCGAGCGCGGCCTGTGCAGCGCCCACAGCGCGTCGGCCTGGAGCGGGAGGCGGCTCCGCTCCTTGAGCGCCGCGGGAAGCGGATCGGGAAGGTCGCGCGCGTGCGGGAGCGCCTCGTGTACGAGCTCGCGCAGCTTCTTGGGCGTGATCTCTTCGCTGGCCGGATAGACGGGTGCGAAGTCGGCGGTCGCGGAGACGCCGTTCAGGTCGTAGGCGCGGACCTCGAAGCCGTAGCGGCCGGGACGCCCGCGCAGCCGGATGCGCCGGCCCGGCTGCAGTTGCTTCGTCAGCCAGGGCTGGTTGAACCAGGTGGCCGAGATGGTCCCGCTGTCGTCTCCGACGCGAGCCGTGAGGATCTTCAGCCGGCCCCGCCGCCGCTCCGACAGCGAGAGAACCTCCCCGGCGATCGCGACTTCCTCCGACCCGAACAGGTCGGCAATGCGGCGCTCCGGCACAGCCGACTCGTAGCGCCGCGGCGCGTAGCGGAGGAGGTCCCCGATCCGATGAAGGCCGAGCTTCGCCAGCCGCTTCCTGACCACCGGCCCGACGCCCTTGAGCGAGTCGAGCGGCCGTTCGAGCGTCTCCGGCCGCGGCCGCCCACGCGGCGGAGCCCACGATTCAGGCGGGTCCAGCCCAGCAAAGCCGCGCGGCGGCATGGCCTCGAGTATAGGAAGGGGTTCGGCTAGGTCCGTGCGGCTTTCTGCACCCTGCCGGCCTTGAGGCAGCGGGTGCAGACGTAGGCGCGCGTGGCCGTCCCGTTCAGGAACACGCGGACACGCTGGAGGTTCGGGTTGAAGCGCCGCTTCGTCGCCACCATGGAGTGGCTCCGGCTATGCCCGAACGCCGGTCTCTTGCCACAGATTGCACACACCTTGGACATACCCCGAGTCTAGCGAGAGAAAGTAACAGCCTGTTACTTGCGTGCAGGATCGGGGAGCCAGCCGTCTCGGTATCGCGCCAGCTCACCTTGTGGGAATCGGGCATACGCCTCGCCCGCATCCGTCGTCTCACGCTCGACGCCGGCGCCGTGGCGTTGCGCAGCCTCGTCCACGGTGTAGGCACCCCAGTCCGGGCCGGTCGAGCGGTCGCGGGCGCCGACCGCGAGCACCAGGCAAGGCCCGTCTCCGGCGCCGACTATGGTGTGATTCGTCCCGGGAGGGCAATGCAGGAAGTCCCACTCGCGCAGGGGCCGCTCCTCGCCTTCGACGATCGCCAGCGCCTTTCCGGCGAGCACGAGAAAGTCCTCCTGGTCGTTTTCGTAGTGATACATCCCCAGCGGCTCGCCGGGTCCGAGCACGGTCACGTTGATCCCGAGTTGCAAGAAATCCGCCGCACCCTCGAAGCCTGCGCCCTCGAACTCGCAGAGCGCGCCGCGACCCTTGCGCTCCCACCACTGCGCCTCTCGCCCGTTCAGGATGAACCAGCCCTGCCCCTTCGGAACAAGCCCGTGCTCTGTGGGAACGAGCTGCGACTCAGGGACCATGTGCCAGGACCCTATCCAGGGCGGCCAGGTCCTCGGCGCTTGGCACCCACTCCCCTGCCTCGGCGTTCGCGCGCACCTGCTCCGGCGCGGTCGCACCGGCGATCACCGACCCGACCGCAGGCTGCGCAGCGAGGCCGCCGATCGCCACCTCGAGCAGGCTCCGGCCCCGCTCCTCCGCGTAGCGCTCGAGCGCCTCGATCTGGTCGAAGGCCTCGTCCGTGAGCCGATCGTCGCGTCCCTCCAGCCGCGTCCCCTCGGGAGCCGGCTCGCCGCGGCGGTACTTGCCGGTCAGCAAACCGTGCGCCAGCGGGAAGTAGGGAAGGATTCCGATCCAGTGCCGCTCGCACACGGGCACGAGGTCGGCCTCGATGTCGCGCTCCAGCAGCGAGTAGTGGTTCTGCGCGCTGATGAACCTGGCCAGGCCGTCGCGCTGCGAAACCTCCTCGGCCTCCTCGACTTGCGACGCCGAGAAGTTCGAAGACCCGATGTGGCGCACCTTTCCCTGCCGCACGAGCTCATCGAGGGCGATGAGCGTCTCCTCGATCGGAGTGACCCCGTCCGGGAAGTGGTACTGGTAGAGATCGATCGAGTCCGTCTGCAGACGCTCGAGGGAGGCCTCGACCGCGTCGAAAATGTGCTCGCGCGACCCGCCGCCGCGGCCTTGCATGTCGCCGCCGAACTTGGTCGCGACGAGGACCTGGTCGCGCCGGCCCTTGAGCGCCGCACCCAGGAACCGTTCGCTCTCTCCGCCCCCGTAGATGTCGGCCGTGTCGAAGAAGGTGACGCCTGCGTCGAGCGCCGCCTCTACGACGGCGCGCGTCTGCTCCTTGTCGCACCGCCGCCCGAAGTTGTTGCCGCCGAGCCCGACGACCGAGACGATCAGATCCGAGTCGCCGAGAGGCCGATGGCGCACTACCCGGCCGCAGCCGCTCGAAGCTGCGCGAACACCTCGGCCATCTCGAGGCCGCTGCGCGCCGCGTCCGCTCCGCGCGTGAGCCTGGCCCGCGCCTGCTCCTCGGTGTCGCATGTGAGGACGCCGAAGGAGACGGGAGTGCCGGTCTCGAGCGCGGCGAGCTGAAGGCCGCTGGCCGCCTCGTTGGCGACGTATTCGAAATGCTGCGTCTCGCCGCGGATGATGCAGCCGAGCGCGACCACGCAGGCATAGCGCCGAGTCTTGGCGAGCGCCATCGCAGCCAGAGGAAGCTCGAAGGCGCCGGGAACGGGCACGACGGTGATGGCAGTCCGGACGACGCCGTGCAGCTCCAGCTCGTCGAGAGCCTGTCTGAGGAGCTCGGTGGTTATCTCGCCGTTGAAGCGGCTGACGACGACGGCCACCGACCGGCGCTCGCCAACTGCCTCGCCTTCGAGAACCTGGTAGCCGTCCGGAATGCTCAACCCGGAGCTCACGTGCTCGAGCGGTGCGACCTCTTCGGCCCCGTCTTCTTCCTCCTCCTCCTCGGGCTCCTCGACGACACCGAGCGGCTCCACGTCCTCCTCGCTCTCGAGCGCCTCCGCCTCCTCGGCGGCGTAGGCCGGCGCCGGCTCCGCCGTGCTGGGGTCGGTCCACCCCTTGGGCTCGTCCTCGACACCGACGTCCGGTACCTCCCCGTCGAACGGCTTCCGCTCCTCTTGCCACTGGCTCATGTGCGCTCCCGTTCCTCGTCGTAGCGGAGATCCTGATGGTGAAGCCGGTGACCGAGCTTCGCCTTCTTCGTCTCGAGATACCGCCGGTTCTCGGCGTTCGGCGGCACCTCGATCGGTACCTGCTCCACCACGCTCAATCCGAATCCCTCGATTCCGATGATCTTCTTGGGATTGTTGGTGAGGATCCGGATGGAGGAGAGCCCGAGGTCGGCCAGGATCTGGTTTCCGATGCCGTAGTCGCGCATGTCGGCCGGGAAGCCGAGCTCGATATTCGCCTCGACCGTGTCCAGCCCGTCCTCTTGCAGCTCGTAGGCCCTGAGCTTGTTGAGCAGGCCGATGCCGCGGCCCTCCTGCGACATGTACAGCAGAACGCCGCGGTCCTCCATCCCGATGCGCATGAGCGCCTGCTCGAGCTGCTCGCCGCAGTCGCAGCGCAGGGAGTGGAAGACGTCGCCGGTCAGGCACTCCGAGTGGACGCGAACGAGCACATTCGGGTGGCCGTCCACCTCGCCCTTGACGAGCGCGACGTGGGTCTTGCCGGTCAGCTTCTCGCGGAAGGCGACGGCGGTGAACTCACCGAAGGCGGTGGGGAGCCGCACCGAGGTGGTGCGCTCGACCAGCTTCTCCGTGCGCCGGCGGTACTCGATCAGGTCGGCGACGGTGATCATCTTCAGCCCGTGGCGCTCGCAGTAGGGGACGAGGTCGTCGACCCGCGCCATCGTACCGTCCTCGTTCATCACCTCGCACACCACGCCCGCCGGATTGAGGCCGGCAAGGCGGGCGAGGTCGACAGCGGCCTCCGTCTGCCCGGCGCGCTCGAGCACGCCGCCGGGGCGGGCGTTGAGCGGGAAGACGTGCCCGGGCTGGACGAGGTCCTGCGGACCCTTGCTCGGATCGATAGCCACCTGGATCGTGCGGGAGCGGTCGCCGGCCGAGATCCCCGTCGAGACACCCTCCCGGGCCTCGATCGAGACCGTGAAGGCGGTGCCGAACGGGGTCTCGTTGCGATCCGTCATCGGCCTGAGCTCGAGCTCCGTGCACCGGTCGGGGGTCAGGCACAGGCAGATGAGCCCGCGGCCATGGGTGGCCATGAAGTTGATCGCCTCGGAGGTGGCGAATTGGGCCGCCATGGTGAGGTCGCCTTCGTTCTCGCGGTCGGCCGCGTCGACGACAACGACCATCTTCCCGTGCCGGATGTCATCGAGAGCCTCCTCGATGGTGGCGAAGGCCGTCCGGGTGGCGAGATCGCGATCCATCCGGGCAATCGTACTCTCAGGAAAGGAGTCGCTCGACCGCCTGGCGTTCCTCCTCGGAGACGTTCCGGTCGCGCAGGCGGAAGGCAGCGGCCTGCTCGAGCCCGGAGCGGACGTCGATGTGACGGGCGAACGCGTCGGCGAAACGGCGGCCGGCCTCGCCGGCGCTCGTCATGCAGATCACCCAGGTGAGGGCCGCGTCCACCGCGGGCGGTCCCTCGCGTGCATTGGCCCAGTCGATGACGACCGGTCCGGAAGCAGGCATCAGCACGTTGTGCGGATGGAGGTCGAGGTGGAGGAGCGTTCCGCCCGACTCTCCCGGAATGCGGTGGAGCTCATTGTGAAGGGCTGCGAGCGCTTCGGCATGGACGCCGATGTGTTCCGGTCGGCGAGCGAGGTCCTCGAACATGCTCGGTCCGTGGATCCGCTCGATGACCATCCCATCCTCGAGTACCTCGTACACGCGCGGGACCGGGTACCCGTGATCGAGCGCCCGCTTCATGACTCGTGCTTCACGCTCCGGGTTCCCGCCCGTCTTGAACCGGCGCAGGACGCGCTCGTCGTCGAGGGCGTAGATCTCCGAGGCTCGCCCCTCGGCGAGAAGCCTCACGCGGGCAGCGGGCGCTCGACGTACGGCAGTGCGGGGGAACCCATGGTTCCCCCGCGAGCCCCCTCCTTCGCGCCACCAGGTGTCTGACCGCCCGCGTGCGCTCTCGCCGGGCCAAGGCCACCTTCGCGCATGCTCAGCGAGCCACGGTCAAGCACCGGAAGCCTTCTGAAGGCGACTCGGCAGAAGCCTCTCCACGTATTTGGCGAGCACGTCCGCCTCGAGGTTCACCTCGTCGCCGGGAGCGAGGCTCCCGAGCGTGGTCACCTCGAGCGTGTGCGGGACGAGCGCGACCTCGAAGGACTCCTCGTCCAGAGCCGTGATCGTGAGCGCGACGCCCTCCACGGCGACCGAGCCCTTGAGGATGCAGTAGCGGAGGGTCTCCGGCGGAGCGGCGATTCGCACGCGCACGTCGTCGCCGTCGCGATCGACCGAGCGGACGCGGCCGACGCCGTCCACGTGCCCTTGCACATAGTGGCCTCCGAGCGGATCGCCGATCCGCAGCGCCGGCTCGAGGTTGACCTCGCGGCGGAACGGTTTGCCCCGGTGGAGACTCTCCGGGACGACGTGGAAGGCGAGGCGGCCGTTCTCGTGGCCGGTGACGGTGAGGCAGATCCCGTCCACCGAGACTGAGTCGCCGACGGCTGCCGCGATGCTCGACTCGACGACGAGGTCGCCCTCATCGAAGGACACAACGCGCCCGCGCTCGCGAACGATTCCCGTGAACACGCGCCTAAGGCTAGTCGCCCAAGGCGAACGCTTCGAGCGTCTCGCGGTCTGCTCCTGCGACAGGCCCTCGGTGCCTGAGAGCTAAGGCTCGTGGACATAGGCGGTGAGGAGAACATCGTCACCGGCCTGCTCCGCCGTCAAACGCGAGAGCTGAAAGGGCTCCGGGAGGTCGCCAAGCAGACGCGGCCCTTCGCCGGAGATGCACGGGGCCATGAAGACGAGCAGCTTGTCCACGAGATCGACTTCGAAGAACGCCGTCGCGAGCGTCGGGCCGCCCTCGAGCAGTAGCGATTGGACGCCCTCCTCGCCCAGGGTGGACAGCTCGTCCTCCAGCAGGCCCGAGCGAAGCTCGAGCCTGGAGCCTTTCGGAAGGGGCCCTTTGCCGAAGACGAGACGCCTGGGTTGTCGGGCGGCGTCGACGTCGCGCGCGGTGAGCCGGGGCTCGTCCGCGCGTACCGTCCCCATGCCGACGGCGACCGCATCCGAAGCGGCGCGCAGCTCGTGCACGAGCCGCCGGCTCTCCTCTCCGGAGACCCATCGTGAGCCCGGGATCGTGACGCGCCCGTCGACGGTCGCCGCGACTTTGTACGTCACGAACGGACGGCCCTGCGAGACCCACGTTCGCCAGGCCTCATTCAACCGGCGGGCCTCGAAGGAGTCGACGAGCTCCACCTCCACTCCGGCCGCCTGGAGGCGCTCGAACCCTGCCCCGTGAGCGGGGTGCGGATCCCTCGATCCGGCGACGACGCGCGAGATACCTGCTGCGACGACTGCATCAACGCACGGCGGCGTCCGCCCGTGGTGCGAGCAGGGCTCCATCGTCACGTACAAGGTCGCTCCGTGGGCGCGGTCACCCGCAGCGGAGATCGCGTTTACCTCGGCGTGCGGCTCCCCTGGGCGCTCGTGCCAGCCCTCGCCGACCACCTCGTCTCCCTGAACGAGCACCGCGCCGACGACGGGGTTTGGGCGAGTCGTCCCGCGTCCGCGCTCCGCCAGCTCGAGAGCTCGGTCGAGGCTCACGAAACCGCGTCCGCCAGCCGCCGGTAGGCAGCGGGGGGATCGACTCCGTCGAAGACGCTCGAGCCGGCGACGAACAGGGTTGCGCCCGCCTGGTGCAGGGCCTGGATGTTCTCCTCGCCGACGCCGCCGTCCACCTGAATCGGTACCTCCGCGGGGAGCAGCGCGCCGAGGCGGCGGACGCGCTCGGTGGTGTCGGGGATGTACGCCTGTCCCGAGGAGCCGGGGTGAACGCCCATGACGAGGACGAGGTCGACCGGATCGGCCGCGGCCGCGACCTCCTCGACGGGTGTGTCGGGATTGACGGCGAGGCCGAAGCCGAGCCCGAGATCGCGCGCCTTTGCCGCCGTCTCCCCGACGTGCCCGCCGACGATCTCGAAGTGCGCGGTGACGCTGTCGGCGCCGGCCCTCGCGAACGCCTCGAAGTGGTGCTCGGGGTTGTCGACCATCAGGTGCACGTCGAGGATGCCTCCGCGCTGGCGGAAGAGCGGCGAGATCGCCTGCAGGACGATCGGCCCGATCGTGACCGGTTCGACGAAGTGCCCGTCGCCCACGTCGAACTGGAAGATCTTCGCTCCCGCGTCGAGCAGGGCGCCGAGGTCGTCGCCGAGGCGCGCAAAGTCGGCCGCGTAGATGGACGGCTCGATCTCGGCGCCGCGGATCCAGTCCTTCCAGGCCACGCTAGGTGGAGGCGATCCCGAAGACGATGAGGGCGACGACCGCAACGGAGGCGAGCACTGCTCCCCGGCGGCCGTCCGCGCCGGCCTGGTCGGCCGCCTGGGCGGCCGCGTAGGCGCACAGCAGGCCCGCGACCACGAGCGGGAGGCCGATCGACAGGATGCCGAGGAACCCCCAGACGAGCAGCCCAGTCGCCGCCGCCGTCAGCAGGACGAGCCGGGCACCCCCCGCGAGGAACACGCCGGCGCCGGCCGCGCCGACTGCCGCGCCCACCGTCCCGGCGACCAGCGAGACGCGGCCCCAGTCGTTCGGTTCGGGCTCCGACGTGATCACGACGAGGTAGACGGCGTCCGTAACCGCCCCGATCGCGGCCGCCGCCAGGCCGGCGTAGGAGGCCCTCGAGAGTCTCACCGAATCGAGTCTAAACCTGGAGCCTGGCGATGAAGAATCCGGACGTCCGATGGACGTGCGGCAATGTGAGCAGGAACTCGGGCCGGCGCGGGTGGCGGAATGCGGACCACTCGTCGCCAAGGCTCGGGTCGGGCTCCAGCCCGCTGGCGTCCACGACCTCCTCGTCCTCGGCCGCGTTGATCGTGCAGACCGAGTACAGGATCGATCCGCCCGGCTTGACACGTTCGGCCGCAACCCGAAGGAGCGCCAGCTGGAGGTCCGGGAGCGGCTCTGCGCGCCAGCGAAGGTCGGGGCGCGAGGCGAGGACTCCGAGCCCCGAGCAGGGGGCATCGACGAGCGCGCGGTCGAAGCCGGTGAGCTCCGATGGAAGCTCGAGAGCGTCCGCGCGGAGAACCGTCACGTTGTCGGCTCCGAGCCGGCGGCAGTTCTCCTCCAACTCGCGTGCGCGGCCCGGGTGCTTCTCGACCGCGACGACCCCGCCCGAGAGCTGGGTCGCCTTGCCGCCCGGAGCGGCGCAGAGATCGAGAATGCGCTCGCCTTCTCGCGATCCGACGGCCAGCCCGGCCATCTGGGACGCGCGGCTCTGCGGCCAGATCCGGCCGGCGACGAGCGCCTCCTCGTCCACGCGCTCGACGCGGAACGCCCCCGGGACGTCCGTCGGCTCTCCGTCGATCTGGCCGTGAACGAGACGCACGACCGTCTCGGGCGGCTCGTTCTGGGCCCGCATAAGCGCGACTGCGTCTTCGCCGCCCAGCTCCCGCCACCAGATCTCCGCGACCCAGTCCGGATACGAGTGCTTGAGCGCCGCTTCGCCCGGCTTCCCTTCCGGAAGACTCGCGAGCAGCCCGCGGAATCCCTCCGACAGGCGGCGCATGACGGCGTTCGTGAACGCGACCGCGCGCTCGAGGCCGGCTTGGCGAACGAGCTCGACCGACTCGTCCACGGCGGCGTGCTCGGCGACCGCCAGATAGCCCAGCTGGTAGGCGCCGATCCGGAGCGCGGCGCGCACCGGGGGATCGAGCTTCCGGATCGGGCGGCGGCCGAGCGACTCGATCCCGCGGTCGATCGTGCGGACGCGCTGGACGGTGCCGTAGGCGATCTTCCTGGCGAGCGCGCGGTCTCGATCGTCGAGGCCCTGGGCCGCCGAGCGGAAGGCGCGATCGGCGTAGGCGTCCTGCTCGAAGACGCGCAGCACGACGTCGTAGGCCGTCCGGCGCGCCGGCGAGGTGCTCACTGCCGGAGCCCGCGCAGGAACTCCTCGTAAGACATCCGCGTCCCTCCGTCGGGCTGGACCTCGACCGGCTCGAGTTGGCCCTCCGCGATCCGCGCCCGCCAGACGATGACGGGGCGGCCGTGCAGCTGGATGCGCGCGCCGATGTGAGGCGAGAGCGCGCGTATTCGGCGAAGGAGGTCCTCGGGTGAACGGTCCCAGTCGAGCTCGCGGTCGGCGGCCGTGAGCTTCTCCGCATACGTAACGCCTTCCTCCGGCTGAGGGCTGAATCGCGGTTCCTGGAGGACCTCCTCCACGAGGTCGGCCGCGATCGGGGCGGCCTTCGCGTACACGGCACCCGCGTCCTCTTCCGCATCGATCGAGAACGACTGCTGCGCGGCAATCGGGCCTGCGTCGAGCCCGGCGGTGGTCCGGTGGATCGTTACGCCCGTCTCCGGGTCGCCGGCCATGATCGCCCGCTCGACCGGAGCGGCACCGCGCCAGCGCGGGAGCAGCGAGGGATGGACGTTGAGCCAGAGCGCTCGGTCGAGAAGAGGCTCCGGAATGAGCGCGCCGTAGGCGACGACGACGATCGTGCCGACCTCGGGCTCGAACGACTCGTCCAAGCGCTCGGGCTGCCGGTTGAGGATGCCGAGCCGCTCGGCGACGGCCTTGGCGGGGGGAGGGCCGACCTTACGCCCGCGGCCGCGCGGCCGGTCCGGGCGAGTGAGGAGGTAGGCGATCTCGTGCTTGGCGGCCAGGCGCTCGAGCACGTCCGCTCCGAAGGGCGCCGTGGCCGCCACCGCGAGCCCGGGCCGGGGCGGCGATTCCTTCATCTCGGCTGCACCGCTCACTTTCACAGTCTTTTCACGATCGGTCACACACTCATGCGGATTTTCCGACTAGCATCGATTGTGGGTGGTGGTTCGGGGTGGCCCCGGGCTTTTTAACCGCTCAAGCCCTGCTGAGAACGGGCCGCGGGCGCAGCGCGGCGAGCGCAGCCCGGCGATGCTCCTCGTCCGTCCGGTCGAGGATCAGGGTCCCGTCGAGATGGTCGATCTCGTGCTGGGCGACGCGGGCCGGAAGGCCGGTGAGCTCGAGCCTCACGTCTCCCCCATCCGCGTCGCTCGCCGCGACGACGACCGACAAATTGCGTTCCACCGGCACGCGCACGCCCTGGATCGAGAGGCACCCTTCCTCGTCGGTCTCCACTTCCTCCGACCGCTCCACAACCTGCGGATTGACGAGCGCGACGACCTCTTCTTCCTCCAGCTCGAAGACGAAGACCCGTTGCAGGGTCCCGACCTGCGGCGCCGCGAGGCCGATGCCGTACGCCTCCTTCATCAGCCGGGCCATCCGCTCCACCACCCTCTTCAGGTCGCCGTCGAAGCGCTCGACCTCACGCGCCTTCATTCGCAGGGCCGGATCGGGATACTGGCGAATCTGGGCAAGGGCAGCCAGGCGTCTCGCCTCGGCCTGCGCGTCGCGCTCCTCCTCTCGAACCTGACCTACCTCGGCCACGGCGAAAGTGTAGTGAGGCGCTTCCGCGCGCTAGACGCTCTGAGGATCGACGTCGACGACCGCGGTCACGCCGGCCTTCCGCATCGCGACCGACCCGGCGGCGAGCAACTCGGCCGCCCGCGCCGCCAGCCCTCGCGGATGCTCCGTCTTCGCAACGAGCTGCGCGCGGTGACGCCCGCGCAGCCGCAGCAGAGGAGCGGGCCCGAGGACGTCCTCCCCGAGACCCGAGGTCAGCTCGGTGAGCAGCCGAACTGGAGCATCGGCGTCCGTCCCCGACGCGACCACGCGCACGAGATGCCGAAATGGCGGATACCCGAGCTCGCGCCGCCGCTCCAGCTCCCCGTTCAGGAAACCCTCGACGTCGTGACGGGCGGCATACCGGATCGCTCGCGCATCCGGCTGGAAGGTCTGGGCGACCACCTTGCCGGGCGCGTCGCGGCCACTCCGGCCGGCAAGCTGGGTAAGGAGCTGAAACGTCCGCTCCTCTGCTCGGAAATCCGGCAGCCCGAGGCCCGTGTCCGCATCGACCACCGCGGCGAGTGCAACCCCCGCGAAGTGATGGCCCTTCGCCACCATCTGCGTCCCGATCAAGACGGTGCCTTCCGCCGCCGCGAACCGGCGCAGCGCGTCGGCCGCCGCTCCCGGGCGGGCGACCGAGTCGGCGTCCAGGCGGATCCTCTCGAGCTCGGGGATTCGAGCCTCGAGCTCCTGCTCGAGCCGCTGAGTCCCGGCGCCGATGCGCGCCAGGTCTGCCGATCCGCACAGGGCGCAGGTCTCGGGCGCGGGCTCGCTCGCCCCGCAGTGGTGGCAGCGAAGGACCCCACCGCCGTGGAGGGTCAGCGACACGTCGCAGTTCGCGCATCGGATCGTCGTCCCACAGGCCCGGCAATGAAGCGCCGGAGCGACGCCGCGCCGGTTCAGGAGCAGAATCGCACGCTCACCCCGCTCCGCGACCGCACCGAGCTCGCCCAGGAGCGGGGCCGACAGCGGGTAGGTCTCACGACGGAGGTCGACGACGCGCACGGGGGGCAGCCTTCCGGACACGCGGCCGCCGAGCTCCAGGCGTTCCAGCCGCTCCCAGCTCTCGGGCCGCGGAGTCGCGCTCCCATACACGGCGACTGCCCCTTCGAGAGCCGCCCGCTTGGCGGCGACCGTGCGCGCGTCGTAGCGTGGGTCCGACTCCTGCTTGTAGGACGCATCGTGCTCCTCGTCGATGCAGATGAGCCCGAGCCCGCGGACCGGCGCGAACACGGCCGACCGCGCTCCGACGACGATGCGCGCTTCTCCCGAGCCGATCCTGAGCCGCTCGTCGCGGCGCTCGGCCTCGGTGAGCGCCGAGTGCAGGATCGCGATCGTCTCGCCGAAGCGCGCGCGGAAGCGCCCGACTGCCTGCGGAGTCAGCGCGATCTCGGGGACGAGGACGATCGCGCCGAGGCCCCGCTCGAGCGCGGCGGCGCAGGCGCGCAGGTAGACCTCGGTCTTGCCGCTGCCGGTCGCGCCGTAGAGGAGGAAGTGTGAGCCGGCGCCCGCATCGATCGCCGCGACGATCCGCTCGATCGCCTGTTCCTGAGAAGCCGTGAGAACCCGCGGAGCCGCCTCTCCGTCGAGCGCTTCGCGCAGCGCCGGCGCGTCGCGCTCCTTTCGCCGCGCGCGCTTGTGCGGAGCGACGAGCTCCAAGGCCCGCGCCGGCGTCGAGCCGTAGTAGTCGGCCAGCCACAGCGCCAGGTCGACGAGCGCAGCGGGAACGGCGTCGACGACCTTCTCGATCGGCGCCGCCTCGATCCCGGGGGGCGGCTTTCCGCCCACCTCGACCACCACTCCCCGCCGCCGCGAGCTCCCGAACGCGACCTGCACGACGGCCCCACGCTCCACCTCTTCGGGCACTTCGTACGTGAACGGCCGCGCCACGGCCCGGGCCGAGACGAGCGGATAGACGGAGGCGTACGCCACCCTCCCAGGGTAGTGACCGCAGCGGAGCGTTAGCGCGGGCCGCTCGGCCCTTTCACGCTTGCTTTTAGAAGCCTGCGGCTTCCAGGATCAGCTCTGTGCCGAAGCCGAGGAAGAGCCCGGCCAGGATCGCCCAGCCGACGAGCACCTTGTGCCCGAAACGCTGGGTGACGTTCATGAGCTGGATGACGACGTAGAGGATCGAGCCGGCGGCCAGCGCCAGGAAGACGATCGAGAGCGCGACGCTCGTCCACGCCTGGCCGATCACCGTGCCGAGGAACGTGGGCGCGCCGCCGATGAGGCCGAGCAGGGCGAGGAAGCGCCAGCTCGGCCGCTCGCCCGACAGCGGCGCGACGATGCCGAAGCCCTCCGTCGAGTTGTGCAGCCCGAAACCGATGATCAGCACGAGGGCCAGCCCGATCTCTCCGGCGGCGCCCGCCTGCCCGATCGCGAGCCCCTCCGAGAGGTTGTGGAGCCCGATTCCAGTGGCGATCAGCAGCGCGAGCCAGCGGCCGGGCGACATGCCTCCCACCCAGTCCGCCTCGAACTCGGCGGCGGAGGCGGCTCCCGGCCCGAGCATCGCCTTCTCGCGCTCGCGCGCCGCCCAGCGGTCGTAGTAGACGAGCGAGAGGAAGCCGAGCAGGGCCCCGACCAGGAACAGCAGCCCGTACGCGGCGAAGCGGCTCCAGTGCTGGTCCTCGACCGCCGTCTTCACCGGCCCGATCCCGTGCTGGAGGACGTCGACGAGCAGGAAGAGGAGGATCCCGGTCGCAAGTGCGCTGAGCGCCGCCTTTACCTGGGTGCTCGGGTTCAGCCGACCGACAGGGAGGCCGATGAAAATGGTCGAGCCCGCGATGCCGCCGAGGAGAACGATCTGCGCGGTCGACATGTCAGAGCATCCTTCGCATTGAAGTAAGGCTTACCTTACAAGCGATCGCGCACTATAGTCGAAGTGAGGATGGCGGGTCACTCCTTCGACGACTATCTCGAGACGATCTACTTCCTGGCGTTCCCGATCGGCGAGTACCGGCCGCTGGCGGAAGGGTCGCCGACGCTCGCGGCGAGGGTGGCCGAGATGCTCGGCGTGTCGCGCGCGTCGGCGGGCGAGATGCTCAAGCGGCTCGAGGCCGAGGGCCTGATCGAGCGCGGGGAGCACAAGGAGGCGCTGCTGACCGCTGCCGGCCGCAAGCGCGCCGAGCAGGTCGTCAGGAAGCACCGCATCATCGAGCGCCTGCTCACGGACTTCCTCGGCTACACGGCGGCGGAGGCGCACGTCCACGCCGACGAGCTCGGGGACACGTTCTCCGACGACATGGTCGACCGCATCGCCGAGCGGCTCGGCAACCCGGACCGCTGCCCGCACGGCTGGCCCGTCGACACCACGTTCGAGCAGGAAGAGAACAAGGAACTGGCGCCGCTGGCCGACCTCGAGCCCGGAACGCGCGCGACGATCGTGCGCCTGGCCGAGCACGACGGCGAGCTCCTGCACTGGTACTACGACCAGGGGCTCGTGCCGGGCGCCGAGCTCGAGATCGAGGACACGCAGCCGGCGGCGGAACAATTCACGGTGCGGCTGAACGGCGACGAGCGGGCCGTCAGCGAGAAGGCCGCGGCGGGCCTGTTCGTACGACCCGCTTGAAGCTCGCTCTCAGCTTCGACGACGGACCTTCGGAATGGGCTCCGGTCGTGCTCGACCTGCTGCGCGAGCACGACGCGCGCGCAACGTTCTTCGTCATCGGCATGCGCGTGCGTGAGCGGCCGGACGAGCTGCGCCGGATCGTCGCCGAAGGCCACGAGGTGGGAAGCCACACGCTGACGCATCCGCGGCTCACCGAGATCTCAGACGAGGAGGTGCGATCGGAGATCGCCGCGGGCGTCGACGCCGTCCAAGAAGTGCTCGGCGAGCGCCCGCCACTGTTCCGCGCGCCCGGGTTCCACGCCGACGAGCGTGTGCTCGACATCGTCCGCGAGCTCGAGCTCGAAGCCGTCTTCGCCGACGTCGACCCGGAGGACTGGCGGCCCGAGATGAGCTCGCATGCGATCTTCAGCCACGTCCTTGGATCCGTCCGGGACGGCGCGATCGTCGACCTCCACGACGGGTATCCACCTGGCCCGACCCGCTCGCGCGACGACTGCACGCCCACCGTCGAGGCCCTTGGCCACCTGCTGCCGTGCCTCGACGTCGAGGGCTACGAGCTGGTAACCGTGTCCGAGCTCCGAAGCGCCTAGGCGACCGAGGTTTCGACGTCCGCCGGCAGGCCGGCGGCTTCGCGCAGCGGGTTCGCCTTGTCCGTCCGCTCCCACGTGAAGTCGTGGTCGTCGCGGCCGAAGTGGCCGTACGCGGCCGTCTTGGCGTAGATCGGCCGCAGCAGGTCGAGATCGCGGATGATCGCCGCCGGGCGCAGGTCGAAGTGCTCGCGGATGAGCCCCTCGATCCTCTCGCGCGGAATGCGCTCGGTGCCGAAGGTGCGCACCGACACGGAAACCGGATGGGCGACCCCGATCGCGTAGGCGACGTTCAGCTCGCAGCGGTCGGCAAGGCTCGCCGCCACGACATTCTTCGCCACGTACCGCGCTGCGTAGGCGGCCGAGCGGTCGACCTTGGTCGGATCCTTGCCCGAGAAGGCGCCGCCCCCGTGCCGGCAGGCACCGCCGTAGGTGTCGACCACGATCTTGCGCCCCGTCAACCCCGTGTCCCCCATCGGCCCGCCGAGCACGAACTTCCCAGTCGGGTTCACGAAGACGAAGTCGCGCTCCTCGAAGCGGGCGGGATCGTAGAGGTCATGCGGAAGGATCGGCCGGAGGACGCGCTCGATCAGGTCGGGCTTGATCAGCGCCTCGGAGTCGATGGAGTCCGTGTGCTGGGTGGAGACGAGGATGCGCTCGATCTCGACGGGGCGCTGGTTTCCGTGCTCGTCCTCCTCGTACCGGACGGTCACCTGCGACTTCCCGTCCGGACGCAGATACAGAAGCTCGTCGGCCTTGCGCACCTCGGCGAGCCGCTTGCAGATCTTGTGCGCGAGCATGATCGGCACCGGCATCAGCTCCGGGGTCTCGCGGCAGGCGTAGCCGAACATCATCCCCTGGTCGCCCGCGCCGACCCGGTCGAGGGGATCGTCGTCGCTCGGGTCGTGCTGCACCTCATAGGCCGTGTCGACGCCCTGCGCGATGTCCGGCGACTGCTCGTCGATCGCCACCACGACGCCGCACGTGTTGGCGTCGAAGCCGTACTCCGAGCCCGTGTAGCCGATGTCGGAGATCGTCTGCCGGACGAGCCGCGGGATGTCCACGTACGTCTCGGTCGTGATCTCGCCCGCCACCATCACGAGCCCGGTCGTGATCAGCGTCTCGCAGGCGACGCGTCCCGCCTGGTCGTCCGTCAGGACCGCATCGAGAACGGCGTCCGAGACCTGGTCGGCGATCTTGTCCGGGTGGCCTTCGGTGACCGACTCGGAGGTGAACAGGAACTCTCGGCTCGGCATCGGCGGGGAAGGGTACCTACTACTGAATCCCGAGAAACCCCGAAAACCGGAACTGGTCGCCTTCCTTCGACGTGGACAGCAGAAGGCTTTGCAGAGGGTCGGTGTTCGCGAGCACTTCCGGCGAGACGGTCTGGCCCGTTCGCTTCGCGAAGTAGCTGAACGCGTACCGGAGGCCGTCGTGGGCGTTCACGTACAGGAAACCGAGCGTCTCGTCCGGGACCCCCGCTGACGCGACCGCGCTCTTGTACGGCGGGTCGTCGGCGAGCTTGGGCGCCGAGCTCTGCATGTCGGAGATCGTCGTTGGGCTGTTCGTGACCACGATCTTGCCTCCGAACTCCGCCGCGTAGATCGACCCCTGCTCGCCCAGGGTGATCTTGGTCGCTTCGACTCCGCCGATGGGGACCGTCGTCACGCGGCCGGCCGCTCCCACCTGACCGATCGCCGTCAGCCGGCTGATCACGTGCTTCGCGGCGTCCTCGTCGCTCACCTTCTCCGCGAAGACGATGGCCGGGACCGGGGTTCCCGCCGAGGGGTAGACGGCGAGAGCGCCCTCTCCGGCGAAGAGCGGGAGCACGTCCTTGTCGAAGCTGAGACCGAGGACCGCCTCGACCTGGGCGCGCTGCTGGTCGAAGTTCGGCCTCGTCTTCCCCACGGTGTCGATCGCGCGCCGGAGCGAGTCCTCCAGGTTCGAGACGCCGACGTAGGCGATGGCGCCGGAGGGAAGCTCGGCAGGAAGCCCCGCGTGGAAGCTGGTCGGGTTGACCTTGAGGTCTCCGCTCAGAGTCGCATCGAGTCGCGCGCCGTCTTCCTGGGGGGTGAGCGCGGCCCCCAGCGACTCGATCGCCGGGAGCTGCTGGGCGACCGCGGGCGGAACGCCGCCGCGCGCGATTGCGGCGTCGAGCTGGGTGCGGATCGCGGTCCCGCTGACGTAGGCGCGGGCGAGCGAATCGTCGGGGAGGTCTCCAAGCGCATGCTGGAAGTCCCCGTCGTCGCTCAGGGAGCCGGTGTTCGCCTTCTGCTCCTTGTACTTGTCGATCGTCGCCTGGTCCTGGGCCAGGACGGTCCAGCCGTCGACGACCTCGTGGACCGGCGGGTTGTCACTCTTCGCGAGCAGCTCGTCGAACTTGGCCTGATCCTTGGGTTGGGTCAGGCCGACGACGACGTTGCCGTCGTTCGCGAAGTCGAGCCAGACGAGATCGAGCTCGTCCCCGAGGGCCGGGCCGGCCGTCTGCTCGAACTCATGGAACCGCGTGAGCGCCTGCTGGCCCGCTGGGAAGCGGGAGATCAGCGATTCCGCCTGCTGCACCTGGGGGGCGTCGAGCTTCGAGACCACGGAGATGAGGGCTGCGGCGTTGTCCGGAACGGTAGATGCGCCCGCCGGAAGAGCGGCGTTCGCCGCCCCCCCTCCCCCGCCGCAGCCCGCCACGAGCGTGGCGGCGCCCAGTGCAAGGACTGCTCCGAGAGCTCTCATCGAACGCATCTACTCCTCCGTCGGCCGCCGGCCCATGAGGCCCGAGACTAGCTCAGCGAGATCGGCCCCGGCAAGGACTTCACAGGCTCCCTCGGTGATGGGGAGCTCGATCCCGAGACGGCGGGACAGATCGAGCAGGACGGGCGCGGTCGTCAGTCCTTCCACCACCTGGCCGATCTGCGCGACGGCTTCGTTGGGCGGCGTCCCGCGCGCGATCAGATCGCCGGCACGGCGGTTGCGGCTGAGACGGCTCCAGCAGGTGACGATGAGGTCGCCCATCCCCGCAAGGCCCGCGAACGTCTCGGGACGCGCGCCGCAGGCCGCCGCGAGCCGGGACATCTCCGCGAGGCCGCGCGTGATCAGCCCGGCCTTGGCGTTGTCTCCGAGCTGCAGGCCGTCGACGGCCCCAGCCGCGAGCGCGATCACGTTCTTCGCGGCCGCGCACAGCTCGACACCCACGAGATCGTTGTTCACGTACACGCGGAAGATGAGCGAGTTGATCGCGTGCTGGAGCTCGACGGCGAACTCCTCGTCCGTGCTCGCGATCACGGTGGCCGCCGGAAGCCCGGCCGCGATCTCCTGGGCGAAGTTCGGCCCTGAGAGGACGGCCACGCGCCGCCCCGGAAGTAGCGTGGAAAGGCGGTCGCCGGTGGCTGGATCCAGCCCCTTCGTCAGGCTGAGCACCGGCGTGGAGTCGGGTAGAGAGGCCGCGACCGCGGCGAAGGCGCTGCTGGGGACGGCCATCACGAGCAGCTCGGCCGCGTCGAGCGGAGCGCCTTCCAGCGCGACCGCGCCGATGCCGCTCAGGTCGACGTCGGGGAGGTAGCGCGGATTACGGCCCGTCTGCGCGATCGCGCGCGCCTGCTCGGGGTCGCAGCAGGCGAGCGTCACGTTGTGCCCGTGGTCGTGCAGCAGCCTTGAGAACGCAGTTCCCCACGACCCGCCCCCGATGACGGTGATTTTCACGAGCGCCTGACGAAGTCGATGTCCACTGGGACGCCCTCGAGCTCGAAGCGCTCGCGCAGACGGTTCTCCACCCAGTAGCTGTAGTCGCGCGTCACGAGCGACGGGTCGTTGACTACGAGCCGGAAACGCGGCGGCCGCGCCTGCACCTGCGTCCCGTACAGGAGGTTCAGCCGTCTGCGCCCCCGACCGGGCGGCTCGCGCTCGGCGCGCAGCTCGCCGAGGAACCGGTTCAGCGCGCCGGTGGAGATCCGCGAGGCGGTGCGGTCGAAGACGGACTCGATCCGGTCGAGCAGCTTTTCGATCCCGCGGCCGGTCTTGGCGGAGACTGCGAGCACGGGCGGCCTCTGGCGGAGGCGCGACTCGAGCCGGGCACGAACGTCGTCGAGCCCGACCTCGGCGATGTCCCACTTGTTCACGACCGCGATCGTCGCGCAGTGCGCCTTGCGCGCGACGTCCGCGACGGTCAGGTCCTGGTCGACGACGCCTTCGCTCGCGTCCACGAGCGTGAGGGCGACGTCCGCGCGCTCCGCGGCCTGGAGCGCTCGTAGCTCCGAGTAGTACTCGATCCCCTGCCGCTGGCGACGCTTGCGGCGCAGGCCGGCCGTGTCGACGAGGACGAAGGTGCGGTCGCCGCGCCGGAAGATCGTGTCGATCGCGTCTCGCGTCGTCCCGGGTGTCTCCGAGACAATCACGCGCTCCTGCCCCAGGATCGCGTTCAGCAGGCTCGACTTGCCGACGTTGGGGCGGCCGAGGATCGCCACCTTGATCGCCTCCTCGCCGACCGCCTCGCGCGCGCTGCCGGGAAGCCGCGCCACGATCGCATCCAGGAGGTCTCCGGTGCCGTGGCCGTGCAATGCCGAGACCGGGATCGGGTCGCCGAGGCCGAGCCGGTGGAACTCGTAGGCGTCCGCCTCGTGCGAGCTGTCGTCGATCTTGTTCGCGAGCAGGAGGACGGGCTTGCGCGCGGCGCGCAGGAGCGCGGCCAGCTCCTCGTCTCCGGGCGTCACGCCCGCACGTGCGTCCGTCACGAACAGGACAAGATCCGCCTCCGCCACGGCAGTCTGGGCCTGCTCGACCACCGAGCGCGTGATCGGGGACGGGTCGGCGACGTCCACCCCGCCCGTGTCCACGAGTAGGAACCTCCTCCCGTTCCACTCGCAGAGAAGCTCCTTGCGGTCGCGGGTCACCCCCGGAGTCTCGTGCACCACGGCCTGGCGCGACGACGTGAGTCGGTTGACGAGCGTGGACTTGCCGACGTTCGGGAAGCCGACGACGGCCACGACGCCGGCGAGCTCGTCGCTCATTTCAGGCCGGTTGCCGGGCCCGGACGAGCTCTTCGATCCGGTCCACCACCGCGTCGACGTCGAGCTCGGTCGTATCGATGAGCTCGGCGTCCGGCGCCGGCTGCATGCGTGCCGCGTCGCTCTCGTCGCGCAGACGCAGGTCGGTGGCGAGCGCGTCACCCTCGATGCCCGGTCGCTCGGCGGTCCGGCGGCGGGCACGCTCGCCGGTGTCGGCGACGAGATAGACCTTGACCTCTGCGTCCGGGGCGACGACGCTGCCGATGTCGCGGCCCTCCACCACGACGTTGCCCTGAGAGGCGAGCTCACGCTGGCGCTCGCGCATGACGTTGCGCACACCGGGATGGCGCGCGACGGTGGACACGACCCGGTCGACCCGCGGCTGACGGATCTCCCTCGTCACGTCGTTGCCGCCGATCCAGACCTCGCCGTCCTGGTCGAACGTGACGGGATAGCCCTTCGCCAGCTCCGTCAGCTTCGTCTCGTCCTCGAGGGAGATCTCCCACTGGAGAGCGAGCCACGTGAGGGCGCGGTACATCGCTCCCGTGTCGAGATAGCGGAAGCCCAGCCGCTCGGAGAGCCGCCGGGCCACGGTGCTCTTGCCGGCGCCCGCAGGGCCGTCGATGGCAACGATCATCGCCTGGTCACCGAATCGAGGAGGTCGAAGAAGCCGGGGAAGCTTATAGCGACCGCTTCGGCGCCTTCGAGCCTGACGCCCTCGCGCGAGACGAGGCCCGCGACGGCGCCGAGCATCGCGAGCCGATGGTCGCCCGCGGAGTCGATCGTCCCTCCGCGCGGGCGGGCGGGCGTGCCGCGTACCACGAAGCCGTCGGGCCGCTCCTCGATCCTGACGCCGACCGCGCGCAGGGCCCGCGTGACCTGCTCGATCCGGTCGCTCTCCTTGACCCGAAGCTCCCCGGCTCCGAGGACCTCGGTGCGGCCGCGCGCGAAAGCACCCGCCAGCGCGACGAGAGGCAGCTCGTCGATCAGGCGCGGGATCTCCTCCCGCTCAACCGTCGTCGCCACGAGCGGCGCCGGGCGCACTTCCAGGTCGGCGACGGGCTCGCCTCCGGAGGAGCGGCGATTGAACACGGCAATGCGCGCGCCCATGCGCTCGAGGACGTCGAGGAGCCCGGTGCGGAGCGGGTTCACGTTCACGCCCTGCACGATCAGCTCCGAGTCGGAGAGAAGAGCGGCGGCCACGATCACGGCGGCCGCCGAGGACAAGTCGCCCGGAATGTCGAGCACGAGCGGCGGGAGGCGGTCGACCGGCCAGACGGTGATCTCGTGGGCCGCCCTGGCCAGGCGCACGCCGAGGTAGGTGAGGAGTCGCTCGGTGTGGTCACGGGCGGGAAGCGGCTCGACCACCGTCGTCGAGCCGCCACGCGCATACAGGCCGGCCAGCAGGACGGCGGACTTGACCTGGGCGCTCGCCACCGGAAGCTCATACCGGACGGGGTGCAGCTCGGCCCCTTCCACGAGCACGGGAGCGTGGCCGTCCGTCGTCTCGATCCTCGCTCCCATCGCGCGCAGCGGCTCGGCCACGCGCTCGTGCGGGCGGGCCGAAAGGGACTCGTCACCGGTGAGCTCGAACCGCCCGTCCTGCCCCACGAGCAGCCCGCACAGCAGGCGCAGGACGGTGCCTGCGTTGCCACAGTCGAGCGGCTCGTCCGGCGCGATGAAGCCTCGGAGCCCGACGCCGGCGACGCGGACCCTGTCGCCGTCCTCGGTCACCTCCGCGCCGAGCCGCCTGACGACGTGGATCGCCGATTCCGTGTCGGCGGCGCGGCCGAAGCCGCGGATCTCGCTCTCGCCCTCGGCGACCGCGCCGAGCAGGACGGCGCGCTGGGAGATTCCCTTCACCCCCGGAACGGCGACGGCGCCCTCTACGGCCGCGGCAGGCTCGATCTTCATTCCGCCAGCACAGGAGAGATGACGGCCGCGTAGCCCTGCTCCTCGAGGACGGCCGCGGCTCGTTCCGCTTGCCGCTCCCCCGAGACGAGGATCCGCAAGGTGCCTCCGCGCTCCGGGGAGACGTGCTTGAGCTCGAAGTCCTCGATGTTGATCCGCTCGGCGCCGAGCGCCTGGGTGATGCCGGCCAGCACTCCGGGCCGGTCGGGGACGTGCACGCTGAGCTGATGAAGCCCACCAGGGTCGGGGTAGGCCCCGGCGAGCATCGTGCGGCGGTTGCGGGCGGCCTCGCCGATCCAGCGGGCGAGGAAGCCAGCGTCGGCGGCGGCGATGGCCGTCTCCAGCCGCTCGACGATGCGCCGGTGCTCGGCCAGCGCCTGGCGGAGCGGCTCGGCGTTCTCGAGAAAGATGTCCACCCAGATACGGGGGTTGGCGCCTGCGACGCGGGTCATATCCCGCAGCGAGCCTCCTGCCGCCGAGGCGAGCGGCTCGTGGCCGTCGATCCGGGCGGAGCCGGCCTGATTCACGAGCAGGTTGGCGAGCGCGTGGGGAAGGTGGCTGGTCAGGGCCACCAGCCGGTCGTGGACGGCGGGGTCGACCGCAACCGGCGTCGCCCCGAGCGAGGCCACGAAGCCGTGGACGAGCCGGTAGCGAGCCGGGTCGGTCTCCGCGACCGGGGTGAGGAACCAGGTTGCGCCCTGGAAGAGCTCCGCGTTCGCGTGCTCGGGCCCGCGCGCCTCCGAGCCGCAGACCGGGTGGCCGCCGACGAACCGGGGCGAGCCGGCCGCCGCCGTGCAGACGCGCGCCTTGGTGGAGCCCGCATCGGTGACCGTGCAGCCCGCGGGCGCGGCGGCGAGGACGGCCTGGACCTCCGCCGCGAGGCGCGAAACGGGGACGGCGACGACGGCCAGCTCGGCGCCTGCAACCGCGTCTTCGAGGGACGCGGCCGGCCGATCGACGGCGCCACGCTCCGCTGCGACGGCCAGCGCCTGCGCGTCCAGGTCGAAGCCGGACACGTCGGTGCCGTTGCGCTTGGCGGCCAACCCGACGGAGGCGCCGATCAGCCCGGTGCCGATGATCGCGAGACGCATGCGGGGAAGGCTAGATCGCTCGGCGCTTCAGCCTCGGCGCCTTCGCGCTGTGACCGCAAACAGGCGTGCGGAGGGCCGAGCCCTCCTCCGCCTGTTTCTCACCGCTCAAGTGACGCGAAAGTCCGCCTCAGAACGGACCAAAAACCATGTCCGCATCTGGGCCACTCCAGCCTACTCACGCATGAGTTCTGCGACGCGGAACGCGAGGTCGAGCGACTGGCGCGCGTTGAGCCGCGGGTCGCACAGCGTCATGTAACGCCCGTCCAAGTGCTCCTCGAGCACCTGCTCGGACCCGCCGACGCACTCCGTGACGTCGTCGCCGGTGAACTCGAGATGGACTCCTCCGGGCCAGGTCCCGGCTTCCCGGTGCGCCGAGAAGAACCCCTCCAGCTCGCCCATGACATCGTCGAAACGGCGGGTCTTCCGGCCGGTAGAGGTGGTGATCGTGTTCGCGTGCATCGGGTCGCTGACCCAGACGACGGGGTGCTCGCCGTCGCGAGCCGCAGTTAGGAGCGGAGGCAGGAGCTCGGCGACGCGGTCGGCGCCCATCCTCGCGATCAACGTCAGCCGGCCCGGCACGCGGCCCGGATTCAGCCGCTCGCACAGGGCGACGACGTCGTCCGGAGCCGCCGCGGGCCCGAGCTTGCAGCCGATCGGGTTGTGCACCCGCGAGAAGAACTCCACGTGCGCACCGTCCGGTTGCCGCGTCCGCTCGCCGATCCAGAGCATGTGTGCGGAGCAGTCGTACCAGTCGCCGGTGAGCGAGTCGCGCCGGGTGAGTGCCTCCTCGTAGTCGAGCAGGAGGCCCTCGTGGCTCGTCCACAGGTCGACCTGGTGCAGCTCCTGATGGGCCGCGAGGTCGATGCCGCAGGCGGCCATGAAACGGAGCGCCCGCTCGATCTCGCCCGCGATCGCCTCGTAGCGGCGGCCCTCGGGAGAAGTGGCGACGAACTCCTGGTTCCAGGCGTGAACCTGGTTGAGGTCCGCGAAGCCGCCCTTCGTGAACGCGCGGACGAGGTTCAGCGTCGCCGCGGACTGGTGGTACGCGTGCAGCATCCGGGCGGGATCCGGGATGCGCGCCTCCGCGGTGGGCGTCTCGTCGTTGACGATGTGCCCGCGGAAGGAGGGCAGCTCTTCGTCCCCGACGCGTTCGGTCGGCGAGCTGCGCGGCTTGCAGAACTGGCCGGCGATGCGGCCGACCTTGACCACGGGAAGCGTCGCCCCGTAGGTGAGGACGGCCGACATCTGCAGGAGGATCTTCAGCTTGTCGCGGATCGCGACAGCCGAGAAGTCGTGGAAGGACTCGGCGCAGTCGCCCGCCTGGAGGAGGAAGGCGCGGCCGGCCTCGACCTCGGCGAGGGCTTCGGTCAGGGCGCGGGCCTCGCCGGCGAAAACGAGCGGCGGCAGCGCTCGGAGCTGCTCGCGGGCTACGTCGGCGGCGGCCTCGTCCGGCCACGCCGGCTGCTGGGCCGCGTCGTAGTCCCGCCAGGAGGCGGGTGAGCAGGCGGACGGCGTCGTCGTCATGACAGTGAGTGTATTGGCGAGATCCATCTCTCTGATTAGACGCCGAAACAGGCCTAATCGACAGGCGCGTACACGCGCCCGCCCATCCGCAGCCACTCGATCTTCCCTTCCTCGTCGCGCAGGAAAAGAGCCCGCTCACCCTTGAAGATGCCCTCGGGGACGAAGATCTCCTCCTCGCTGGCGAACGCGATCGGCGCGGCCGGTGGAGGCGGCGGCGGGGGCGTGTCGGGCGTGGGGAAGCCGCCTCTCGGCTCGATGCGCAGCTCGATCCCTGAATCGGTCTCGACCAGAAACGCGTCCGCGAGTCTCGACTCGTAACGGCCGAGGTACGGCGAGGGATCGATCGCGATGGGCTCCAGCTCGGGTTCCTTCACGCCAACATACTTCTCCGTGGCCTTCGCCCAGACCCGGTCGGTCAGGACGTCGCCGCGGCGGTGGTTCGTGAGGACGACGACCGCGAAGCCGCGCTCCGGTGCGATCCCGAGCCACGAGATTTGCCCTTTGGTGCCGCCCCCGTGGCCGATGAAGTCGACGCCCTCTCGCGTCCACAGCATCCATGCGAGGCCGACGGCATCGATGTTCCCACCAACCTGCACCTGCGGCCGGAGCATCTCCGAGACCGACTCGGGCCGAAGCAGTTCGCCGCCGTCGATCCAGAAGCGGGCGTAGCGAAGGAGCTCGGGCACAGTGGAGACGAGCCCACCCGCGGGATGCGCGGCCCGCCCGATTCCCCACGGCCGCGCAACAACGGTCTCGTCCTCGTCGTTCGGCTCGTGCCCGACGACGAAGCGCCGCGTCATAACGTCGTCCAGGAAGAAGAAGGAGTGCTCGAGCCCGAGCGGATCGAGCACGAGCTCCTTCATCGCCTGTTCGAAGGGCATGCCCGCGACGACCTCGATCACGCGGCCCGCGATGTAGAAGGCCGAGTTGTTGTACGACCAGACCTCTCCGAGCGGCGTCAGCTGCGGAGCGTCCGCCAGGCGCTCCATCATGCGGGTGAGCGCGTCCTCACCCGCTCCCAGGTCGTCGAAGTAGTCGCCCAGCCAGCCGCCGGTGTGCGTAAGCAGGGTTCGGATCGTCGCTCCGGCGGCGGCCGCGTCGTCCTGGAGCCGAAAGTCGGGGAGGAAGGCGCGTACCGGGTCGTCGAGCGCGAGCTTGCCCTGCTCGACCAGCCGCATGACAGCGGCTGCGGTGAAGGTCTTCGTGATGGAGCCGATCTGAAACAGCGTGCCGGGAGTGACGTCGAGCGGGTTCTCGAGGCTCGTGACCCCGAGGGCCGCCGTCTCCTCGTCGCCCTCGAAGACGACCCCGAAGGCGACGCCCGGCACCGACAGCTCCTCCATCGAAGAGCGGGCTGCCTCGACGATCTCGTCGAAACGGCTCACACGGCGAGCCTAGCGGTCTGGAAAGCGCGCCCGGAGGGCCTCCAGCCGCCGCTCCCACTGCCCGCCCACCTGCTCCATCCAGGAGAGCGCCCCCGAGAACGCCTCGGGGGTCAGGCGGTAATGCGTCTCCCGGCCGCGCCGCTCGCTCGCGACGAGGCCCGCCGACCCGAGCGCCGACAGGTGCTTCGAGACCGCCTGGCGCGTGACCGGAAGCTCGGCAGCAAGCTCGGTGGCCGTCGCAGTCTCCCGCGAGGCAAGGGCCTCGACCACGTTGCGGCGGGTGGGATCGGCAAGCGCGGAGAAGACCGGCCCGGCGCGCTGCTCGGCCATGTCAGGCGGCGACGGCCGCCCCGGCGAACGCGCGCAACTCGAGGGCCGTGCCCCACTCCGCCGCGGGCGCGGTCTCCGTGACCACGACGCGGGTTCCCTCCTCGATCTCCTCGAGGGTGAACCCGACCTGAGTCTCGTGGCCGGCCTCGTCGCTCCAGGTGTAGGCGAGACGTCGGCCCTCGTCCACCTCCTCGATGACGGCGTGTCGCTCCTCCCCGTTCTCCCAGCGGAAGGTGCCTTCGCCTCCCTCCTCGAGATCGAGCTCGACCTCGGTGGCGAACCACTCCTCGAGCCGCGCCGGATCGGTCAGCTCCTCCCACACTTCTTCCGGCGGCGCGGGCAAGACCAGCTCTCTCACGACCTCCACGATTCCTCCTTCCGCAACCGGACGGTTGCGTGTAGTATGCGCAACCAGAGAGTTGCAATTTAGCACGCTCATCCCCATGGTGATCGAAGCCGACAGCCGCGGCGAGCGCGCCTTCGACGTCTACTCCCGGCTGCTGCGCGAGCGGATCGTGTTCCTCGGAACCGAGGTCGACGACGAGGTGGCGAACCTGGTAACCGCGCAGCTCCTCTTTCTCGAAGCCGACGATCCCGGCAAGGACATCAGCCTCTACATCAACTCCCCGGGGGGCTCGGCGTATGCCGGCATGGCCATCTACGACACCGTCCAGTACGTCAAGCCCGACGTGCGGACGATCTGCGTCGGGATCGGCATGTCGGCCGCGGCCATGATCCTCGCCGGCGGCGCTCCCGGGAAGCGGTCGGCGCTGCCCAACGCGAAGATCATGATCCACCAGGGCTCGGCGGCCTTCAAGGGCACGCCGGCGGACATCGAGATCCATGCGCAGGAGGTCATCGAGATGCGCCGCCGGATGGCGGAGCTGATCGCGCTCCACTCCGGAAAGGACGTCGAGGAGGTGCTCCGAGACATCGACCGGGACCGCTTCATGAGCCCGCAGGAGGCGATCGAGTACGGCCTCATCGACGAGATCGTCCCCGGGAGCCCGAATGGAGATAGGGCCGGCTGAGCGCATCGTCGTCGCCCGCGATCCTCGGCTGGCGGGTGTGGTGCGTCCGCGCCGACGGGCGGCTCCAGTCCGTCCTCTACGACGACGTGTGGGACCCCCGCCTCGGCCTCGCCGCCCGCTGCCCGCTCGGGCACACTCCTCCTGATCCGCACTGCTCGTGCGGCATCTACGCGGCCCGAGACCCCGAGGAAGCTCGGCGGTATCTCCTTGGTCGTAACGAGCCCGAGGTCGTTGGCCGCGTGCTCGGACGCGTCTGGCTCTGGGGAACGGTCGTCGAGGCCGAGCGCGGCTGGCGAGCAGAGCGTGCCCATCCTCAGACTGTGTTTAAAAACACACGCGCCGGCGCCTGTGACTGGACCGCCGAGGACGTGGCGCGGCGGTACGGTGTCGCACCATGGCCGGCGATCTCGAGATCGAAGAGCTGCGCGCACAGATCGCCGAGGCCGACCGCACCATCCTGGAAGCGGTCAACACGCGCCTGAAGCTCGTCGAACGACTGCAGGCCCGCAAGAAGCGCGAGGGGATGCCTGCGCTCGACATCCGTCAGGAGCGCAAGGTAATCCGCGGGCTCATGAAGGCGAATCAGGGGCCGCTGTCCGAGCGTGGCGTGCGCGAGCTCGCCGGAGAGATCCTCGAGCTGACGAAGCGCGAGCTCAAGCTGTGGCGCAAGGGAGGGTGACCCTTCCCGGGGCAGACGCGAACCAACCGCCGATCCGCATGACTCGCCGCGGAGGCCCGCACGCACAGGTGCTACCCTTCCGCGCAGTGACCTCCCGATCCCGCACCTGGGCTTGGTGGAGCCGTCGCGAGCGGGGCGGGAGCGTCGCCTGACCTGAGGTAGCGAAAGCCCGTACCGCTCGAGACCTTCCGACCGGAGGGTCTTTTCGTTTGTGGAGAAAGGAGCCGACATCGCGGCCACCGTGAAAGTCGAGATCCCGACCGAGCTGCTGACGCCGCTCGGCGCGTACGTGCGGCTGCGCGAGGGCGACGGCGGCTCGTTCCTGCTCGAGTCCGTCGAGCGCGGACGCCTCGGCCGCTACTCCTTCGTCGGCAGCGGGAGGGAGCTCATCGCGTTCGAGGAGGCGGAGGGCTGCGCCCGACCCGTAGTCGGGTACCTGGGCTACGACTACGTCGAGCGGCTCGAGCCGACCGTGCCGCTGCCCGACGCGGGCCCGGGCCCACCGGAGAGCCGCTTCGTGACCGCCGACGTGTTGCTGCGCTTCGACCACGCGCGCGGAGTCGCCGAGCTGCTGGAAGGCGATCCAGAGAAGGTCCCCGCATTGCTCGAACAGCCGCTTCCGCCGGCGAAGACCGAAGCCCGCGCGCCCAGCGAGTCGGTCCGCCTCACCTCCCGCGAGGAGTACGAGCAGGCAGTTCGCCGGGTGCAGGAGCACATCGTCGCCGGCGACGTCTTCCAGGTCGTCGTCTCGCAGCGCGTCGAGCGCACGACCGAAGCCACGGCGCTCGACCTGTACCGAGCCCTGCGCCGCGTGAACCCGTCGCCGTATCTCTTCCTGCTCGAGCTGGACGGGGTGGACCTGATCGGCTCGTCCCCGGAGACGCTCGTCAAGTGCGAGGGGGAGCGGGCGAGCCTGAACCCGATCGCGGGCACAACCGAGCTCGGCCCCGGTGACGCAGAGCGCCTGCTGGCGTCGGAGAAGGACCGCGCCGAGCACGTCATGCTCGTCGACCTCGGCCGGAACGACCTCTCGCGCGTCTGCCGGCCGGGATCGGTCCGCGTAAAGCACTTCCTCGAAGTCGAGCGCTTCTCCCACGTCACGCATCTCGTGTCGGAGGTCGAAGGGCGCCTGCAGGAAGGCCAAGCTGCCTTCGAGCTCCTGCGCGCCTGCTTTCCGGCGGGAACCGTCTCCGGCGCGCCGAAGGTGCGGGCCATGCAGCTCATCTCGGAGCTCGAGGGCTACCGGCGCGGGCCATACGCCGGCGCCGTCGGCTACGCGCTGCCGGACGGCACGCTCGACACCTGCATTGCGATCCGCACGATCGTCCTCGCCGACGGCGTCGCGCGACTGCAGGCAGGCGCGGGGATCGTGGCCGACTCCGACCCAGCCTCCGAGCACGAGGAGTGCCTGGCCAAGCTGGCCGCGCTCGAAGAGGCGGTCGACCTCGCGGAGGCAGGGCTGTGATCCTGTTGATCGACAACTACGACAGCTTCACGTACAACCTCGCTCACCTCTTCGGCGAGCTCGGAGCGGACGTGACCGTTGTGCGCAACGACGCACTGGACGAGGACGAAGCCGAGCGGCTCTCGCCGTCGCACCTGGTCGTTTCGCCCGGCCCGGGACTCCCGCAGGACGCCGGCGCGACGCCGGCGATCATCCGCAGGCTCGCCCCTCGCGTGCCGACCCTCGGCGTCTGCCTCGGCCATCAGGCAGTCGTGCAGGCGTTCGGGGGCGAGATCGGGCAGGCGAAGTCGCTCGTGCACGGGAAGGCGACGACGGTCGTCCACGACGGACGCGGGATCTTCGCCGGGCTCGAGCCGGAGCTCGAGGCAGGACGCTACCACTCGCTCGCCGCCACCAGGATCCCGGATTGCCTCGAGATCTCGGCCCGCGACCCCGAGGGCGAGGTGATGGCGGTCCGCCACCGCGAGCTTCCCGTGGACGGCGTGCAGTTCCATCCCGAGTCGATCCTGACTCCCGCGGGACCCGCGGTCGCACGAAACTTCCTGGAGCGACGATGATTTGTGCTCCAGTGAACAAGGCGGCCGTGAACAAGGCGGGCGAATGTGCACTGGTGCACAAGACAGGTGGGGGGACATGATCCAGAGCGCGCTCGAACATTTGCTCGACGGCCGCGACCTTTCGCGAGAGGAGGCGCGGGACGCGATGCGCGAGATCATGAGCGGCGAGGCAACGGCGGCGCAGATCGGCGGCCTGCTGGTCGGCCTGCGCGCGAAGGGCGAGACCGCGGACGAGATCGCCGGCTTCGCCGAGGCCATCCGCGAGCAGGCTGTGCCGGTGCGGCCTCGGCGGGACGACCTGGTCGACACGGCCGGGACCGGCGGAGACGGCCTCCGGACGATCAACATCTCGACCGCGGCGGCGCTGGTCGCGGCCGCGGGCGGCGCGGCGGTCGCGAAGCACGGCAACCGTGCCGTCTCGTCCGCATCGGGCTCGGCGGACGTGCTGGAGGCCCTCGGCTTCGACCTCGAGCTGGAGCCGGCGCGGATCGCGCGCTCGATCGACGAGCTCGGCTTCGGATTCCTCTTCGCACCCAGCCACCACCCGGGCTTCCGCCACGCGGCGCCGGTCCGTGCGGAGCTGGGCCTACGGACAGTGTTCAACGTGCTCGGGCCGCTGACCAACCCCGCGGGGGCGCGCGCCCAGGTCGTCGGCGTCTACTCCCCGGAGCTCGTGCGGACGCTCGCCGATGTGCTCGCCCGGCTCGGAGCGAGGCGCGCGTTCGTCGTCCACGGAGCCGGCGGGATGGACGAGCTCTCGCCCGTGGGGCCCAACCTCGTGTGCGAGGTGGTGGCCGGCGACGTGCGCGAGCGGGAGATCGACGCGCTCGAGCTCGGCGTCGAGCGCTGCTCGGTCGAGGAGCTCAGAGGCGGGAGCGCCGAGGAGAACGCCGAAGCGATTCGGCGGATCTTTGCGGGCGAGCAGAGCGCGCGGCGCAACGCCGTTCTGCTGAACGCCGCGGGCGCGCTCGCCGCGGCGGGCCATGCCGCCGATCTTCTCGAGGGGCTCGAGCTCGCCCGCGAGGCCGTCGACTCGGGCGCAGCCGGCGAGCGGCTCGAGGCTCTTGTCTCCTTCTCCCGCGGCGGGGTGAGCGTGTGATGAGCCGCTTCCGCGACGCGCTCGCCGGAAGGAGTCTCGCGGCGATCGCGGAGGTCAAGCGCCGCTCTCCTTCGGCAGGCGAGCTGCGACCGGACGCCGATCCCGCGGAGCTGGCCGCGCGCTTCGAGCGGGCCGGCGCCGCCGCGGTGTCCGTGCTAGTGGATGAGCGCTTCGCGGGCAGCCCTGCCGATCTCGCCGCGGCGAGATCCGCCAGCGACCTCCCGCTGCTGGCGAAGGGGTTCTTCTCCACGGAGGCACGGCTCGCCGAGATGCGGGAGGCGGGGGCGGATGCCGTGCTCCTCCTCCTGCGAGACCTCGATGACCGCCGGGCCGCCGCGCTGATGGCCGAGGCGGAGCGCCTCGGGCTCGACACGCTGGTGGAGGCGCACGACGCGGCCGAGCTCGAGCGGGCGATCCGCCTGGGAGCGGATCCGATCGGGATCAACGCACGTGACCTCTCCACGTTCCGGACCGATCGCCCCGCCCAGCTCGAGCTCGTGCGGCGGGCGCCCGAGGACCGCGTCGTAATCGCCGAGAGCGCGATCCATTCGAGGGCACAGGGCGCGGAGGCCGAACTCGCGGGAGCCGACGCCGTGCTCGTCGGCTCCGCGCTCATGCGGGCCCCGGACCCCGCAGCAAAGCTCGCCGAGCTCATCTCGCGCCCGCTCGTCAAAGTGTGCGGGCTGACGCGCGAGGCAGACGTCGCCGTCGCGGCCGAAGCGGGCGCCGACCTCGCCGGGTTCATTCTCGCCAAGGAGAGCCCGCGCCGGGCAGACCGCGTCCTCCCCACTCCCGACACCATGCTCTCCGTCGCCGTCCTCGTCGGCGAGCCGGAAGACACGCCCGCCGACCTCGTCCAGCTCTACCCACGCGAGGGCGACCACCGCGGACGCGACGCCGACCTGATCGCCGGCGGTAAGACGGTGGCGCGGGTGCTCGACCTCCCGTGGCAGCAGGGCGACCCAGAGCACCTGGACCGTGCCGCCCGGGCCGAGGGCCGAATCGTCGTGGCCGGCCGGCTCGGGCCGGCGAACGTGCGCGAGGCGATCGAGCGGGTCCGTCCGTGGGGCGTCGACGCGAGCTCAAGCCTGGAGACCGAGCCCGGGATCAAGGATCACGAGCGCGTGCGGGCCTACGTGGAGGCGGCGCGGTGACAGCTGAGCTCGAGTTCGAGGCCTACGGCGGCCGGTACGTGCCCGAGACGCTCGTCCCTGCGCTGGACGAGCTGGAGACCGGCTGGGAGGCGGCGAGGGAGGATCCGTCCTTCGCCGAGCAGCTCGACGCGCTCGGGCGTGAGTACGCAGGCCGGCCGACTCCCCTCACGCCAGCGCCACGCTTCTGTCCCGGCAAGACCCTCTACCTGAAACGCGAGGACCTCCTCCACACCGGCGCCCACAAGCTGAACAACGCCCTGGGCCAGGCGCTGCTCGCGGAGCGGCTCGGCAAGCGCCGGATCGTCGCGGAGACCGGAGCCGGCCAGCACGGCGTCGCGGCGGCGACCGCCTGCGCGCGCTTCGGGCTCGAGTGCGTCGTCTACATGGGGGCTGAGGACATGCGCCGGCAGCGGCCGAACGTGGAGCGCATGGATCTGCTCGGAGCGGACGTACGGCCGGTCGAGATCGGCACCCGGACGCTGAAGGAGGCGATCTCGGAGGCGATCCGCGACTGGGTCACGAACGTCGAGACGACTCACTACCTGATCGGCTCGTGCGTCGGCCCGAGCCCCTATCCGGCGATCGTGCACGAGCTCCAAAGCGTGATCGGGCGCGAGGCGCGGGCGCAGTTCCTCGAGGCCGAGGGACGGCTGCCGGAGGCGGCGATCGCCTGCGTCGGCGGAGGCTCGAACGCGATCGGCCTGTTCGCCGGCTTTCTCGACGATGCCGAGGTCGCTCTCGTCGGCGTCGAGGCCGAGGGAGCCGCGAGCCTGGTGGACGGGAGCGCCGGCATCCTCCATGGAGCGCGCTCTTATGTCCTCCGTGACGAAGACGGCCAGATCCTGGACGCGCACTCGGTCGCCGCCGGCCTCGACTACCCGGGCGTGGGCCCCGAGCATGCCGCGCTCCGCGACTCGGGCCGCGCGCGCTACGTCTCCGTGGGCGACGAGGCGGCGTTGGAGGCCTTCCGGCGCCTCGCACGCACGGAAGGGATCGTGCCCGCGCTCGAGCCCTCGCACGCGCTCGCGTATGTCTCCGAGCTCGACGAAGAGCTCGTCCTTCTCGGCCTCTCCGGCCGGGGCGACAAGGACCTCGAGGAGGTGCTCGAACGGCGCAATTGACACGAACTGGTGCCAGGCACGTGCCTGGCACCCGGAGTGTCTTTTCGGCTTCGTTATGCGGATGAAGCGGCTCGCGATCTACCTCATGGCCGGAGAGAACACGCCTGAATTGGCCGACGCGGCGGTCGCGGGCGGAGCCGACCTGGTCGAGCTCGGCTTCCCCTTCTCGGACCCGCTGGCGGACGGCCCCGTCATCCGCCGCGCGGCCGAGAAGGCGCTCGCGGCAGGAATGGGGACACAGGAGTGTCTCGACTGTCTCGCGCACACGCACGAACGCGTGGAGGTTCCGCTCGTGCCGATGACCTACGCCGCGCTGCTCGAGGCCCACGGCTTCGAGCGCTTCGCGGACGACTGCCGGGCCGCCGGAGCGGCCAGCCTGATCGTCGCCGACCTGCCGATCGAGGCCGAGCCCGGCCTCGCCCGCGTCCAGCTCGTCGCCCCCACGACCCCGGCCGAGAGGATCAAGCTCGCGGCCGAGCGCACTGACGGGTGGCTGTACCTCGTCTCGGTGACGGGCACGACGGGCGCCCGGGACTCGGTCTCGGGGCAGCTCCCCGAGCTCGTCGCGCGCGCGCGGTCGGTGACGGACGTTCCACTGCTCGCCGGGTTCGGGATCTCCACTCCCGAGCAGGCGGCGGCCGCCGCCGAGCTCGCGGACGGCATCGTCGTCGGCTCGCGCGCGGTCGAGATCGCCGAACAGGGCCCGGAGGCGCTTCGCGGCTACGTCTCCTCGCTCCGCGAGGCCCTCGACCGGATCCCCGAGCGGGCGCTGAGATAATCGAAACCATGCGCATCTTCTCCGGCATCAAGCCTTCCGGCGACTCCCATATCGGGAACTACAGCGGCGGCTATCGCCAGTACGTCGCGACGCAGGAGCGCGGCGACGTGTTCTTCTGCATCGTGGACCTGCACGCCATCACCGTCGAGCACGACCCCGACGAGCTCCACCGGCTCACGCTCCATATCGGCGCGATGCTGTTCGCCACGGGGCTCGACCCCGAGCGCTCGACGGTCTTCGTCCAGAGCCACGTCCCCGCGCACTCCGAGGCTGCTTGGCTGCTGTCCTCGGCCACGAGCTTCGGCGAGTTGCGCCGAATGACACAGTTCAAGGAGAAGTCGGAGGGACAGGAGTTCGTCTCCGCAGCCCTGTTCGGCTACCCGGTGCTGATGGCCGGCGACATCCTCCTGTACCAGACCGACCTCGTTCCGATCGGGGACGACCAGCGCCAGCACCTCGAGCTGACGCGCGACATCGCGCAGCGCTTCAACAGCCGCTACGGCGAGACCTTCACGGTGCCAGAGGGGGTCTATCCCGAGGTGGGCGCGCGCATCATGGACCTTCAGGAACCGGAGGGGAAGATGGGCAAGACGGGCAGCACCGAGCAGGGGACGGTACTCATGCTCGACCCGCCCGATGTCGTCCGGGCCAAGTTCAAGACGGCGGTTACCGACTCAGGCCGCGACGTGCTCCACCGCGAGGACAAGCCCGGGGTCTCGAACCTGATCGAGATCATGACCGTGGCCACCGGCGAGTCCATCTCCGACGTCGAGTCCCGTTACGACGGGCAGGGCTACGCACAGTTCAAGGAAGACGTGGGCGAAGCGATCATCGGCCTGCTCGGGCCGATCCAGAGACGGTACGAGGAGATCCGGTCCGACGAGGGCGAGCTGATGCGGCTGCTCGCGGTGGGCGCCGAGAAGGCGCGGGAAGCCTCGCGCCCAACTCTCGAGCAGATGTATCAACGCATGGGCTTTGTCCGGCCGTAGCCGGACGGTGGCTCTGCTCGCCGGGGTGCTCGCGGTGACGGTCGCGAGCGGAGTCCTCCACTACGCAGACGCCGACCCGGTCGCCGTCTTCATCGTGGCCGCCGGGGCGCTCGCCGGCCTCGCCTGGGTGATCGCGGTCGCGACGGAGACCGTCGGCGACCGCTTCGGTCCCGCCGCCACCGGCGTCCTCCAGTCCACGCTCGGCAACCTGCCGGAGCTGTTCGTCGTCCTGTTCGCGATCTCGGCTGGAGAGATCGTCGTGGCGAAGACCTCGATCGTCGGCTCGCTGCTCGCTAACGCGCTGCTCGTTCTGGGGCTCGCGATCGTCGCCGGGGCGCGCGCGGCGCCCGACGGAGTGATGAAGTTCAAGAGGCGCCTGCCGAACGACACCGCGACCCTGCTGCTCCTGGCGGTGTTCGTGCTCGCGGTGCTCGCGGTCTCGGATCAAGTCGGCGACCGGGCGAGCCGCCATCAGGTCGCCATCTCGGTCATCGGCGCGATCTGTCTGCTCGCGGTCTACGGGGGCTGGCTCTGGTCGTACCTGCGCTCGGAGGCCAAGGAGCCCGTGCTCGAGCAGCCGCAGGCGCACCGACACGTCTCCTTCAACGCCGCCATCGTCCTGCTCGCGGCCGGGGGAGTCGCGGCCGCGCTCGTCTCCGACTGGTTCGTGGACGCGCTCGATCCCGCCGTGGAGGCGATCGGGATCTCGAAAGCGTTCACCGGGCTGGTCATCGTCGGGATCGCCGGCAACGCGGTCGAGAACGTCGTCGGGATCATGCTGGCGGCGAAAGGGCAATCCGATCTCGCCATCTCGGTCGTTAAGAACTCGGTCGCCCAGATCGCGGTCTTCCTCTTCCCCGCGCTCGTCCTGCTCTCGCTCTTCTTCGAGTCGCGCCTGACGTTCGTACTCGCCCCGGTCTACGTGATCGCGCTCGTGCTGACCGCGCTCGCCGTCTGGCAGATCACGGGCGACGGGAAGGCGGTGGTGTTCGAGGGCTTCGCCCTCGTCACCCTCTACGTCGTGGTCGCGACCCTCGCCTACTACGAGTAGCCGCCCGCAGCGTTTCCACTTCGGCGTCGGTCAGCTCGCGCCATTCGCCGGGCGCAAGCCCCTCCACGCCGAGCCCCGCATAGCGGCTGCGGTGGAGCCTGACAACGGGGTGTCCGACCGCGGCGCACATCCGCTTCACCTGGTGTTTGCGGCCCTCGTGGATGGCAAGCTCGAGCCATGCGGAGCCGAGCCTGCGGACGTGCGCCGGAGCCGTGGGCCCGTCGTCGAGCTCGACGCCTTCGGCGAGGCGGCTGATGGCGGCCGCGCCGGGCTTCCCCTCGACCTCGGCGACGTAGACCTTCTCCACCTCGTACCGGGGATGGGCGAGGCGGTGTGCGAGCGGCCCGTCGTTGGTGAGGAGCAGGGCTCCGGTCGTGTCCGCGTCGAGGCGGCCGACGGGCACGACTCCGGGCCGCCGGCCGATGAGGTCGACGACGGTACGCCTGCCCTGCGGATCGCGCGCGGTCGTCACCACGCCCGCCGGCTTGTGCAGGAGAACGTAGGCGAGCTTCTGCAAACGCACGCGCTCGCCGTCCACCTCGACGACGTCGCGGGAGCCGACGTCCGAGCTCAGCTCGCCCGGCTGTCCGTTGACTCGCACTCGGCCCGCCTCGATCAGCTCGTCGGCGCGGCGCCGCGACGCCACCCCGGCCCGGGCGAGATACGCGTTGAGGCGCACGGCCGAAGTATCGGGGACGCCCCTGTTACGATCATCACATGGACGAGGCCTGGGCACTCCCATCTCCCCGCCAGCTAGCCCGGCTAGACCGGGAGCGGCGCTTCGGGAGACCGTCGGCACTCCGGAGCATTCGAAGAGAAGAGGAGCTCGTAGACCGCCGAGCGCGGCCGCCCGCGTTGAAGTGCCTGCTCATCGGGGCGATGGTCACGCTCCTCTACGTCTGACCACGGAGTCCCTGGCCTACCTCCTGACGGGCGGGTTCTCGAGCGTCGTGTTCAACGGGGTGCTCGGTGCCAGCCTCGTCCTCTCGACGGCGGCGGCCTGGATCATCACCGCCCTCGAGACGAGGTACTGGGAGCAGAACTGGGACAAGCTCCCGGAGTACGCAGATCCGCCTCCCTGGCGCTAGCAGCGGCGCATCACACGTAGGCGAGCCCCCCTCAGGCGCACCGCTCGGCCGGATCAAAGTGTAGGGAAATCCGATCTTGGCACCGGTGGCCCGCCGACCTATTCTCGAACCTCCAAACTCGCAAGGAGGGAGAGATGAAACGCTCATCAGCGCGAAGGCCGTCGGCGGCCCTCGTGCTCTCACTCATCAGCCTGTTCTTCGCGCTCGGCGGTGTCGGAATGGCCGCGACGGGCGGAAACTTCATCCTCGGCCAGTCGAACATTGCCGACCAGCCGACCGCACTGAGCGTGAACACGGTCCCGAGCGCAGCCACCTGCCCGGCCCCGTGTCAGGCGCTCAAGGTGACGAACAACAGCACGGCGGCGCACGCAGGAGGCCTCGGCGTGCTGAACAAGAGCGCGGCGACGGCCGCGGCCACGATTCAGAACACGGGCGGGGCGCCCGCGGTCAATTTCAAGGTCAACGCCGGCGTCCGGCCGTTCAACGTCAGCAACGCGGTGAAGATCCCGGGCCTGAACGCCGACTACGTCGACGGGTTCGACTCGGCCAAGCTCTGGAAGCTGAGCGGGAACAGCGGGGCCGACCCGGCGACGAGCTTCCTGGGCACGACCGACCCCAGCCGCTGGTCATGAAGACGAACGGCAGCGAACGGATGCGGATCGGCTCGGACGGCAAGGTCGGGGTCGACACGCCGAATCCGAGCTACAAGCTCCACGTCGGTACCGGAGACCAAGGCCTGCGGGTCGAAGGCCCGGGCTTCTCGGGTGGCAGCGCGTTCAGTGTCGGCGGCTACGGCGACGTCGGGATCGACTCCGCTGGGGTCCCCCAAGGACGCTTCGTGGTCAAGAACGGCGGCAACGTGGGGATCGGACAGCCGAATCCGAACGCGAAGCTCCAGGTCTCGACCAACTCGACCAACGCGGGCAACAACACGGCCGAGTTCGCCGCCCCGGCGATCGGGCCGAACCTGAGCCACATTCACTACGGGTCGACGGGCGACTGGTACATCCGCTCCGCCGCCAACGGGGGCAAGGTCGTGCTCCAGGACAATCCCGGCAACGTCGGGATCGGGACCCCGAGCCCGGGGGAGAAGCTGACCGTGGGCGGAACGGTCCAGAGCACCTCGGGGGGCTTCAAGTTCCCGGACGGGAGCACGCAGACGACGGCGGCGCCGAACGCCGCGTACACCACGTATAGCGCCCCCCAGCTCGATACGAGGCTGATCGCCGACGGGGACGATCCCGCGCCGACCGAGCTCGCCCACCTCGACCTGCCTGCAGGAACGTATCTGCTCATGGCGACGGCGGATTTCGCGGACTCGGCCGGGTACGCGCTCCAGGACAACTCACGTCTGGTCAGGTGCAGCTTCTACGACCAGGAGTTCCGCTTTGCTATCCAGCCCGGGTCGGGAGGGTTCTTCGGACGAATGGGGATGACCTGGCAGAGCGTGAAGATCCTCGGGGCCCCGACGACGGTGTCGCTCGCGTGTCGGGCGTACTCGGTCACGAACGGGAGCAACGTCTACGGCAACGCGACCAGGGTCACCGCCATCAAGCTCGCGAACATCACCGTGCAGTAGGTCCAGGTGGGGCGCGCTCGGAACGCGGGCGCGCCCATTGCCTCCTCGCCGGCGTCTCTCCCGTCATTATTCGGAGGACATGCCGCACTACGTGTCGCTGATGCGCTGGACATCGCAGGGCGTGGCCGGGCTGCCCGGCTGGCGCGAGCGCGTCGAGGAAGGCGAGCGGATCATCGAGGAGGCCGGTGGGAAGCTCATCGGCGTGTACGTGACGCTCGGCCGCTACGACGTCGTCGAGATCTTCGAGGCTCCCGACGACGACCTCGCGGTGGAGGTGCTGCTCAAGCTGCAGCGCTACGGGGCCGAGCACACGGAGACGCTGCGCGCGTTCACGCGCGAAGAGGCCGAAGCGATCATCCGCAAGCTCTAGCGCGATCCTGGCTGACGGCGCGGCTCCCGCCGGGCGAAGCCCGGCTACGCCTGCGCCTGACGCCGCCGGCGGCAATTCCGCCGAGGAGAGGGCGAGCCCTCACTCGACGAAATCTGAACCATAGGCACCGAAAGACGTGCGCCCTCGCCGCAGTCCGTACCTCGACGTACTGTCCTCGCGGACTCGGGCTTTCCTCCCTTGCCAGCGGCGCCCATGAACCGCGCTAGTGCCTAGGCCGAGCGGCGCTCTGCTACCGCCTGCAGGCGCTCACGGAGCTCGTCCTCGCCGCCGAAGTCGTCCAGGCGCGGAAGCTGAGAGAGGCTCTCCAGCCCGAAGACGCGCTCGAACAGCGGCGTCGTCCGGTAGCGCACCGCGCCGCCGGGCCCCTCCTCGCGGCCTGCTTCCGAGATCAGCCCCCGCTCGACCAGTCCCGCCACCGCCGAGTCTGCGGCGACGCCTCGGATGCGGCCGACCTCCGGACGCGAGCACGGCCCGAGGTAGGCGACGATGGCGAGCGTCTCCAGAGCGGCCTGGGAAAGCCCGCGCTCGGCCGGCCGCTCGACGACGCGTCCGCACGCCTCGGCCGCGTCCCGCGAGGCCCGGAAGGCATAGCCGCCGGCGACATGCTCGAGCACGATCCCGCTCCGGCCCTCCCGGTAGCGCTCCGCGAGCAGTCCGAGCGCGGTCTCGACGCGGCCCGGATCGTCGTCGGCCGCCTCCGCGAGGTCGTCCACCGAGAGCGGCTGCGCGGAGACCACGAGCAGCGCCTCCACCGTCCTGGCAAGCCGGTCGACCGGGTTGGTCGAGATCAGGCGGAGCGGGCGCTCGTCCACGGCTCCCTCCTTTCGCTTGCGGCAGGCTTCTCCTCCGTGCGCTCCTCGGGTCGCTCGGGAGCCGCCGCCGGCGAGCGGCGCGAGAAGATCCGGATCGGAGCGAAGGGGGCCGCCTGCGAGAACGCGATCTCGTCTGTCTTACGCAGCTCGAGCAGGGCGAGGAACGCGACCGCCTGCTCGACCCTGCTCAGGCCCTCGATCTCCTGGTCGAAGTCGAAGCGCTTCCGGCGCCGCAGGACGGCGCGGAAACGCTCGACGAAGACGGTCACCGGCGGAAAGCGCAGCGCCATGTGGCGGAGCGACACCGCCGGGGGCTCGGTGGCGAGGACGCGGAGCGCGCCGGCGAGCCGCTCCGGATCCTGGGGGTCGAGCTGACGCACGGGCGCGGGCGCGAGCGGAGCGGGGCCGAGCCTGAAGTAGCGGTCCCGCTCCGATTCGAGCCGCCCGGACAGCCACGAGGCCGCCTCCTTGATCCGCCGGTACTCGGCAAGGCGCCGCGCGAGCTCCTCGGCCGCCTCTTCCGGATCGAGCTCGAACAGCTCTCCTTCGCCGTCCGGGAAGAGCGCGCGGGCCTTCAGCTCCAGCAGGCCGGAGACCAGCACGAGGAACTCTCCGCACGCTTCGAGGTCGAGCTCCTCGCGCTCGGCCAGCTCCTCCACGAAGCGCAGGACGATGCCCGCCACGTCCACGTCCGCGAGCGGCATCTCCTCCCTGAGGACGAGCGTCAGCAGAAGGTCGAAGGGACCCTCGAACGCCTCGAGGTCGAGCTCGAGCTCGCTCGCAATCACGCGGCGGAGGCTAGCGGGGCGGGCGGACGCGGCCCTTCGGGATGGCCATCTTCGGGCCCTCCGGCGGCGGCTGCAGAGGACGCGCTCGGCGCTCGACGTCCTCGCCCTTGCGGATGAACTGCCACCAGATGAAGAAGCCGGCGGAAACGGCGAAGAGGACGACCGATACCCAGAAGTTCAGGCGCTGCCCGAGGAAGTGATGCGCCGGGTCGATCCGCAGCGTCTCCTCGTACGTGCGGAAGCCCGTGTACAGGGCGACGTAGAGCGAGAACAGCGCGGGAGGCTTGATCCGGAAGCGCCAGTCGACGAGGAGGAGCACCCCGACGCACAGCATGTCCCAGATGAACTCGTACAGGAAGGTTGGTTGGAACGTGCTCTCGAGCTGGTAGCCGACCGGCCGGTGCTGCGGATCGATCTCGAGCCCCCAGGGCAGGCTGGTCGGCTGGCCGAAGAGCTCCTGGTTGAAGTAGTTGCCCCAGCGCCCGATGGCTTGTGCGAGCAGGAGGCCCGGCGCGGCCACGTCCATGAACAGGAGCACGCTCTCCCCGGCGCGCTTGACCACGATCGCGCCCACGATGCATCCCACGAGGATCCCACCCCAGACGCCGAGGCCCCCCTTCCAGACCGCGAACACGCCCCACCACTCCTTGGGCACCTCGTTCCAGCTCGTGATCACGTGGTACGCGCGCGCGCCGACGATCCCGCCGGCGACCCCCCAGACGGCAGCCCGCAAGACGAGATCCCACTCTCCGCCGCGCTGCTTCCAGCGGATCCCGATCAGCAGGACGGCCGCGGCGATCGCAAGCAGCAGCATGAGCCCGTACATGTGGATCGTGAACGGGCCGACGTCGACGGTGCTCGTCTCGGGAGAGGGGATGGATGAGATCAACCGCATTGGGTGGCGTGATTTTGCCGATCCGGGCGGCGGGATGTCGTCCGGCTCTCAAAACCAGGACTCGTATGAGGGGGGAGCTCGAGGGCGAAACCACGGTTCCCGCTTCGAGTGAAGCGACGGCCCGGCGTGTACGGCCGCCGCGGTCACGGCGGCGCCAACCGGCATGACGGGCGGCGCCGCTGTCTCGTTTGGTTGAATCTCGGCAGCTCGAACGGGGAGATTCGATGCACGTGAGAGTGGCGTCCTACGACGTTCCGCAGGAGCGCCTAGACGAGGCCGTCGAGAACTTCCGCGAGGCGGCGAAGAAGATCGAGGAGCTCGAGGGGCTCGCGGGCGGCTACGTCCTGGTGGACCAGGGCGGCCGGGTGGTCACCATCACCTTCTGGGAGAGCCTGCTCGCCCTGGAGGCAACCGAGACCCGCGCGAGCGTGATCCGCCAGGGCGCGGTGCAAGCCGTCGGCGGTCACGTGCGCTCGGTGGAGAGCTTCGACGTGGCCGCGGAGCTGCGGCCCGTGACCCGGGCGGAGCGGTAAGGGCGACTAGAGCAGTATCTTGAGCGCCAGCTCGAGCGGGCAGCCTCGCCGGAGGAGCTCGACCGCTTGGTGCACGTCGACGTGCGGGCTGCGAGCGAGCTCGGCCGCGAGGCTCACGCCGTAGCCGGCGCGCTCGAGCGCCTCCTGGCGCCACCAGCGAACCCGCTGCTCCTCGTCCTCCTCGAAGATCTCGATCTCGACGCTCGCCATGGGTCTTCGTCTACATAGACGAGCGGCGCGCCCACATCTCGGTAAGCAGGAGGTCTAAAGGCGGTGTTAAGCGCCCCGGCCGAAGGCGAGGATGTAGCCGTGGCGGTGGAAGAAAGCGCGCCGCTCGGCCGTCCGGAGGTCACATGCCCGACGCCGTCGCATTCTTGATCGCAGCCGTCCCGGTGGCCGGAACGGTCCTGCCGCTGCTCCTGCTGGCGCGCTCGGCCTGAGGGCTACGTGACGGCGCTCTCGCCGAGCAGCGCCTTCACCTCGGCGAAGAAGTCGGGCACAGGCTGGACGCGATACTCCGGCCCCAGGGCAAGCGTCTGCGGGCCCTCCGAGGTCTCGAGCGTCAGCACCACCCGCGCCTCGCCCTGGTAGTCCCTGACGAGCGAGGCGAGCTCGCGGATGACTCCGGCCCGCGCCTTCCGCGCATCGATCTTCAATGTCACCTCGCGCCGCTCGGGCGTCGCCTCGAAAGGGCTCACCTCCATCGCGATCAGCTTCGTCTCCCCTTCCTTGTGGTCGACGCGTCCCTTCATCACCAGGATCGTGTCGGGCATGCACAGGTCGCGCGCGGCCACGTAGACGGAGTTGAAGACCACGGTCTCGATGCTGCCCGTGAGGTCGTCGAGGCGCATGAAAACCATCGGGTCGCCCTTCTTGGTGGTCAGGTTCTTGACGGCGCCGACGATGCCGCCGACCGTCAGGACCTCGCCGTCCCGCCGTCGTTCCAGCTCGGTCAGCGGGCAGTCCACCTTGCGCCGTAGCTGCTCGCGGACGCCCGCCAGTGGATGCTCGGACACGTACAGGCCGAGCGTCTCCTTCTCGAGCCGCAGGAGCTCGCCCTTCTCGTACTCGTCTGCCGCGATCGGGGGATGGCGCTTGGGGCGGGCGTCCGTGTCCTCGCTCCCGAGATCGAAGATCGAGCCCTGGCCGGCGAGGCGATCGGCCTGCTCGCGCCCTCCCCACGAGAGCGCCGAGTCGAGCACGTCGAGCATCCCCTTGCGGGACGCCCCCGTCGAGTCGAGGGCGCCGCACCGGACGAGCGCCTCGAGCGCGCGCTTGTTCACCACCTGCGGGTCGACGCGCTCGGTGAAGTCCCAGATGGACTCGAACGGGCCCTCCTCCCTCGCGGCGATGATCGCCCGCGCCGCCGAGTCGCCCACGTTCTTGACCGCGTTCAGCCCAAAGCGGATCTTCCCCTCCACGACCGCGAAGTCGCACGCGGAGGCGTTCACGTCGGGCGGCTCCACCTCGATCCCCATCTCGTGACAGGCGTTGACGTAGAAGGGGACGCGGTCCTTGGTGTTCATGACGGAGGAGATGAGCGCGGCCATGTATTCGCGCGGATTGTTGGCCTTGAGCCAGGCGGTGCGGTAGGCGGTAAGCGCGTAACAGGCGGAGTGCGCCTTGTTGAAGGAGTAGTCCTGGGACTGCTCCATGTCCTTCCACAGCTGGTTCGCGACCGCCGGGGTCGTGCCGCTCTTGGCGCAGCCGTCGAGGAACTTCTGCTTGAGCGACGCCATCAGCTCATGGATCTTCTTGCCGATCGCCTTGCGCAGGTCGTCGGCCTCGGCCGGCGTGAACCCCGCGATGCGCTTGGCGATCTCGAGGTACTGCTCCTGGTAGATGCAGATCCCGTACGTGACGCCGGTGATCTCCTCCAGGCGCGGGTCGATGTACGTGACCGGCACCTGGCCGTTCTTTCGCTTCGCGTACTCCGGGATGTACTGCATCGGGCCGGGCCGGTAGAGGGCGACGAGTGCGATCATGTCCTCGAACTGGGTCGGCTTGACGAGCCGGAGCGCGTCGCGCATGCCCCCGGACTCGAACTGGAAGACGCCGATGGAGTCGGCGCGGGCGAGCATCTCGTACGTCTTGGCGTCGTCCATCGGGATCTTCGTGATGTCGAGCCCGCCCACCAGTTCGACGGTCTTGTCGATCACGTCCAGGTTGCGCAGCCCGAGGAAGTCGATCTTCAGCAGCCCGAGCGCGGCCACGTCCCACATCCCGAACTGCGTGACGACCTCCTGGTCGGCGCCCTTGCGTTGGAGAGGAACGACGTTCGTCAGCGGCTCGGCTCCGATCACGACCCCGGCCGCGTGGATCGAGTCCTGGCGGACGAGGCCTTCGAGCGGCTTCGCCAGGTCGACGATCTCGCGCACGAGCGGGTCGGCGTCGTACGCGGCCTTGAGGTCCTGCCCCTGCCTGAGGCAGTCGTCGAGATACACCTTCGGCCCTTCCGGGATCAGCTTCGCGACCTTGTCCACCGTGCCGTAGGGGACGTCGAGCACCCGGCCGGCGTCGCGAACCGCCGCCCGCGCGAGCATCGTCCCGAAGGTGATGATCTGCGCGACCCGGTCGCGCCCGTACTTCTCGGCGACGTAGTTGATCACCCGCTCGCGGCCGGCCACGGCGAAGTCGATGTCCATGTCGGGCATCTCCTTGCGGCCCGGGTTGAGGAAGCGCTCGAACAGGAGGTCGTACCGGATCGGGTCGACGTCGGTGATCTCCAGGCAATAGGCGACGAGCGAACCGGCCGCGCTCCCGCGGCCCGGGCCGACCGAGACACCCTGGGAGCGAGCGAAGCGGATGAAGTCCCACACGATCAGGAAGTAGTCCACGAAGCCCATCTCCCGGATCGTCTTCAGCTCGAAGCGCAGCCGTTCCTCGAGCTCTGCAGTCGCGCCGCCGTAGCGTTTCTCCAGGCCCTTCTCGCACAGCTCGACGAGGTAGTCGAAGGCGTCGCGCCCTTCGGGGACGGGGAACTGCGGCAGGCGGATCGTCCCGAGCTCGATCGCGACGCTGCAGCGCTCCGCGACCTCGCGCGTGCGGGCGAGCGCCTCCGGATGGTCGGGGAAGTCCGCGGCCATCTCGGCAGGGCTCTTGAAGAAGAACTGGTCGGTGTCGAACCTCCACCGGTCCGGGTTCTTGAGCGTGTCCCCTGACTGGATGCACAGGAGCGCCTCGTGTGCGCGCGCGTCCTCGTGATGGAGGTAGTGGACGTCGCCGGTGGCGACGAGCGAGAGCTTGGCCTCATCGGCGAGCCTCGCGAGTTGGGGGTTGACCCGCTTCTGGGGCTCGAGGCCCGCGTTCTGGATCTCGACGTAGGTGGAGTCGTGCCCGAAGATCTGCACCAGGCGGTCGAGGTCCGTCGCCGCGTCGTCCGGCCGGTTCTCCTGCAGCGCCCGCGAGACCCTCCCCGAGAGGCAGCCGGAGAGGGCGATCAGGCCCTTCGCGTGGCCTTCGAGCAACTCCCAGTCGACGCGCGGCTTGTAGTAGTAACCCTCGAGATACGCAGACGAGGCGAGCTTGATCAGGTTCCCGTAGCCCTCGTTCGACTCCGCCAGGAGCGTCAGATGGGCGTTCCCCTTGGACTGCGAACGGCGGTCGTCGCAGACGTACACCTCGCAGCCGATAACCGGCTTGATCCCCTGCTTTTGCGCCTCCTGATAGAGCTGGACCGCGCCGGCCAGCGAGCCGTGGTCGGTCAGCGCCACGGCCGGCATTTCCAGCTCGGCCGCGCGGGCGGCGAGCGCGGGAATCCGGCAGGCCCCGTCCAGGATCGAATACTCGGAGTGGACGTGCAGGTGGACGAATTGCTGGTCCGACACAGGAGGACGATTCTACGGTGGGGTCAGGACCGCAAACCGACGTGCGGAGGGCTGGCCCTCCTCCGCCGGTTTCTCACGGCCGCATGACGCGCCAGGGGCTTTCCCGTAGTCCCTCCTCGACGCCCGCGGACGGCAATCTCGATCGTCCGGCGGCGCACAGGTAGCCCCCGCGAGGCACACTTTGGGGCGAGAGAAGCATGTTCGAGATCGGGAGCAGCCTGCGCAAGGCGCGCGAGCGGCGCGGGATCTCCCATGCCCAGATCGAGCGCGACACGAGGATCCGCACGCGGTACCTCCGCGCGCTCGAGGACGAGCGATACGAGCTCATCCCCGGCCGGGTGTACGCGAAGGGATTCCTCCGCGCCTACGCCGACTACCTCGGCTTGGACGGGGAGCAATTCGTGGACGAGTTCTCGTCACGGGTTCCGGAGGAGGAAGAACCCGACGCCCACGTTCAGCTCCAGCCGATCCCGCGGCGGCGCTTCCGCGTGCCCGCGACCGCCGTGGCGGCGCTCGTGGTGATCGGCGTCGTGGTCGGCCTCGTCGCCTGGCTGGCAGGAGCCCCGCCGGCGAAACGGCATGCTTCGCGGCCGCAGCCGGCACCGACGGCACCCGTCGCCACCCCGGAGCCGCCGCGCATCTTCGCGCCCGGCCGCCGGCTCGCGAGGCTGACGCTCACGGCGGCCCGAGGCGCCTGCTGGTTGGACGCGCACGCCGGGTCGCAGACCGGCCGAACGCTCCAGACCGGAATGCTCGAGGCGGGGCAGTCGGCTCGCTTCACGGCGAAGCGGATCTGGATCCGGCTCGGGGACCCCACGGCGCTCGAGGCGACGCTGAACGGCAGGCCGGTCCAGCTGCCGACGAGCACGCCGGTCGATGTGCTGGTGACGAGAACCGGTATTCGGGCAACGGCCTGAGACAGCGTTAGGGTTCGCAGCCTGTGGGCGACCCGATGAGATGGCTGGGCCGCGTCGCGGTCCCGGTTCCGCTATCCGATCGTCGTCGCGTGGATCGTCGGGACCGGAGTCGCCGTGCACTGGCTGCCCTCGATCCTCCGACGTGGAGCGCGACGACAACAGCGCGTTCCCCTCGAGCGCTCCGAGCGTCAAGGCCGCCGATCTGGCCGCCCCCTTCCAGCCGGCGAACGTGGCAACGGCGACGCTCGTCGCAACGCTGTCGAGCCGAAGCAGGACTACGCGGCGCTCCGGAAGGCCCAGCAGGCGATTCGCAAGGTCCCGAAGGTGCTCAAGGTGGTCTTCATCGGCTTCTCCGCGCACGTGCGCGCAACCCAAAACCTCGTCGAGCTGAACGTCTCGCAGTACCGAAACCCGAGGCGGACGACGTGGTCGAGAACGTGCGCGACGTGATGGCGAAGCAGAGCGCCAAGACGCCCGCCCTGCATCTCTACCTGACGGGCGGCGTCGCGACGGCGGTCGATCAGGCCGACCAGGCGAGTACATCCCGGCAGCTGACCGAGAGCCTGTCGGGCCTCCTGATCCTGCTTCTCCTGCTCCCGACCTACCGGGCGCCGCTCGCGTCGCCGCTCAACCTGCTTCCGCCCCTGCTCGTGCTCGGGCTCGCCGACTGCTTGATCGCCGAGTCGACGAAGATCGGGATCTCCGTCTCGAGCGTGACGCAGGCGATGCTGACCGTGCTCATCCTCGGGGCGGGAACCGACGCGGGCGCGAGCCGAAGGAGGCGATTGTCGAGGCGATGGCGCAGGTGGAGGAGTCGATCTCGACTATGGGCTGTTCCTGATCCTGCTTGGTGCGCGAGGAGTTACGTCCCTTCCACGGTGCTTCTCCTCGGCCGCTGGAACTGGTGGCCGTCGCGGCTCGCACAGCGGCACACGCCGGAAGCGCCCGTGGCGCGGGCCGCCCGGTGACCGCAGCGGGCCGTGCATGCCGGCCCGTTGCTCATTCGAGGGGGAAACGCCGTTTCCCCCTCGAGCTCCCCTTCCAAAGCTTCAGTTGATGAGGCTGCAGCGGCTCCCAAGTAACAGACTGTTACTTGTAAGCGAACGTATGTTCGTCTAGCATCGGAGACATGCAGCTCGCGTTCGATGCCGCCGACCGGCTCGTCGAGCTGGTCGAGGAGCGCGGAGGAGCGGTCGCCGCCACCCAGGCCGCGCGCGCCCTCTTCGCGCTCAGCTCGGCGCCGGAGGCGCTCGCGCGCAGCCTCCTCGAGGACGTCGTCGCCGGCGACTCGCGGCTCGAGTGGCTGGGCTCGGCAGTCGGCCTCGCCAGACCGGGCCCCGATCCCCGGCTGGAGGAGGCGGCCTTCGTCGTCTTCGACCTCGAGACGACCGGCCTCGGCGCCCGCGCGCGCATCTGTGAGATCGGCGCCGCGCGGATCCGCCGGCTCGAGCCCGACGGAACGTTCCAAACCCTTGTCAACCCGCGGGCGCCCCTCCCCGCCCCCGTCGCCGCCCTCACCGGGCTGCGCGAGGCCGAGCTCCGGCGCGCGCCTCCCGCGGCGACGGCCGTCCGCCGGTTCCTCGACTTCGCCGGGGACGCGCTGCTCGTCGCACACAACGCCGGCTTCGACCGCGGCTTCGTCGACCGTGAGCTGCAGCGGCTGAGCGGGCGGCGGCTGACAGCCCCCGTCCTCGACACCGTCCTGCTCGCGCGGCGCCTGCTCACCGGCCGCACCCGCCGCGTCGGCCTCGCAGCGCTGGCGCACTTCTTCAGCACTTCCGTCCGCCCCTGCCATCGCGCCCTTCCCGACGCCGAGGCGACGGCGGAGATCCTGCTCGCGCTGATCGGGCTCGCCCAGGAGCGAGGCGCTCGGACCGTCAAGGACCTGCTCGCCCTCGCGGCCCCGCGCGAGCGGCGGGTGTACGCGAAGCGCTCGCTCGCCCACGGCGCTCCGACCCGGCCCGGCGTCTATCTCTTCCTCGGCCCGCGAGGAGAGACGCTGTACGTGGGCAGGGCGCGCGACCTCCGCGCGCGGCTGCGCTCGTACTTCCGCTCCGACCGTCAGCGGCCCGCGGTCGAGGCCGCGCTCGACGCGGTCGAGACGATCGAATGGCGCGTGCTCGGCTCGGAGCTGGAGGCGGCGCTCGAGGAGCTGCGCCTGATCCGCGAGCTGCGGCCGCCCGCGAACGCGAGGCAGTCCCGACCCGACCGCTACGTCTACCTCCGCCGGCGAGGGGACGGGATCGTCGTCTCCTCCAAGCCGACGGATCTCGGCCCGATCAAGAGCCGCCGCCGGGCCGAGCTCGCCGCGCTGGCGCTGGCCGGAGCGACCACGGCGGAGCTGGACGACCTGCTCGGCCCCGGCGGCCCGCTTCCCGCGCTCCGCGCCCGGCTCCGCGATCTGTCCGACTGCCTCCGTTACGAGGACGCCGCGCGCCTGCGCGACCGGATCGCCGCGCTCGAGCGCGTGATCCGCGAGCTGCGCCTTCTGCGCCGAATGCGCGCCTTCCAGGGCTGCCTCGTCGCGCCGGGAGCCCGGGACGGCCACCGGAGAGCGTTCTTCGTCGCCGCGGGGCGCGTCTGCGCAGTACGGACGCTGCCGACAGGCGCCGGCGCGGCGCTCGAGGTGGAAGCAGGTCTCGCACAGGCCCGCGCCGCCTTCGCCGAAAGCGTCTCCCTGGAGCCGGAGGCCGCCGACGAGCTTCTACTCGTCGCGTCGTTTCTCCGCCGCCCTCCGCCGGAGCTGCGCGTGCTACCGCTGCACAGGGCCGCGATCCTCGCGTCGAGCAGCATCCGTCGCGCCGCCTAGACTCGCATCCTTAATACCCAATCTTGATCTTTGAATCGCTATCTTCGCAGCTGATGCGGCTCTCCGCTCTCAGTGCCTCTGTGCTCATAGCGCTCTGCCTCCTCGCGTCCCTCGCGGGGGCGCAGCCGGGTGCTCCTGCGAGATCGGGGCTCTCCGGGTTCAGCACCGCGGTCTTCCTCGGCCCCGGCGACGATTCCGATTCTCATGCCGCCAGAGCGATGAAGCGGATCCGGGAGGCGGGCGCGAAAGCGGTTCGCCTGATGATCCCCTGGAGCAAGACAGCTCCATTCCGACGCCCTGCGGGCTTCCGGGCCGACGATCCGGCCGACCCCGCCTACAACTGGAGCAGGGCCGACAAGCTGATCTCGCTCGCACAAGAGAACGGGCTCGAGCCGCTCGTCACCACGGTTCGAGCGCCCAAGTGGGCCGGCGGCCTGCGCGTCAACGCCCATCAGTACGGCCTGTTCGCGAAGGCGATCGCCCAGCGCTACAGCGGGTCTTTCCAGGATCTTCCGCGCGTCCGCTACTGGATCGTCTGGAACGAGCCGAATCTCGCCAAGTACCTCGCCCCCCAGTACTCCCGAGGAAAGCTCGTCAGCGTGGCCCGATACCGGAACATGGTGAACGCGTTTGCGAGCTCGGTGCGCGCCGTCCACCGGGACAACGTGGTGGTCGCAGGCATCACGGCCCCGGTCCGGGCAGCACATGCCGTAGGCGCCTTCAAGTTCATGCGTGCTGTCCTCTGCATGTCGGGGGCCAAGCGCCCCAAGCCGACGTGCCGCAACAAGGTGAGCTTCGACGACTGGTCGGTTCATCCCTACACGAGCGGCAGCCCGCTGCACCGGGCGCACGGGACGGACGGCGTGCAGCTCGGAGACCTCCCGAAGGTGAACCGCGTGCTCCGGGCGGCGGTGCGCGCGAAGCACGTGAGGCACGTGCACCGCGTCAATCTCTGGATCACGGAATTCAGCTGGGACTCGCGGCCGCCCGACCCCGGTGGCGTGCGGCCGCGGCTCCTGGCGCGCTGGACTGCCGAGGCCCTGTACCGGGCCAAGAGGGCAGGCGTGCGCGTGTTCACCTGGTTCCTCGTCCAGGACGAGCCGGAGCGGACGAGCCCCTTCCAGTCAGGGCTCTACTACCGCCGAGGCGGATACGCGACGAGGCCCAAGCTCGTCCTGCAGGCGTTCCGCTTCCCCTTCGTCGCCCTGAAACAGCGCAGGCACGTGGTGGTGTGGGGGCGCACGCCTGCCGGCGACCGCCGGAACGTGGCGGTCCAGCGCCTCGTGCGTGGGCACTGGAGACGGGTCGCGATGATCCGCTCGAAGCCGGGCGGCATCTTCGGACGGACGCTCAAGATGCCAAGGGCCAAGAGCTCGTGGCGGCTGCGGGCCAGGCTGGCCGGAAGCAAAACGCATTCGCTCTCCTTCTCGCTGCAGAAGACGCCTGACCGCCCCCTCGCGAGCGCCTTCGGGCTCAAGTAGCGTCCTGCACCCGCACCCGAGACTCCGACTCGCTCCTTACGCTTTCCTCATCCGAAATGGGTAGCGTCGGAGCGATGCGAAAAGTGTGGATTCCCCTGGCGGCGATCGCCGCGGCCGGAGTCGTTGCGGTCGAAGGGACGGCCGTCTCGACGCCTGGATCGCCCCCGCTCAAAACGGCCGTGTTCCTCGGCCCCAGCGAGCTGAAGCCTTCGAACATCGTCCTGGCAATGCATCGCGTCCGCACCGCGGGAGCGACGGCGGTCCGGCTGCCGCTGTCGTGGCGAAGTGTGGCTCCCGCGCGCCGCCCGCCCGGCTTTCAGCCCACCGACCCCGCCGATCCCGCCTACAACTGGTCGGCCCCCGACCGCATGATCTCGAAAGCGCGCGCCGCCGGTATCGAGCCTCTTGTGACCGTCTACGCCGCACCGGACTGGGCCGGCGGGACGCATGTGGACGCGAAGCAGTTCGGACTATTCGCGCGGGCCGCAGCGAGGCGATACAGCGGGTCGTTCCACGGTCTCCCGCGCGTCCGCCGCTGGCTTGCCTTCAACGAGCCGAACCTCGCCAAGTACCTCTCGCCGCAGTACAAGCGAGGACGGCTCGTAAGCGCGATCCGGTACCGCAAGATGGTGAACGCCTTTGCCGCTGCGGTCCGGCGTGTTCACCGTGACAACGTCGTCGTGGCCGGCCTGCTCGCCCCTCTGAACACTCCGACGGGCCCGGGAGCGCTCAAGTTCATGCGCGCAGCCCTCTGTGTCTCGGGCGGGAAGCATCCTCACCCCACGTGCCGCACGCGGGTCAGCTTCGACATCTGGTCCGTCCATCCCTATACCTCTGGCGGGCCGATGCACCGCGCCCACGGCAACGATGGAGCCGCGCTCGGCAACCTTCCCGAAGCGCGTAAGCTGCTCCGGGCTGCCGTCCGCGCGGGTCACGTCAGGTCGAACCGCCCGGCGCGCCTGTGGGTGACGGAGTTCAGCTGGGACTCGAGGCCTCCCGACCCTCTCGGCGTGCCCGTCCGACTCGAGGCCCGCTGGGTGGCGGAGGCCCTGTACCGGACGTGGAAGGCCCGTGTCGGCCTCCTCACGTGGTTCCAGCTCCGCGACGAGCCGCTGCAGCGAACCCCGTATCAGTCGGGTCTGTACTTCAAGGGAAAAAGCTTCGCGGCCGCGCGCCCCAAGCCGGCCCTGACGGCCTTCCGCTTCCCATTCGTCGCGTACAAGCGAGGGTCGAAGGTCTATGTGTGGGGCCGGATTCCTCGCGGAGAGCACCGAGGCGTGGAAATTCAGCGCTCGTCCGGCGGCGGGTGGAAGAGGGTCGGTGTGCTCCAGCCGAATGCCGGCGGCGTCTTCTTCCACACCTACCGTCTGCACGCGAGGTCGTCGTGGTTCCTGCGCGCCGAGCTCACCGGCGGCTCGAAGAAGTCGCTGAGGTTCTCGCTCAGGCGCTCTCGCGATCACTATTACCCGTCTTTCGGGTCCTGAGACAATGACCGCGATGGCGGTCTTGAGCTCGCAGGTGGAACGGGACTCGGAGATCTTCGCCGAGCGGGCGGAGCGCATGGAGGCCCTCGTCGCCGAGCTGCGCGAGCGCACTGCGCAGGTCACGGCGGGCGGCGGCCCGAAGGCCGTCGAGCGGCACCGCTCTCGCGGGAAGCTGCTCGCCCGCGAGCGGATAGACCGGCTGGTCGACCCGGACTCGGCCTTCCTCGAGCTGAGCACGCTGGCCGCGTGGGACCTGTACGACGGGCAGGCGCCCGGAGCCGGGATCGTCACCGGGATCGGAGTCGTGGAAGGCGAGGAGTGCGTGATCGTCGCCAACGATGCCACGGTCAAGGGCGGCACGTACTTCCCGCTGACGGTGAAGAAGCACCTGCGCGCACAGGAGATCGCCGAGCAAAACCACCTTCCGTGCATCTACCTCGTCGACTCCGGCGGCGCCTTCCTGCCTCTCCAGGACGACGTCTTCCCCGACCGCGACCACTTCGGACGGATCTTCTTCAACCAGGCGCGCATGTCCGCGAAAGGGATCCCGCAGGTCGCGGTCGTGGTCGGCTCCTGCACTGCCGGCGGCGCGTATGTCCCGGCGATGAGCGACGAGACGGTGATCGTGCGCGGCACCGGGACGATCTTCATCGGCGGCCCGCCGCTCGTGAAGGCAGCCACCGGGCAGGAGGTGAGCGCCGAGGAGCTCGGGGGCGCGGACGTCCACACCCGGCGCTCCGGAGTGGCCGACCACTATGCGACCTCGGACGAGCACGCGCTCGCGATCACCCGCTCGATCGTCCGGCACCTCAACCGGCGGAAGCCCGAGCCGCCCTGGAACGTTTCCGAGCCCGAGCCGACGGCGGCCGACCCGTCGGAGCTGTACGGCCTGATCCCGCACGACTACCGACAGCAGTTCGACCCACGCGCCGTGATCGCCCGCATCGTCGACGGCAGCCGCTTCGACGAGTTCAAAGCGCTGTACGGCGAGACCCTCGTGTGCGGGTTCGCCCGCATCGAGGGATATCCGGTGGGGATCCTTGCTTCGAACGGCGTCCTCTTCGCCGAGTCCTCGCAGAAGGGGGCGCACTTCATCGAGCTGGCGTGCCGGAGGAAGATCCCGCTCGTCTTCCTCCAGAACATCACCGGCTTCATGGTCGGCAAGGAGTACGAGGCCGGCGGCATCGCGCGGGACGGCGCCAAGCTGGTGATGGCGGTCGCCTGCGCGGAGGTGCCGAAGTTCACGGTCGTGATCGGAGGCTCGTTCGGGGCGGGGAACTACGCCATGTGCGGCCGCGCCTACGAGCCGCGCCAGCTGTGGATGTGGCCGAACGCGCGCATCTCGGTCATGGGCGGCGAGCAGGCGGCGACGGTGCTCACCATGGTCGGAGACGCGAGCGCGGATGAGATCAGGGCGAAGTACGAGGCCGAGGGCAACCCGTACCACTCCACCGCGCGGCTGTGGGACGACGGCATCATCGACCCGCTCGACACGCGGCGGGTCCTCGCCCTGGGGATATCCGCGGCGCTCAACGCGCCCATCCCCGAGACGACCTTTGGCATCTTTCGAATGTAGAGAGGAGGCGCGATGGGGAAGTACGACGTCGTTCAACTGGACGAGCTCGAAGGGCCCATGAAGAAGGTGCGCAAGGCGCTGGGCGTGACGGCCTTCGGCGTCAACTACGGTGACCTTCCTCCCGGAGCAGAGGGGTTCCGCCACGACGAGACCGGCGGCGACCAGGAGGAGGTGTACGTCTACGTCAAGGGCTCGGGGAAGCTCCGGGTCGACGACGAGGTGATCGAGGTGCGGGCAGGCCAGGCCGTCCGGCTCGATCCGGACGTCACCCGGCAGCCGGTCGCGGGCGAAGAGGGTCTTTCCTGGGTGGCCATCGGCGCTCCGCGGAACACGAACTACGAGCCGCCGTCATGGGGATGAGCGCCGAGATGCACACCGTCGAGCTCAACGACGACGAGCTGCGGATCATCAATCACGCGTTGAGGTCGTACCTCGAGGACTTCGGGCACGAGGAAGCGGACATCCTCCGCGCAGTGAAGGCGCTGCTCGCCAAGCTGCCTTCCGGCGAGCGCTTTTTCGAAGAGTAAGTGCCGGTTCGTCTGCTCCTCTGGAATCTCAGCGATTCCAAGACGACGCTGGACGAGCTGCGCGCGCAGCTTCCCGCGCTGCCGGACGGAGATGTCTGGATCTCGCACGAGGCCACGGAGCGCTTCGGGCTGATCTCCTTCTCGGGCTCGGTTCCGCGCGAGGTCAGGGACCTGATCGGCAAGGACCCCGAGATCGGCGAGGAGTTCGAGCGAGAACTCGGTTCATGATGGCCTTCGTCGTCGGGGTGCGATGGGCGAGCGCGAGGCAAGGACGCACGCCGCGCGCGTATCAGGCCATACGTGCGCGGCCGAGGAACGCCGCATCGAGGCTTCCAGCGCGGCCCGACGGCACAAGGGTCATTGTGAATCGAGTTCTCACAGAACGAGGGAGTCTGAGAACACCGGCTCGCCTGTGAAGCGATCCGGGCGATACGGCTGCAGGTTGACGGGCGGCTCGCGGCCCAGCAGCTCCTCTGCAACCGCCCGTCCCACGGCCGGCGACTGCATGAACCCGTGGCCCGAGAAGCCGCAGGCCACGTAGACGCCGTCGCCGGCCCAACCGATCAGCGGGTGCGCGTCCGGGGTCATGTCGTACAGGCCGGCCCAGGCCCGGGCGACGGGAGCGACCGCGGCGGACGGGTAGCGGTGGGCGAGTCGCCGCCGCCAGTCCTCGACCAAATCTTCGTCCACGCGCTCCTCGAACCCCCAGCGCGGGTGCGGCTCGCCCATCGCCAGCCTGAGCGTCTCGCCCCGGCGGCGGAAGTGGAAGCCGGTCTCGTCCTCGAGGATCATCGGCAGGTCGTCCGGGAGCCCGGCCACCGGGCCGACCTCGACGAGCTGCCGGCACAGAGGCCGGACCGGCAGATCGGGCCGCAGGTCCGCGGAGGAGGCCCCGCAGGCGACGACCAGCACATTGTGCTCCACTGAACGAGCATCGGTGTGCTCGCGGACCTCCACCCCACGCTCGGAGGCTCGGCCGACGAGCTCGCGCGTCACCGCCGCGGGATCGGCGACGCCGTCCTCCCAGCAGCAGACTGCGCCTAGGACGTCGTCCGTCCGCAGGCCGTCGACACGAGAAGCGTCAACCCCTTCGACCGGAACGCCCAGTGAGCGCTGCACCTGTGCGCGCTCCCGCAGCTCTCTCCAGCCCTCGTCCGTCGTCGCCAGGAATAGGTAGCCGACCGCCCGGAAGAGCTCCGGGCTCAGCTCGCGGAAGAGCGGCAGGCTCTCCCGGACGAGGGCGACGTCCTCGGCGGTCGAGAACTGCCGGCGGACGCCGCCCATGGCCTTGCCGGTCGCGCCCGAGGCGATCTCCGCCCGGTCGGCGAGCACCACGTCTTGCGCCCCGAGGAGCGCGAGGTGGTAGGCGATGCTCGCGCCGACCGCGCCGGCGCCCGCTACGACAATCCGTCCAGCCATGCGTCCAGCTCCCGGCGCTCGTCCTCGGTGAGCCCGCGGAGCGGCGCGCGCACGTCCTCGCGGATCGGCACGCCCTTTCGCGCGGCGACGCGCTTGAGCGCCGCGTGGCGCGGGTAGCGCTCCACGGTCTCTCTGATCTCGCCGAGCCGGGGATCGACTGCGACCACCTTCTCCGGGAACGCGGTCGCGAGCGCCGACACGGCGCCGGCCGCACCGTGCTCGAGCCCGCGTGCGAGCAGCGCCTCGGCGCCCACGTACACTTCGAGGCCCTCGAGCAGGTAGGGCTCGAGCGCCTCCCAGGGCGAGTCCGAGACCTTCAGGCCTGCAAGATTCGGCGCTCGCTCGCGCAGGCGAACGACCAGCGCCGGCGGCACGGCATAGCCGCTGGCACCCTCGAACTCGTACACGTAGAACGGAAGCGGCGCGCACGCCGCGGCCGCGGCCGTGAAGTGCCGCAGGAGCGCATCGTCGTCGAGCCTGAAGTACGGCGGAGCGATGACGGCGACTCCCTTCGCGCCGATCTCGGCGGCATGCGTGGTGAGCGCGACCGTGTCCGCCGTCGTCTGCGCGCCGGCGTGGACGATCACCTCGAGAGCGTCGGCGACGAAGAGCTCGGCGGCGCGGCGGCGCTCCTCGACGCTCAAGAGGATCCCTTCGCCCGTCGTCCCCAGCGCCAGGATCCCGTCGACACCGCCGGCGGCGAGGAATTCGATCAGCGGCCCGAATCCGTCCTCGTCGAGCCGCGCTCCCGCGTCCTCCAGAGGCGTGGCCGCTGCGGCCAGCATTCGACGCTCCACGTTTCAACTTTATGCTGGCGCCCATGGCTGCGCTCCGAACGGAGAGGGAGGGCTCCGTCTACCGCGTCACGCTGGCGCGCCCCGAGCGGCGGAACGCGTTCGACGCGGCGCTGATCGCCGAGCTGACAGAGGCGTTCGCGTTCGTCGGCGACGCGCGGGCAGTGGTCGTGTCGGGCGACGGGGAGAGCTTCTGCGCCGGAGCGGACGTCGAATGGCAGCGCTCCTCCATCGACCTCTCCTACGACGAGAACGTCGAGGACGCGAGGCGGCTGTACGACATGTGCGAGGCGATCGATACCTGCCCGGCGCCCGTGATCGCGCGCGTGCACGGCTACGCCCTCGGCGGCGGGAGCGGCCTCGTGGCCTGCGCGGACGTCGCCGTCGCGGCCCCCGACACGATCTTCGGCTTCTCGGAGGTGCGGCTCGGGATCATTCCCGCCGTCATCTCGCCGTTCGTGCTCGCGAAGATCGGACCCCAGGCCCGCCGCTACTTCCTGACCGGCGAGCGCTTCGACGCCGAGACGGCGCTCCGGATCGGGCTCGTGCACGAGATCGCTCCGGAGCCCGACACCGCGGTCGACCACCTGGTTGACGAGCTCCTGCGCTGCGGGCCGGAGGCCGTCCGGGCAGCCAAGCGCCTGATCCGTGAGCGGCCGAGCGGTGTCGAGACCCCGCAGATCGCCGCCGAGCGCAGGACGAGCGCCGAGGGCCAGGAAGGGCTGCGCGCCTTCCTGGACCGCCGCGACCCTAGCTGGATCGAGTAGGTGGCCCCGCCTCGATCCGCCGAATCAGCTCCTCGACCGGCGCGCGCCAGTCCGGAAGCGTCTCCAGCCACCAGGTTCCTCCGGCGTCCTCGTAGGCGCACACCAGCTCGCGCTCCCCCGGCTCCGAGTAGCCGTTGACCACGACGTCCCCGCCGATGCCGCGGGAGCGCTCCCGAATCTCGTCGGGGCTCATCTGCATCGCATCCTTCCCGGCGCGGTCCGCGATCCAGCCGTCGTACCGGGCCGCGCGCTCGAGCATGGCCGGGCTCGTGCCCCCGACCCAGACCGGGATCCGCTTCGGGCTCCAGATCTCGCGCATCTGCTCGAGGCCCTCGTCGAATAGCGCGAGGCGCCGTCTTCGGTCGTAGCTCTCGCCGAACGCCTCGAACTCTTTCCGGTTTCCGCCAAGCCCGGCACCGAGGACCACGCGTCCTCCGGAGAGCTCGGAGAGGGTCGCCACCGTCTGCGCGAGCACCTGGGGGCGGCGGCGCGGAACGGGAGTCACCGCCGTTCCGAGCAGGAGACCGTCGGCCGCGGTCGCCGCCACGGTGAGCAGAACCCAGGGATCCGCGCTCGGTCGCCCCCAGACGAACGAGAGATGATCCCAGACGAAGAACGCCTCCCAGCCGGCCCGCCGGGCCGCATCCGCCGCTCGCATCAGCAGCCTTGGATCGGCCCACGAGCCGAAGTTCGGGGTACAGACGCCAAAGCGCACTAGGCGAGAGCCTCGCGGACCGCCCGCGCGAGCGCGGGCTCGATCGGCCCCGGCCGGTATCCGAGTTCGTGCTCGGCCTTCGCCGAGGAGAAGTAGGCGGGGAGCCGGGCGAGCAGCAGCTCGTTGCGGTTGAGGACCCCCGCCCGCGCCGCCCACCAGGCGGGCCGGTATGGGACCCGCAGGCGCGGGCGCGGCCTTCCGGCGAGGTCGGCGACGGCCGCGAACAGCTCCTCGAGCCTCAGGTCGACGCCGCCCAGGATGTAGCGCTCCCCACGCTTACCGTGCTCGAGGGCCAGGGCGTGGCCGCGCGCGACGTCGCGGACATCCACGACGTTCAGCCCGATGTCGAGATACGCCCGAAACCGGCCCGTGGCCACGCCCGCGACCATCCGGCCGGTCGGCGTCGGCCGCCAATCCCCCTCTCCGACCGGCGTCGTCGGGTTGACGGCGACCGCGTCGAGGCCGGTCCGCGCCGCCGCGAGGACGAGTCGCTCGGCCGCCAGCTTCGTCCGCTTGTACGGAACCTCGAGCTCCCACGCGGGCGGGCCGTCGCTCTCGGTCGCCGGACGTCCCGGCACCGGCCCGCATGTCCCGGACGAGCTCGTGTGCAGGATCCGGCGGACACCGCGCCGCGCCACGGCTTCGAGCACGTTTCGCGTGCCCTCCACGTTCACACGCTCGAGCAGGCCGGGAGCGTCGTCGAAGCTGTACAGCGCGGCGACGTGGACGACCGCCTCGCAGCCGTCCATGGCGCGTTCCAGCCCGTCCCGGTCGAGCAGGTCGACGAAGTCGTCGCGAACCTCCGCCCCATGCTCGAGTAGCGCCCGCGCGACGTGCGAGCCGATGAACCCCGAGGCGCCTGTCACGAACACGTTCACCAGGCTGCGAGAATACGCACTCCCATGGCCGAGCTGGACCTGCGCGCGCTGCTCGCCTCGCACGCCGGCGAGGACCTCGACCTGTACGCGAAAGGCATCAACCCGCAGTTCATCCGCATGCTGCGGACGATCGGCTTCGACCGGACGTGGGCGCGTGCCGAGGGCGCATACATCTACGACTCCGAGGGCCGCCGCTACCTGGACATGAACGGCGGCTTCGGCATGTTCAACGTCGGGCGCAACAACCCGCGCGTCCGCAAGGTGCTCGCCGACCTCCTCGAGCTGGACACGCCCGGCTCGGTGCAGCTCGGCGTCAGCCTGCTGCCTGGGCTGCTCGCGCAGGAGCTCATCAGCCGGCTCCCGTCGAGCATCCAGCGCTGCCTGTTCACGAGCTCGGGCACGGAGGCGAACGAGGCGGCGCTCAAGCTCGGCCGGGCGGCCACCGGTCGCGAGCGCGTCGTGTCCACGGTGAAGGGCTTCCACGGCCTTACGCTCGGGTCGCTGTCCGCCAACGGCGGCGCGGAGTGGACGGAGCGGTTCGGCCCGCTCCTGCCCGGCTTCTCGCAGGTCCCCTTCAACGACCTCGGGGCGCTCGAGGCCGAGTTGAGCCGCGAGGACGTCGCGCTCTTCCTCGTCGAGCCCGTCCAGGGAAAAGGCGTCAATCTCCCGGTGGACGGCTACCTGAAGGGTGCCGAGGAGCTGTGCCGCCGGTACGGGACGCTCTTCTGCGTGGACGAGGTGCAGACCGGCTTCGGCCGCACCGGGAAGATGTTCGCGCTCGAGCACTGGGGGCTGGAGCCGGATCTCGTGACGGTGGCGAAGTCACTGTCGGGGGGCTACGTCCCGGTGGGCGCCTGCCTGATGAGCGCCGTGGTGTACGACCGCGTCTTCGACTCGATGGAGCACGCCGTCAGCCACGGCTCCACCTTCGCCCCCAACGACCTGGGCATGGCCGCGGGCCTCGCCACGCTGCGCGAGCTGGACGAGCAGGAACTCGTCGAGCGCTCGGGCCGCCTGGGTGACCTGCTGGTCGACCTCACGGCGCCGCTCGCCGAGCGCTACGACGTCGTGTACGAGGTGCGCGGGCTCGGGCTCATGTGGGCGATCGAGTTCCGCGAGCCGGAGCAGGGCAGCCGCGCGTGGCGGTTGCTGGAGCGCACCCAGCCCGGCATCTTCACCCAGCTCGTCGCCGTGCCGCTCTTCTCCGACCACGCCATCCTGATCCAGGCCGCGGGCCACAACATGAACGTGCTCAAGGGGGTCCCGCCGTTGACGGTCTCCGACGAGGACATCCAGAATTTCGCCTCGGCGCTCGACCAGGTGCTCTCCCGCGCGCGCAAGATCCCAACGGCGATGCTGCGCTTCGGGCTCAAGGCCGCGCGCGCGGGCCGGAAGCGCGTCCCCGCTTGAAGATCGACAAGCTCCTGGTGGCGAATCGCGGCGAGATCGCGCTGCGCGTCTTCCGCGCCTGCCGCGACCTCGGGATCGCGACCGTCGCCACAGTCGCGCCGGACGACCGCGGCTCGCTCCACGCCCGCTCTGCCGACGAGATCGCCGAGGTCGCGAGCTACCTGGACTCGGCGGAGCACGTACGCGCGGCGCAGCAAACCGGGGCGGACGCGATTCATCCGGGCTACGGCTTCCTGGCCGAGAATCCCGACTTCGCCGAGGCGGTCGAGGCCGCCGGGCTGGCGTTCGTGGGGCCGACGCCGCAGGCCCTCAGGGCCGGCGGGGACAAGCTGGAGGCAAAACGTATCGCCGCAGAGGCGGGCGCCCCGGTCGTGCCGGCCGGCTCCCCCGACAAGGTCGGCTTTCCGCTCATCGTCAAGGCGGCGGCGGGCGGAGGCGGTCGCGGCATGCGCGTCGTGCGCGAGCCCGGCGAGCTGGACGAAGCGCTCGAGGCTGCCCGCCGCGAGGCGAAGGCGGCTTTCGGCGACGACCGCGTCTTCTGCGAGCCGTATGTGGAGCGGCCCCGCCACGTCGAGGTTCAGCTGCTCGGAGACGAGCATGGCGCCGTCGTCGCGCTGGGCGAGCGCGAGTGTTCGATCCAGCGCCGGCACCAGAAAGTGCTCGAGGAGGCTCCGTCGCCGGCGGTCGGCCCGGTGCTGCGCGAGCGGATGGGCGACGCGGCGACCGCCTTCGCGCGGGCGATCGGCTACCGCAGCGCCGGGACGGTCGAGTTCATGCTCGTCGGCGACGACTTCCGCTTCCTCGAGCTGAACGGCCGCATCCAGGTCGAGCACCCGGTCACCGAGCTCGTCACCGGAGTCGACCTCGTCAAGGAGCAGATCCGGATCGCCCAGGGAGAGACTCTGGAGGACGCGAAGCCGTACCTGGATGGCCACGCGGTCGAGGCGCGGCTATATGCCGAGGACCCGCATACGTTCTTTCCGCAGAGCGGGCGCATCGAGCGGCTCCGGCTGCCGGAGGGGATCCGGGTGGACGCGGGCGTCGAGGAGGGCGACGAGATCGGCGTCGCCTACGACCCCATGATCGCCAAGCTGATCGCGCACGGGCAGACGCGCGACGAGGCTCTCGACCGCCTTCACGCCGCGCTCGACGAGACCGAGGTCGCGGGACTGACGACCAACCTGCCCTTCCTGCGCTGGCTCGTGCGCCATCCGCTCGTGCGCGCGGGTCGGACGACGACCGCCTTCCTGACCGAGAACCCGCCGCTCACGCAGCCTCCTCCGCGCGCGCCCGATCACCCGTGGCGCGGCGCCTGGCGCCTCAACCTGACGCCGCCCGCTCCGGCGCCGCCGCCGAGCCTCGAGGCCGCCGCCGGCGACCCCCGGCCCGGCCACGAGCAGAGCAGCCTGCTCGCGCCGATGCCCGGGACGGTGATCCGGGTCGAAGTTGCCGAAGGAGACCGCGTCCAGCCGCGTCAGGCCCTGCTCGTGCTGGAGGCGATGAAGATGGAGACGCCGCTCGTCTCCCCCTACGAGGCGACGGTCAAGGCTGTCCACGTGGGTGAGGGAGACCGTGTCGAGGGCGGCGCCCTCCTGGTCGAGCTCGTGGAGTAGCCGCACTCAGACGTTGACTGCATCGCCGGTCGCGAGGCATTCCTCGGTTCCGGTGACGACCTCGCCGGTATTAAGGCCGATGCGGGCCTGCACGCCGAGCTCGGGGAGAGCGCCTCGCATCTCCACGGCGGCGCGAACGGCGCGCAAGTGGCGTCGTCCTCGTGCACCTGTGGGACGCCGAACACGGCCATGACCGCGTCGCCCGATGAACTTCTCCACCGTCCCGCCGTGCGACTCGACAATCGCCCTCATGCGCTCGAGTAGCGGGCGAGCAGGCTGCGGAGCGCTTCGGGATCCGTGGACTCGCCCAGCGAGGTCGAGCCGGTGACGTCGCGGAAGAGGACGGTGACCGTCTTTCGCTGCTCGCGCGGTGCGGTGTCCGCGCCGGGGAGCGCCCCACATTCGGGGCAGAACTTGAACGCCTCTGCGCTCTCGTACCCGCAACTTGCGCAGGTCACCACGCGACCCTACTCCACCGCTAGACCGGTCCGGGCGGTTGCGAGCCGCTGCGCGATCACCGCGTCGGCGGCCTCGACGCTCGGCGCGTGTCCGGTGACGGCGGCGATGAACTCGTCGCGCTCGAGCGCATACAGGTCGGCGCCGGTGCGCGCCGCGATGGTCGCCGTCCGGGGGACGTCCCGCAGCAGGGCGATCTCGCCGAAGTGGTCGCCGGAGCCTATCGTCCGTACGACGGCGCCGTCCACGGAGACCTCCAGCTCGCCCCGGTCGACGAGGTAGAAGCGGTCGCCCGGCTCGCCTTCGCGGACGACCGTCTCGCCCGCCGTCGCATGAACCGCGACGAGCTCGCCGGCAAGGAGCTCGAGCTGCGCCTCGGGAAGCGGGGCGAAGATCGAGGTGCTCCGCAAGAGGTCGAGCTGCCGCTCGGGTAGCGCGAAAGCGGCGTCGATGGCCGCCAGGCGGCGCCAGGACAGGATCCCGAGCACGGGCAGGAAGGACCCGGACACGATCAGAGCTCCGCGGGTCCCGATGCTGCCCACGAGCGCCGGAGCCGCGATCGCGCCGATCCCCATCGCCCCGATGATCAGGCTTTCGACGGCTCCGAAGACGCGGCCCAGGACTTCGTCCGGGACCGCACGCTGCAAGAGCGTCGGCGCGGCGACCTCGACGAGGGTGTCCCCGATGCCCACCAAGGCGATCAGGACGAGCGCCGCGGCCGCGCTGGGGAAGACGCCGATCAGGACGAGAGGAATTCCCCACAGCAGCGTCCCGACGGCAAAGTCGGACGCGAGCCGCTGGCGCGCGACGAGGGCGACCGTGAGCCCGGCTCCGATGAGACCACCCACGCCGAAGGCCGAGTTCAGATAACCGACCCCGGCGTCGCCGAGATCGAGGAGCCGGATCGAGGAGACGACGATCAGGACGCCGAGGGCGCCCGCGACCACGGTCTGGGCGCAGTAGAGGGCGACGAGCAGACGCAGGCCGGCGTCTCCGAGGATGGTCGAGAAGCCGGCGAGAGCTTCCTGCGCGAGCCGCGTTTCCTCTCCCGGCTTCCGGCGGGGTGCCGGCGCCGCCGGGGCGCGGATGCGTGCGACTTGCAGCGCAGACAGAGCGAACGTGCCCGCGGTGACGGCGAACACGACTTCGATGCGGGTGGCGGCGAGCAGGAGGCCGCCAATCGCCGGGCCCGCGAAGATGCCGACCGCCGCGATCGAGCTCATGGTGACGTTGGCCGCGGTGAGCTCCTCGGGCGTGCGGGAGATGCTCGGAAGAAGGGCGGCCTGCGCAGGTCGGAAGGTGGTCGAGAGCACGGTCACCAGGCCGGCGAGGACATAGACGACCGCAGCAGGGAGGTCGAAGACGACCACGAAGACCGCGCCCACGAGGATCGCGGCGCGCGTGATGTCCGCAAAGAGCATTACCCGCTCGCGCCGGAACCTGTCGGCGAGCACGGCGGCGAAGGGCGCGATCACCGCGGCGGGGATGATCCGGATCAGCGCCACGATGCCCACGGCGGTCGCACCGCCGGCGTCGTAGGCGAACACGGCGACGGCGACGACGTACATCCACTTGCCCGTCTCCGAGAGGGCCCAGGCGGTCTCCACCCGGCGCAGGTTTTGGTTGGCAAAGACGGCCCGAAACGCGCTCAGGGACTCGGACAGGCGTTCTTTCAGGTCCGCGGCCACGACGCGGAGAATTGCACTTTCCGCCTCGAGGGGGGAAGATGCGGGTCGTTAGGGCCGTCTAGTGGGGGAATCCCGTAGGCGGCCACCGAAAGGAGGAACAGTGGAGGACGAAGGCAGAGTCCACGAGAGCGCGGAGCCCGAGACCGACGACGAGGTCGAGGGTCACCGCTTCAAGGACGACCCTGAGCGCCAGTCGGCCGACCGCCAGTCGGCCGACCGCCAGTCCGCCGACCGCAATGCCGACGAGCCGGACGTCGAGGCTCACCGGCTTTCGAGCGAGCGCCAGTCGAGCGAGCGGCACTCGAACGACTGAGCTCAGGAGCCGATGCAAGTCCAAACGGGGCGGCGAAAGCCGCCCCGTTTCTATTCTCGACGCTCTCGCAGCACCTGCTCGAGCGCCTCGAGGAGGCGGAGGCCGGCCTCACGCCGCTCGTCCTCGAGCTCGTCGAGCGCGGTGGCGACCCGGGCGACGACGCCGACCTCCCCGCCTCCCGCCTCGAGCACTTCCTTGGCCCGCCTGGCGCGCTGCAGCAGATCGAGCGCGATCGCAGCCTGGTTCCCGAACAGGCCGAGCAGCTCCATCTCGTGAAGCGAGAAGGGCGTCTGCCGGTCGAGTACCTGTAGCACGCCGAGCGCGCGCTCCTCGTGCAGAAGCGGGACGGACATGAGCCCTTTCGGCACGTAGCCCGTCTCCTCGGCGGCCTCGCGGGCGTGACGCGGATCCTTGGCCACGTCCTCGATCACGAGCGGCTGGCGGGTCGTCAGGGTCCAGCCCATGATCCCCGTGCCGGACGGCATGCGGCGGCCGACGAGGGTCTCCGCTCCCTCTCCCGAGACCGCCTCGAACACGAGCTCGTCCGCCCCCTCGTCCAGGAGCGTGATCGAGGAGGCCTTGGCGGCGAAGATGGCCCGCGCGACGTCGACGATCGACTGGAGCAGGGAACGGTAGGACGCGTCCGCGGAGAGAACTCCCGCCGCCACCGCCGCGTGCAGGTCCTCGGTCATTCTGTGCTTCCGACGTTGGTCGCGGTCAGGTACAGGACGCTCTTGAGCTGAAACGGGGTGAGCTCCGGATGCTTGCTCAGGACGAGGGCGCAGATCCCCGTCATGTGCGGCGTCGCGAAGCTGTTCCCGGTCACCCTGATCTGCCCTCCGTCGAGCCAGGCCACGTCGATGCCGACCCCGCGGGCGAAAAACTCGACCGGAGGGTCGGGGTTGTAGTACCAGACCAGCGGATCGTCCTGCTCGTGGCTGCCGACCGAGATCACCGAGGAGAAGCGCCAGGGATAGCTCTCGACCGGCATGTTGTGCGCCGAGGCGACCAGCATCGTCCGCCGGAAGTACGCGCTGTCGACCAACTCGTGCAGGATGCCGGCGAAGCGGCTCTTCGTCGTCGACAGGCTCATGTTGATCAGGTCGAAGCCCTGCTCGACCGCCCATCGCAGGCCGCCGAGGAGCGCGGGCCCGCTCCCGGTGTAACCCGCTCCCAGCACGCGCGCGCTGAAGAGGCTGCAGTCCGGAGCGAGCGAGCGGATGATCCCGGCGCATGCCGTTCCATGGCCGCAGAGATCGCCCTCGTCGTCCTCGTCGACAAGCACTTCCTCATCGTCCACCGAGACGGCAACCGCGCCGTCGATTCCGCCGACCAGCGGGTGATCCGGATCGATTCCGCTGTCGAGGACGCAGACGCGGACGCCTTTCCCCGAGGCAGCGCCGAGCGCCCACTCCCGGGTGGTGTGATCGGGCCAGTCGCCCTCGAGCCGGATCCGGTCGACCGCGTCCGCGGGGAGGCTCCACGCCGGGATCGACTCACGCTCGACGTCCGCCAACGGCGCCTAGAAGAGCTTCTGGAGCTTCATTGCGGCGCCCATGTCGCCGGTGATCTTCAGCTTGCCCGTCATGTAGGCGGTGGTGGGATTCTGCTCGCCGCCGATGAGCTTCTGGAAGGTCTCCTCGGACGCCGAGATGGTGCAGTCGGGCTCGGCCCCGCCGTCCTCGGTCACGGTGACCTTGCCGTCGTCCACGGCGACCGTCCATGAGCCGGCGCCTTCCACGTCGAAGCGGTAGGTGTTGGTCATCCCCGCCGTCTTGGATTCGTCGACGCGCGCTTCCAGGCCTTCGAAGAACTCTCTCACGCTCTGTGCCACTGCTCCTCCTCGCGTTTTTCGCGAGCCTATCTCACGGCCGCGCCGCTCACGGCGTGACGAGCCGGGGCTCGAGCGGACGGCGCTCACGGCTCGGGGGGAGGAGCAGCGTGAGCAGGAAGGCGGCGACGGGCGCGGCAACCATGACGTAGAGGGCGCTGCGCAGGTCGACCGCATCCGCCACCGCCCCGAGGCCGACGGCCGCGATCCCGCCGAGACCGATCGATAGTCCGATCGAGAGCCCCGAGGCCATCCCGACGCGCCGCGGCATGTATTCCTGGCTCATCACCATCGTCACGCCGAAGGTGCCGATCACGCAGACTCCGACCAGCACCAGCGCGATCGCGCCCGGCACGCCGCCGACGAGCACGAAGAGGAGGATCAGCGGCCCTGTCGCAGCCGCGCTCACGAGCATCACCGGCCTTCTCCCGAAGCGGTCGGCAGCCGGGCCGCCGATCAGGGTCCCCACGCCGCCCGCGATCAGCATCAGCGACAAGAGGTGGTTTCCGTAGGCCTTGGAATGGCCAAGCGAGACCTCCCACAGCGGGACGAACGTGACGAGGCCGAACCACGCGACGCTGCGGAGGGCGATCACGCCGAGCAGCACGAGAAGCGCGCCGATCCTGTCCTGTCCGGAGCCAATCGCGCGGGAGCCGGGCGCGGGCGCGAACGAGCCGAGATAGCGCACGGCCGCGAGCAGGACGGCCGCGACGGCGAGGCAGGGCACCATGAGCACGAGTCCGCCGCGGAGGCCCATGGCCAGCACGATGGGCGTTGCCACGATCGGCCCCAGCGCGTAGCCGACGTTCCCGCCGAACGAAAAGAGCGCCATGCCGGTCGCCCGCCGCTCTCCGCTCACGAACGCGGCGAATTTGGATCCCTCCGGATGGAACGCCGCCACCCCGATTCCTGACACCACCACGAGGGCGGCGACGAGCCAGTAGGCGGGGGCGTCAGCCGCGAGAGCGATCCCCACACCGCCCAGCGCGACGCCGGCGGGCAGGAGCCAGATCGCGCCGCGCCGGTCCGACCACAGGCCGAAAAGGGGCTGGATGACCGAGGACGAGACCGTGGAGGCAAGGATCAGCACGGCCGCGAGCACGTACGAGAGCCCGAAGCGGTCGACGAGAAACGGGAGCAGCGCGGGGAGCGAGCCGTTGGCGAAATCCGTTGCCAGATGCCCGCTCGACAGGGCCGCCATAGCTCGTCTGTCTATCTCCGCCGGCACCGAGCGGCAGCGTACCCGGACGCGTCTGGCCGCCTCCGCCGATGTCTCGGAACGCGCGTACACTGGCCCGGCCATGTCCACGCCGAGCGACCGGCCTCCTCTGCGCCCGAGCCGTGACCGGTTAGCGAGACGGCGCAGCCTGCGACGCAGACGCATCGCCGCGGTGCTCGTGATCGGAGCTGCAGCCGCGGTCGTCGTCGCCGCCAGCCTCGCGTTCACGCGCGGAGGGGGAGGCGGCAAGTCGAGCGCCAACACGCAGACGAAGGCGCAGAAGGCCCAGCGCCAGGACGCGAAGGAGAAGGCCGAGAAGAGACGGAAGGAGGCCGCCGCCCGCGTACAGCGGAAGCTCGAGGCCAAGGCGGATCTCGCGGCCGCGCGCTATGCCGAGATCGGCCTGCCGCTCTACTGCGGCGGCACGCGGAAGAACGTCGTCGCGCTCACCTTCGACGACGGGCCCAGCCAGTACACAGAGAGCGACCTCCTTCCGGTCCTCGGGGCGCGGCACGCGCGGGCGACCTTCTTCATCCTCGGGCGCCACATCTCCAACTACCCCAATGCCATCCTCAAGGAGGTCAAGCACGGCGCGCTCGGAGACCACACATGGAATCACTCCTCCCTCCCGGGCCTCAACCGCTTCGCGCTGAAGGCCGAGCTGGGAGACACGCAGCGCGAGCTGCAGCGCGCCATCGGAAAGCCGATCCGCCTCTTCCGCCCGCCCTACGGAGCGCACGATGCGACTGTCGACGAGCAGATCAAGGCTTACGGGATGCTGCAGGTGCTCTGGAGCATCGACAGCCACGACTGGAAGGGCCTCAGCGCGACGGCGATGATCAACAGGGTTCTCGCCAGCGTAAAACCGGGCTCGATCGTGCTGATGCACGACATCCACTCCAACACGATGGAGGCGCTCCCGACCCTCGTGCGAGCCCTGCACCACCGCGGGTTCCGGCTCGTCACGATCCCGGAAATGCTCGTGCTCGCCCCGCCGACGATGCGGCAGCTGTCACTCGGTGCAGCGGGTTGCGAGTAGCGCCTCTCGGCGCAGGGCGCTGTGAGACCGGAGCGGCCGGCAAAACCGGCCCCTCCTCCATTCAAAGGGGAACCCGGGCGGCGACGAGCGTTCTCGATGCCTGGATGGAGACCGGAGCGGCCGGCGAAGCCGACCGCGAGCGACGAGAGCGCTCGGCAGCTCGGGGTCCAATCCCCTAGCAGCGACTAGGCGGCGCGGGTGTGCGGCAAGTAGCGCTCGATCAGCGCGTAGCTGAGCTCCCACTGCCGCTGCGCGATCTCGAGGCGGTTCCGCTCGAGCTCTTCGTGGGTCGCGAGTACGGCGCGCAAGTCCTGGCGCACAGCGACCAAAGCCGAGAGCTCACGCTGGAGGGTCTCGACCTTGCTCGGCTGGGATGTCCGCAGAAGAATCGTATTCATGACCTCTGTTCTGACGGTAGCCAGACCGAAGAGTTTGCGCAGTGAAGACAGGGTAGGAGCCACGTCGGACGTCACTTCGTCCGCTAGGAGCAGGCTCCTGCACGAGAAGCCCCTCGCGTAGATACGATCGCGGCCGTGAAACCGATCGAGGTCACGGTTACAGGCCTGGACGAAGTCGAGGCGGACGTCCTCGGCGTCGCCGTCCCCGAGCCTGCCACGACGCTGCCGGCCGCGGCCGTCGAGCTGGACTCGAAGCTCGACGGCAAGCTTTCCTCTCTCGCGACCGCGGGGGAGATCAAGGCCGAGCTCGACAGCGCGGCGCTGGTGCACGTGGACGGCGCGATCGGCGCCGCGCGGGTCGCGGCCGCCGGGGCAGGCCTGCCCGACCGGCTCGACGGCGACGCGATTCGGACGGCCGCCGCCGCGGTGGCTCGGCAGGCCCGCGGTTTCGGAGGCACGGTCGGCTGGCTGCTCGACGAATCCCTGCCGCTCTCGGCCTCCGAGCAAGCGCGTGCGGCCGTGGAGGGGATTGTTCTCGGCGCCTACGACCCCGGACAGTGGAAGACCAAGGAGCGAAACGGCCGCGAGATCGAACGGATCGCCCTCGTCACGGGAAGCCCCGACGGCCTGGATGACGTGGCCGGCCGCGCGGCGCGGATCTCTGCCTGGACGACGCGCGCGCGCGACCTCTCGAACATGCCCCCGAACGAGCTGACGCCCGAGCGGCTGGCCGAGCTCGCACGCGAGATCGCCGGCGAGGTCGAGCACCTGACGGTCGAGACGCTCGGGCTCGAGCAGACGCGGGAGCTGGGGATGGGCGCGTTCAGCGCCGTGGCGCAGGGGAGCAAGAATCCGGCCCAGATGATCGTGATGCGCTACGACCCGCCCTCACCCAAGGGAGACGTCGTCCTCGGCCTCGTCGGCAAGGCGATCACGTTCGACACCGGCGGGATCTCGATCAAGCCCTCGGAGGGCATGGAGGAGATGAAGCACGATATGTCGGGCGGCGCCGCCGTGGTGGCGTCGATGGGAGCGATCGCGGACCTCGGCCTCCCCGTGCGCGTGCTGGCGGTCGTCGCCGCCACGGAGAACATGCCGGACGGCGGCGCCTACCGGCCGGGCGACATCCTGCGCGCGCGCAACGGGAAGACGATCGAGGTCATCTCCACCGACGCCGAGGGACGGCTCGTGCTCGCGGACGCCCTGACGTACGCGCGCGAGCAGGGCGCCACGCACATTCTCGACCTGGCCACGCTCACCGGGGCGATGGTCGTCGCGCTCGGCGATCTCTACGCCGGCGTGTTCTCGAACGACGACGAGTGGCGCGACCGGATCGTGTCCGCCGGGGCCGCGAGCGGAGACCGCGTGTGGGCGATGCCCCTCGACCCCCGCTACCGGCGGATGATCGACTCGACGTATGCGGACATGCGCAACACCGGCCGGCACCGGATGGCGGGAGCCCAGGCGGGAGCCGAGCTGCTGCAGGAGTTCGCGGGCGAGGGCCCGTGGGCCCATCTCGACATCGCCGGGCCGGCCGCCCTGAGCCACGGCCGCGGCGACTACCTCTCCCAGAAGGGCGGCACGGGCTACGGCGTCAGGTTGATCGTCGAGCTGGCTTCCAGCTTCACCTAGATGGATTTCGACCTCTCGGAGGAGCACGAGCTCGTCCGTCGCACGGTGCGCGACTTCGCGGTCGAGCGGATCGCGCCGGTCGTGCAGGAGCTCGACCGCGAGCACCGCTTCCCGTACGAGATCGTCGCCGAGCTCGGGGAGCTCGGGCTGATGGGGATGCCGATTCCCGAGGAGTACGGCGGCGGCGGGACGGACACGCTCTCGTACTCGATCGCGATCGAGGAGCTGACGCGGATCGACTCGTCGGTGGCGATCACCGTGGCGGCGCACACCTCGCTGGGGACGATGCCGATCTACCTGTTCGGAGCCGAGGAGCAGCGGCGCGAATGGCTCCCGGACCTGGCCTCCGGTAAGAAGCTCGCCGCCTTCGGCCTGACCGAGCCGAACGCGGGCTCGGACGCGGCCGCCACGCGGACGCGCGCGGAGCTTCGAGACGGCTCCTGGGTCGTCAACGGCTCCAAGATCTTCATCACCAACGCAGGCACCGACATCTCGGGCTGCGTCACGATCACGGCCCTCACGGACGACGAGGAGATTTCCAACCTGATCATCCCCAACGGCACGGAGGGGTACGAGATCTCGCCGCCGATGGAGAAGCTCGGCTGGAAGGCATCGGACACGCGCGAGCTGTCCTTCCGCGACTGCGCCGTGCCCGACGGCAATCTCCTCGGCGAGCGTGGGAAGGGCTTCGCGCAGTTCATGGAGATCCTTGACGGCGGCCGGATCTCCGTGGCCGCCATGGGCGTAGGGCTCGCGCAGGGTGCCTACGACCTCGCGTTCGAGTACGCGCGGGAGCGCGAGCAGTTCGGCCGGAAGATCGCCGAGTTCCAGGCCATCCAGTTCCGCCTGGCCGACATGGCGACGGAGATCGAGGCCGGCCGCGGGCTCGTGTACAAGGCGGCCTGGCTGAAGGACCAGGACCGGCTCTTCGGCCAGGCGGCGGCGATGGCCAAGCTCTATACGGGCGAGCTCTCCAACCGGGTCGTCGACTGGGCGCTGCAGATCCACGGCGGCTACGGCTACATGGACGAGTTCCCCATCTCGCGGCTCTACCGCGACCAGAAGATCCTCGAGATCGGCGAAGGGACGAACGAGGTTCAGCGCATGGTCATCGCCAAGCACCTCGGGCTCTGAAACGGTTTAGGCTGCGCCTCCGATAGGGCGAAACAGGCCATCCGCATCCTTACGGCGCTCGCGGCCGAAGTCGCATATATCGCTCTGGTCTCGTACTTCCTCTACGAGACCTGGGTTGCGAGCGCCGGCAACGCGCCGTCGCTGTCCGACGTCCAGACCGGCGCCGCCGCGGCCCTCGCCGTAGCCCTCGGCGGAGGCTACGCGCTCGGGGTCGAGCCTCGGGCTTTCGCCGGCCGGGTCGCGCTCGCGAGCGTCGCCAAGATGGTGCTCGTTGCGGGCGTCTTCGGCTAATTCGTCGCGGGAGCCGCGTGCTGCGTGACCTACGCGCTCAACGAGCACGAGACGCCCGGGATCGTCCAGACGATCGCCACGGGCTTCGGCGGCTATGTGATCGCCTACCTCGCGCTGGCATACAAGGACGCCTTCACGGAGATCTAGCGCGGCGGGCGGATCCTGAAGGGCCGGTCGAACGACGTGTAGCGATGGTGCATGAAATGCGCCGCGGCGGTCATCTCGAGGGAAAGCGGGCGGAGCGTGCGACGGTCGAAGCGGATCGTGAACCAGGCGGGCAGCGACCGGTCGAGCATGGAGACGACGGCGACCCGCTTGGTGAGCCGAAGCAGGCGGGCATTCGACGACCCCCGCCCCCACACCGGCTCGGGCATCTGCAGCCGTTGCGTGCTCGAGCCGCGCCAGCGGCCGCCGGTGCGGTCCCATCGCCGCGTGCCGATGACGATGCCGGCCGTGCCCCCGCGGATCCTGTACGCGAGCCGGTCCGGAGCCTGCAGCCTCCAATCCGTGACGATCGTCCTTCTCGGCCCTGAGGACAGCCGCTCGACGTAGGAAACCGTGTCGAGTGAGCGGAACACGGTGCCCGCGTCGCGCACGAGAGACCGAGCCGTCTGGGACCGCCGCGGGAGCCGGAAGGGCACCGTCCGACCCGACAGCGTCACGTCCACCGTGCGAGCCCGCGGCACCAGCGCCCCGTAGCAGCCGGATCCACACGCCGCGGCCGCGACCGTGCGCCCACCGGCTCGAAAGGACACGTCGAGACCGTTCACGCCGGTGGTGTCGGGGGAGACGACGGTCGCCGTCAATCTCAGTCCGTTCCCGGCCGGCTGGGACGCGAGCCCGACCGCGAGGCGGCCGTTCTGTTTGGCCAGGACCAGGGCGTTGGGAGGAGGAAGCTTCGGCGGGCGCGGCTTCGCCAGGGGCGCAGGCGCCGACACGGCCGCGGAAGCGGTCCGCCCCGGTGGCAGGTCGGTCAGGAAAGCGACCGCGACGATCGCGCCCAGCAGGACGGCGCTCTCCCCCAGGACGCCGAGGCGCAGGCGCGCGAACGGGCCGTCGAGGAGCAGGTAGCGGTTGCGGATCGCCAGGCCGAGGATGACCAGCAGAAGCGCGCTCTTCACCATGATCGCCCGGCCGTAGCCGGTCGTCCAGAGCTGCGAGAAGGCACCGAGCTCGACGACTGCGCGCCAGATGCCCGTGCCGGCGAGCAGAGCGACCGCCGCCAGCGCCAGCGTGGAGAACCTCCACGCGAGTGCGCGTAGCACGCCGGCCCTGCGCGGTTCGGCGAGGGAGGCGGCTGCGCGCGGCACGACAACTGCGAGCGACAGCAGCCCTCCCAGCCAGACCGCGGCGGCGGTCACGTGCGCCACGTCCACCACGATGTCGAGCCGCGAGCGGCCCGGGTCGAGAGCGTGGCCTGACAGCGTCGGCAGCGGAAGCAGCGCGAGCGCCGCGACCAGCGCGACCGGCCGGACGAACCTGAAGCGGAGGGAGAGGAGAGCCGAAGCGGCCCCGATCCCTGCCAGGCATGCGCCGGCCGTGACGACGCGTCCGAAGCGCGTGTCCAGGGCGGCCTCGCTCAACCACAGGAGCAGCAGCGCTCCGATGCCCGCGGCGGCAAAGCAGCCGGCGAGAAGGAGCGCTCCGGCTCTCCCCTCCCCGTCCCGAAGCCTAGACCGGTCTTCGGCGCTCAACTCCTCCTCGGAGACGCCGATCCTCCAGACGACGAGATGGAAGACGGCCATCCCGGCGGCTGCGAGCAGTCCCAGGAAGAAGAGCCAGCGGGAGACGATCGACTCCGCGCCCGGCCCCGTAGAGCCGGCGGAGAGCCCCGGGACGGGCGGCGGGCGGCCCGAGCCGACCGCGAAGGCGACGACGCCTCCGAGCTCGTGTCCGTCGTCCGAGATCGCCCGCCAGCGGACGGTGTAGTCGCCGTCAGGAAGGCGCGGCTTCAGAGGGACGACCAGCGTCTCGCCCTGGACGCGCGCCTTCCCGTCGAGCACCGAGCCGTCGCCGTTGCGTACAGCCTGGATCTCCGGGCTCGGGCGAATCTGGTCGTCGAAGACGAAGCGCACCGCCCTGGGCCCGGTCGCCAGCACAGACCGGTCGGCCGGGACGATGCGCAGGAGCCTTGCATGTGCGCCCGCTGCGGCGGGCAGCGCGGCGGCGGCCGCAAGACCGGTCGCGAGCGTCAAGAAGAGCCGCTTTCTCACCGTTTCACTGTACGGAAGGCAGGAATCGGGCAGATGTCGGTGGTAATGTCGTGCGGCCGTGCTGTTCAGACAGTTCGTTGACGACGATCTCGGCTGCGCGTCCTACCTCGTCGGCGACGAGCAGACCGGCGACGCGGTCGTCGTGGATCCTGCGTACGCGATCGAGCAGTACCTGGACGAGGCGAAACGGCGCGGCGTCCGGATCAGTCGAGTGCTCGAGACGCACACCCATGCCGACCACGTCTCCGGACACGGCCGCTTTGCGCTCGAGCACGAGGCGAAGGTGGCCATCCATCCTGCCGGGGAGCCCGAGTATCCCTTCGATCCCCTGGAGGACGGAGCCGAGATCGAGACCGGCGAGGTGTCCATGCGGGTCATCCACACCCCGGGCCACCGCCCGGAGCACTGCTGCTTCGCGGTCGTCGACCGCTCCCGGGCCGACGAGCCCTGGCTGGTGCTCACCGGCGACTCGCTGCTCGTCGGCGACGCGGCGCGCCCGGACCTCGCGGTCGAAGCCCGCGAAGGCGCCGAGGGCATGTTTCACAGCCTGCACCGCCTGCTCGAGCTGCCGGACGGCGTCGAGGTCTACCCCGGCCATGTCGCGGGATCGCTCTGCGGAGCCGGGATGAGCTCGAAGGCGTCCTCGACCATCGGCTTCGAACGCCGCTTCAACCACGCGCTCGGGCTCGGCGACGTCGCGGAGTTCGTCGCCGAGACGGCGGGCAAGAACGCGCCGCGCCCGCCGAACATGGACCGGATCGTCGCTCTGAACCGCGGGCCGTTCGTGGGCGCACGGCCGGAGCTGCGGGCGCTCGAGTCCCCAGACGGGGCGACTGTGCTCGACGTACGCTCGGCGGAGAGCTTCGCGGCCGGATACCTTCACGGAGCGATCAACGTCCCCGTCTCGAGCTCCCGCTTCGCGACGAAGGCGGCCTTCCTG
>Ga0137375_10000036_pt1 | contig 103453 bp, 105 predicted proteins | sample SagtaG_24_FD_104936 | JGI IMG/M metagenome (GOLD analysis project Ga0137375, IMG submission 104936) | Vadose zone soil microbial communities from Sagehorn Ranch, Mendocino, California, USA - Sage1_R_113_16 metaG | ecosystem: Environmental > Terrestrial > Soil > Vadose zone | place: USA... | reverse complement strand
CTGACTCCGGCGCAGACGCGGGCGGCGTTCGCCTCGCGAGGCTGGCGCAGGATCGCCGGCTTCCAGACCCGCAACCCGATCCACCGGGCGCATGAGTACCTGCAGCGGTGCGCGCTGGAGGTCTGCGACGGCCTGCTGCTGCACCCGCTGGTCGGGCCGACCAAGGACGGCGACGTGCCGGTCGAGGTGCGCATGCGGGCTTACCAGGCGGCGCTGGGGTCCTTCCCGGCCGAGCGGGTGCTGCTGGCCACCCTGGTCGCGCCGATGCGGTACGCCGGGCCAAGGGAGGCCCTGCTGCACGCGCTGGTGCGCAAGAATCACGGTTGCACCCACTTCATCGTGGGGCGCGACCAGGCCGGCGTAGGCGATTACTACGGTCCTTTCGACGCGCAGCGGCTGATCGCTTCGCTGTCGCCCGAGGAGCTTGGCATCACGCCGCTGCTGTTCGACAAGGTGTTCCATTGCGGGGCCTGCGGCGGCATGGCCTCTGCCAAGACCTGCCCGCACCCCGAGCACGAGCGCGTCGCGCTCTCAGGCACCAGGGTGCGAGGGATGCTGAGCGCCGGGGAGCCGGTCCCCCCGCAGTTGGTGCGGCCAGAGGTCGCCGAGGCGCTGCAAGGCGCCTATCGGCGTTCGAACGGCCGGGTGGTTCCCCGGCCGGCCGGCGGGGCAGGGCCGATATCGGCGCAAGCGGGACAGGCCGGCTTCGTGGTCTGGTTCACCGGGCTCTCCGGTGCGGGCAAGTCCACGGTGATGCGGGCCCTGGCGCCCTGCCTGCTCGAGCGGGGGCACCGGGTCGAGTTGCTGGACGGCGACGAGGTCCGCACCAACCTCTCCAAGGGCCTCGGCTACAGCCGCGAGGACCGCGACGCCAACATCGCCCGCATCGGATATGTGGCCGCCAAGCTGGCCAGCCACGGCGTCGCCGTCCTGGTCGCCGCCATCTCCCCGTACCAGCAGGCCAGGGACGGGGTGCGCGACCTGGTCGACCACTTCGTCGAAGTGTACGTGGCCGCGTCGCTCGACACCTGCGCCGAGCGCGACGTCAAGGGCCTCTACGCCAAGGCACGCTCCGGCCGCATCCCGCGGTTCACCGGCGTGTCCGACCCCTACGAGCCGCCGCCGGCTCCTGAGCTGGTCCTGCACACCGACCGCGAGCCGGTCCAGAGCTCCGTCGGGCATGTCCTGAGGTGCCTCGAGCGCCTCGGGCTCACCTCGGCCGCGCGGGCGGGCGGGGCCTGACCCCGGCGAGATCACCCTCCAGAGCCAGCACCCGGCGAGAGCCAGCACCCGGCGAGAGCCAGCGCAGATCGTCGTCCAGCCGGCCGCCCTCGATCAGCGACCTGACATGGGCGATCCGCTGGAAGCGCGACCCGATGAGGTCGTCCAGCGCCAGGCCGTGCTCCATGAACGCCTGGTAGAGCTGCTCGATCCCGTGGCGCACCGTCCAGCGCAGCTGCAGCTCCGGCAGGGTGGTCGCCAGCTTGGCGCAGTCCACCCGGTAGCAGCGCAGGTCCGGCCCGGCGCCCTGGGCGATGGTCACCTCGCTGCCCGGGACCACCTCCAGGACCCTCTCGGCGACCTCGCGGATGCGGTAGTTCTCGGCGGTCCGGCCGACGTTGAAGGCCTCGCCGTGGACCAGCTCGCGGGGAGCTTCGAGGATCGCGAGGAACGCGGCGGAGATGTCCTCGACGTGGACCAGGGGACGCCAGGGCGTCCCGTCGCTCATCAGGTGCACCGCACCGGTGGCGAACGCGAAGCCGACGAGATTGTTGACCACCACGTCCCCGCGCAGTCGCGGCGACGCCCCGTAGGCCGTGGCGTTGCGCAGGAAGGTGGGACTGAAGTCGTCGTCCGCCAGCTCGGCGAGGTCCTGCTCGGCGAGGACCTTGGAGTGGCCGTACGGGGTGACGGGGTTGAAGGTCGCTCCCTCGTCCATGAACGAGTTCCCGTCCGCCGCGCCATACAGGCTGCACGACGACGAAAACAGGAACCGCTGGACCCCGGCGCGCTTGGCCTGCAACGCCAGCCGCACCGAGGCCAGGTGGTTGATGCTGTAGGTGACCTGTGGGTTCAGGTTGCCCAGCGGGTCGTTCGAGATGGCGGCCAGGTGCAGGATCGCGTCGAAGCCGCGCAGGTCCTCCACCTCCACGTCGCGGACGTCCATGCGCACGGCGGTCGCGTGCTCCGGCTCCGGACCGAAGGTGCAGCCGGAGAACAGCGAGGTGTCCAGGCCGACGACCTCGTGCCCGGCCTGCGCCAGGCGGGGGACGAGCACCGCCCCGATGTAGCCGTCGGACCCGGTCACCAGCACCCGCACGTGATCCCTCCAGTGTCGTCTCAACGGCGCCGACTCCGACTATAGGAAGACAAGGGGGCCAGGTCAGGGCGCAGGCGCAGTAGTCGAACTAGTGCACCTTCAGGTCTCCCGGGCCAGCCTGGGTGGCCACCGCCGGATCGGCGACGCGACGCGAGACAGGGGACCACGCGATGGCGGCGAATACGCACGAACCGATTCCCATGTGGCTACCGCATATCGGCCCAGAGGTGATCAAGGCCGCAACGGGGGCGCTGGAGATCGGGTACCTCGGGTTGGGCAAGGCGACCAAGGAGTTCGAGGACGCGCTCAGCCGCTATCTCGAGCTCGACGACCAGCGCGTGCTGATGAGCACCAGCAGCTGCACGGCCGCGCTGAACTGCGCCTGCCTGCTGGCCGGGGCCGGCCCGGGCGACGAGGTGATCGCCCCGTCGTTTACCTATGTCGCGGCTCACCAGGCGATCACCGCAACCGGCGCGGACGTGGTCTTCTGTGACATCGAGGAACCGACTCTCACCGTCAACCCCGACGCGCTGCGGGAGCTGATCGGCGAGCGAACCAGGGCGATCATGGTCTGCCACTACGCCGGCCTGGTCGGCAGGCTCGACGAGGTCTACGAGATCGCCGCGGAGCACGGGCTCCGTGTGATCGAGGACGCCGCCCACGCGATCGGCACCCGCCGCGACGGCAAGCTGGTGGGGGCCACCGGTGACCTGGTCTGCTTCAGCTTCGGCCCGGTCAAGACCATGACCACCCTGGAGGGCGGGGCGATCGTGACGCCCAACCCCGAGGAGCTCCAGGTACTCCATCAGCTGCGGATGCTCGGGGTCGACCGCGAGACCGAGGCGCGCTACCAGAACCGGCGGGCCTGGGAGTACGACGTGCTCCACCAGGGCTTCCGCTATCACCTGGGCGCCATCCCCGCGTCCATCGGCCTGGCCCAGCTCGCCCTCCTCGACGAGTTCGTGCGCAACCGCCAGGAGTACTGCCGCGGCTACAGCCAGCGCCTCGCCGGGATCCCCGGGGTGGTCACCCCCGAGTCCGACTACAAGGACGTCGGGCCGTTCATCTACTACATCCGCGTGCCGGCCGAGGTCCGCCAGGACCTGATCGACTTCCTGAAGCAGCACGGGATCCCGACCGGGATCCACTTCCTCGGCGCGCACGAGTTCACCTACTACCGCAACGCCCGCCGGGGCGACCTGTCCGTCACCGACCGCGTCACCCGCGAGGAGCTGACCCTGCCCCTCTGGTCCCATATGGACGACTCGGTCCTCGACCGTGTCGCCACCGCCATCGGGGAGTTCTTCGGGTAGCGTCAGCTCAGGCGTGGGGGACTGTCGCCTCCAGGCCTTCCCGCTTGTGGAGGCGCTCTTCGGTCGCCGCTCGCGCCGCTTCGCCCTGGGCGACGAGATCCCGGACGGACCCGATCGCCATCCTCTGCTTCTTCGTCCAGAACGGGCTGGCCGTCTACGACGACGTCAACGCCCGCCAGATCCCTGGGCTCGACGAGTTCAGGGGCCTGGTGGATGTCCAGGAGCCGTTCCCGAGCGCAAGGTCGGGCCGGGAGGCCCGTTCAACCCCGACACTCCATGAGCCTGGAGCGACAGCCCTGGCGTGCGGGGCAGCCACGCGCGGCACATGCAGCGCTGGTATGGCGGGCCGGAGGGGGGCTGAGGGATCAACGCCTTGGTCGACGCCTTCTGGCGGGAGGTCGGGGCGCAGGGCCGATCCTCGCTCGGGCTGCTGTCGGCGGCTCAGGCGACGCCGGCGAGCCAGCGGTCGTAGAGGTCGGCGAAGCGGCCGCCGCTGTCCAGCAGCTCGTCGGGCGTCCCGACCTCGACCACGCGGCCGTCCTCGACGATGGCGACCCGGTCGGCCTCGATCACGGTGGACAGGCGGTGGGCGATGACGATGGTGGTGCGGCCCTGTCGCAGCCGGCGCAGGGCCTGCTGGAGGCGCGCCTCGGTGACCACGTCGAGGTTGCTGGTGGCCTCGTCGAGGATGAGGAGGGCCGGGTCGGCGATCCAGGCGCGGGCGAACGAGACGAGCTGGCGCTCTCCGGCGGACAGCAGGACCCCGCGCTCGCCGACCTCGGTGTCCAGGCCCTTGGGCAGGGCGCTGATCACCGGTTCGGCGCCGACGGCCCGGACGGCGGCCTCGATCTCGGCGCGGGTGGCTTCGGGGTGGCCGAAGCGGATGTTGTCCGCCACGGTGGCCGGTCGGCTACCGTCATAGGAAGAGAACAGGAATCCCTCCTGCGGGACGTATCCCATGGCGCGGCGCAGGTCGGCAAGGCGGACCTCGCGCAGGTCGATGCCGTCGAGGCTGACTCTGCCGGAGCGCGGGTCGTAGAAGCGGGCGATCAGCTTGGCGACGGTCGACTTGCCGGCGCCGGTGGGGCCGACCAGCGCCAGCGTCGCGCCCGCCGGGATGTGCAGGTCGACGCCGTGCAGGACCTCGGGGCCGTCGCCGTCGCCGCTTGCGTAGGCGAAGCGGACGCCGTCGATGCGGACCTCGCCGCGGGGGGCGGGGAGCGGCAGCGGCTCGGCGGCCTCGCGCACGGTCGGCTCGACCGACAGTACGGCGCCGACTCGCTCGGCGCCGGCGGTCGCCGACTGGAAGGTGTCGTACAGCTCCGAAAGCTGCTGGACGGGGTCGAACAGGCTGCGCAGGTAGAGCAGGAACGCGGCCAGGGTGCCGATCTCGAGCCCGCCGGAGAGCACCTGGTGGCCGCCGACGCCGAGCACCACCACACTTGCGGCGGCGCCGGCGAACTCGACGCCCGGGAAGAACAGCGACGCGAGCCGGATGGTGCGCTGGTGGGCCAGGCGCTCCGCGTGGGCGGCGTCGGCGAAGCGCTCGGCGGTGGTGCGCTGGCGGCGGAAGGCCTGGATCGCGCGGACGCCGGAGAGCGCCTCCTGGAGCTGCACGGTGACCACGGTGGCGGTCTCGCGGACGCGCCGCCAGGCGGCGGACGACTGGCGCCGGAATCTGGTCGCCGCCAGCGCCAGCGCGGGCGCCACGGTGAGCGTGGCCAGCGCGAGCTGCCAGTCCATCAGCACCAGGATGACCGCGATCCCGACCAGGGTGATCACGCTGGTGATGAAGGTGACCAGCCCGTCGGTGACCAGGTCGCTCATGGCGTCGATGTCGTTGGTCATGCGGGCGACCACCCTGCCCGTGCGCTCGCGCTCGTAGAAGTCGAGCGAGAGCTTCTGCAGGTGCCCGAACAGCTTGGTGCGCACGGCATAGAGCACGCGCTGGCCGACGGCGGCCACGGCGATGATCTCCAGCCTCCCTGCCAGCAATTGCAGCCCGGCCAGCAGCACGTAGGCGACCGCGACCCGGTCGATCACGTCCAGGCGCTTCGGCAGCACGCCCTGGTCGATGGCGACCTTGACCAGGTAGGGCATGGCCAGGCCGGCGGCGCTCTGGACGAGCACCGCCAGCGAGCCGACCGCGAGCATCCTGCGGTGCGGCCGCACCAGCGGCCAGAGCCAGGCGCGTGCCTGCCGGCCCTTCACGAGGCCACCTCGTCGGCGAGCTCGTCGACGTCGGGGCCGGCGCTGGTCAGCACGGCGCGGTAGCGGGGCTCGCGGCTGGCCAGCTCCTCGTGGTCGCCCTGGGCCACCACGCGCCCGCGGTCGAGCAGCACGATCCGGTCCGCGAGCCGCAGGCTGGCGCGGCGGTTGGCCACCAGCAGGACGGTGGCGTCGCCGAGAGCGGTGGCGAGCCCGTCCAGGATCGCGGCCTCTGTCGCCACGTCCACGTGCGAGAGGGCGTCGTCGAGGATCAGCACGCGCGGGTCGGCGAGCAGCGCCCTGGCCAGGGCGACCCGCTGGCGCTGGCCGCCGGACAGGGTGTAGCCCTGCTCGCCGACGACGGCGTCGAGGCCCTCGGGCAGGCTGGCGACCACGTCGAGAGCGGCGGCCGCCTCCAGCGCGGCCATCACCTGGTCGTCGTCGGCGTCCGGCCGGCCGAAGGCGACGTTCTCGCGCAAGGTGGCCGAGAACAGCTCGGGCTCCTGGTGGACGACGGCGACCGCGCCGCGCAGCGACTCCAGGGTGAGGCCGGCGACGTCCTGGCCGTCGATCAGGACCCGGCCGGCGCTCGGCTGGTACAGCCGCGGGATCAGGGCGGCCAGCGTCGACTTGCCCGAGCCGGTGCCGCCGACCAGGGCGACGCGCTCCCCGGGCCTGATCTCGAGCGTCACGTTCAGCAGGCTGGCTCGGCCGGTCTCGCCGTACCGGAAGCTGACGTCGTCGAACCGCAGCCGGGCTCCGCGAAGGCCGGACTCGGCGGGCGGAGAGGCCAGGGGGGTCGCGTCCCGGCGGTCGGCGATGCCCGGCGGGCGGTCCAGGATCTCGAACACCCGCTCGGCGCTGGCGGTGGCGCGCTGCGCGAAGCCGAAGAGCATGCCGAGGGACTGCAGCGGCCAGACCAACATGACCACGTAGGAGTTGAAGGCCACCAGGGTGCCGAGGGTGATGTGCCCGTCGACCACCAGCCGGCCGCCGTACCAGAGGATGATGGCCATGCTGAGCTGGGGGAGCGCGGCCAGCAGCGGGGTGTAGAAGGCCCGCAGCCGCGCGGCGGTGAGGTTCTCGTCGAGCAGCCCGCCGGCTTCGCGCTGGAGCTTGGCCACCTCCTGCCGTTCGCGCCCGAACGCCTTGACCACGCGCACGCCGGCGGCGTTCTCCTCGACCACGGTGGTGAGGTCGCCCTCCTTCTGCTGGACGCGCCAGTAGACGCGGTGCAGGCGCCGGTTGAACCGTATGGCCCCGTACACCAGCGGGGGCGCCAGGGCGAGCGTGACCAGTGTGAGCCGGGCCGACAGGGTCCACATCTGGGCGGCGGCGATCCCGAAGGTGAAGAGGTTGAGCACGCTGAAGACGAGTCCCCAGGACAGGAAGTAGCGGACCGAGCGGACGTCGGAGGTGGCACGCGACAGCAGCTGCCCCGTCTGGGTCTGGTCGTGCCAGGCGGGCTCCAGCGAGAGCAGGTGGCGGGTGAGCCGGTTGCGGAGGTCGTACTCGACGTCGGTGCCGACCCTGCCCGAGACGTCGCGGCGGAGGGCGCCGAAGGCCCATCGCAGGACCGCCAGCCCCAGCAGCAGGGCGATCTCGCGCGTGAGCACGCCCGGCACCCGCCTGGTCAGCCCCTCGTCGATGATGGTCCTGGTCACCAGCGGCAGCAGTGTGGTGATGCCCATCATCCCGAGCCCGAGCGCGAACGCCACCAGGGCCCGCACCCAGTACGGCCGGAGCAGCCCGACGATCCGGCGCAGTGTCGAAAGCGCCAGGCCGTCAGGCGGTGGGGTGCGCAGATACTCGGGCAGCGGTCCTCCTCTGAGGGGTCACTTGCATCCTGCCAGTTGCAACGTAGAGCAGCGCTGAGACAATCCAGCGGTCGGCGTCCACAGGCCGCGCTCCGGCTCGGCCGACCTCATCCAGGTGATCGTGCTCTGCCGGCGGCAAGGCTCGGTCGCGCGTGACCGACGGAGATCATGTTACTGTGGTAGTACCTAACTAATTTGTTCCAGTACGATCAACCCGGAGTGGCGCGATGACCCAGGGAACCGTGGACGGGTACCAGCAGACGGAGCGCACCAGGGTGCGGCGGCTCCCGGAACGGGGCAGATACGACCGGGAAACGGTCCATGGGATCCTGGACGAGGGGTTCCTGTGCCACGTGGCGTTCGTCGCCGACGGGCAGGCGTACGCGCTGCCGACGGCCTATGCCCGGGTCGGGGAGACGCTCTACCTCCATGGGTCGACCGGCAGCCGGCTCGGCATGCGGCCGGTCGGGGACGTCTGCGTCACGGTCACGCTGGTGGACGGGGTCGTGCTGGCACGCTCGGTCTTCCATCACTCGTTCCAGTACCGCTCGGTGATGGTCCTCGGCCGGGCCCGCCTGGTCACCGACCCCGGCGAGAAGGACGCCGCCCTGCGGGCAGTGGTCGAGCACATCGTCCCTGGTCGCAGCCAGGTCGCTCGTGCCCCCGACCGAAAGGAGCTGGCGGCGACCGCGGTGCTGGCCGTGCCAATGACCGAGGTGTCGGCCAAGGTGCGCAACGGTCCCGTCGGCGACGAGGAGAAGGACTACGACCTGCCGGTCTGGGCGGGCGTGCTGCCGCTCGGGGTGGTCCCCGGCACGCCACAGCCCGACGGCCGGCTCCGTGGTGAGCTGCCCGTGCCGCCGCACGTCAGCGGATGGCGGCGGCCGGCTCCGGCCAAGGACCCGTGATCTCCCGCTGATCTCCTGCGCGTGACGGCGCGGCCCGGGCAGGTCAAGCGGAGCGCCAGGGTCCAGGCGGTGCCTCTCCTCAGAAGAACCGGTTGAGCGGGCCGAGGTTGAGCCGCGGCACCTGGAAGCTGTCCCAGCCCACCGCCGTCAGGAACGCCTGGAGCAGCGTGAAGCCGACCGCCAGGGCGACCACCGCGCCGATGGTCTTGTGGCGGCGGCCGAGCGCGGCCAGGGTGCCGGTGATGCCGATGGCGACCAGCAGCACGAAGTAGCCGAGCACCGTCCGCAGGCCGGTCGCCGGTGGGTTCCCGAGGAGGTACAGGCCCACCGCTCCGAGGGTGAAGCCACTGGCGGCCCGGTTGCGCCCGATCAGGGCCGCGGCGACGAGCCCGACCAGCGCCGGGCCGGTGACGCGCGCCGCGCTGACCGGGTCGTCCCTGGTCAGGGCGGCCATCATCAGCAACGCGAAGCCAGCGACCAGCACGAGGTCGCGCAGCAGGCCACCGGGCAGCAGGTCGGCCAGCACGGTGCCGCGGGCGTACGCCTGCCGCGCGCCCCGCTCCGGCTGGCCCTCGCCGCCGTCCCTGGGCGCGTGCCCGCCCGCCGCGGCCGTGTCGCCCGTCGGCCGCTGCCCGTGGTCTCCGGGACCGAGGTCGGAGCGCCCGTGGCGCGCGGCCCGCCGGAGCACGGGTGGCTCGGCATCGGTCGGCGCGGGCTCGGGAGCCGGCCACCCCTGCGCCCACGCCGCCGGCGGCGTGGCGTGAGGGGGCGGTGCGGGAAAGGGCGGGGTCGCCGGCAGTCTGGGCGGAGGGGTGGCGACGCCCGCCGGGACCCGCGGGAACATCCAGGTGCTCTGGACCACCTCGGTCGCGGCCGTCACCGGGTCGGTGTCCACCGCGCCGACCAGCGATTCGAGCAGCGCTCGCGGGCTCGGGCGGCGGGAGGGGTCGCGGTCCATCGCGGCTCGCACCGCCGAGAGCAGGCGGCCGTGCAGGCCTCGCAGGTCCGGCTCCTCGTTCAGGATCCGGTGGGCGATGGCACCGACCGCTCCGTGCCCGAAGGGCATGTGCCCGGTGCCGGCGTAGGTGACCAGCCCGCCCCAGGCGTACACGTCGCTGGCCTCGGACGCCTTGCCCGTCCGGAGCTGCTCGGGAGCGAGCCAGTTCACGGAGCCGACGAGCTTGCCGGTCTGGGTCAGCGTGGTCGCGTCGACCGGGCGGGCGATGCCGAAGTCGATGACTTTGGGTCCCTCGCGGGAGAGCAGCACGTTGCTCGGCTTGAGGTCGCGGTGGACCACACCGGCGGCATGGATCGCCTCCAGCGCCTCGGCGACCCCGACGGCGAACGCCTCCAACCGGGAGCCGGTCAGCGGGCCGCCCTCCTCGACGGCCTCCCGCAAGGTCGGGCCCTGCACGTATTCGGTGACGTAGTAGGGCTGCGGCGCGTCCAGGTCTGCGTCGAGCACCCGTGCCGTGCAGAAACCGGCCACGCCAGAGGCGGCGCGGACCTCGCGCCGGAAGCGCGCCGCGGACTCGGGCTCGGAGGTGCGGTCGGCGCGCACCACCTTGATGGCCACCAGCCGCCGGTCGCGCGACTGCCCGAGATAGACCACGCCCATTCCACCGCCGCCGATCCTGCTCAGGATCGCGTACGGCCCGAGCTGCCTCGGGTCTCCCGACCCGAGCGGGAGGGCGCTGTTCACCCGAGCACCTTACCAAAACGACAAGGCGACGGGCGCCTTTCGAGTCCGAGGTGTCATGGTATCTTGCCGGTGCGTCGAGCCAGGAAGCAGGCTGACCTCGTCTCGCCTGGGAGTGGGCACTTGAATGCGGAGGTGCAATGAAGGCCGCTGACGTCACCGTGGAATGGCTGAAATCCATTGACTATACGATCGCGCCGACCGGTCGGGAGCCGACGATCGAGGGTGTGCTGACTCGCGATCTCGTGGTGAACCTGGACGGCCGGGGTGAGCTCACCGAACTCTGGAGCACCCCTTGGGATGGCTTCTTGAAGCCGGCACACGTGTACCAGAGCGCCACGGATTATGGCGTGGTCAAGTGTTGGCATCTTCACGAGGAGCATACAGACCAATTCGTCATAACGCGGGGAAAAGTGCAGGTAACGCTCGTCGACCTTCGGGAGGGCAGCCGTTCGTTTGGGCACGTGAACGCGCTGTTCTGGGGATCATTCAGGCCAGGGCTGACAAAAATTCCTCCAGGTATCATGCATGGCTGGAAAGCTCTGTCCGCGCCAGAGATCATCGTGACCAACCTGCAGTCGCATGTTTATTCGCCCGACGACGAGTACAAGTTTCCGTGGGACTGCGTCCTCGAGGAGGTTTGGCAGCCGCGTAATGGTTAGACCGCCATTGCACCGGAGCATGTGAAAAGCCTCTGGAAGGGAGATTATTGTCACTCACCAAGGTCGCCTTTAGAGCTCTGCCCGTGACGGAGCCCCCGATTCCTGAGGGCGGAGGCCGAATCTTCACTCCCGCGGGGGAGCTGGCGCAGATATTGAACGGTCAGGCGTTTGCCTTCGTCGCATACGTCGAATTCCTGCCCAATGCCTCCCAGCCGAGAGGGAATCACTATCATCTGGCAAAGACGGAGATGCTCTACGTGATCACGGGGCATCTGAAGGCCGTCTACAAAGAGCTCGACTCTGGGCTGACGGAGGCGAGGACCCTGTCCTCGGGTGACCTGGTGACGATCCTGCCCGGCTGTGCGCACGTCTACTACGCCCTGGAGCACACGAGAACGATCGAGATCTCGGATACCAGATATGACCCGGCCGATACGCTACCCTTCAGACTGGATGACTCATAGAGTCATTCCCTCGCGTAGACCTCCAGGTCTACTATCTTGGACCCCTTCCAAAGGCTCTCCAGGACCCTCAGGTACTTCTGGATGAGCCTGGTTGGTCTCTTGGTGTCGAACTCAAATTCAAAGACCGGTGAATCCGCCGCGTCGAGCAGGGGTAGATACGGGATCATGCGCAGCCATCCATCGACGAGCAGCAGATTGGCGGACGGCACGCCCCGGTAGAGCCTCACCTGAACCTGGTTGGGAGCATGGCCTTGTTCCACGGCGTGCCGTTGGTGCCGGTGGCACGCCTCCAGTACGTCACCGATCTCGCCTGCCTGACGAACACTGGGGCAGAGGCGCTGTGTCAGCTCCGAAGCCTTCATCAGGGGGCCGTTGGGGTCAGAGATGACTACGCGAAGCCGGCCGCCTCCTTCGACCGCCCTGCGCAGAGCTCCCTGGTATTGTGAGACCATTGCGTTGTACCCGGTATGGGCGACGAAGAAAATGTCGTCGGCGTTACGGATTCGTACGGCGATGGCCCGGTTGTCTTCGTCGTTCAAGTCCAGGAAGATGCTGAAGAGCCCTGAATCCTCCAGGCTGTCCGATCCCGGTACAGGCTCGTGGCGGCGTGAATAGTGATGGGTGGCGTCGTTGATTTCGGATGCAGGTGGGGCCTCGCCGGCCAGGGATACTGGACCCGGGTTGCTCCCCCGGTGCCTGAAGAGAAGGACGTCGCCTACCTGGTTGTTGTCAACCACCTGTGGCTCCGGAAGCCCGTCTGCCCTCAGAACCTCCCGTAGGCGAGCCATGAGCTCGTTCAGTGAGAACTTGGCGCGTGCGTCCGGACCTTTCTCGATGAGCTCGATCATGCGTCCCGTAAATGCCGTAGTGAGTTCACCGGGGAGGACATGCGATGGTCTCGTCATCGGAGACGAGGCGACGACGTACGAGCCATTCACGATCACCTGACCCCGTAGGTCGTCCGCATTGGTGAGCAGACCTTGAACGGCCGCGCCGCTGTAGCAGCAGTCCAGTATAACTATCTTCAAGCGCGCCGGAGATGCGAGGCAGGCACGCCGGATCTTTTCATACTCGAGAGCCTGGAAATCTGCCATGCCGAGCTCGGTTGCTGAATGGGAGAGGGCCAGCTTGCCGTCCGAGTTTATGAGACCGTGGCCTGAATAGTAGATCAGTAACAGGTCCTCGGCGACGGATGCCGCGGTGGCTATGAATCCGGCCATCTCATCTGAACTGGACGGGTTCTTCAAGCTGCGGACTTCGACCCTTGATTCCAGGTTCAGAGCGGGCTTCAAGAGAGAAGCCAAGCAGTCAACGTTCCTCTCGACCTGCTCTATGCTCGTGAATGCCGCATTATTCTGACTTTGACACGGTTTCGTTGAAGCTCCATCCATGCCCTGGCAAGTCCGATGAGACTCGCCAGCGTCGCCGGGGTAATCAGTCCCGCGAGGACCATGCCGCTCGCACCCAGTTCGCCTGGAGAAGGGGGCGAAGGACGCGGCCGCAGCGTGGACCTGAGGCCGGGGTCGCTCTGCAACCATTCAAGGAGGGATGGCGAAGCCGCGGGTGCGTCATTCGGAACGACCTCGAGCTCGACTTCCATACGGTCCGACGTCATCCTTCGATCCTTGGTTGTCGAGGTGCACAGGCTCACAGAGGCCCTTGATGACGCCATCGCTCCAGCTTCACCACTGGCGGCGCGCTTCCTCAGCGTCGAGGTACCGCATAGGGGCGTGAGAGCCCCAAGTCTCCCATAAGATAGGCGAATGTGCGACCGTTACGGCAGCCCAGATCAGTCACGAAGTCCCGAAAGTGAACCCAACGCCCAGTTGGCCAAGAAGATGCGAGCGTTTGATCCGGGCATGCCGGATTTCTGGCTACGCCGGCTCCTCCTTGGTCGCCGCGTGACCGCTGGCGCCGACGGGCTGCTGGCGCCCAGGGACACGGCCGAGGATCTCGTCCACGTCGGTGCCGTCGACGGTTTCGCGTTCGAGGAGGAGTTCGGTGAGGCGGTCCAGGGCGTGGCGGTGTTCGCCGAGGATGTGCAGGGCGTGTTGTTCGGCTTGGCGGAGGAGAGTGGCGACTTCTTGGTCGATGACGCGTTGGGTGGCTTCGGCGTAGGGGCGGCTGCGGATTTCTTCGCCGCCCAGGTACATGGGGCCGCCGCCTGGAAAGCCGACGGGGCCGAGTTCTTTGCTCATCCCGAATTCGCGGATCATGCGGGTGGCCAGGTCGGTGGCGCCGGCTAGGTCGTTGGTGGCGCCGGTGGAGCCTTCCCCAAAGACCAGCAGCTCGGCGGCGCGGCCGCCCAGCCGGATGGCCAGGGAGTCTTTGAGGTAGCCCTCGGAGTAGAGGTGGCGTTCGTCGACGGGGAGTTGTTCGGTGACGCCGAGTGCTTGGCCGGCGGGCAGGATGGTGACTTTGGCGATGGGGTCGCCGTGGGTGGAGAGGGCGGCGACCAGGGCGTGGCCGCTTTCGTGGACGGCGACGGCGTGTTTTTCGTCGGGGAGCAGCGCGTTGGAGGATTCTCGGCGGCCGAGCAGGATCCGGTCGCGGGCTTCGGAGAAGTCGGTGGCGGTGAGGGTGTCCCGGCCGGCGCGGACGGCATAGATGGCGGCTTCGTTGACGAGGTTGGCGAGGTCGGCGCCGGAGAAGCCGGGGGTGCCGCGGGCGACGATGTCCAGCTCGACGTCGGGGCCGAGCTTTTTGCCGCGGGCGTGGACTTGGAGGATGGCGCGGCGTTCTCGTTGGGTGGGTAGGGGGATGACGACTTGGCGGTCGAAGCGGCCGGGGCGTAGCAGGGCGGGGTCGAGGACTTCTGGGCGGTTGGTGGCGGCCATGACGACGACGCCGGTGGTGGGGTCGAATCCGTCCATTTCGGAGAGCATCTGGTTGAGGGTCTGGTCGCGTTCGTCGTTGGAGATGACTTGGCCGCCGCGGCGTTGCCCGATCGCGTCGATTTCGTCGACGAAGATGATCGCAGGGGCGCGTTTGCGGGCGTCGTTGAACAGGTCGCGGACGCGGGCGGCGCCGACCCCGACGAACATTTCGACGAACGAGGAGCCGGTGACGGAGATGAAGGGGACGGCGGCTTCTCCGGCGACGGCTCTGGCGATGAGGGTTTTGCCGGTGCCGGGGGGCCCGACCATGAGGACGCCTTTGGGGCCCATCGCGCCGGCGCGGCGGTACCGGTCGGGGTTTTTGAGGAAGTCGACCACCTCGGTGACCTCTCGTTTGACGCCCTCGTAGCCGGCCACGTCCGCAAAGGTCGTACTCGGCCGATCCGTGTCATAGACACGGCCCCGGGAGCGGCCCACGCCCCCGATGGCGCCGAGCTGCCTTCGCGTGGAGCGCCCGAGGTAGATGAAGAAGCCCACGAACAGCAGCAGCGGGAGCAGGCTCACCAGCACGGTGGTGAAGGAGCTCTGCGCACCGACCGCCTTCACCTGGACGTTGTGGTCGTCCAGCAGCTTGGTGAACTGATCGTCCCGCAGGTTCACCGGGTACGAGGACTTGAACTTGGCGCCGTCGGTCAGCACCCCGTCGATGTGCCCGTCGCTGCCGATCTCGATGGATTTGACCTGGCCGGCCGCGATCTTGTCCTTGAGCTGCGGCTGGTAGTTGAGCGTCTGGACCTGGCCGCCGGTCATCCGGCCTGGCCAGAACAGCAGGATCCCAAGAGTGAGCAGCACGCCGATCCACGGCAGCCACATCCGCCACTTGGGCGGGGGCGGCGGGGGCGGAGACGACGGCCGCCGCTCGGGCGGCGGACCTCCCTTGGCTTGATTGCTCAGGTGCACCCGCGGGTGCAGGCCCTCCAGCATCGTGTGCTCCTCGGCGAACGGGCAGGCTGCAACCTCCACGTTAGCGCCCGTGGCGGGGAAAAGGTACGAGCGTGCTCAGCCTGTGTATGGAACGCGGCGATCAGCCGGAATGTCGGTGACCCGTGGGTTCTCCTTGTCCTGGTCGGACAGGATCGGCTCGGGGTCCGGCCAGACGATGCCGAGGTCCGGATCGTTCCAGGCGATACCCAGCTCGTCGGAGCCGTCGTACTCGTTGGTGACCAGGCAGGTCATGGTCACCTCGTCGTGGGCGTAGAAGCCGTGGGCGATGCCCTCCGGGATGTAGAGCGCCAGGTCCTCGTCGCCGCCGAGTTGCAGGGTGGTGTGCTTGCCCTCGCTCGGCGAGCCGACCCGAGTGTCCACCAGCACGGCGGTCACCCTGCCGTCCTGGACGAACCACAGATCGGCCTGGCGCCGGTGGTAGTGGAGTCCCTGGAGCACCCTTGGGATCCAGTGCGAGCGATTGCCCTGGACCATCGGCTTGGCGAACGGGAGCCAGGAGGACCGGTAGGTCTCCATGAAGCGGCCGCGCACATCCTCGACCGCCTTCACCCGGATGAGCCACACCCCCTGCAACTCGCTGGACTCGAACACCTCGGCCAACGTTGCACCTCCCCCCGCGCGGTACCAGCGGCGAGGAGGCTACACACGAGCTCCTCGATTCGCCAAGGACAGCCGTAAATGTAGCCCCTCTAGGTGGTATGGGCGCCTGCCGAAGTAGTACTACGGACGGGTGTCGGAGTACCCGGGCTCATGCGGCCGTACTACGACGCCTGGTCCCCGGCGCGCCGCCGCCACCCCGCCGCGAGGGGATGGATGCCAAGGACACTCGTCACCTGGATGGACGACGATGCCCAAGTCCGCTGCCGCGCTGGTGCTGTTCCGGCTGGGCGACCGTGGCTACGCCACCCCACGCGACCAGGTGCTCGAGGTGGTCGACGTGGGTGCCGGCCAGCCCGCCGTGCCCGGGCTGGAGCCGTCGACCCTGGCGGCGCTGAAGGGGGCCGAGCGCCTGCCGCCCCTGGTCAGCCTGCGGGTCGCCCTCGGCCTACCCGACCGAGGGCCGGAGGGCCGCATCCTGATCGTGACCACCAGGCAGGGTCCGGTCGGCTTCCTGGTCGACGAGGTCGTGCGGGTGCTGGAGATCGACCCGACCGCCACCCGGGTGCGCGAGAACCGCCTGGGCAGCGGCTACGTCGTCGGGACGGTGGAAACCATCGGCAGCACCTGGCTGCTGGTCGACTGGGACGCGATCAGGCTCCCGAGTGCCCTGCGCTCGACTCGCTGAGCCCCGGGTGACCGGGGGTAGCATGTCCGAAAGCGTCCCGATCGCGTTCTGGAGAATGTGCCTGTGCCATCCAGCCCGACCTCGGCCGAGTACCGAGCGACCGTTGGGCTGTTCGCGACCGGCATCACCGTGGTGACGGCCAACGCGGTCGGCATCGAGCACGGGATGACGCTCAACGCATTCGCCTCGGTGTCGCTGGACCCGCTGCTGGTGCTGGTGTGCGTGGAGCGCGACGCGGTGATGCACAAGGTGCTCGAGGAGGCTGGCAGCTTCGCGCTGTCGGTCCTCGCCGGGGACCAGGAGCCGATCGCCAGGTACTTCGCGGACTCGGGCCGCCCGGCGGGCGCGGCGCAGTTCGCCGACCTGAGCTACCGGATCGGCGGCGCGACCGGCGCGCCGCTGCTGGACGGGGCGCTGGGCTGGATCGAGTGCGAGCTGGAGCGCACCTACGACGGCGGCGACCACTCGATCTTCCTGGGCCGTGTCGTCGCGGTCGCGCGCGGCCAGGTGCGCCAGCCGCTGCTGTACTTCGGCGGCGCCTACCGCAGTCCGGGCGACGGCCGCCCCGCCGCATAGCCGGAGGGGTTCCTCGGGCCTCCCCGAATCGGATCACGTCCCGTAGAGGCGGTCTCCGAAGTCGCCGAGGCCCGGGAGGATGTAGGCGTGCTCGTTGAGGCCCTCGTCCACCGCCGCGGTGACGATGTCCAGGGCCGGGTGCTCGCGCGTGAGGCGCTCGATGCCCTCGGGCGCCGCCACCACAGAGAGCAGGGTCACCCGTGCGGGCCGCTCCGCGAACAGGCTGGTGCACGCGGCCGCCGCGGAGCCGCCGGTGGCCAGCATCGGGTCGAGCAGCAGCACGTAGCCGTCCTCGATCGGCGGCAGCTTGGTGTAGTAGGACGACGGCTGGAAGGTGGCGTGGTCCCGCTCCAGGCCGATGTAGCCGACGGCGACCTCGGGCAACAGCTCGGTGACCGCCTCCAGCATGCCGAGCCCGGCGCGCAGGATCGGCACCGCCACCAGCGGTGCCGCGAAGCTCGATCCGTCGGTCTCCGCCAGCGGGGTGGTCACCTTCCGGGCGGCCAGGGGCACCGTGCGGCTGGCCTCGACCACCAGGGTGAGCGCGAGCCGCTTGGCGAGCAGCCGGAACAGCGGCGGCGGCGTGGACACGTCGCGCAGCGCCGTCAGCATCGTCGCCGCCAGAGGGTGGTCGACCAGGGTGACGCCCAAGCAGGCCTCCTTTTGAGTTCTCAGCGGCCTCGGGTGATGAGGTAGCCGCCGAGGGCGATGTCCTCGCGGAGCACGGCCGTGGTCAGGCTGACGTGGCTGGCGCTGATCGGGCTGGTGCGGGTCGGCGAGGGGTAGGCGACGAAGCCCAGGTCGCTGGCCTGCTTCATGGCCCTGAGCATGTGGAACGGGTCCGAGACGACGACCACCTTGGGGTGCGCGCGACGCAGGTGCGCGTCGAGGACCAGCTTGGCGCCCCTGAGGTTCTCGTAGGTCGTCCGGCTGGTCTCCTCGGCCAGGGTGGCGTCGGCGGGGACGCCGTGCTGCACGGCCCAGCGCGCCCCCGAGCCGCCTTCGGTGAAACGGTCGCCGGGCTCGTTGCCGCCGGTGAACACGATCAGTGGCGCGACCCCCCTGCGGTAGAGGTCCAGGGCGTGCTCGAGCCGCGCGGCGTAGATGGCCGAGGGGCGGCCGTCGTACTGGGCTGCCCCGAGCACGACGATCGCATCCACCTTGGGATGCTCGTCCTTGTCCATCCAGATCGCCACGAGGGCTGTCGTCACGCCGAAGTAGAGCAGGACGGCGGTGACGACCCCGATGAGCACACGACGCATGATCCTCAGGATTCTACGTAGGGCCACCGACCAAGGGGCGTCGGCGGCGCGGCGGGCAATGGGCGGTTCATTCCCAGGCCGGGCACCTGCCAAGCTCGTGACCGCCGAGATGCGGCGGGATACACTCCGCACGACTCGGATGCGAGCCCTCGCTGGGACAGTATCCCTCGGTGGGACAGGAGTTATCGGTGGGACAGGAGATGGAGCCATGAAGACCAAGTTCCGGGTGCTGACGCTCCTGGCCCTGGTATCGCTGGTTGCGGCCGCGTGCGGCAGCAAGCCCAGCAACCAGGGCGCCGGATCTTCCGGGGGGTCGGCCAACAGCAAGTTCCTCGCATGTCAGGTGACGGACACGGGCGGCATCGACGACCGCTCCTTCAACGCCACGGCCTGGAAGGGCATGCAGGACGCCCAGTCGCAGCTGGGTGTGCAGGTGAAGTTCCTCGAGTCAACCACCTCGAACGACTTCACGCCCAACATCCAGACCTTCGTGCAGCAGAAGTGCGGCCTGATCGTGACCGTCGGCTTCCTGCTGGGCGACGCGACCAAGGCGAGCGCCACCGCCAACGCCAACCAGAAGTACGCGATCGTGGACTTCGCCTACGAGAAGACGCTGCCGAACGTGCTGGGGCTCACCTTCTCGACCGACCAGGCCGCCTTCCTGGCCGGGTACGTGGCCGCGGGCATGAGCAAGACCCACAAGCTGGGCACCTTCGGCGGGCTGAAGATCCCGACCGTGACCATCTTCATGGATGGATTCTGGGCGGGGATCAAGTACTACAACCAGAAGAACGACGCGAACGTCCAGCTCGTCGGCTGGAACGCGCTGAAGCAGAACGGCCTGTTCACCGGCGACTTCACCAACCAGGACAACGGCAAGCGCGTGACCGAGACGCTGCTCGGGCAGGGCGCCGACATCATCCTGCCGGTCGCCGGCCCGGTCGGGCTCGGCGCCGCAGCCGCGGTCAAGGCCGCCGGTGCCGACAAGCACATGGTCTGGGTGGACACCGACGGCTGCGAGAGCGCGCAGCAGTACTGCAGCCTGTTCCTCACCAGCATCGAGAAGCACATGGACGTCGCGGTGCAGACGGCGATCAAGAACACGGTGGACAACCAGTTCAAGGGTGGCACCTACGTCGGGACGCTCCAGAACGACGGCGTCGGGATCGCCCCGTTCCACGACTTCGAGAGCCAGGTGCCCCAGAAGCTCAAGGACGACCTCAACACCATCAAGCAGGGGATCGTCGCGGGCTCCATCTCCGTCAAACCGCAGGACTACAAGTAGCGCACAGGGCCGCGGGGGGGCCGGACGGCCCCCCGCGTGGGCCCCTTGAGGAGGCAGCTTGAAGCTCGAGCTCAAGGGGATCACCAAGCGGTTCCCCGGGGTGCTGGCCAACGACGGCATCGACCTCACCGTCGAGGAAGGTGAGATCCACGCGCTGCTGGGGGAGAACGGCGCGGGCAAGACCACGCTGATGAACGTGCTCTACGGGCTGTACCACGCCGACGAGGGCGAGATCGTCGTCGACGACGAACCGGTCCGCTTCGCCAGCCCAGCCGACGCGATCGCCGCCGGCATCGGCATGGTCCACCAGCATTTCATGCTGGTCCCGGTGTTCACCGTCGCCGAGAACGCCATTCTCGGGATCGAGCCGACCCGGCGCGCCGGGATGCTCGATCGTGCCAGGGCCAGGCGCGAGGTGCGGCAGCTCTCCGAGCGCTACGGCCTGGTGGTGGACCCCGACGCGATGGTCGAGGACCTGCCCGTCGGGGTCCAGCAGCGCGTGGAGATCCTCAAGGCGCTGCTGCGCGACGCGCGGCTGCTGATCCTGGACGAGCCGACCGCCGTGCTCACCCCGCGGGAGACCGAGGACCTGTTCTCGATCATGCGGTCGCTCCAGAAGTCCGGACACTCGGTGCTGTTCATCACCCACAAGCTGAAGGAAGTCCTGCCGGTCGCCGACCGCATCACCGTGCTCCGCGACGGCCGGGTGGTCGGCTCGACCGTGCCAGATGAGACCAGCGAGCAGCAGCTGGCCTCCATGATGGTTGGGCGCTCGGTCCTGCTGCGGGTCCCCAAGGACGAGGCCAGGCCGGGCGAGCTGGTGCTGGAGGTCGGCGGCCTCACGGTGCTGGACGACCGTGGCCACCTGGCGGTGGACGACCTTTCGCTCCAGGTCCGCGCCGGCGAGATCCTGGCCATCGCGGGCGTCCAGGGCAACGGCCAGACCGAGCTGGTCGAGGCCCTGACCGGCCTCACCCCGGCGCTGGCCGGCACGATCACCCTGGCTGGCCGGCGGCTGGAGCACGCCAGTCCGCGCACGGTGCTGCGCTCCGGCGTCGCCCACGTCCCCGAGGACCGCATCAAGGACGGCCTGGTGGCCAGCTTCTCGGTCGCCGAGAACCTGGTGCTGAACACCTATGACACCGCGCCAGTCGCCCGAGGGCCGGTGATGGACACCGATGCCGTCCATGCCCTGGCGGTCGAGCGCGTCAAGGAGTTCGACATCCGCACGCCCTCGGTCGACGTCGAAGTCAGCACCCTGTCCGGGGGCAACCAGCAGAAGGTCATCATCGCCCGCGAGCTGTCGCGCCCCATCAGGCTGCTGATCGCCTCACAGCCCACGCGCGGGCTGGACGTCGGCTCCATCGAATACGTCCACCGGCGCATCGTGGCGGCTCGCGACGAGGGCGACGCCGTCCTGATCGTCTCCTCGGAGCTGGACGAGGTGATGGCGCTGGCCGACCGCATCGTGGTCATGTTCCGCGGCCGCATCGTCGGCGAGCGTCCAGCGGGCGCCGACCGCGAGGAGATCGGCCTGCTGATGGCCGGCAGCGAAGGGGAGGTGGCCAGTTGACCGAGCCGGCCGTCAAGGCGCCAGAGGTCAGGGAGCCCAGCCCGCCCGCCGGGCGCCCGTTCGCCGCCCGCTTCCTCGAGGAGCTGACCAGCCCCAGCCCGGTGCTGGTGACGCTGCTGGCGGTCTTCACGGCGCTGGTGGTGGGCGCCGTGCTGATCGTGTTCTCCGACGAGACCGTGCTGAGGACCTGGGGCTACTTCTTCGCGGCCCCGGGGGACGCCCTGTCGGCCTCCTGGAACGCGGTCACAGCGGCGTACGGGGCGCTGCTGTCGGGCGCGGTCGGCAGCGGCAGCGCCCTGTCCGAGACGATCGTGGCGGCGACGCCGCTGATGCTCGCCGGCCTCGGCGTCGCGCTGGGGTTCCGGGCGGGGCTGTTCAACATCGGCGCGGAGGGGCAGGTGATCGCCGGCGGGCTGGTGGCCGGCTACGTCGGCTTCGCCATCCACGGTCTGCCGGTGTTCGTGCACCTGCCGCTGGCGCTGCTCGCGGGGTTCCTGGGCGGAGCGGCATGGGGCTTCGTGCCCGGCATCCTCAAGGCCACCACCGGCGCGCACGAGGTCATCACCACGATCATGCTGAACTACGTGGCCGCCAACCTGGCGCTGTACCTGCTGGCGAGCTCCACGTTCCGGCGGCCCGGCCGGATCGACCCGATCTCCAAGATCGTGGCCGTGCAGGCCCGCCTGCCCCACCTGGCGGGCCGGGGGCTGCGGCTGCACGGCGGCATCATCGTGGCCCTGCTCGCCGCCGTCGCCGTGGCCTGGCTGCTCGGCCGCAGCACCTGGGGATTCGAGCTGCGCGCCGCCGGAGCCAACCCGGCGGCCGCGCTCACCGCCGGCATCGACATCCGCCGCGCCACCGTGATGGCGATGGTCCTGTCCGGCGCGCTGGCCGGGCTCGCCGGGGCGGTTCAGGTGCTCGGCCTCCAGTTCAGCCTCGCGCCGCAGTTCTCGGGAGGGATCGGCTTCGACGCCATCACGCTCGCGCTGCTCGGCCGGGCCAACCCGCTGGGCGTGGTGCTTGCGGCGCTGCTGTTCGGCGCGCTGCGCGCCGGCGGCCTCGGCATGCAGGCCGCCACCGCGACGCCGATCGACATCGTCACCGTGATCCAGTCGCTGATCGTGATCTTCGTGGCCGCACCGGCGCTGGTGCGCGCGATCTACCGCATCAAGGGCGCCCGCGCCGACGCCGGGGCGCCCCTGTCCAAGGGATGGGGAGGCTGACCATGGCCGTCGGAGCAACCGCTGTGCTCGGGCGTGGCCGGACCACCTCCGACCTGCGCCGCCGGGTCACCGGCGTGGTCTACCTGGCGCTCGCCGCGGTCATGGCGGGCCCGTTCGGGGTCGGCGTGCCGTCTTCGGTGGACGCCCGCTTCGTGCTCCACCAGGCGCCGGCGATCGAGATCCCGGACGCGGTCATCCCGGTGCGGCCGTTCGCGCTGGTGCTGGCCGCGATCTGCGCCTACCTCGGCGCCCACCAGATCGCGCGGGGCTTCGGCCGCCGCGCTCCGCTGGTGCTCGGGCTGGTGCTGGGGCTGTTCATGCTCGCCTTCCTGGCCTGGGCGGCCAAGGACAACTCCATGAACCTGGTCGGGCTGCTCGGCAGCACCCTGCTGCGCTCGGTGCCGCTGACGCTCGGGGCCCTGTCGGGGGTGCTCTGCGAGCGCGCCGGGGTCATCAACGTGGCGATCGAGGGGCAGTTCCTGATGGCCGCGTTCGCCGGGGCCCTGGTCGCCAGCGCCACCCAGACGCTGTGGTACGGGCTGATCGCCGGGGTCGTGGTCGGCGGCCTGATGGGCGCGCTGCTGGCGGTGCTCGCCATCCGCTACCGGGTCGACCAGATCGTGGTCGGCGTGGTGCTCAACCTGTTCGCGCTGGGGCTGACCGGCTTCCTCACCGACCGGGTGCTGACCACGCACCAGGCCACGCTGAACACCCCGAACGTGTTCTCCTCGATCGAGGTCCCGCTGCTCTCCAGGATCCCGCTGATCGGGCCGGTGCTGTTCGACCAGAACGTGTTCGTGTACCTGATGTACGTGCTGCTGGTGATCCTCCACGTGGCGCTGTTCCACACCCGCTGGGGCCTGCGGGTCCGAGCGGTGGGGGAGCACCCGCGCGCCGCCGACACGGTCGGCATCCAGGTGCTCGCGGTGCGCTACCGCAACGTCGTCCTCGGCGGCATGATGGCCGGTCTCGGCGGCGCCTACTTCACGCTCGGGTCGGTCGGCTCGTTCGCCAAGAACATGACCTCCGGCCGTGGGTTCATCGCGCTGGCCGCCATGATCTTCGGCCACTGGAGCCCGCTGGGAGCGTTCGCCGCCGCGCTGCTGTTCGGCTTCGCCGACGCGCTGCAGAGCATCCTGGCCGTGCTGAACGTGCCGATCCCATCGCAGTTCCTGTTGATGGCGCCCTACATCGCCACCATCCTGGCGGTCGCCGGCCTGGTCGGCCGCGTCCGCCCGCCGGCCGCCGACGGCAAGCCCTACGTGAAGCAGTAGCGCCGGCGCCGGACGCCTCCCGGCCCCCACGGCCCCACGGCCCCACGGCCCCACGGCCCCACGGCCTCGCCTCCCGGGCCTTCCGGCGCCACGGCCTCGCGCCCCGGGCCTTCCGGCGCCACGGCCTCGCGCCCCGCCGCGCGAAATTCGTTCGGCGAAGTTGGCGAAGGTGCTCGCCTCGGCTCGGAGCTGTTGATAGCCTTCCGACCGGATCGTTCCAATCAAGGAGCTTGGGAGGTCTCGAGCTTGGAAGAGATCACCGCGACCGTCCGTCTCATCGGCGCGGCCGACCCCGAGCGCTCCGTCCCGCGGCCGACGGTGCTGGAGCTGCGCGACGCCGGCTGCGCCCGCGGCCCCGACCGCGCGCTGGAACGGGTCGACCTGCGTGTGGCGGAAGGGATGCACCTGCTGGTCGGCGAGCGCGGCGCCGGCAAGTCCACCGTGCTGGAGCTGTTCGCCGGGCTGGCATGGCCCGACCGGGGCCAGCTGCTGGTCCGGAGCTGGCCGAGCTGGATCCAGGGGCCCGGTGACGCGCTGGAGCTGGCCATCGGGCATGTGGCGGAGGAGCCCAGGCTGGTCGAGCACTTCACCGTCGCCGAGCAGGTCGTGCTCGGCGCCGAGCCCGGCCGCTGCGGGCACCTGGCCCGGCGGCGGGCGGTCAAGCGGGTCACCGCGCTGGCGTCCCGGCTGGGCGTCGCCATCGAGCCGCGTGCCCGTGTCCGCGATCTCGGCATCGGTGACCGGCGCCTGGTCGAGGTGCTCGCGCTGGCCTGGCGGGAGGTCGAGGTGCTGCTGCTCGACGAGCCCACCACGGGGCTGGGGTCGGGTGAGGCGGCCAGGATGCTCGCCGCCCTCGACAGGCTGCGCTCGATCGGCAAGTGCCTGCTGATCGCCAGCCGCTCACCGGGAGAGCTGCTGGACCTCGCCGACGAGGTCACCGTGCTCCGGCAGGGGTCCTCCGTGACGACCATGGCCGGGAGGGCCGGCAGCCGCCGGGTCGCCGAGATGCTCGCCGAGGCGCGCCAGCCGGCGCCGGCGGAACGGCGGCCGGTGAGCGTCGGTGACACCGTGCTCCAGGTCAAGGGGCTCTGGGTCACGGAGGCGCGCAAGGAGCCAGTGGCCGGCGTCAGCCTGGACGTCCACGAGGGCGAGGTCCACGGCCTGATCGACGCCACCGGCAACGGCGCGCTGGCGCTGGTGGAGGCCGTGGCCGGCCTGCGCCCGCACGACGGCGGCCGTATCTACCTCGGCGCCGACGACCTGACGCGGCTGGGCGGGCGCGCTCGCCGCTCGCTCGGCCTCGGATACCTTCGCCCTCCGGACGAGCCCGGCGGTCTGGTCGGCTCGCTGCGCCTGTGGGAGAACACCGCGCTCGGTCCCCGCCGCCGCGGTGGCCCGCGCCCCCCACGGCCGGCCCCCCGCCGGGTACTCTTCGCGATCGCCGCAGAGCACGCGGCCCGGATGGGCGTCGACGCCCATCCGAGCACGTTCGCCTGCCAGCTCACCCGCGGGGAGCGGCAGCTGCTGGCGCTGGCGCGCGAGCTGGAGGGGCCGCTCGGCGTGCTGGTCGCCGCCTGCCCCGCCAGGGGCCTGCGCCGCCAGGAGGCCGAGCTGGTGTGGGCGCGGCTACGGGAGGCGCGCGACGCCGGGGCCGCGGTGCTGCTGGCCACGACCGATACCGAGGAGCTGCTGGCGCTGGCCGACCGCGTCGGGGTCATGGCCGGCGGCCGCGTCGCCTGCGAGCTGGACGGCCGCTGGCTGAGCGAGTCCGAGCTGGCGCGGGCCATGGCGCTGTCGCAGTCCGGGTTCCTGCCGAGCCGCCTCTCGGCGCGGCCCTGGCCCGGGCCGCCGGAGCCGCCGAGGCTCCTCGGGCATGTCCCTGGGGGGACCCAGTGACCGCCGTGGGCGTGGCGGCCCGGCTCACCGGGCTGCTGGCCGCCGGGCTCGCGGTGGCGCTGGCCTGGATCGGCCTGGTCGCGCTCGGCGGCGGGTCGGTGTCCGGGTCAGTGGATGCGCTCGCCGGCACCAGCCTGCTGCGCGCCGACTCGCTGGCCGCCGCGGCCACCGGAGCGGCGCCACTGCTGCTGGCCGGGCTGGCGATCGCCATCGGCCTGCGGGCCGGCGTGGTCAACCTGGGCGTCCAGGGCCAGGCGTTGGTTGGGGCGCTGGCGGCCCTGCTGGTGCAGCAGCGGCTGCTGGCGCCGCCCGGGCTGGTACTGGCGGTGAGCGTGGCCGCCGCGATGGCCGCCGGCCTGGCGTGGGCGCTGCTGCCAGCCCTGCTACTGAGCTGGCGCGGCCTGCCGGAGGCGCTCACCACCGTGCTCGGCAGCTTCGTCGCCGTGGCGCTGGTCGCCGCGTTGCCGCTCGCGGGGCAACCGGCCGCGACCTCGCCCTTGGCGGGCACCGGTAGCCTGGCGATGCCGCTGCGCCGGGTCGCCGACGGCGCGGCCTGGCCCTCCCTGGTCACCTGGACGGTGCCGGTGGCACTGCTCGGCGCGGTCGCCCTGGCGCTGGTGCTGCGCGCCACCAGGGTCGGGCCGCGGCTGCGGGCGATGCTGGACGAGCCGCGCGCCGCCCTGCTGGCCGGCGTCCGGCCTGGCGCCACCACCAGGATCGCGCTGCTGCTCTCGGCGGCCGTCGCCGGGCTGGTGGGCCTCCAGGACACGCTCGCTCAGGGCGCCCCGGTCGCCGGCGGCCTCGGCACGATCGCGACCTCCGGCGCGGCCGCGCCGCTGGCCGGCCCGGGCGCGGCGCCGGTGGCGATCGCGCACCTCCCCGACTACGGCCTGCTCGCGGTCGCCGTCGTCCTGGTGGGGCGGGCCTCCGGGCTCGGCATGGTGGTGGCGGCGTTCGCGCTGGAGTTGCTGGACCGCGCTGGCGCGGCCGCCGGCCCCGCGGCCGGGCTGTCGACCGGGAGGGTCGTCGTGCTCCAGGTCGTGCTGGTGGTCGCGGCGGTGCTCGCGGCCCGGGTGGTCCGCGGCGTCACCGCCTCGCACCTGGCCAGGAGCGCCAGGCGGCCGGCCCGCAAGGGGAGCGAGCCGGCCCGGCCCGTCGACGGGCCCGTCGAGGGGCCCGTCGACGGCCGGCTCCTGGAGCCCACCATCGACGATGCCACGGAGGGCGCCCATGCCTAGCGGGCTCGAATGGCTCGCCACCCCCGCGTTCACCGGCGCCGCCGTCCAGGCCGCCGTGCCGCTCTACCTCCTGGTGCTCGGCGCGCTGGTGTGCGAACGGGCCGGCCTGGTCAACCTCGGGCTGGAGGGCATGATGCTGGCCGGGGCCTGCGTCGGCGCCGCCATCGCGCCGTGGCTCGGGCCCGGAGCCGGGATCGCCTTCGGCGTGATCGCGGGCGCGTGGGTGGCCCTGCTGCACGCACTGGCGACCGTTCAGTTCGGCGTCGACCAGATCGTCTCCGGGCTGACGCTGAACCTGGTGGCCTTCGGCGCCGCTCGGCCGCTCGCGACCCGCGCCTTCGGGGCGAGCGGGACGTCGCCGACGCTGGGGCACCTGCCGGCGATCGCCGTGCCGTGGCTCGGCGGGCTGACCCCGCTGGTCCCGGCAGCACTGCTGATCGGGCTCGCCGTGCTGGTGGCGCTGCGCTTCGGCGTCGCGGGGCCGCGCCTGGACGCGGCCTCGGCGGCCCCGCTGGCCGCCGAGGGCGCCGGGCTGGACACCGAGCGGCTCCGCTACGGCGCGCTGGCCGTCTGCGGCGCGCTGGCCGGGCTGGCCGGCGCCGGGCTGTCGATCGAGCTCGTCGGCCATTACCAGCCGGGCATCACCCAGGGGCGGGGATTCCTTGCGCTGGCCCTGTGCGTGCTCGTGGGCCGCTCGGTGCTGGGCGGGCTGGTGGCCGCGGCGCTGCTCGGCGCGCTCCAGGCCGTGCCGGCGTTCCTGCCGGCCGGGCCGGGCTCCAGCGTGCTGCCGGTGGCGCCCTTCCTGGTCGTGCTCGTCGCACTGGCGGTGCTCGGCCGCCGGCGCGTCTCGCGGACCGCTCCCGACGGATGGCGGGCGGGAGTCACCCTGTAGGCCGAGGATCACCGGGCCGCCGCTCCTGCTAGCCTTGCCCGTGATGAGCGGCGCGCAGCGCACCCGGACCAAGGTTGTCGCCACGCTCGGGCCAGCCTCCAGCGATCCCGAGGTGATCGGCGCGATGATCGACGCCGGGCTCGATGTCGCCCGCCTGAACCTCTCGCACGGCGAGCCGGCCGAGCACTGCGAGCGGCTGGCCCTGGCCAGGCGCGTGGCGGCCGAGCGCGGCGCCAACCTGGCGGTGCTGGCCGATCTCCAGGGCCCCAAGGTCCGCGTCGGCGAGCTGGCCGGCGACGGCTACCCGCTGACGACCGGAGCCTCCTGCGAGCTGGTCGCCGGCGGCACCCGCGCCCCACCCCCGGCGATCCCGGTGACCTATGAGCGGCTCGCCTCCGACCTCCACCCCGGCGACCGCGTGCTGCTCGACGACGGCGCCATCGAGCTGGAGGTGCGGACGGTCGCCGGGCGGCGGGTCGGCTGCGTGGTGCGCCGCGGCGGGACCGTCCGCTCGCGCAAGGGCGTCAACCTTCCCGGGGTGCGCGTGTCGGCCCCCTCGCTGACCGCCAAGGACCGGCGGGACCTCGCCGTGGTGATCGATGCCGGCGTCGACTACGTCGCGCTGTCGTTCGTGCGGCGGCCGGGCGACGTGACCGACGCCAAGCGCGCCATCGCCGACCTGGGCGCCGACGTCCCGCTGATCGCCAAGCTGGAGCGCCCGGAGGCGATCGAGCACCTCGACGGCATCCTCGAGGCCGCCGACGCCGTCATGGTGGCGCGCGGCGACCTGGGGGTCGAGCTGGCGGTCGAGAAGGTCCCGCCGCTCCAGAAGGAGATCATCGTCCGAGCCAACGCCCGCGGCGTCCCGGTGATCATCGCCACGCAGATGCTCGAGTCGATGGTGTCGAGCCAGCGCCCGACCAGGGCGGAGGCCAGCGACGTCGCCAACGCCGTTTTCGACGGCAGCGACGCCGTCATGCTGTCGCAGGAGACGGCGATCGGCGCCTACCCGGCCGAGGCGGTCGCCACCATGCGCCGGATCGCCGAGGAGGCGGAGTCGACGCCGAGCCTTCTGCACCCGCCGCCGGCCCCGTCCGGTGGCCCGCTGGACGTGGCCTCGACAACCTGCAAGGCAGCCGTCCAGGCGGCCGCCGACCTCGGTGCCCGCGCGATCGTGGCCTTCACCGAGACGGGGGCCAGCGCCCGCTTCGTCTCCCGTTTCCGTCCCCGCGTGCCGATCATCGGGCTCACCCCGCACGAGGCCACGCGCCGGCGCATGGCGATGTACTGGGGCGTGCGGGCGTTGTCGCCGGTCGATCCGAACCTCGAGCTGGGCGAGATGGTCGAGCAGGCCGACCGGCGGCTGCGCGCCGCCGAGGTGGCCAGCGAAGGCGACCTGATCGTCGTGGTGGCCGGAACTCCCGGCCTGCGCGCCGCCACCAACCGGATGATCGTGCATCGCCTCGGACGGGCCGACGTCGCTCAGACGCCCAGGTGATCGACATATTCACGGTTTTCACACCGCTCGTCCTCAAGATTTCTAGTGACAACGGGCAAGTGGGTACGTAAAACTGCCAGATCGACGATGCGTCGATGACGGCCATCCGAGCGGGAGAGGAGAGCCGGCATGCCCGCAGAGATTGGCGAGGCCTACGAGGCGTCCACCACGCCGACCCGCGCGCTGGAGCAGGCAAAGGGACAGCGTCTCAGCCTGCGACGCGCGATCGACGAATTCCATGACGTCCTCGAAGCGCCCGGCGCCTCCACCGCCGAGCGCCTGGCGCCGATCCTCGACCACCTGCGGGTCGTCTTCGGCGTCCATGTCGAGGTCACCGAGTCACCAGGCGGCCTGTACGAGGAGATCCTCGAGATCGCCCCGCGGCTTGCCAACAAGATCGCCCGCTTCAGGCGGGAGCACGTCAGCATCACCAGGGCGATCGAGTCCGCGCTCGACAACCTGTCGGCCGGCGGCGACACGCTGGGGCCGGACCTCCGCGGACGCCTGGATCGTCTGCACGATCTGCTCGCCCGCCACCGCAGGCGCGGTGCGGACCTCGTCTACGAGGCCTATCACGTGGACATCGGCGGCGAGAGCTGACCCGCCACCCACATCCCTGGCCAGAGGCGCCGTGGCCTGCGCGGCGGCGCTTGGAGCTGGCCGCTGCCTGAGCGCGCTTTGTCCAGCACGCTACGAGTGCTCGTTGCACTTGGCATCTGCGTATTTGCATCAGCACTTGCATCGTCACTTGGCGTGAATGATGATACGGGGTGCAGGGGGGACCGCCATACGGCTTGCCCGAGACTGCGCAGGAGGTCGCGATGCCAATCGCGAGCACCGAGACCGAGGCGCTGCGGGTGCTGGTCGTCGACGACAGCGCCCCGCTGCGAGAACGAGTTTGCGTCGCGCTGGCCCAAGCCGGCCTGACAGTGGTAGGTGAGGCGTGTGACGGCGCCCACGCCCTGGTGCAGGCCGCCGCGCAGCGTCCCGACGTCATCCTGATGGACGTGTCCATGCCGGGGATGGACGGCATCCAGGCGACCAGGGCCCTACGGCGCCGGCATCCCGAGACCCGTGTGGTCCTGTGGAGCGGCGACACCGATGACCAACTCGCCGATGCCGTCTGGCACTCCGGCGCGCACGCCGGCCTGGCCAAGGGCACCCGGACGAGCGAGCTGATCGCCACCCTGCGGCGGGTCTGCGAGCCCCGTCCGCGAACCGATTGGGACGCGGCGACGGCGAGTTAGCGTGGCCGGCCCCGACGTCCGGATGGGAGCTGGGCGTTCAGCGGGGGGCGGGGTCCGGCCCGAACCCTCCGCGAGCGGTGGGCGCTGACCGGGAGGCCGGTGGCCCGTCCGGGGCCGATCGACCATCGGATACCTTGAGCTTCGGGGGCAGCCGGTCGAACCAGTCGAGTACGGCGCGCTCGTACGCGATCCCGAACTCCAGCGTGGCGATGGCGTAGGGCTCCGCGTCCCTGGCGCCAGCCGCCACCGCCTCGCGGTGCTGGCGCTCATAGCCGGCGAGCCGGCCGGCGTGGTCGGCGCGGTGCCGCTCCAGGAAGCGTTCCAGCTGGTCCGGGGGCACGTGGCGGCCGAAGACGATGGTCAGCAGCAGCGGGAAGCGGATGCTCTCAGGACCCGGCTCGCGCCGCACCCACTCGGCGAAGGCCGCCCGACCCGCCTGGGTCAGCCGGTAGGGCCGGCGCTCGCGCGGGCCCCGCTCGCCGGCCTCGACCAGGCCTGCCTCGGCCATCGCGGCCAACTCCCTGTAGACCTGGCTCCGCGTGAGCGACCAGAAGTCGCCGATCTCACGCTGCGCGGTCTCGACCAGGTCCCAGCCGGTGAGCGGCCCCTGGTGCAGGAACCCGAGCAGCGAGGCCGCGGTGGCGTTGAGCGGGCGTTCGGGCATCGTGGCCCCTTCGTGCGTGACCTCTTGACATTCCATTGTGTCAGGTCCAGGCTGTCGCTGACGACATTCCATTGTGGAAGGTTAGGAGCCGTGGAGCCAACGCTGACCCTCTCGTCCGACTCCCGGAGCACCGCCGGGGTCATCCTGCTGACCATCCTGTTCGTCGAGTACGGCGGCTGGTTCATGCTCCGGGTCGTGCGCGGGCGCGTGCCAATGACCGAGTTCCAGAGGAGCTTCGCCCGCGCCGGGCACGCGCACGCCGGGGTCCTGGTGACCCTTTCGCTGGTCGGCCTGATCCTGGTCGACGCCGCCGACGTGAGCGGCGTGATGGCGTTCTTGGCCCGCAACGGCATCTGGGCCGCCGCGGTGCTGATGCCGGCCGGGTTCTTCCTGTCGTCCGCGGGACGGGGCGTCCTCCACCCCAACCGGCTGATCGCGCTGCTGTACGCCGGCGTGGCGTCACTGGCCCTCGGCGTGGCCTCGCTCGGCATCGGCCTCCTCACCACCTGAGCAGGCCGGCGGGCCCTGGCGCGGCCACCCGGGGGCCCTGCCTGGGCGCCACCGCGCCCAGGCAGCCCTGCCCGTCCGGCCCGGCGCGGGGACCCGGGGAGCCTCGCTCGTCCGGGCGCCCGGTGGCGCCCGCGCCCTACGGCACGACCTGCGTGCCGGCTTCGCCCGCGAGCGCCTTCTCGGACAGCTCCGGCGTGGTGATGACGGCCCGCCGGCCGCCGCGCTCCAGGAAGCGGAGCACCGCGCGGACCTTCGGCAGCATGCTGCCGGGCGCGAAGTGGCCCTGGCGGGCGTAGGACGCCAGCTCGACCGTGGTCACCTCGTGCAGGTCGCGCTGCGTCGGACGCGCGAAGTCGACGGCGACGTGCTCGACTCCCGTCAGGATCATCAGGACCTCGGCGCCGATGTCGGCCGCCACCAGCGACGATGCCAGGTCCTTGTCGACCACCGCCTCCACCCCCACCAGCGTGCCGTCCGCCTGGCGCACCACCGGGACGCCGCCACCCCCGACCGCGATCACCACCACGCCCGTGGCCAGCAGCGCCCGGATCGCCCGCTCCTCGACGATCTCCCTCGGCTCGGGGGAGGGCACGACCCGGCGCCAGCCGCGCCCGGCCTCCTCATGCATGACCCAGCCACCGGCGGCCATGCGCCCGCGCGCCTCGGTCTCGTCATAGGCGCGGCCGATCGGCTTGGAGGGATGCTGGAACGCCGGGTCGTCGAAGTCGACGACGGTCCGCGTCACCAGCGCCACCGCCTCCCGGCGCACCCCCGCCGCCCGGAAGGCGTTGTCCAGGCACAGCCCAAGCATGTAGCCCATGTCACCCTGCGTCGCGGCCACGCACGCGTCCAGCGGGAGCCGGGGCAGGACCTCGGCCGAGCGGTCGCTGCGCAGCAGCGCGTCGCCGACCTGCGGGCCATTGCCGTGGGTCACCAGCATGGGGCGCTCGCTCAGGTGGATCAGATGCAGAGCGGTGGCTCGGGCCAGCTCGTACTGGACCGAGAGCGAGCTCCGCTGCCCAGGCGGAGCGATGGCGTTCCCGCCGAGAGCGACGACCACTGGTGATTCACGCACGAAGCCCCTCCCAATACCCGTGCGCGCGGGGCTTCCCGCGCGGCACGCCGGTGTGCCAGAGCGGTAAGCGTATCGGACCGCCGGCTGGGCGGCTCCCCGCCGGGCTCCCGCCTAAGCGAGGGGGATGCCCCACAGGGCGAACCAGCGGCCAAGCTCCGGCTCGATCGGCAGGTCGCTGCCGAGCGCGCCGCGCACGCGCAGCTCCAGCTCGTTGTCGCGGCGCTCCCCCTCCAGCGGGGCGAAAGGGTAGAAGGTGCCGCGCTTGTACAGGTAGACGAGGTAGCAGCGCTGGCGCGCACCGGTCCCAGAGGCTCCAGCGCCGTCGAAGCCGAACACCGAGCACAGCAGCTGCGGCCCGAAGCCGCGCTCCTCCAGCGTCGAGTTGGCCATGTGGGCGCTGGTGACCAGGTCCTCCAGATCAGGGTCGCCGAGCACCACCCAGCGGTAGCCGTAGCGGTCGTCGCTGACCCGCAGGGTCGAGCCGGACTCGCGAACCGCCAGCTCCAGAAGCTCGGTCAGTTCCTCGGAGGTCGCGGCGAAGCCGGCCCCGGAGGCCGGCTTGAAGCAGACCGCCGCCTCGCCCGACGGCTTCATGCCGAGCGCCGCCTCCAGGGTGATGGCGGCGCCGCTCAGCCCGAACAGCGCGTCGAGATTCGCCTGCTTGGGCTTGGTCCGCCCGAGCAGCACGTCCAAAAATCTCATGCGGCGTGCCCCATCTCCCGCTCGATGCGGGCGAGCTGGTCGAGGCGACGCTGCAAGGTGGGGTGCGTGGAGAACAGCGACGAGAAGCTGAAGCCGGGTGCCAGCGCGGGCACGAAGAAGAAGGCGTTGAGCGGCTCGGCGGCCCGCAGGTCGCGCGTCGGGATGCGAGCGATGTCGCCGGACACTTTGACCAGCGCGGACGCGAGCGTGGACGGCCGGCCGGTGAGGATCGCGGCGGAGCGGTCGGCGGACAGCTCCCGGTAGCGCGACAGCGCCCTGGTGAGCAGGAAGCTGAGCGCGTAGACGATCGCGGACGCCAGCACGACCAGCAGGATCACCGCGCCGGTGTTGTCGCGGCTGTTGTCGCGGCGCCCGAGGCCGCCGTAGGCGCCCGCGTAGATGGACGACCGCACCACGAAGCCCGCGAGCAGTCCGAGGAAGCTGGCGATGGTCATCACCGCCACGTCCCGGTGGGCGACGTGCGACAGCTCGTGCGACAGCACCGCCTCGAGCTCTGGCTCATCGAGCCGGCGCATGATCCCGGTGGTCACGCACAGCACCGCCGCCTTCTGGTTGCGGCCGGTGGCGAAGGCGTTGGGGAGGTCGGAATCGGCGATCGCCACCTTCGGCTTGGGCATGTCGGCCAGCGCGCAGAGCCGGTCGACGATGCCGTGCAGCACCGGCGCCTCCTGCGGCGACACCTCGTGGGCGTGCATCGAGAAAAGCGCGATGCGATCGGAGAAGAAGTACTGAAAGAACAGGAATCCGCCGGCGATCAGCACGATCCAAACGATCGGGATCCGCACCGCGATGAGCACGGCGATGAACGCGACGTAGACCAGCCCGATCAGGAACATGGTGAGCACCATGCGGCTGGACAGGCCCCGGTCGGCGGGGAATCGGGTTCGGGCCATCAGCGCATCACCCCGGGATGAGGCCCTCCTCGCCGAGCACGGCGCGGACCTCCTCGATGGTGGAGTCCGGGCTCGGCAGCACCAGCTCGGATGGGCCGAGATAATCCTCGGGCAGCTCGGTGCCGGCCTGGCGGACGCTGGACAGCAGGCCCTGGAGGGCGGTCTGGAAGGCGCCCTCGTCGTCGGCGTCGACCGCCTTCTGGAGCTCCTGGTCGAGCCGGTTCAGCTCGTCCACGCGCTCCTGGGGAACCTCGAACTGCCCCTCGCCCATGATTCGGACGATCATCTCTGCTCCTCCTGAGCTGGCGCGCTCGGCGCCTCCTCCGCCTTCCGCTCGTCCGCGTTCGGGGCGGGCGCGCCCTGGGCCGCCTCGGCGCGCGCGCCGAGCTGCTTGGCGGTGGTGGGGCCGCCCAGCTCGCCCCGGATGCGGCTCAGCTCGGCCTCGACCATGGCGTCGGCGGAGGTCCGGTTCAGCTCCGCCTCGAGGCGGTCGCTGCTCTGCGTGAGGTTGTCGAGGGCGCCGGAGGCCATCAGCTCGTCCAGCGCGCCGGCGCGGGACTGCATCTGCGCGACCTTGTCCTCGGCTCGCTGCATTGCCAGGCCGACGTCGCCCATCTCCTCGCCGATGCCGGAGACAGCCTCGTTGATGCGGGTCTGCGCCTCCGCGGCGGTGTAGGTGGCCTTGATCGTCTCCTTGCGGGTCCTGAAGGCCTCGACCTTGGCCTGGAGCCGCTGCGAGGCGTCGACCAGCTTGGCCTCTTCGGTCTTGAGCTGGTCATGTTGGACCTGGAGGTCGCTGAGCTGCCCGGCGATCGCCGCGCGCCGCGTCAGCGCCTCCCTGGCGAGGTCGTCGCGGCTCTGGGTGACCGCCTGCCGAGCCTGGTTCTCCAGCTTGGCGGCCGACTGCTGGAGGCTCTGCGCCTGGAGCTCGACGCGCTTGCGCGAGGTGGCCACGTCGGCCACGCCCCGCCGCATTTTCTGCAACAGCTCGAGCTGCCGCTCGTAGGAATAGTCCAGTGTCTCCCTTGGATCCTCGTACCGGTCGAGCGTCTTCGATGCCTTCGCCTTGAAGATCATCGAGAATCGCTTCATCAAGCCCATCGCCCACGCTCCTCGCCGCTGTCGGCGCCATCCCTTCCGGTTCTTCGATTTCGTCCCGATCTGGCGGCCTCCGCGGCGCTCCCAGGGATGCTCCGCGGCGCTCAATAGCAGGATACGACGCCCTGCCCGCCAAGCTGACCACTATCCACAAGCTATCGCCGCAACCTCCATTGGGTGCCTGAGCGGGTGTCCACCACCTCGACGCCGATCCCGGCGAGCTCCTCGCGCAGGCGGTCGGCGGCCGCCCAGTCGCGGCCGGCGCGGGCCTGCTCACGCCTGGCGATCAGCTCACCGGCGCCCTCCGGCAGCTCCTCGGCCGCGGCGCCGGCGAGGTCCAGGCCGAGCACCCGGTCGAAGCCGGCGACCGCGCGGAACCGCTCCGCCGGAGCCAGCGTCTCGTCGGCCTCCAGCTCACCCAGGATCGCCAGCGCTCGCGGGGTGTCCAGGTCGTCGTCGAGGGCGGCGTGGAAGCGCTTCTGATAGGCGGCCGCGGCGCCCACGGTCGCACTCGGGTCCGCGGACCCGGTGGTGGAGGCCCGGCCCGCGGGGCCGTCCGGCCCGCGCTCGCCCGCCGAGGGTGAACGTGCCCACTCGGCCATCCGGTCGCGCAGCCGGCCGAGCGCGCGCTCCGCCCCAGCCAGCGCCTCCCAGGTGAAATTGAACTGGCTGCGATAGCGGGCCTGGAGGAAGAGATAGCGCACCGCCAGCGGCGAGTGACCGCGCTCACGGACGCTGCGCAGGTCGTAGAAATTGCCGGCGGACTTGGCCATGCGGCGGCCCTCTGTCAGCAGGTGCTCGCCGTGCACCCAGGTGGCCACGACCCGGTGGCCCACCACCGCCTCCGACTGGGCGATCTCGTCCTCGTGGTGCGGGAAGACGTTGTCGACCCCGCCGGTATGGACGTCGATCTCCTCGCCCAGCTCGCCGAGCGACATGGCCGAGCACTCGATGTGCCAACCGGGGAAGCCCTCGCCCCATGGCGAGTGCCACTTGACGATCCGGTCGGGCCCGGCCGCCTTCCACAGCGTGAAGTCCGCGTGATGTCGCTTGCGCGGGTCGATGCCCTCCTGCCGGTGTCCGGCGCGTAGCTGGTCGAGCGAGTTGCGGGACAGCCGGCCATAGGCCGGGAAGCTCTCCACCGAGAAATAGACGTTGCCGTCGACCTGGTAGGCGTACCCCTTTGCCAGCAGGCGCTCGACAAGCTCGATCATGGCCGGCACGTACGCGGACGCGCGCGGGTAGGAGTGGGCCGGCTCGAGGTTCAGCGCGGCCGCGTCGGCCAGATAGGCCTGCGTGTAGTGCTCGGCGATCTCGGCGGGCGACCTGCCCTCGAGCCGGGCCGAGACCAGCATGCGGTCCTCGCCGTGGTCGAAGCGTTCGTTGGTGAGGTGCCCGACGTCGGTGATGTTCTGCACCTGGCGGACCTCGATCCCGTCGGACTCCAGCGCGCGCCGCACCAGATCGGCCAGCAGGAAGGTTCGCAGGTTGCCGATATGGGCAGAGCGGTAGACGGTCGGCCCGCAGGTGTACATGCGGAGCGGGCCGGACGCCGGGAGCGCCACGGGCTCCCTCGTCCTGGTCAAGGTGTTCGTGACCTGGAGCATCCACCGAGCATCTCCCCATCCGTGCGCCTCCGGCAACCCACAGCGCGCTCGGGAAGCGGTCTGGGCGGCCAGCTTGATACGATCAGCCGGGTGGCCCAGAGAGGGTGGCCCTGGGCCGCGACCGACGTCGATCGCGATCGTTTGACGGCCCGGAAAGCCCGGTGGTATCCACCAATGCGAGGAACGTGCCCACAAGGGGGTCAACCCGAAGATGACCTACACGATCAGCGAGCCCTGCATCGACGTCAAGGACAAGTCCTGCATCGAGGAGTGCCCGGTCGACTGCATCTACGAAGGCGACCGGATGCTCTACATCCAGCCTGACGAGTGCGTGGACTGCGGGGCTTGCGAGCCGGTCTGCCCGGTCGAGGCGATCTTCTACGAGGACGACGTGCCGGCCCAGTGGAAGGAGTTCACCCCGGCCAACGCGGCGTTCTTCACCGAGGGCGACGACCCGCTCGGCTCGCCCGGCGGCGCCGCCAAGGTGGGACCCCAGACACGCGACGCCGCGTTCGTCGCCAACTACACCCCCACCGAGTAGTTCAGACGTCCGCCAACGGCAGCATGCCCGGGGCACCGAAGCCCTCCGCGGCCAGCTCCGCCGGCCAGCGCTGGCGTGAGCGGACGGACAGCTTCGCCATGAGCGCCATGGCGGCGGGATCCTCCTCACCCGGCCGGACGATGACCAGGCCTGCCGCCACGGCGCCTTCCAGCCACTCCTGACCGCGCCGCGTGCGCACGATCGTGAGCGTCCAGCCTTCGGTCTGACCCAACCCACCGCTGGAGATGTCGGCATGCTCGGCCGCGAAATCGGGGCACAGCTTGCAGCCCTCGCGGGTCACGTCCTGCATCTTCTTGAGCGGGATGTCGATCTCCTCGCCGGTGGAGCGCCGCCAGACCTGGAACTTTCCCTTGATGTTGACCTTGGCGATATCCGCCAGCGGGATCCCGTACTCCTCGGTGAGGATCTGCCGCATCCCCTCGTACTCGAACGATTTCGAGCAGAGCAGGCCGATCACCAGCTCGATGCGGCGCGCATACTTGTTCAGCCGGCGGGCGGCCAGCGTGCCGTTGATCGACGCCTGGCAGCTCATCCCCACCAGCGCCAGCCGCTTGAGGCCGCGCCGCTCCGCGTCCTTCATCGCCAGCGGGTTGGCAGCGTAGGTGTAGCGCGAGCCGGCCGCCTCCAGGACCTCGTCCCGGGTGGTGGCCAGAAACGGCTCGCAGTCCCACAGCCTGGTGCCCGACAGGCGCGAGGTCAGCGCACCCTCGATCCGTCCGGTCTCCAGGCCCCAGATCAGCAGCGCCGAGACCAGCCCGCCGTCCTGAGCACGCTCCAGCACCTCCGGCTCGGCAGCCCTGACCAGGTAGACGCCCCGGTCGATCCCGGAGACCTCGTCCGGCTGGCGCGGCCGGCCGAACAACGTCTGGTCCGACTCGACCTCCCAGTCGCGGAAGCGCGGGCAGGCTCGGGTGCAGATGTCACAGCCGCGCCTGCCGTGGGAGCAGTCGTCGGCGGCCGTGGACAGCTCGACGTTGAACGGGTGGTAGGTCTCGGAGTGGTCGTACTCCAGCACGTCTCGCGGGCACGCCATCACGCAGGCTGCGCAGCCGGTGCAGAGGTTCGTCTCCACCACCTCGTGGTAGAGCTCGCGCCATTGAGTCTTCCCGCTGTCCTCCGCGGCCATGCTTCCTCCGTCGAGCCCGCGCTTGGAAGTACGGTCCCAGGCTAGGCGACGCCGGTCGAACTTGCTGGGAAACGACCGCTGACCTGGGGACCGTGTCCAGAGCGCTGGCCACGTCGGCCGCCCGAGCGCCTGCGCGCCGCCGGGTTCTCATCGGCGGCGTCGACCGATTAGCCTTGGGGGTCCCCGCACCGCCCGCGCCGACCGGCTAGCCTTGGGGGGTCCCCCGCACCGCCCGCGCCGACGCAGGCACTGGAGGCGAGCGTGAAGCTGTTCCGACTCAGCCAGAGCCAGCGGCCCGTGGCGGTACGCTCCACCGCCGTCGCCGTGTGCAGCGCGCTGGTGCTGGCCGCGCTCGGCAGCGTCGCGCTCACGGTGATGTTCGACGACTCCCTGGCCTCCGGTCTGGCCACCTTCGCGATGTTCGGCGGGCTCGCCTCCCTCACCGCCGGCGTGGTGGCCTGGGAACTGTGCTCCCGGCGTGCCTGCCCACGCTGTGGCGTCGAGAGCCGCGCGGCCACGCGCACCTGCGTCGCCTGCGGCTACGACCTGCGCACCCGGCCACGGTTCGCCTGCACCGAGGGGCACCGGGTCGCCTACGAGCCCGGCCTGTGCGACTGCGGCCGCCGGCTGCTCGAGCTGCGCCCGGCGCCGATGGGCCGCCACCTCGCCCGTGCCCTGTGGCTCGCGCTCGGCTTCTTCGGACTCATGCTACTGATCGACGCGCTGCTCACCTGGGGCGGATAGCGCACGGCCCCGAGAGGGGGGTCCCCGGGGCCGTGCGGTCACCGCTGAGCCGGGAGCGAGGGCCGGCTGTGAGCCGGGATCTCGAGATCCGGCCTACGAGCCGTCGGTGGCGACGTTGGTGGCCGTGACGGCGTTGCCGGACTTCGTGCCGATGGCGATCGCCGTCTGCCCCGTCTTCAGCTGCGCCTGCGGCTCCTTGAAGTTCCGGAAGCCGTAGCGGGTGCCGGAGTCGATGGCGAAGGTCGTTGCCACCTTGTCCGAGCTGGTGATGGTGATGCTCGAACCGGAGAGCGCTGTCACCTCCCCGCGCGCGATCACGTAGGTCTTCACGCCGCTACCGGTGTCGACCGTGGTCTCGCTGTGCAGCAACTGGCCGCCGAGGCGACCGCCGAACCTGCCCCGGTGCAGGCGGGGGAAGCCCTTGCCCTGGTTGTTGCCCTGCGCGTTGCTCCCCTGGCCGCTCTGGACCTGGCTGAACACCAGGTCGCGCAGAGGCGCGGGGTCCGAGCCCCGGTCGCTGTTGCTGGCCGCGAACGCGACACCGCCGGCGGAGAGGGCCAGGACGCCGGCGACGACCCAGCCGAGCCACGCGGCGTGCCTGCTGAGCCGCTTCATGAGCTCACCTCGTGCAGATCTTGGAGGGATTGTCGCCTCGATCCTTACCCGTGCAGGTCAACGGAATCGGCGACAAGTGTTCGGAGACGGTAAAGCCTTGGCCCGGGGCGCTGGCCTTCCAGAGGCCCGCCGGGGCTCCAGGGCCTTCCGGCGGCACCTCCGTCCGCGGCACTCCGCCTCCCGGCCGCGGCTCAGGCGCAGAAGTCGTCCGGCTCCAGCCGCAGCATCTCGACCGGCTCGCCGCCCTCCAGGTGCTGATCGAAGATCGCCTGCACGTCCGACTCGGTCACCCCGCCATACCAGACGTTGTCCGGCACCACCAACAGGCACGGCCCAGCCAGGCAGCCCTCCATGCAACCCGTCGCGACCACCTTCACGTCCTTGGCCAGCCGCCGGCCCTGCTCCTCCCGCAGCTCGTCGAAAACCAGGGCCGCCCCCCGATCCAGGCAGGAGCCCTTCGGATGGCCGGCTGGCCGCTGGTTGAGGCAGACGAAGACATACCTTTCTGGCTGAGCCACGGAAGTTCCCCTCGACGACCGGTGCGTTCGGCGCCCAGGCTACCGCGCTGCCGCGGCGGTCGTGCACCGTCACGATTAGCACGAACCCACACCCGACGCCGCTCCGGGCGGCCGCAACCTCACAGGTGCGCTGTACACGTTCCAATCCCATGTCAGTGGGCGTGCGGGACGCCGGTCATCTGTGGCGTTCCGGAGGGTACAAGGCCCAGCGAGAGCACCGCGGCCCCGGCGGCGACGACGGTGAACACGGTGAAGGCGTCGGTGAACCCGTCGGTCGAGGGTGTGCTTGTGAGACCCGCGGCGGCGACGGTGGAGGCCACCGCGACACAGATGGCGGCACCAAGTTGGTTGAAGGTGTTGACGATGCCCGATACCAGCCCGGCCTCGTGCTGACCGACGCGGCCGAGGGCAGAGGTGGTCGCGGCGACGAACAGCGGGCCGCCGCCCAGCGCGAACAGGAAGGTGCCGGGAAGGGCTTCGACATAGACGTTGCCGTCTGCCGACAGGCCGATGAGAAGTCCGTTGCCGACGGCGACCAGGGCCAGGCCGACGACGGCGACGGGACGAGTGCCGATGCGGCCGACCAGGCGGCCGGCCGCGATGGCCCCGATCATGAGGCCCAGTGCCGCGGGCAGGAAGAACAGGCCGGTCTCCAGAGCGCTGAGGCCGCGAAGGTGCTGCAGATACTGTGAACCGAGAAAGAGGTCCGCGATGAGCACGCCGGAGGCGATGAGCATCAGGAATGCGCCGGTCACGATCGGACGGCGTGACAGCAGGCTCGGGTGCATGAGGGAATTCCGTACGGTGCGTTCGACGACCACGAACACTGCGTACAGGACGATCGCGGCCGCGATGGGCAGGAGCGTGCCGAGATCCGCCCAGCCCTCGTCGCCGGCGTTGATCATGCCGTAGATGAGCGAGCCGGTGGCGGCGGTGACGGTCACCGCGCCCAGCACATCGATGCGCCCGGCGGCGCGGTCCGGGCGGCGCAGTGGCACCACGGCCCGGATGGCGGCCAGCAGGACGACGCCGGCCGGGACGTTGATGAAGAAGACCCAGCGCCAGCCGGGACCGGAGGTGAGGATTCCGCCGATGAGCACCCCTACGGCGAAGCCAAGGCCGCCGAGGGCGGCCCACACGCTCAGGGCCTTGTTGCGTTCCTCGCCGTGGAAGATGCTGGTGACGGTTGACAGCGCGGCCGGCGACAGCAGCGCGGCCCCGACGCCCTGACCGACGCGGCCACCGAGCAGCAGGATCTCGTTCTGCGCCAGGCCGCTGGCCAGCGAGGCGAGAGTGAAGATCACCAGGCCGGTCAGCATGATAGTGCGCGCGCCGAAGACATCGGCGAACCGGCCACCAAGCAGCAGCAGCCCGCCGAAGAACAGCACGTAGATGCTGATCGCCCAGGTGAAGCCCGTACGGCTCAGGCCCAGGTCGACGCCGAGGTCGGGCAGGGCGACATTGACCACGGTGAGGTCCAGGATCAGCATGAACTGCGCCAGGCTGACCGCCGCGAGAGCCTTCCAGCGGCGCGGGTCCGCGGACTCCTGTGACTCGCGCGATTCATCTGTGTCACGAACCGGATCGTGGCGGTTGTGCATCACGGGCTCCCAACTCGTCGGTCGATGTGCAGGTACCTCAACCACGTTGAAGTGACAATTGAGCATGGGTTGTACGGGTTTGTCCGAGCGCTTGGCCGATAGGGGCGAGCGGCCCGTTCAGAGCGGGATCTTGGCGACCTGGCTGACCGGGAGCGGTGTTCATGACCAGCCAGTGGCCGGCCTCAGGGCCGTTCCAGTACCGGGCCTGGTATTGGGTCTGGTCGTCGTTTGACCTGCTCGGCGGTTCCATGCGAACCACCCAACACCTTCAAGTACACTTGAAGTCAACATGAATGACCGCCACTTGACCATCGGCGAGCCGGCAAAGAGCACTGGTGTCGCCACCTCGGCCTTGCGCTACTACGAGGAGCTCGGCCTGATACCGGCACACCACGCGATTCGTGGGGAGATCAGCGTGGGTGGGCTTTCACGAATGGCACGAAGACGAGATCCAGTGGCGCCGAGGCGTCAGGCGCTGACGCCCCCGATCCCACAGGTCTTGATGGCCTCGTGTCCGGCGCATGGCCACGCCGCGAACGTGGTCAGTCCATGGGGGCGCGGTGGCACCATGGTTGCGGCCGGGCCGTCGCCCTTCGAGGAGGAATTTCGAGTGACCGAGGCCGAGGTTCGGGACCTGCTCGCGTCGTCGAAGGTGATCGCCGTGGTCGGGCTGTCGCCCAACGCCGATCGGCCGTCCAACCAGATCGCGTGGTACCTCCACCATCAGGGCTACGAGGTCTACGGGGTCAATCCCATGTGCGAGGACGCTGAGGTCTTCGGGGTCCCGGTGCTGGCGAGCCTCGATGAGGTGCCCAAGCCGATCGACGTCGTGGATGTGTTCCGCCGGGCGGAGCACACGCCGGAGGTCGCCCGTGCCGCGGTCGCCGTGGGTGCCCGTGCGCTCTGGCTCCAGCTCGGCGTCCGCAGCCAAGAGGCCCGAACGGTCGCTGAGGCCGGCGGGCTGGCCTATGTCGAGGACCGTTGCATCAAGGTCGAGCACGCCCGCCTGCTCGGGTCCAAGGTCGAGCGCCACTGACCCGGGCTCGCCGGAAGCTCGACCGTGGCGGCCCGGACCCGTGGCCGGTCGACGCCCGTCAGGCCAGGCCGCGGCGAGGGGTTGCGGGTGGGCGGCGGCCGATGATCGCCTCGGTCATGCGGAGAGCGCGGACGGTCGGGGCAACGTCGTGGACGCGCACGATGCTGGCGCCGTTCAGCACGCTGACGACCGCGGCGGCCAGGCTCCCTTCGACCCGGAGATCCAGCGGCACGTCCAGCGTCTCGCCGATGAAGTCCTTGTTCGACAGGGCCACCAGCACCGGGTAGCCAAGCTCGGTCAGCTCGCGCAGGCGCCGGGTCAGCTCCAGCGAGTGGTAGGTGTTCTTGTGGAAGTCGTGACCGGGGTCCACGATGATCCGCTCGGCGGGGACCCCGTGGTCGCGCGCGAACGCGGCCCGCTCGGCAAGGAAGTTCTTCACTTCCGCGACCACGTCCCGGTAGGCGCTGCGGTGCGGCCGCGTCCGAGGCGGTCCGCCGGTGTGCATCACGACCAGCGCCCCGCCCTGCTCCGCCGTGACGGAGGCCAGCTCGGGATCGTACAGGCCGGAGGGGTCGTTGACGACGTCGGCGCCCGCCGCCAGCATCCGCCTGGCCACGCTGGAGCGGAAGGTGTCGACCGAGATCACCGCGTCGGTCCGTGACCGCAGCGCCTCGACCACCGGCAGCACGCGCCTCAGCTCCTCGGCCTCGTCGACCTCGGGGCCGGGGCCGGCCTTGACGCCGCCCACGTCCAGCCAGTCCGCTCCCTCGGCGAGCGCCCGCTCAGCGGCTGCCAGCGCGGCGTCGAACGCGAAATGCGCCCCGCGGTCGTAGAACGAGTCCGGGGTGCGGTTGATGATCGCCATGACCGCGACCGCTCGGGAGAAGTCGAAGGTGCGCCGTCCGAAGGTCCGTTGCATGGCACCATCATGCGACATGGCATCGCGGGGAGGACGGGATGCGAGCGCGAGTCGAGGAGCGGGTGGCCGTGGCGGCGCCGGTCGATGTGGCGTGGGCGGCGCTCACCGACTGGGAGGGCCAGTCGGGGTGGATGGTGCTCACGACCGTGACCGTCGAGCCGGGCGGTCGCCGGCTCGGCGAGCGGCTCGATGCCTTCACCAGGATCGGCGGGGTCGGCTTCCACGACCCGATGGAGGTCGTCCGCTGGGATCCGCCGCGGCGGGTCGACGTCGCCCATCTCGGCAGGGTCGTGCGGGGCACCGGCAGCTTCGAGGTCCGGCCCGCTCCGGGGGGCGCGTGGCTGGTGTGGTTGGAGGACCTGGACCTGCCGCTCGGGCGGCCGGGAGGGCTCGGCTTCCGGCTGGTGCGCCCGGCCTTCCAGCTCATGCTCCGGCGCAGCCTGCGCCGGCTGGCCCGGCAGGTGGAGGCCCGACCGCGGGAGGTAGGAGGGCGGCCGGCCGGGTAGCATCATCTGCCACCCGCGAGCCGCGCCTACGGAGGCATCGATGGCCAACCTGCTGCGGGGTGGCAGGGGTCGCCCCCTGCACCCCGCGCTCGTGCACTTCCCGATCGCGCTGTATCCAGCCAGCCTCCTCTTCGACGGGATCTCGTACCTGGTCGACGACGGGAACCCGTTCGTCAAGGGCGCCTTCACCCTGCTGGTCACCGCACTGGTGATCTCGGTCGGCGCGGTCGTCACCGGCTTCTCGGACTTCCTGCGGATCCCGGCCGGAGGCTCGGCCTGGAGGCTGGCGGTCACCCACATGACCCTGCAACTGGTCACCGGCGGACTGTTCCTTGCCAACGCGATCCTGCGCGGTCGCGACCTGGACGTCACCACCAGCCCCATCGGCCCCGTCATCCTGAGCGCCGTCGGCGTCGTCGTCCTGGCGGTGGGCGCGCTGCTCGGTGGTGATCTCGTCTACCGCCACGGCCAGCGGGTCGAGCCCCGCCCGGTGCGGGAACTGGAGCCAGGTCCCGAGGAGCCCCCACCCGCCCGCGGCGACGAGCACCCCGCCCACTCGTGACCGACTACACGAAGTCGTCGAGGTCGGCGGCCTCGAAGGGGATGCCCTGCTCGTGGCCGAGCCGCTCGAGCGCGGCCAGCACGCGGCCCAGCGCCAAAACGGCGCTGGCCGGGTCGATCGTCGGCGCGAGCAGCCGCCGGTACTGCTCGGCGAACCCTTCCGGCAGATCCGGCATGGTCGCCACGGCCTTGAGCGCGTCGCCCGCGTCACCGTAGGCGGTCCTACGGACCAGGCCGACGACCAGCGCGGCCAGCATGGCTCCCTCCTTGACCGCCAGCAGCGCGCCCGGCAGGTCGCCTGACAGCTCGTCGGCTCGCGCCCTCGCCTCCCAGGCCGCCAGCTGCGCGAGGTTGAACCCGGCGGCGGTCAGGAACGCCTGCGGTGGGCTCGCGGCGATCGCCTCCTGGTGAGCGTCCCGCAGCTTGCCGAAGAAATCGGTTGGATCGTAGAGGGGCTGGTGGTGCAGGTACTGGTCGGCGGCCAGTGGCCACAGCGGGCCGATCTCGGCCGCTTCGTCGAGGTAGAGGTCGGCGGGAATGACCGTCACGTCGATCACCAGGCCCTGGTAGCGCAGGGCCCGGGCGGGCACCTGGGCCTCCTCGCCGGTGGTGATGACCGACACCTCGAGGTCGGTGGCGCCAGCCTCGATGGTCCCGTGCCCGTCGCGGCGGACGCCCGAGCCGTGCAGTCCGACCGCCAGGATCGCCTCCTGCCCATGGGCGGCGAGCAGGTGCTCGGCCAGCTCTCGCGCGACGTCGAATGCTTGGTGATCGCTCACGCCGCGGACGATACCGGAGTCCGCCCGGTGCCGGCTCCACCTCGCGGGTACGATGAGCGGCCGGGGCAGCCGGACCGACGGGGAGGAGGCGCCGCGGTGGAGATCGAGGCGATCATCGAGATCCCCAAGGGCTCCCGCAATAAGTACGAGGTCGACCATGAGACGGGGGCGGTCTGGCTCGATCGCATGCTGTTCACGGCGACCCAGTACCCCACCGACTACGGCTTCGTGCCCGACACCCTCGCCGAGGACGGCGATCCGCTGGACGTGCTGGTGCTGCTGGACGAGGCGACCTTCCCTGGCTGTCATATCCGGGTCCGAGCGGTCGGCGTCTTCTGGATGCGCGACGAGAAGGGCCCCGACGCCAAGGTCCTCTGCGTGCCAGCTCGGGATCAGAGGTGGGAGCAGGTGCGGGACCTCGAGGACCTGAATCCGCACCTGCTCGACGAGATCGCCCATTTCTTCGACGTCTACAAGACGCTGGAGCCCGGCAAGGAGTCCGAGACCCGAGGTTGGGACAGCGCCCAGGTGGCAGCCGTGGTCATCGAGGACGCCCGCCGCCGCTTCGGCGATCCGGCCAGGGAGGCCACGGGGGAGTAGTAGCCGGCCCGGATCATCCTGGTCAGCAGGACGTCCCCGGTCCTCGGCGTGATCAGCCGTGCGTCCACCGCGGCCCGTAGGATGCCGACGGTGCCGGTCACCCGCCCGGTCCCCACGCGCCTGGCCGCCGCCTGGCGGCCCAGCCGCTCGTCGACGGCCACGGACCACCCGCGCGCCGCGGCCGCCGCCAGCGTGGCCCGCTCCCCTGGGTCGAGCGGCGTCACGCCGCCGTCACAGGTGCTGCGCTCGGCTTCGGTCGCCTGGATGAGCAACAGCTCGCAGCGCCGGATCATCCGGTCCACCAGGCGGCGGGAGTTGAGGTCCTCGAGCTCGTCGCGGACGTCGACCACCAGGTAGCGGGGCGGCGGCACGCAGCGGACCAGCAAGCCCAGACGCCCGATCGCGCAGAAGTTGATGAGGACGGAGGTGTCAAAGCCGATCGGGCTGGGGGGGAGGTACACGATTGGGCCTCTCGTGCTCGAAGCGGGACTGGTCGAGGAGCAGCGCCACGTCGGCCTCGGGGAGGTCGAGCAGGTCCGCCAGCCTGCCGGTGGAGATCCGCCCGCAGTGCCACGCCTCGACGGCGACCGAGCGGAATCGGACTGGCTCGGATTCGGTGTCGCCCGGCTCGCCGCCCGCGTGAGCGGGGCCGGCTGCTCCGCCCTGGCCAGAGCCGGCGCGCCTGCCGGATGGGCCGGGTGGTCCGTGGCGGTGGGCGGCACGGCCGCGCCGCTCCAGCCGTGTGCGGCGCCGGTCGTCGATCCAGCCGAGCTGGGCCAGCCGCGGCACGACCGCGGAGTAGCCCGTCCCGAAGTCGTAGCTGAGGCGGATCACCCGCTCGAAGGTGACCTCTCCCGGGGGGTCGACGTCCTCGAGCCTGGCGGCGATCCCGCGGGCCGGCAGCAGGAAGGCCGCGGCGAAAGCGCCGGCGCGCAGTTCGTCCACCTCGCTGGCGCGGAACGGCCCGCACACCTCGCCGCTGATGTCCTCCTGATCGACGAGCAGGTGGGCGTAGGCGTGCGCCGCCGCCAAGCGCCGTTCGGCGGGCGTGCGGTCCCGGTTCACGATGACGCAGGGCCCCAGCGCCTCGGAGAACAGGAAGCAGGCGAAGGCGCGGGACCTCGGATGGAACGACTGGACCGCCAGCTTGACGCCTTCGCGTTCCAGCAGCGCGACCATCGATGGGATGGCGTCGCCGTCCGCGAGCCCGAGCCGGCTCCGCTCCTCGGCGGCCAGGCACTCACCCTGCTCGCTCGCGTCGCCGCTGGGCAGGGGATACGTCGGGAACTCGTAGCGCTGCGCCCCGAGCGCGGACCGCTCCAGCCAGGCGTAGTAGGCGAACCAGTCGCCCACCTCCTCGATGAGGATCAGGTCGCGCTCGTCCAGCCGGTAGTCGGAGCGGAAGTACCGGATCGGCGGCGCACCGGCCGGTTCGATCAGGAACCGCGCGGACGGCTTGTGGTACAGGCGGGCGAGCTTGCCCAGCTCGAGGGTGCTCACCATGCGCCGCCCATGCTCGATGCGGGCCACGTCAGTCCGGCGCACAGCCAGGGCTGTGGCGACCTGTGCGCGCGAGAGGCCCGCCACCACACGGGCGCGCTGGAGTCGCTGGCCGAACGTATCCTGGGTCATTCGATCGCTCCTGTGCCGGGTCGGAGGACTTCGTAGGGAAAGCAAGGTAACCCGGCACAAGGGAAGGATCGATGGCTCAACAGAGAATGTGGATAACCTGAGTGGGCGGTTGACCCTGCCGTCGTTTACGATCTCGATGGCGCCGTCCGCGAGCGCGCCTCCCCGGCGTCGCCGAAGACCGAGTGCGCCGCAGGGCTTCGGCAGGCCAGCCCGCCGATCACGGAGGTGTGGACGTGACCCTGGTCGTCAACGGCCTCGACGAGCTCAAGACGCGCGCAGGCGCCGACCTCGGCTGCTCACAATGGCTCCAGGTGACCCAGGAGCGGGTCAACGCCTTCGCCGACGCCACCGGCGACCACCAGTGGATCCATGTGGACGTCGAGGCGGCCAAGGCCGGCCCCTTCGGCGGGACCATCGCGCACGGATACCTGACCCTGGCGCTGCTGATCCCCATGTTCAGCGAGCTGCTGAGCGTCCAGGGCATCCGCATGGGCATCAACTACGGGCTGAACCGGGTGCGCTTCCCGGCGCCGGTGCCCGTCGGGTCGCGGATCAGGCTCGCAGGCAAGCTCGGCTCCGTGGAGGCGGTCGCCGCCGACGCCGTGCAGGTGCTCGTCGACTTCACCGTCGAGATCGAGGGCGGGGGCAAGCCAGCCTGCGTCGCCCAGGCGATCTACCGGTACTACGCCTGAGCGTCCCGCAGCCGCCGCTCAGCGCCCGCGCGGCACGGTGACGTCGAACCAGCGGTGACGGGCGCGCTGCTGGGTGATGTCGACGTGGACGTGCTTGACCTCCGTGTATGAGAGGTAGCCCTCCTCGCCCAGCTCGCGGCCCACACCGGACTGCTTGTACCCGCCGAAGGGGTACTTCGGGTTCAGCAGGTGGTAGTCGTTGACCCACACCGTCCCGGTGCGCAGCCGCTCGGCCACCTTGACCGCTCGGGCCGAGTCCCGGCTCCAGACCGCCCCGGCAAGGCCGTACAGGCTGTCGTTGGCGACGCGCACCGCCTGCTCGTCGTCGTCGACCGGGATGACCGCCAGCACCGGCCCGAAGATCTCCTCCTGGGCGATGCGCGCCCCGGGATCGACGTCCATGAACACCGTCGGAGCGAAGTAGTAACCGCCGTCGTGCCCGGCGACGCTGACCCGCTGGCCGCCGGTGGCGAGCTTGGCTCCTTCCTCGAGGCCGATGCGCGTGTAGGCCTCGACCCGTTCGAGCTGCTCGGCGGAGACCAGCGGACCCATGTCGGAGGCGGGGTCGCCGGCCGGCCCGACAGTGATTCGCTCGGCCAGCTCCACCAGCCGGGACACCACCTCGTCGTAGATCGGGCGCGCGACCAGCAGCCGGCTGCCCGCGGTGCAGACCTGACCCTGGTGGAAGAAGATCGCGTACGCGGCCCCGTCCACCGCCAGGTCGAGGTCGGCGTCGTCGAGCACGATGTTTGCCGACTTGCCGCCCAACTCCAGGTGGACCCGCTTGACCGTGCCGGCTGCGAGCGCCGCGACCCGCTTGCCGACCTCGGTCGAGCCGGTGAAGGCGACCTTGTCGACCTCGGGAGCGGTGACCAGCGGCTCGCCCGCCTCCGGCCCGAAGCCCGGCAGGGCGTTGACCACTCCATCGGGCACGCCGGCCTCGGCGCAGAGCTTGGCCAGTTCCACGGCGGTGCAAGGTGTCTGCTCCGCGGGCTTGAGGATCATGGTGCAGCCGGCGGCCAGCGCCGGAGCCAGCTTCCAGGCGGCGTTCTGAATCGGAAAGTTCCACGGCACGATGCCCGCGGCCACGCCGACCGGCTCGCGGCGCAGGTAGTTGTGGCTGGGACCGGGCGCGACGGTGAATGGCAGCGGCACCTCGGTCGGCAGGCGGGTGGCCAGCTCCGCGTAGGTCCGGAAGGTGAACGCAGCCCCGGCGACGTCGGCGGACCGTGTCTTGCGCACCGTGCCGCCGGAGTCGCGCACCTCCAGCTCGACCAGCCGGGCGGCGTTGTCGCGGAGCAGGCTGGCGACCTTGGCCAGGACCGCGGCGCGCTGCTCGGGCTTGCGGCCCGACCAGCGGCCGTCGTCGAAGGCGGCGCGGGCGGCGGCGACCGCCCGCTGGGCGTCGGCGCCGCCGGCCCGGGCCACGGTGGCGTGCGGCTTGCCGGTGGACGGGTCGATGGTCTCGAACGAACGACCGTCGGTGGCCTCGGTGAGCTGACCGTCGACGAAGAGCTGGAAATCAGACGGCATCGGTTCTCCTTGCTCGGTTCAGGCGCCCAGGAACTCCGGCGGCCGCTTGTCGAGGAAGGCGCGGACGCCCTCCAGGTGGTCCTTGGTGCGGCCCGCCGCCGCCTGGCCCTGGGCCTCGGCCGCAAGCGCCTGGTCGAGATCGACGTCGAGGTTGGAGCGCAGCAGCGCCTTGGTGCCGGCCAGGGCGAGCGTCGGCCCGGCGGCCAGCGCGGCCAGCACCTCCTCGACCCGAGCGGCCAGCTCCTCGATCCGGTAGACCCGGTTGACCAGGCCGATGCGCAGCGCCTCGTCGGCGTCCACCCAGTCGCCGAGCAGCGCGATCTCCATGGCCTTGGAGAGCCCGACCAGCTTCGGCAGGTGCCAGGTCGCCCCAGCGTCGGGCACCAGCGCGATGCCCGAGAACGCCAGCCGGAACCGCGCCGTCGAGGCGGCCAGGCGGAGGTCGCACGCCAGCGCCAGCGACATGCCCGCGCCGGCGGCCACGCCGTTCACCACCGCCACGGTCGGCTTCGCCATGCCGGCCAGCAGCCGGATCACCGGCGCGTAGTGCCGTTCGAGCAGCGCCGGGAAGTCGGGGGACTCGCCCGCGTCGTAGGCGTCTCGCAGCTCGCGGAGGTCCTGACCGACGCAGAAGCCCCTGCCGGCCCCGGTGAGCGCGACGGCGCGCACGGCGTGGTCGCCGGCGGCCGTCTCCAGCGCCGTGATCAGCGCCTCTTTGACGCCGACGTCGAGCGAGTTCAGCGAATCCGGCCGGTTCAGCGTCAGCCAGGCGACGCCGGCGCGGTGCTCGACGGCGAGCTCCGGCCCGCCACCCGCGACGCCCCGCTTGCTCATGCCGGGGTCCAGTTCTCGTGCAGGACCTCGGCCGTGTAGAAGGTGACCAGGCCCTTGGCGAAGGTCATGAGCTGCTTGCCGGCCTCGGCCGCCTCAGGGCTGGCGAGTCCGGCCCGCATCGAAGCCTCGTCGTCGTAGTACATCTCGGTGACGATGTACCAGGGGCTCTCGCCCCGCAGCGCGCCGGTGACCCGCGTCACCTCGGTTCGGCGCAGCCCCGGGGTCTTGTCGTTCAGCGGCAGGTGGGCGTTGAAGTAGGCGCGATCGAAGGCGGCGGGGTCCTCTGGCTTGGCGAACATCGCGACCAGCTTGACCATGCGGGCTCCTTGTCCGGGGCCGAGTTCTGGCTGTCAGGTGCCCACCGTACCGTGCCGGGTGAGCCGGACGGCACGACAGGATCAGAAATCGCCGCCGCCGCCGAAGTCGCCCCCGCCGAAGTCACCGCCCCCGAAATCGCCGCCGCCGCCCCAGTCGCCACCGCCGCCCCAGTCGCCACCGCCACCGAAGTCGCCGCCGTCACCGCCGTCGCCGCCACCGCCGTCGCCGTCACCACCGTCGCCGCCACCGCCACCCCAGCCGCCGTAACCGCCGAAGCCGCCGAAGCCGCCGAGCATGTTGCCGATGAGCAGGCCGCTGAGGAAGCCACCGCCGCCGAAGCCGCCGAAGAAGCCGCCGTACCAGGGGCCGTAGTAGGCGGGCGCCTGGTAGAAGGGGACCTGCCGGTCGTTCACCATCACCTGGCGGGTGTCCGGCTCGATGCCGTTGTGGACCTTGTAGGCGTCGGTGGAGCAGGCGGGCACCGAGCGTGGCGCGCCACCGGGCGGGGCCCAGGTGACGTCCTCGACCGAGGGCCCGTGCCGCGGGTCGAAGAAGCAGGGCGGCCGGCGCTCCGGCAGCGCCTTGCCCTCGAGCAGCGCCTTGGTCGACGCCATGGAGAAGCGACCCTCCTCGAGGGCGGAACTGACCAGCGCCATGTCCTCGACCCTCCGGGTCCGGTCCAGCGCGTCGGCGGCCTTCTGGTAGGCGTCGACCGCCGCGCTGTAGTGGCGCACGGCCTCGGGGTTGGCGTCGGGCATGCTCGTGTCGATGTCGAGCGCCCGGATGTCCTCGCCAAGCGCGACCAGGTCCTCCTGCGCGGTCGCCTTGACCTGCGCGAGCTGCCGGTCGCGCTCGCGCCGCTTGCGCCTGGAGGACAGGATCAGCGCGCCGCCGCCCACGACGACCAGCACCGCGAGCGCGATGCCGACCACCGCGCCGGCCCCTGAGCCGGACCGCGACCCGTCGCTGGAGGTGGCGTCGCCACCCTGCGCGGCGGCCGCCTTGACGCGGTCGACGAAGTCGACGAGCACGGCCTCCGGGCCCTGATCGCGGTGGGCCTTGTAGGCGTCGGTGGCCAGCCGCGGGGCCACACCCTTCGGCAGCACCCCATTGGTGCTGCCGGCCCGGAAATGCTTCCCGGCCAGCACCGCGTAGACGCCCGGCCGGCGGAGCCCCTGGACGATCTGCCCAGCCACCTGCGAGGCGCTGCCACCGGCCTCGTCGAGCGCTGCCGTAGGCAGGACCGCCACGTAGATCGGCACGTTCGAGCTCTGCTCGATGCGGCTGCGCAGCTCGCCCTGCTGGGCGCCGGTCAGCTTCTCTTCCGCGTTGCCGCTGACGTAGACCGGGTCGTTGGCCAGGCCGCTCACGGCCGCGTCCACGTACTGCCCGGCCATCGCGGGGCCGGGCAGCAGCAGCACCGCGGCCACGGCCGCGACGGCGAGCCAGGCCAGTCGGAGGGGCATGCGCCGCGCCGGGCGCCTGCGGGTACTCATCTCGTGCTCCGCTCTCGAGTCATTTGTCCGCATCCGTCCCGAACATCGCCAGGTGGGACCGCCTGCGGACCATCGGCATCCATCCTCCATGGGATGGTGGCCTTTTCGCTAGTGGGGGCGGCCCTACGAGGCTGGCGGGAAGCCGCCGGCCTCGACCACCACCTGGACCACGCGGCCCTCGCCGGCCAGGCGACGGTCGTGCCAGGCCTCGACCCGGCAGACCAGACGGCGATCGCCCTGCTCGACGACGGTGGCGAGCAGCTCGACGGTCGCGCCCACCGGGACCGCGGCGAGGTGGCGGCACCAGACCTCGGCGCCGACGCCCTCCTCCTCCGGCTCCAGCAGCTCGAGCAGCACCAGGCGGGCGGCGTACTCCATGTCGCGGACCATCGCCGCGGTTCCGTAGACGCGGTGGACGACGCCGTCGGCGAAGGCGGCCACGTCGGCCTCGGTCACGGTATGGCGGTGGCGGGCGGCCGCTGAGGAGCCCGCCCGCCTCATCCCTCTGTGTCGGCGTCGTAGCCGGCCGGCCGGATCACCAGCTCGGTGTCGGCGCCGGGCTGCCGGTGCCCGATGTCGGCGCCGCCGGGGTCGAGCAGTCCCGTGTCCGCGTAGGAGACCGGCAGGTAGCCGTAGCCGCCGCCGAAGGTGTTGAGCCCGCCGGCGTAGCCGTCGTCCAGCGCGCGGCCGAGCGGGAACCCGTCGACCAGCCCGGCCGCCGCGCCGCCGAAGTAGCCCGCGAACCATGACTCGAAATGGGGCGGCGCGTTGTAGAAGCGAAGCTTCCGACCGCCCGATACCACCTGGCGGGCGGCCGGCTCGACGCCGTTGGCAATGCTCCACATGCAGCTCTGGCAGGCCGGCACCGGGCGGGGCGGGCCTCCCTCGGGCATCCAGCCGACATCGTCGACGGAGGGCCCGTGGCGGGTGTCGAAGAAGCAGGGCGGGCGGCGCTGCGGGACCTCGCGGTCCTCGAAGCGCGCCCTCGCCATGGTCATGTAGAAGCGCCCGGCCTCCAGCGCGGTGCTCACCGGGGCGAAGTCGTTGGGTGTCTCCGCGTGCTCGAACGCCTCCACGGCCTGCTGGAACGATTCGTACGCGCGGGTGTAGTCGCGCATGGCCTGCGGGTTGCCGCTCTCGGCCTCCAGTCCCACGTCGAGGTTCCGCAGGTCGTCGCCGAGCGCGACGATGTCCTCGCGGGCAAGCGCCCGCACGTCACCGAACCCCGAGGTCCTGCCCGCGCGCCGGCGCCGGACCACGTTCACCACCACCACGTCGACCAGGGTGATCAGGATCAGGCCGCCGACGATCAGCGCGATCGGGCGGACCAGCGGCCGGTCCCAGAGCGTCTGCCAGAAGGACTCGCCGGCCGAGGCGGCCGCGTCCGCCCGGCCGACGAAGTCCATCATGGTACCGGCCTGGTCGCCGCGATGGGCCTGGTTGGCCGCGCGGATGGTGGTCCCGGCGACGCCCGGGTCCAGCGTCGTGCTGGCGGCGCCGAGGTGGCCGCCCGAGGACACCGCCACCGTGCCGCCCCCACGCAGCGCCGAGACGATCGCCCGCGCCAAGCGGTCCGCGCTGCCGCCAGCCTCGCGGAGCGCGGCGGCGGGCAGCACCGCGACGTAGACCGGCGTGTCCGCCCGCCGGATCCGCTCGCGAAGGGCGGTCGCGGAGGCGGCCGGGATGGCGTTCCTCGCGCCGGCGTCGACGTAGAGGGGATCGCGTCGCAGGGCGCCGGCGGCGCGGTCGACGTAGCGGCCGGCCTGCGCCGGGCCGGCCAGCAGCCCGACCAGCACGAGGCTCGAGGCCATCAGGACGAGCAGGCGCGCAAGGTGTCTGGGTGGGGAAGTGGTGATCGTGCTCATGGGCCCTCTTCGTTCCGGCTCGCAAACGGTCGGCCGCGGGGCCGCACGCCCATTGTCCTCGCCCGAGGGCCGTGAGGAAATGCCTCGACCATCCTGGTCAACACGTTGACGCCGGGTGGCCCCACTTGTCCCGCACAGCCGGTAGTGTCAGCATCGGCGAAATTTGGCGCACGAGGTGGGAGCGGGTTGGCGGTCACAGCGGACCAGGAGCCGGGACGGCGGGTCTCGGCGGACTTCGCCAAATTCTGGGCCGGGCAGACCATATCCAACCTCGGCAGCTCGGTGACGCTGTTCGCGCTGCCGCTGCTGGTCTTCAAGCTCACCGGCTCGCCGCTGAACCTCGGCGCGACGAGCGCGACGACCTTCCTGCCCTACCTGCTGTTCGGGCTGGTGATCGGCGCGTGGGTGGACCGCGTCGACCGCAAGCGGCTGATGATCGCCACCGATGTCGCGCGGGCGCTGCTGATCGCGGTGATCCCCCTGCTGGCCGATGCTGGGCAGCTGCGGGTCGAATGGATCTACGTGATCGCCTTCGCCCATTCCACGCTCACAATCGCCTTCGACTCCGCCGAGTTCGCCGCCATCCCCAGCCTTGTCCGCAGCAAGGACGACCTGGTCACCGCCAACGGCCGGATCCAGGCGAGCTACTACGCCGCCCAGGTGGCCGGGCCGCTGCTCGCCGGCCTGCTGATCGCCGCCATCTCGGTCCAGCAGGTCTTCTGGCTCGACTCGCTGTCGTTCCTGCTGTCGGCCGCCTCGCTGGCGATGGTCAGGCGGCGCTTCAACGTCGAGCGGGACGCGGAGGGCGAGACGGGCGACGGCCGCCGGCGCCGCGCCATCTTCCGGGAGGTCGCCGAGGGGCTGCGCTACGTGCTCGGCCACCCGGTGCTGCGCAGCATCTCCGCGATGATGGCGATCATCAACCTGCTGGGCAGCACGGTCTACGCACAGCTGGTGCTGTTCGCCAAGGACCGCCTGGACGCAACCGACACCGAGGTCGGGATCCTCTACTCCGCGGGGAGCCTCGGGGTCGTGGCGCTGTCACTGGGCGCCGGCAGGCTTCGGCGCCGCTGGACGTTCAGCAAGGTCGCCCTCAGCGCGCTGGTGCTGGACGGGCTCGTGACCGTGGCGCTGTCGCTCACACGCTGGTACTGGCTGGCGCTGCCGCTGTGGGCCGCCAACGCCGGGCTCGGCATCCTCTTCAACATCAACACCGGCAGCCTTCGGCAGCAGATCGTCCCCAACGAGCTGCTCGGCCGGGTGATCAGCATCGCCGGCGTGCTCGCGTGGTCGGCGATCCCGGTCGGCACGCTGCTCGGCGCTCTGGCGATCGAGCGGACCGGCAACGTCGCGCTGGTCTTCGGCGTCATCGGCGCGCTGGTGGTCGCGGTCGCCCTGGCCTTCTCGCTGTCGCCGATCGGCCATGCCGAACGCTACATCGAGGCGCCCTCGGAACAGTCCGCCTGATCACTCGCCGAACCGGGACAGGCCGCCGTTGGCGCGGACCTTGGCGAGCATGCGCCAGAAGAAGACCAGCGAGCCGATCACGTAGAGCAGGTCCAGCACGGCGGCGGCGCCGAGCGTGCGCCACGGCAGCGCGCGGCCGGCGAGGACCGCGCGCATGCCCTCGAACACGTAGCTGGCCGGGACCAGCTTGGCGATCCACTGCATCGCGGCCGGCAGCACGCTGACCGGGTAGAACACGGCCGCGAACGGCTGGAAGGCGAAGGCCATCGCCCAGGCGATCACCTCGGCGGACTGGCCGAAGCGCAGGATCACCCCGATGGTCACGATCGCCAGCGCCCAGCCCATCATCAGCAGCAGCGCCATGAACGGCACCAGGCCCGGCCCCAGGCTGAACAGCCCGAAGCCGTACAGCACCAGGGCGACGGCGGCCATCAGCGCGACGTTGACGATGAGCTTCAGCGCTCCGAAGGCGACCACCCCGGTGAGGTATTCCGCGGCGGTCAGGGGCGCGACGAACACATTGAGGAGGTTCCGGCTCCAGATGTCCTCGAGGAAGGCCATGGAGACCTCGGACTGGGAGCGGAACAGCACCTGCCAGAGCAGCACCCCGCCGAGCAGCACCGCGACCACCGCCGGCACCCGGCGCGCCTGGAGGAACACCGACAGGTAGCCCCAGATGAGCAGCTCCACCGTCGGCCAGTAGACGATCTCGAGCATCCGCGGCACGCTGCGCCGCAGCACGTAGAAGTCGCGCAGCACGACCGCGAGCACCCGCCGCCGCCGCGCCGCGGCGGACGCCGGCGGCAGCCTCACCGCGCTCAGCTCCGCGGCGCTCATCCTCGCGCCACCCGCAGGAAGACCGCTTCGAGGTCGTCGACGCCGTAGGTCGAGGCCAGCTCGGCGGCCGAGCCGGTCGCCACGATGCGGCCGGCGGCCATGAAGTGGATCAGATCGCACATGCGCTCGACCTCGCGCATGTTGTGTGAGGTGATCAGCATGGCGCGGCCCGTCTCGCGGGCGAGCTGGAGCAGCAGCTGGCGTACGCGGTCGCCGGCGTCGGGGTCGAGGCTGGCGGTCGGCTCGTCGAGGACCAGCAGCACCGGCTCGTTGACGAGCGCCTTGGCGATCTGCACACGCGTCTGCTGCCCCGAGGACAGGTGGCGGATGCGGCGCTTGCGCAGCTCGCCGAGGTCGAGCAGCTCGATCAGCTGGTTGACGCGTTCGCGCGGCCGCCGGACCGCGTACATTCCCGCGAACACGATCAGGCTCTCCTCGACCGTCAGCGCCCCAGGCAGGTGGACGTAGCCGGCGGCGAAGTTCACCTGGCTGAGGGCATGGAGCCGGTTGTGGGCGAGGTCGTTCCCGAACAGCCGGACCGAGCCCTCGTCGGAGGTGACGAGTCCGAGGAGCATGTGCAGGGTGGTGGTCTTGCCGGCGCCGTTGGGGCCGAGGAGACCGATGACCTGGCCCTCGCCGACCTCGAAGCTGACGTCATCGACGGCTGTCACGGGGCCGAAGCGCTTGACCAGGCCACGCGCTTCAAGGATTGCCATGCGCCGATGATGGCAGGCGCCCGGGAGAGCCGCACCTGAGTTTTTCGCCGACCGCTAGAGGCCGTAGCGGTCCTTCATGGCCTCCTCGGTCGGGTCGATCTCGCGCATGCCCTGGGCACGCAGGCGCCGGTTGATCTCGTCGAGGTTCTCGCGGACGAGGCGCTTTTCGGTCTCGGTGATACGGCCGCGGTGCGGCTCACCAGCGTGCTCCAGGGTGGTGTAGTCGACCTTGGAGCGGCGGGAAGGGGCTGGCTGGCCGCCGTCGGCGGACCGGGCGGCCTTGGTGGCCCGTCCTTGCTGGTCGATCAGCGCCTGGAACACGACCGCCTTCATGTCGGTGCCGTCCGGCGCCAGCCGGCTGAAGTCCTCCATCGTGACCGTGAGCCGCTCCCCGCGCCGTGATCCGGGCGCGAAATACTCGATCACCACGAGCTGGGTGGCGGCCTCCAGCGTCTTCATTTCCTCCGGGAGCACGTCGAGCGTGATGGGGACCTGCTGGAAGTCGGGGTGCTGATGGATGACCAGCCGACCCAGCTCCTCTCCGGTGCCCTCGCGTCCGGAGATATCAGAGACGTGAATGACCTTTGTTCCCATTAACCTACCTTCTTCAGCGATAAGGGGCCCACCTGAAATTGGGTGTGCAGATCCTACTATCACGGCCCGACGGGCGCGCGAACTGGCCAGGGCCGTGACCGCCGGCACCTTCCGCGGATATTCCCGCCGATCGCCTCCGGCCGCGTCCGCCTTTTGTCGAAGCGGGCATTGCGGCCGAGGGGCGCCGGCGCCAGGCGCGGTGGGACCGCGGGCTGCTACCTGCTACCGGCGCGCGTGGCGGTCGGGATCGCGCGTGAAGGTGTGGAGGCAGTGCTCGCTGCAGAACCAGTAGCGCTGGCCGGCGTGGTCGGTGAACAGGCTGGCGCCGGCCAGGGCCACGCTCATGCCGCAGACCGGGTCGACGGCCTGCTCGATCGGCGCCGGCGGCATGGCGGCGCGGCGGTGGCGCTCCCGGATCAGCTCGGCGAGCACCGCGACCGCGATCTCCTCCTGCGTCGACGGCCCGAGGTCCAGCCCGGCGGGGTTGGCCACGCGGTCCAGGTCGGCCGCGTCTAGGCCCCGCTCGCGCAGCGCCTGGAACACGGTCGCGGCGCGCCTGCGGCTGGAGACGAGACCGACGTAGCCGGCGCGCGTCCGCAGCGCGGCCAGCAGTGCCTCCTCGTCGTAGTGGCCCATGGTAGCCACCACCACGGCGTCGTCAGGACCGGCCGAGCCGGCCTCGACCCGGTCCACGTCGGCGTCGCCGACCGGCGTGACCTCGTAGCCGAGCACCTCCGCGAGCTTGGCCAGCGTCCGCGCGGCCGGCGTCGCGCCGGCCACCAGCAGCCGCGGCGCGACCCCGACCGGCTCCACGAAGACCTCCAGCCCACCGCCGGACGGGCAGGTGCTGACCGCTGCCACCACGCCTGGCGGTTCGGCCGCGACCGTCTGGCCCGCCACCGCAGCCTGCATCTCGGCGGGGGTGATGCGCACCAGCCGCGGATGGCCCTCCGCCAGCGCGGAGAGCGCCTCCCTGATGACGATCGGCTCCGAGCAGGCTCCGCCGACCCAACCGGACAGCCGGCCGTCCGGGGTCACCACCGCCTTGTCGCCGACCCGCGCCGAAACCGGTGGGTCGACCCGGACCACGGTGGCGAGCGCGTGCGGCCCGGTCACCGCCACGGCGGCATCACTCTCACACGAAGCCCTTCTCGTGCATCGCCGCCCAGACCTTGTCGCTGGTGACGGGCATGTCGATGTTGGTGATGCCCAGCGGGGCCAGCGCGTCGAGCACCGCGTTGACGTAGGCCGCCGGGGAGCCGACGGTCGCCGATTCGCCGACGCCCTTGGCGCCGATGGGGTGGTGCGGCGAGGGCGTCACGGTGGCGAAGGTCTCGAACCGTGGCGTCTCCCACGAGGTCGGCAGCAGGTAGTCGGTGAAGTTCGAGCCGATGCAGTTGCCCTGCTCGTCGAAGGTGATCAGCTGCATCGCGGCGATCCCGAAGCCCTCGGCGAGGCCGCCGTGGATCTGGCCCTCGACGATCATCGGGTTGATGCGAACGCCGCAGTCGTCGACCGCGACCATCTTGCGCGTCTTCCACTCCCCGGTGCCCTTGTCGAGGTCGACCACCACGCAGTAGGTGCCGAACGGGTAGGTCATGTTCGGCGGGTCGTAGTAGTGGACGCCCTCCAGGCCCGGCTCCATGCCCTCCGGCAGGTTGGTGTAGGCGGCGAAGGCGACGTCCTGGATGGTCTTGGCGCGGTCGGGTGCTCCCTTGACGAAGAAGCGGCCCTCCTCGTACTCGATGTCGTCCTCGCTGGCCTCCAGTAGGTGCGCCGCGATCCTGGTGGCCTTCGCGCGGAGCTTGCGGGCGATCATGGCGGTCGCGGCGCCGCCGACCGGGGTCGAGCGGGAGGCGTAGGTGCCGAGGCCGTACGGAGTGTTGTCGGTGTCGCCCTCCACCACGGAGATGTCGGAGGCCGGGATGCCGAGCTCGCCGGCGACGATCTGGGCGAAGGTGGTCTCGTGCCCCTGGCCCTGCGACTTCACCCCGAGCTTGAGGATCGCCTTGCCGGTCGGGTGCACCCGCAGCTCGGCGGAGTCGAACATCCGCAGCCCGGCGATGTCGAACTCGGCCCCGTGCCCGGCGCCGACGATCTCGGTGAAGCTCGCGACGCCGATGCCCATCAGCTCGCCGCGCTCCCACTTCTCCTTCTGCTCGCGCCGCAGCTCCTCGTAGCCGAGCTTCTCCAGCGCCAGGTCCAGGGCGCGCTGGTAGTCGCCGGAGTCGTAGACCCAGCCGACGGCGGAGCGGTAGGGGAACTGCTCGGGCTGGATGAAGTTGCGCCTGCGCAGCTCCACGGGGTCCATGCCCAGCTCCGTGGCCGCGTTCTGCACCATCCGCTCGATCAGGTAGGAGGCCTCGGTGACCCGGAACGAGCAGCGGTAGGCGATCCCGCCAGGAGCCTTGTTGGTGTAGGCGCCGTCGACCTCGCAGTAGGCCGCCGGCACGTCGTAGGAGCCGGTGAAGATGTGGAAGAGGCCGGCGGGGAACTTGGAGGGCTGCGCGGCCGCGTTGAAGGCGCCGTGGTCGGCGATCACCTTGGAGCGCAGGCCCAGGATCTTGCCGTCGGCCGAGAGCGCCATCTCGCCGGACATGTGGTAGTCGCGGGCGAAACCGGTCGAGATGAGGTTCTCGGTGCGGTCCTCCACCCACTTGACCGGCCGTCCGATCAGCAGGGACGCGGCGGTGGCCACCACGTAGCCCGGGTAGATCGGCACCTTGTTGCCGAAGCCGCCGCCGATGTCCGGCGAGATGATCCGGATGTTCTGCTCGGGCAGCCCGGCAACCAGGGCGAACAGCGTGCGGTGGACGTGGGGCGCCTGCGAGGTCATCCAGATGGTGGCCTTGCCGGTGGCGGGGTTGACGTCGGCCACGCAGCCGCAGGTCTCCAGCGGCGAGGGGTGGCAGCGCGGATAGAAGGTGTCGAGGCTGACCACCCGGTCGGCCTGGGCGAAGGCCCGGTCGGTCGCCTCCTTGTCGCCCTGGGACCAGTGGAAGATGTGGTTGGAGGTCTGGTCCGGCTTGTCCTCGCGGATCAGCGGCGCGTCCGGCTCCAGCGCGCGGTACGGGTCCACCACCGGCTCCAGCGGGTCGTAGTCGACGTCGATCAGTTCGAGCGCGTCGTGGGCGGTGTAGGGCGTCTCGGCGATCACCGCGGCGACCTCCTGCCCCTGGAACACCACCTTGTCGAGCGCCAGCACCGCCTGCGTGTCGGCCGAGAGCGTGGGCATCCAGGCGAGGTTGTGCGCCGCCAGGTCCTGCCCGGTGACCACCGCGACCACGCCCTCGAGCGCCTGCGCCTGGCTGGTGTCGACGCGGGTGATCCTGGCGTGGGCCAGCGGGCTCCGCAGGATCGCCATGTGCAGCATCCCCGGGAGCTGCACGTCGTCGACGTAGATGCCCTTGCCGCGGATGAAGCGGTCGTCCTCCTTGCGCCGCGGGGAGTGGCCGAGGCCGTGGATCGGGGTCTGGGTCTGGCTCATGTCTGGCTCCCGCTCTGCGCGACGGCCGCGGCCCGCACGGCCCGCACGATGTTCATGTAGCCGGTGCAGCGGCAGACGTTGCCGCTGATAGCCCAGCGCACGTCCTCCTCGCTGGGGTCCGGGTTGCTGTCCAGCAGCGCCTTGGCGGTGAGCATCATGCCCGGCGTGCAGAAGCCGCACTGGAGCCCGTGCTCCTGCTTGAACGCCGCCTGGATCGGGTGGAGGGCGGCGCCGTTCAGCAGGCCCTCGACCGTCTCGACCTCGCGGCCGTCGGTCTGCACCGCCAGGTAGGTGCAGGACTTGATGGGCACGCCGTCCAGCAGCACGGTGCAGGCTCCGCAGCCGGAGGTGTCGCAGCCGACGTGGGTGCCGGTGAGGCGCAGCTCCTCGCGGAGGAAGTGGACCAGCAGCAGCCGCGGCTCGACCTCGGCGCTCCGCTCGGTGCCGTTGACCTTGACGGTGATCCGCATGCGGCTACGCACCTCCCTGGTTGGTGGCCATGACCGCGGCGTCCCGCAGGCCGCGCTCGGTGAAGACCCGGACGACGTTGCGCTTGTAGTCGGCCGTCCCGCGGAGGTCGGAGCCTGGCGAGGCCGCCTGCGCGGCCAGCTCGGCCGCTTCGCGGAAGGCCTCGTCACCTGGCTCGGCGCCGCGCAGCGCGTCCTCGGCGGCGGTGGCGGCGAGGTTGGTCGGCCCGACGGCGGTCAGGCCGATGCCGGCCTCGGCGATGCGGCCGTCCTGGCCGAGGGTGAGCCGGACCGCCACGGCGGCGGTGGCGAAGTCGCCGACCTTGCGCTCCAGCTTGAGGTAGCTGCCGCCGGTGCGCTCGCGGATCGGCACCCGCACGCCCGTGACCAGCTCCTCCGGCTCGAGGGTGGTGGTGAAGGGCCCGGTGAACAGCTCGCGGGCCGGGATGGCGCGCTCGCCCGCACCCCGGGAGCGGGCGAGCAGCTCGGCGCCCATCGCGATCATCACGGCGCCCCAGTCCCCGGAGGGGTCGGCGTGAGCCAGCGAGCCGCAGACGGTGCCGAGGTTCCGGACCAGGGGGTCGGAGATCTGCGGCGCGGCCGCCGCCATGGTCGGGTAGCGCTCTCGCAGCAGCGCCGACCGCTCGGCGTCCCGGTGCCGGACCAGCGGGCCGATCCGTAGCCAGCCGTTCTCCTCGGAGAGCGCGTCGAGCCCGGGCACCCGGTTGATGTCGACCAGCACCTCGGGCGCGGCGAATCTGAGCTTGAGCAGCGGGATCAGGCTCTGGCCCCCGGCCAGCACCTTTGCGTCGTCACCACGCTCGGTGAGCACCTCGAGCGCCTCCTCGACGCTGCGTGGAGCGAGGTAGTCGAACGGGGGAGGGTACATACGACCTCCTCTGCCGCGGCAACGCGGCCAGACGGGGATGATGCCTGTCCCGAACGGGTGCTTCCTGGGGCTCCTCCAAGGACCGGTGCCTCGAGCGTGACGTCAGCGGCAGGCGAGCATCCTGCGCGGTGGTCCACACGATGGTTGCGCGGTCAACGGGAATTCTCAACCCCTTGCTCCGCTTGCTCAGGTGGAGGGTTGCGCCGGTCCAGTCAGGTCCCGCATGCTTCCCATCGATGGACAATCTTCGCCGTCTGCCGCAACGTCAAGTGGTCCTCGTCGACGAGCGAGGGGTCTCGTTGCGTCTCACCTGGCACGCCGAGCGCGATCAGGTGGTGCTGAGCGTGTGGCACGACGGTGTCTGCGCGGCCAGTTTCCGGCTCCCGGTCGAGGAGGCTCCACAGGTGGCCGGCTTCCTGATGGCGGCACTCGGCGACTGGGCGACCGGCGTCGTTCGCCCCGCTTCCCAGGCCGCCCGCGTCCTGCCCCTCGAAGGCGCCTTCGCCTGGGCCCGGCAGCGCTTGGCCCGCCTCCGCCGGCATCTTCGACGCAGCGCGTAGTCGCGGCGTCGCTCGCCCGTCCTTACAGCCGGTCGATCTTGGCCGCCAGGATGAAGTCGTTGTCGGTGAGGCCGTTGGCCGCGTGCGTGGTCAGCGTGACCGCCACTCGTCCCCAGCGGAGCTCGAGGTCGGGATGGTGGCCTTCGGCCTCGGCGAGCAGCGCGATCCGCGCGGTCAAGCCGAAGGCGTCGCGGAAGTTGCGGAGCTCGTAGGTGCGCAGCAGGCGCCGGTTGCCCTCACGGCTCCAGGCCGGGTCGAGCTGTGCCTGCAGCTCCGCGGCCTCCGCCTCGTCCAGCGGAGGCGTCCCCGGGGTGCATGCCATGCACCTGCGGGCGCTCAGCTCCTCGGACATTGCCTCACCCTCGGGCGAACAGGCGGCGGAAGAACGTGACCAGTGCCGCCCACCAGGCCTTCAGGAGGCCGATGACGGCGGTGAGCACCAGGCCGCCGCCCCGGATCGGCTCGGATGCCCGCGGCGTTGGCGCGGTGGTGCCCGGCGGCGGGACCTGGGACGGGGTGGCACCGGTGCCGGCGGACGGCAGCGGCGCGCCCGCGCCCGCCTCCCCCGCGGTCGCTCCGGCGACCTGCGCGTCGGCGTCGGCCCGCGCCCCGGCCTCGGCCTCCGCTCCGGCGGCCGCCTCCGCCCCGGCCTCGGCCTCCGCTCCGGCGGCCGCCTCCGCCCCAGCCGGCGCCGGCGGCGCCGCGGCTCCGGGCTCCGCCGGTGCCCCCGCCGCGGGAGCCGATGGAGCCTCGGCCTCCGCTGCGGCGGCCGCCGCGGGGGCCGCCTCCGCCCCAGCCGGCGCTCCGGCGGCCGCCGGCGCCAGGGCCCTGGACTCCTCTTCGAGCGTCTCGCGCAGGCACTGCGCGAACTGGCCGAACAGCTTGGCGGAGACGTCCTGGATGGCGCCGCGGCCGAACGAGGCGACCTTGCCCGTGAGCTGCACGTCGGCTGTCACGGCCATGCTGGTCGACGACGCCGACAGCGGCTCGAGCTTCATCTGGACGCCCGCCCGCGCGGTCCCGCCGCCGCGCACGTCCTTGCCGCTGGCGGTGAGCCGCGCGCTGTGGCTGGCTTCATCGATCTCGCCGAGCACCGCGGTGCCCTTGTACGACATGTTGATCGGCCCCAGCTTGACCCGGATCGTGCCCTCGTACGTGCGCTCGTCCACCACGTTGGTGAGCTGCGCGCCAGGCATGCAGGGAGCGATCCTGGGCACGTCGTTGACCAGCGCCCACACCCGGTCCAGGGGAGCGTCGACCTCGACATTCTGCTCGATCTTCACTGCTGCCACCTCCAGGTGCGCCGTTCGGGTTCCCGGATTGTGCGGGATCTTGCCTCGATGCGGAGTCAACGGGCGGGCCGTGCCCCCTGTGGCAGGGGCCGTGCCCCCTGTGGCAGGTCGGCCCCTCGCCCGGCGGCGTAGCGCGCCACGACCCTTGCCAGCCCTTCCTCGTCATCCACGTCGGCATCGTCGCCGATCGCGCCCACCTCGACCGCGGTCACCCACTCGGGGTGCGCGGCCAGCAGCTCGCGTGCTCCAGTGTCCCCGCCGAGCCCGGCGAGCTCGGTCAGGACGGTCCGGTCGAACAGCCTGGGATTGCCGTGCCGGCCGCTGTAGGCGGCGGTGACCACCGGGCCGGCGCCCGCCCGCCACGCCGTCACCAGCTCCGCGACGACCGCCGCCGAGACCAGCGGCTGGTCGCCGAGGCAGACGACCACCGCCTCCGGCTCGCCGAGCGCGCTGCTCGCGCGGGAGAGGACGTGGCCCATGCCGGCTCCGAAGCCCTCGACCACCAGCGGCTCGGCGCCGTGGAGGTCGACGCGCTCCAGGATCGTGCCGGCGTGCGCGCCCAGCGCGACCACCACCCGATCCAGCGGTGCCGCCTCCAGCGCGGCGAGCACGTGCTCCAGCAGCGGGCGGCCGCCCAGATCGGCGAGCTGCTTCGGGCGACCCATCCGGGTGGACCGGCCCGCCGCGAGCACCAGCCCGACGACCGCCACGCCTACACCGTGCCCCGTTCCCGGAGGGTGTGGACGGGCTCCTTGCGGTCGGACAGGCGGCCGCCCCGGCGCCCGTGCCTGGAGGCGATCACCTCGGCCATGATCGACACGGCCGTCTCCTCCGGCGACTTGGCCCCGATGTCCAGGCCGATCGGGCCGTTGATCCGGGCCAGCTGGTCCTCGCCGTAGCCGTCCTGGCGCAGCCGCTCCAGGCGCTCGCCGTGGGCACGGCGGCTGCCCATCGCCCCGATGTAGGCAACCTGGCTGGCCAGCAGGGAACGCAGGGTGGGGTCGTCGAAGCGTGGCTCGTGGGTGAGCACGCAGGCGTAGGTCGAGTCGTCCGGCGGGTTGGCCGCCAGGTACTCGTGCGGCCAGGCCACCACCACGTCGTCGGCGTCCGGGATGCGGTCGCGGGTGGCGAAGCGCTCCCGAGCGTCCACCACGATCACCCGGTAGCCGGTCTGGGTGGCGACCCGCGCCAGCGCCGCGGCGAAGTCCACCGCGCCGACGATCAGCAGCTTCGGCTGAGGCGCGAAGACGTCGAAGAACAGCTCCCTGCCGGCGATCTCGCGGACGGCCGACTCCTCGCCCGGCAGCAGCTCGCGGGCGGTCGTGGTGGCCGCCGCGTCGAGCGCCGCGTCGCCGAGCGAACCCTCGGTGGCGCGCGTCGTCACCAGCAGCTTGGCGCCGACGCCCTCGCCGGCCACCACGGTGACCAGGGCGCCCCGCCGGTCGGAGCGGATCACCTCGCGGACCGAGTCCCACTGGACGCCGCCGGCTGCCTGGTCGCCGGCGCCGCCGGTCTGGCCCCGGCCGTCCCCGTCGCCGCTCGTGCCGGCCACCTCAGGGCACCCGCTCGATGAACACGTCGATCACGCCGCCGCACGCCAGCCCGACGCTCCAAACCATCTCGTCGGTGATGCCGTAGGTGACCAGCTTGGGCGGGTCACCGGCGAGCACCTTGCCGGCCTCCTCCAGGACGGCCGCCTCGACGCAGCCGCCCGAGACGCTGCCGAGCCATCGCCCGTCGTCGCTGATCGCCATCTTCGCCCCTGGCGGGCGCGGCGCTGAACCCTTGACCTTGGTGACCGTTGCGATCGCCACCTGGTGGCCGTCGGCCTTCCACTCGTCGATCGCCTTGAGCACCTCTCGCATGACGCACGCTCCTTGGCCAGCCCGGCTGGCTCCCCACGGCTGCTCGCGACCGGCGCGCTGGGACGGCCGCCTCACCTCCGATCAAGAGTACCCGCGCCGCCTCGAGGGCGAATAGGCGGCACCAGGGGAGAGCGGCACGGGGGTGTCGGAGGGGTGTGGACAATCGGTTTCTCTGCTGAGATGCCGGTGTTACTCTGCACTCCTGCTCGGAGTCCTAGTCGGCCAACGGAATCGGATGCAGCGGGGCAAAGCCGGTTCGGAGCCGTGCCTCGCGATCCCGGAAAGCGGGGGCGATCGCCCCCGCCGCCAAGGAGGTGGCCCTTTGCGGCACATCACTTGCACGGTCAACGGGGTCCGGCGGGAGGTCGATGTCGAGCCGCGCCAGCTCCTCGTCTACTTCCTCCGAGAGACGCTCGGGCTGACCGGCACGAACGTCGGCTGCGACACCTCGTCGTGCGGTGCCTGCACGGTGATGATGGATGGCAGATCGGTGAAGTCGTGCACCGTCCTCGCGGTCCAGGCGGACGGCAGCGAGATCCTCACGATCGAGGGCCTTGCCTCTGACGGCCAGCTCCACCCCATGCAGGAGGCCTTCCGCCAGAACCACGGCCTGCAGTGCGGCTACTGCACGCCCGGGATGATCATGGCTGCGGTCGGCCTCGTCGAGAGCGGCGCCGGGACAAGCGAGGAGGAGATCCGCCTCGGCCTCGAGGGGAACCTGTGCCGCTGCACCGGCTATCACAACATCGTCAAGGCGATCCAGAGCGCGGCCGCCACGATGCGCGCTCCGACCCAGGCCTGAGGAGGATGAAGCATGGCGCAAGGTCCGCTCCCTGGCGAGGCCGCGGCTGAGCAGGGCGCAGTCGGCACGCTCCAGGACACCTCGGTCGAGATGGGCAGGTTCATCGGGTCGCGCATGCTCCGCAAGGAGGACGCCCCGCTGATCACCGGTCAGGGTCGCTACGTCGACAATCTCGTGCTGCCCGGCATGCTGTTCGTCTCGATCGTCCGCAGCCCGATGGCACACGCCCGCATCACCGGGGTCGACGTCTCGGCGGCTCTCCAGCTGCCCGGTGTGGTCGCCGCCTACAGCGGCGCCGACCTGGCATCCGAGTGGGCGGCCGGCCTTCCCTGCGCCTGGCCGGTGGCGCCGGATACGAAGATCCCGAACCACTGGCCGGTCGCGCAGGACAAGGCCCGTCTGGTCGGCGACGCGGTCGCCGTGGTGGTCGCCGACTCGCGTGCGCACGCCGTCGACGGCGCCGAGGCGGTCGACGTCGACTACGAGCAGCTTCCGGCGGTGGGCTCCATCGAGCAGGCGCTCGCCGAGGGCGCGCCCGTCATCCACGAGGAGTTCGGCGACAACATCTGCTTCAAGGACCTGAAAATCGCCAGCGGCGACGTCGACAAGGTGTTCGCCGAGGCTCCGGTGACCGTGAAGCAGCGCTACTACCATCCCCGGCTGATCCCCAACGCCATCGAGCCGCGCGGCGTGCTGGTGCAGCCGGTCCCGATCACGGGCGAGATGACCATGTGGTCGTCGACCCAGATCCCGCACATCCTGCGGACCCTGCTCGCGCTCACGCTGGGCATCTCCGAGTCGAAGTTCCGGGTCATCGCCCCCGATGTGGGCGGCGCCTTCGGCTCCAAGCTCGACGTCTACGCGGAAGAGGCGATCTGCCTGGCCGTGGCCCGCAAGCTCGGCGTGCCGGTCAAGTGGATCGAGGAGCGCTCCGAGGGCTACCTGGCCACCCTCCACGGCCGCGACGTGATCCAGGACATGGAGGTGGCGGCCACAGAGGAGGGCAAGCTGCTGGGCGTGCGCGTCAAGGTGCTCTGCGACATGGGCGCCTACTGCCAGCTGGTCTCCCCGGGCATCCAGGTGCTCGGCGCGACCCTGTTCTCGGGCGTCTACCAGGCCGAGGCGGCCTCCTTCGAGTGCACGGCGGTGTTCACCAACCGGACGCCGACCGACGCCTACCGGGGCGCTGGACGGCCCGAGGCGACCTACGCGATCGAGCGGATCATGGACGCGCTCGCCCACCGGGTCGGCAAGGACCCGGCTGAGGTGCGGCGGATGAACTTCATGCCGCCGTTCTCCGAGCCCACTCCCAACGTCTTCGGCGCGATGTACGACTCGGGCAACTACGTGGCCGGGCTCGACAAGGCGCTGCATCTCGCCGACTACGAGACCCTGCGCCGCGAGCAGGCCGAGCGTCGCCGGCGCGGCGACACCAAGCAGCTCGGGATCGGCCTGTCGACCTACATCGAGGCCTGCGGCAGCGCGCCGTCACGTGGGTTCGGCGCGGTGAACTTCGGGGCGGGCGGCTGGGAGGCGGCCACGATCCGCTGCCTGCCGACCGGCAAGGTGGTCGTGGTCACCGGGACCTCGCCCCACGGGCAGGGTCACGAGACCTCCTGGTCGCAGATCGTGGCGGACGCGCTGGGCGTCAGCTTCGAGGACGTCGAGGTGCTGCACGGCGACACCGCTATATCGCCGCAGGGTCTGGACACCTACGGCAGCCGCAGCCTGGCGGCCGGCGGCGTCGCGATCCAGAAGGCGGCCGAGAAGGTCATCGCGAAGGCCAGGAAGATCGCCGCCCACGAGCTCGAGGTCGCCGAGGAGGACATCGAGTTCGCCGATGGCGCGCTGCGGGTCCGGGGCGCGCCCGACAAGGCCAAGACCGTCCCGGACATCGCCTTCTCGGCCTTCCTCGCGCACAACCTGCCGGACGGCGTGGAGCCGGGTCTCGAGGAGTCGGCCCTGTTCGACCCGGTGAACAACACCTTCCCGTCGGGCGCGCACATCTGCGTGGTCGAGGTCGACACCGACACCGGCCTGGTCCGGATCGTCAAGTACGTGGCCGTCGACGACTGCGGGAACATCGTCAACCCGATGATCGCGGAGGGCATGATCCACGGCGGGCTCGCCCAGGGCATCGCCGAGGGGCTCTACGAGGAGGCCACCTACGACGAGGACGGCAACCTCACCTCGGGCAACATGGGCGCCTACCGGATCCCTTCGGCGGCCGAGCTGCCCTCCTTCGTCACCGATCACGTCGTGACCCCATCCACCAGCAACCCGGGCGGGTGGAAGGGTGTCGGCGAGGCCGGCACGATCGGCTCCCCACCCGCCGTCGTCAACGCGGTGGTGGACGCGCTCGCCCCGCTCGGCGTCACCAACGTCGGCATGCCGGTGAGCCCCGAGCGGGTCTGGAGGACCATCCAGGAAGCGAAGGCGGGTGCTGGCAGCGCCGCCACCGACCAAGGAGGCCAGGGGTGATCCCGGCATCGTTCGACTACGAAGTCGCCGAGTCGGCCGACCACGCGATCGAGCTGCTCGGCCGCTTCGGCGAGGACGCCAAGCTGATCGCCGGCGGGCACTCCCTGTTGCCGATCATGAAGCTGCGCCTCTCCACGCCGTCCGCGCTGGTCGACATCGGGCGCATCGGCGAGCTCGACTACATCCGGGACGCCGGCGACCACATCGCCATCGGCGCCGTCACACGCCACGAGGACGTCCACTTCAGCGAGCTGCTCCGCCGCGAGAACCCGCTGGTGGCCCACACGGCGGGCGAGGTCGGCGATCCCCAGGTGCGGCACCGCGGCACGATCGGAGGCTCCATCTCGCACGGCGACCCGGCCTCGGACCTGCCGACCGTGATGGTCGCGCTCGACGCCACCTTCGTCGTCCGCGGCCCCAACGGCGAGCGCATGGTGGGGGCGGGGGACTTCTTCAAGAGCTTCTTCGTCACCGATCTGGCAGAGCAGGAGATCCTCACCGAGGTCCGCGTCCCCAAGATCCCCGGCGCCGGGTGGTCATACCAGAAGTTCCACCCCAGAGCGCAGGACTGGGCTATCGTGGGGGTTGCCGCGATGGTCGACGAGGCCGACGGCCGTCCGGGCAAAACCGGGATCGCGCTCACCAACATGGGCGAGACACCTCTACGGGCCCGTGCGGTCGAGGAGGCGCTCGGCTCCGGGTCCGACCCGGCCGCCGCGGCGGAGCAGGCGCTGGTGGGCACCAGCCCGCCGGACGATGCCCAGGCCAGCGCCGAGTACCGGAACCATCTGGTCAAGGTGCTCACCCGTCGCGCCGTTGAGGAGGCACGATCGCGCTGAACCGAAGCTGCCCTAGCCTGGCGACCATGGCAAAGGCGCTCTTGGGGGGCCGTGGGGGGAGCGAACTCCCCCCACATGGATCGAGGACCGCCGTCAGGAGGTCCACACCGGCACTGATGACGACAACGACGATCAGGGAGGGCGCCTGCTGATGGGCGCCCTCCCGTTCGAATCGGTCGAAGAGCTTCAAGCGGTCCTCGGGCGCTACGCCTACCTTGCCGACCGCGGACTCGCCACCGCGGTGTGGCTCAGCCTGGCGCTCAACAAGCCGTTGCTGCTGGAGGGCGAGGCCGGGGTCGGCAAGACCGAGGTCGCCAAGGTCCTGAGCGAGCTGCTCGATCGCCGCCTGGTGCGACTCCAGTGCTACGAGGGCATCGACGCCAGCCAGGCACTCTACGAGTGGGACTACTCGCGCCAGCTCATCGCCGTGCGCGCGGCGCAGCTCGGCGAGCACGAGGCCGACCTGTTCGGCCCCGACTTCCTGGTCGAGCGGCCGTTGCTGGCGGCGATCCGGGCGGGTTCGCGCGCGGTGCTGCTGATCGACGAGCTGGACCGCGCCGACGACGAGTTCGAGGCGTTCCTGCTCGAGGTGCTGAGCGAGTTCGCGGTGACCATCCCCGAGATCGGCCGGGTCGCGGCCGAGCAGCCGCCGGCGGTGATCATCACGTCCAACCGCACCCGCGAGCTGCACGACGCGCTCAAGCGCCGCTGCCTGTACCACTGGATCGACCACCCCTCGGTCGAGCGCGAGGTCCAGATCGTCCGGGTCCGCGCGCCGGAGGTCCCGGAGGTGCTGGCCCGGCAGGTCGCGCGTGCGGTGGCCAGGCTGCGCACCATGGACGTGGCCAAACGCCCCGGCGTGGCCGAGACCATCGACTGGTCGCAGGCGCTGGCGTTCCTGGGCGCCGACCGCCTGGAGTCCGAGACCGCCAGCGCCACGCTGGGCGCCCTGGTCAAGGACCACGAAGACCTCGAGCTGGTCCGCGCCAAGCTCGACGAGGTGCTGGAGCCGGAGTGATGCCGGACGAGGGTCGCGCCCGCCCCCGCGGGGAGGCGCTGATGGACGCCACGCTCCAGCTGCGCGGGATCGAACGGCTCGTGGGCTTCGGGCGGATGCTCCGCTCCAGGGGCCTGCCGGTCGGGACCGGCCGGATCCTGGCGTTCTGCCGAGCGGTGGCCGCGCTCGGCCACTTCGACCGCGAGAGCCTCTACCTGGCGGGACGGCTGACCATGGTGGCCCGCAAGGAGGACTTCGACGCCTACGACCGTGCGTTCCAGCAGTGGTTTCCGCAGGCTCGGGACCGCCTCCTGGCCGAGCTGGCCGGCTGGCAGCCGGAGGCGCGCATCGAGATCGAGCGGGAGATCGAAGTGCTGGTCGGCGAGGCCCTGTCCGAGGAGCGGGCCGCCGAGGGGGAGGGCGAGGAGGGCGACGAGGAGGTCACCATCGGGCTGGTCGCCAGCGGCACCGAGATGCTGCGCGCCAGGTCATTCGAGGACCTGTCCGAGGCCGAGCGCCGCGAGGCCGACCTGGCCATCCGGAACCTGGCGGTGGTCCTGCCGATGCGGCGGGCGCGCCGCTACCGGGCCGCGCCCCGCGGCCAGCGCTTCGACCTGCGCCGCACGCTGCGGTCTTCGCTGCGGACCCAGGGCGAGCCGTTCCGCCGCTCCTGGAGGAGTCGACGCACCAAGCGCCGCCCGCTGGTGCTGCTGCTCGACGTGTCGGGTTCGATGTCGGCCTATTCGCGCGCGCTGCTCCAGTTCGGGTACGCGGCTGTGCGCGCCGGCCAGCGGGTCGAGGTGTTCGCCTTCGGCACCCGCCTGACCCGGCTGACCCGGTCGCTTCGGCGCAGCGAGCCCGACCTTGCGCTTCGGCAGGTGGCCGCCTCGGTGCTCGACTGGGAGGGAGGGACCCGCATTGGCGCCTCCCTCAAGGACCTGCTGGACCGTTACGGCCAGCAGTCGTGGATGCGCGGTGCGGTGGTGGTGCTGTGCTCGGACGGGCTGGAGCGCGGGGACCCTGTCCTGCTCGCCGCGCAGATGGCCAGGCTCGGTCGGGTCGCGCACCGGTTGGTGTGGGTGAACCCGCTCAAGGGAAGCCCTCGCTACGAGCCGCTCGCCCGCGGCATGGCGGCGGCCCTCCCACACGTCGACTCGTTCCTGCCCGGCCACAACCTCCAGAGCCTCGAATCACTGTGCGAGGTGCTCTCGTCGTAGCACGATGCAGTCCCTCACCTCTGTAGGATGGAAACCCGGGAACGACCCGCCGAACCGGCCGGAAGGCCCCAAGGAGCACCGGGATGACACAGCGGATCACTGTGGCGCTCACCGAGTCGGCGTTGTCGCTGGACGCCGCGTTCCGGGCGGTGTGCCTGCCGGAATGCGGCGGGGTCGCCCTGTTCGTCGGCACCACCCGCGACCACTCCGAGGGGCAGCGGGTCGAGCTCCTGGAGTACGAGGCCTACGAGGAGCTGGCCGGCAAGGAGCTGGAGCGCGTCGCGCTGGCGGCCCTCGAACGGCACGGGCTCGGCGCCGCCTACCTGTCTCACCGCCTGGGGATCGTGCCGGTCGGCGAGGCGAGCGTGATCGTGGCCGCCTCCGCGGCGCACCGTGCGGAGGCGTTCGCCGGCTGCCGCGAGCTGATCGACGAGCTGAAGCGCCTGGTGCCGATCTGGAAGAAGGAGCGCTGGACCGGTGGCGGCCGCTGGGTCGGGGCGCCCGACGAGTTCCAGGAGGTGCACGGTGGCAGATCCTGACCAGGTCATGGTCGACAGCTTCGGCCGTGTCGTCCGGGACCTGCGCGTGTCGGTCACCGACCGCTGCAACTTCCGCTGTCTGTACTGCATGCCCGAGGACGGCCTGCCGTGGCTCGGAGCCGGGGACATCCTGACCAGGGACGAGCTGATCCGCGCGCTGCGGGTGGCAATCGATCTCGGTGTGCGCACCGTGCGGATCACCGGCGGCGAGCCGACCCTGCGGCGGGACCTGGTCGACGTGGTCGCCGCACTGGCGCCGCTCGGGGTCGAGCTGTCGCTGACCACCAACGGCTACCTCATGGACCGCCTGGCGGACCCGCTCCGCGACGCCGGCCTGCGGCGCGCCAACATCTCGCTCGACTCCCTCGACCGCGACCGGTTCAAGCGGATCACCCGCCGCGACGGGCTGGAGCGCGTGCTCCGCGGGATCGACGCGAGCCTGGCCGCGGGGCTCGAGCCGGTGAAGATCAACACCGTGGTGGTCCGGGGCTTCAACGACGACGAGGTCGTGCCGATGGCCCGCTGGGCCCGCGAGCTGGGCGTCGAGCTGCGCTTCATCGAGTTCATGCCGCTGGACGCCCCCGGCGAGTGGACCCGCGACCAGGTGCTCCCGGCCGGCGAGATCCTCACGCGCCTGGACCAGGAGCTGGGCCTGGAGGCGCCGGACGCCCGCGGCAGCGCCCCGGCCGAGCGTTACCGCTACCGGGACGGCAAGGGCGCCGTCGGGATCATCGCCTCGGTCACACGGGCCTTCTGCGCCCAGTGCGACCGCGTGCGGCTGACCGCTGACGGCCAGGTGCGCACCTGCCTGTTCGCCACCACCGAATACGACCTGCGCACGGTGCTCCGGTCCAGTGACGACGACGAGGCGGTCGCCCGCTGCTACCAGGACGCGGTCGCTCGCAAGCAGTGGGGCCACCGCATCAACGAGCCTGACTTCGTCCAACCGGCTCGCGGCATGTCCCAGATCGGCGGCTGACGGAACAAGGAGGTCACGGGGATGGCCGAAATCACCAGGTCGGAGAGTGAGTGGCGGGAGCAGCTCACGCCTGAGCAGTACAAGATCCTGCGCGAGGCCGGGACCGAACCGCCGTTCACCGGCAAGTACGTCCTGGCCAAGGACGACGGCGTGTACCGCTGCGCTGCCTGCGGCGCCGAGCTGTTCAGCTCCGATACCAAGTTCGAGTCGGGCACCGGCTGGCCGAGCTTCACCGAGCCGGTGGTGGCGGCCAGCGTGGAGCTGCTGGACGACGACAGCCACGGCATGCACCGCACCGAGGTCCGCTGCCGGCGTTGCGGCTCCCATCTCGGCCACGTCTTCCCGGACGGGCCCGCTCCGACCGGCCAGCGGTACTGCATCAACTCACTCGCCCTCGATCTCGACTCCCCTGCTGCCGATTCGTAGAGAGGACGGGCAGCGGAACCCCCGCACTACCTCGCCCGCCCATCGGGTATACGCTCCGCAGGCCTGGTTGGTCGCCGTCCAGCGAGGCCGAGAGGAGGAGGGCGGATGCAGGCAGACTGCACGTTCTGCCAGATCGTGTCTGGTGAGCTGCCGGCGGACTACGTCGACGAGGACGAACGAACCGTCGCCTTCATGGACATCAACCCGGCGACTCTGGGCCACCTGCTGGTGGTGTCGCGGACGCACGTCCCGGACCTGATGAGCGCCACCGAGGAGGATTGGCTGGCCGTGGCCGCCACGGCCCGACGAATGGCCTGCCTGGCCACCGAGGCGTTCAAGGCGGGCGGGGTCGACCTTCTTCAGGCGAACTCCGACGGCATGACCGGGTCGCAGACCATCTTCCACCTACACGTCCACATCGTCCCGCGCTACCACGACGACCGCCTGGGGCAGTGGTGGCGGCAGGAGACGGCCGATCCCGCCGAGGTCACCGAGGCGGCGCGCATGCTGGTCGAGCTCGCCCGCGACCACAATCGCGAGCGCGAGCAGCCGCCCGCCTGGGCGTAGTGAGCTCCCCCGGGACCGACTTTCGCGACATAGCAAAGCAGACACGCCCTTTGCCGCGTGGCCGCATAGTCCTTGGCGTCACCTGTCGTTAGAGTGTCACGATCCGACCCGATCGCGGGCGTCTCGTCCCGCCAGGGTGGACGTTCCGGGTTTGGGTAACCTCTTGACTGGGATAGCTGAATGCGATAGGTGGCCGCGCACCGTCCGACCGGATGCGAGCGCCACCCTGGGACCAGACCACGAAACCGAAAGGAGCAGCCAGTGAGTGCCGGCTTGCTCGTCGCCATCATCGTCATCGTCGTCGTGGTGCTCGCGCTCGCCTGGGTCGTGCAGCGCCGCCAGCGCACCGCGCGACTCCGCAAGCAGTTCGGACCTGAGTACGACCGCGCGATCAGCGACTCCGGGAGTCGGCAAGCCGCCGAGCAGGAGCTCGAGGAGCGCAGGACGCGGCGCCAGAAGCTGGTGATCGTGGCGCTCGACGTCCCCGCGCGCGACCGCTACCTGGAGCAGTGGCGGCTGGTGCAGGCGCGCTTCGTCGACTCGCCGCCCGAGGCCACCCGTGCCGCCGACCGGCTGATCAGCGAGGTCATGCGCGAGCGCGGGTACCCGGTGGAGGACTTCGAGCAGCGCGCCGCGGACATCTCGGTGGACCACCCGCAGGTGGTCGACGACTACCGCGCCGCGCACACCGTGGCCGAGGCCAACGAGCGCTCGGAGGCGACCACCGAGGACCTCCGCCAGGCCCTCGTCCACTACCGCTCGCTTTTCGAGGACCTGCTCGAGGTGGACGAGCCCGGAACGTCCACGGGGCGTGAAGAGGCCGCCATAGAGGACGACGAGGCCGCGGTGGGGCGTGACGACGTGGCCGTGGGGCGTGACGAGGTGGCCGTGGCGCGGGACGGCGCCGCTCCCGTCAGCCGGGACGAGGCCGCGGCGCGCGACCAGGCGGGCACGACCGACGCGAGCCCGACCACGACCTCGACGCCGCCGGAGCGGCGCACCACGGAGGAGGCGCGATGAACGAACGCTACCGCTACGGCTACGGCGATGAGCCTGGAGAGCGTGACTCCACGTTCTCGCGCTCGGGATCGATGACCGATCGGCGGGCAGACGTCGACCAGAATGACCGTGACGACGAAGAGGACGAGGAGCGGCGAGCGGATCGCATTCGCGAAGCCGAGTCCGAGCCCCGCACCGTGGCGACCGAGCCCGGGCGCGAGCCGATCGACCGCACGGACGTGCCCGAGTCGACCTCCTCGAGCTCGGTGTTCGACGTCGAGGACGAGGGGGCCGGCTCGGCGCCGGCCCCGACCGGCGAGCGGGAGCGGGCCGACGAGCGCGAGCGCGCGGCTCAGGAGCGCGAGCGCGCGGTCGGCGAGGCACGCACCGCCGGACCGGCCAGCGACGCCGAGGAACGCCCGCCGATCCCGCTCGGGCCGCCCTCGCGCACGACCGACGAGGCCCCGGCCCCCGCCGCGCCCGCCGAGGCGCCGGCCGGTGATCGGGCCTCGAACGACGGGGCGACCGCGAGCACGCCCGCCCCGGGCGCGGCGACCTCCACTCCGAGCGAGCGGACCTCGATCTTCGAGACGGCGGGCACGGCGAAGCCGGAAGCGGCGTCCCCCGGCAACGGGACGCCGACCGATGAGACCCCGGCCGCCGTGTCCACCGGCGTGGAAAGTCCGGAGCCGGTCCCGGCGCGCGACAGCGCTCCGGGAACCGAGACCGAGATGCTCGTGCCCGGTTCCGGGCCGGCTCCGGTCGCCGCGCCGCTCGACAATCGCAGCGCACTGCTCGGCTCGATCGAGCCCAGTACCACGCGCGCGCGCTTCCTCGACATCCAGGCCGGATTCGTGGACGAGCCTCGCCAGGCGGTGCAGGAGGCGGAGCGCTTCGTCGACGAGCTGGTGCGGTCTCTGGTGCGGGCGCTGGAGACCGAGCGCGCCAAGCTGAAGGCGACCATCGAGGACGGCTCCACCGAGGATCTCCGGATCGCCCTGCGCGGCTATCGCGCCTTCGTGGACCGGCTCCTCAACCTGACCATGTAGCCGTCAGCACGGCCACATGGTCAGATGGCCCCGCGGCTCACGCGAGCCGCGGGGCCACGAACACGAGCAGGACGGCCGGGTCGGGTCCGAGGTTCTTGAGCGCGTGCTTGGATCCCGCCGGCACGAGCACCGCCTCGTACTGGCCGATCTCGGCGGACTCGTCGTCGACCCGGACCAGCACGCGGCCGGCCATGGCCACCACGACCTTGTCGGACGCCTCGTGCACCAGCAGCAGCTGCTCCTGGTCAGGATCGAGGCAGTACAGGTCCGTGATGGTGCGGTCGGTCTCGAACACCCTGTGCTTGGCCATCCGGCGCTGCTCGAAGGCGATGATGTCGGCCAGCCTGCGCCGTTCCATGCTGCCTGCCCCCCACGACGGTCCGGTGGCCCACGCCCTCGCGGCGCGACACGCAGAGGCTACTACAGCCGCAAATCAACCAATTGCCGGCCATAGCGAGTCGCTCACCTGTACGATCGCTCGATGAGCCTGCCTGGGGCGGCCTCGACCAGGCGGTCGCCGGAGCTTCAGCTGGAGGAGCACATGGAGGTTGGACTTGGCACCGCCGAGGCGCTGCGCGCGCCGGCCGATCTGCTCGCCGTCGGGGTCTTCGCGGACCTCGAGCCGGGACCTGGCGCGGGGGAGGCGCTGGAGGCGCTCGGGACGCCGCTGCGCCCCCTGCTGGAGTCGCGCGGATTCAGCGGCAAGACCGGCGAGGCGGTGGGTCTTCCGACGCTCGGCCGCCTGCCCGCCGCGACCCTGCTGCTGATCGGTCTCGGCGACCGGTCGGCGGTGGACGCCGAGACGCTGCGGCGCGCGGCCGGGTCGCTGGTGCGCGAGGCCCGCGGTGCCAGGCACGCGGTCACCACGCTCGCCCAGGCCGTGACCGGGGACCAGGCCGGCGCCGTGCGGGCGGTGACCGAGGGGGCGCTGCTCGCGGCCTACCGCTTCGACAAGTACAAGGCCAGCTCCAACGGCAGGCGCCCGACCCTGGAGCGCCTCGTGCTGGTGACCGGCGACGAGGGCGACGGCGCGCTCGAGGAAGCGATCGGCGCCGGCCGGGCCCGAGCCACCGCCACCAACCTGGCGCGCGACCTCTCCAACGAGCCGGCGAACAACCTCCACCCCGCCGACCTGGCCGCGGCGGCCGCCCGCGCGGTCGAGGGCAAGCCCGTGCGCGTCTCCGTCAAGGACGAGCGCGAGCTGGCGGCCGAGGGCTTCGGCGGCATCGTCGGCGTCGGCCAGGGCGCCAGCAACCCGCCGCGTCTGGTCGAGCTCCGCTACGAGCCGGAGGGGGCGCGCGGCCACGTGGTGCTGGTCGGCAAGGGCATCACCTTCGACTCCGGCGGCCTGTCGCTCAAGCCCCCGGACGGCATGGTCACCATGAAGACCGACATGTCGGGGGCCGCCGCCGTGGTCGGGGTCATGAGCGCCCTCGACGAGCTCGGTATCCGGGTGGCGGTCACCGGCTACCTCGCCACCGCCGAGAACATGCCATCCGGCACGGCCACCCGGCCGGGCGACGTGCTCACCATGAAGAACGGCAAGACCGTCGAGGTGCTGAACACCGACGCCGAGGGGCGGCTGGTGATGGCCGACGCGCTGGCGCTCGGGGCGGCTTCCGCACCGGACGCCATCGTGGACGTCGCCACCCTCACCGGCGCCTGCGTGGTCGCCCTCGGCAAGCGCTACACGGGCGTGATGAGCAACCACGACGAGCTGGCGGGCGAGCTGCTGGAGGCGGCGGCCGAGGCCGGCGAGCGCGCATGGCGGCTCCCACTGCCGCAGGAGTACCGCAAGGACCTCGACAGTGAGGTGGCCGACCTCAAGAACGTGAGCAGCGAGCGCTACGGCGGCGCGCTCACCGCCGGCCTGTTCCTCCAGGAGTTCGTGGACGGGCGGCCGTGGGCGCACCTGGACATCGCCGGCCCGGCCCGGGCCGACTCCGACGACGGCTATCTCGCCAAGGGCTCGACCGGGACCGCCGTGCGCACGCTGCTCTCGTGGCTCGGCAGGCGCGGACTGTGACTAGATAATTCGAGTTAGCAGCCGTCGGCTCGATGCCGGCCGATGCTCCCTAAAAACGCTTAAGCTATTGTCGCAAGAATTCCGCAAAGGGATCGGCTTGCGGGTGTGCGCCTCGTGCCACGGGCATGCCTGCGATGCGACCGATCGTGTGCATTGGTCTGGTTGCTTGTGATTACAGCATTACGCGAACCGGCGGGAACGCAACTAGCACGAGTTTCTTTTTCCATTTGGCGGGGGCAAACCGGTATCATCCGTCGTGACAGCCGCACGACGATTTTCCTTCCCCATCCGGTCCTCCAGAAGCCAGGCATACCGTGACAGCAGACTTGAGCAGCTTCTTGGCGACACATGGCTCGGAGCTGACGTACCTCCGCCGCCATCTGCACCAGCACCCAGAGCTCGGGCACGCCGAGCGTGAGACCACCGCCCTGGTCGCTCGCCGGCTGGAGGCCGTTGGCCTGCGTCCCCGCCTGCTGCCCACCGGCACCGGCCTGGTCTGCGATATCGGCGGTGGCGACGGACCGACGATCGCGCTGCGGGCAGACATCGACGCCCTGCCGCTCCAGGACGAGAAGGACGTCCCCTACCGATCCGCCGTGGCCGGGCTCTGCCACGCCTGCGGGCACGACCTCCATGCCACCATCGTGCTCGGCGCCGGCCTGGCGCTGGCGGAGCGCGCTGACCAGTTGCGCGGGCGTGTCCGGCTGATCTTCCAGCCGGCCGAGGAGAAGGTGCCCGGCGGCGCGGTGGACGTGCTCACCGCCGGCGAAATGAAGGACGTCAGCGCCATCTTCGCGCTGCACTGCGACCCCAAGATCGAGGTGGGCACGCTCGGGGTGCGGGTCGGGTCGATCACCGCCGCCTCCGACCTGATGGAGATCCGGCTCACCGGCCCTGGCGGGCACACCGCCCGGCCGCACCTCACCTCCGATCTGGTGTACGCCATCTCGCGGGTGATCACCGACCTGCCAGGCGCGCTGTCCCGCGTGGTCGACCCGCGGTCGGTGCTGACGGTGACCTTCGGCTGTGTCGAGTCGGGCTCGGTCCACAACGCCATCCCCACGCATGCGGTGGCGCGCGGCACGGTGCGGGTGCTGGACCGCCACATCTGGGGCGAGATGCCCAAGCTGATCGAGCGCATCCTCGAGGCCACCGTCGCCCCGCTCAACTGCAAGTGGGACATCGAGTACCAGCGAGGCGCGCCGCCGGTGGTCAACGACGAGGTCGCCACCGCGGTGATGGCCAACGCCGCGCGCCGGGCGCTCGGTCCATCGGCCGTGCTGACCGCGCCGCAGAGCATGGGCGGCGAGGACTTCTCCTGGTACCTGGAGGAGGTCCCAGGCTCGATGGCCCGCCTCGGCGTCCGCATCCCAGGGACGGACCTGGACCTGCACGCCGCGCTGTTCGACGCGGACGAGCGGGCCATCCCGATCGGGATCCGCATCATGGTGCAGACCGCGCTCGACGCGCTCGACCACTACGGGGATGTAGGCTGACCGGCATGAACGCCGCCGACCTCCTCGACCTCCAGCTCGCGCTGGAGCTCGCCGACCTCGCCGACAGCGTCACCCTCGAACGTTTCCGGGCCACCGATCTGGTGGTCGAGACCAAGCCGGACCTGACCCCGGTCTCCGAGGCGGACCGCGCCGTCGAGCGGCTGCTGCGCAAGCGGATCGGCGAGGAGCGGCCCGACCACTCGGTGCTCGGCGAGGAGTTCGGGATCGCCGGCGGCGAGGGCGTCGCGGCCTCTGCCCGCTGGATCATCGACCCGATCGACGGCACCAAGAACTACGTCCGCGGGATCCCCGTGTACGCCACGCTGATCGCGCTGGAGCGCGACGGCGGCCTGATGGTCGGCGTGGTCTCGGCGCCGGCCCTCGGCCGGCGCTGGTGGGCGGCCCGGGGCGCCGGAGCGTTCGCCGACGGCGTGCCGCTGCGGGCCTCGAAGGTGGCGCACCTCGAGGACGCGCAGCTCGGCCACTCCAGCGTCTCCTCGTGGGCCCGGCACGGCCTGACGGAGCGCTTCCTCGAGCTGGAGCGGCGCTGCTGGCGCGGGCGCGGGTTCGGCGACTTCTGGACGCACATGATGGTCGCCGAGGGCGCCCTCGACGTCGCCGCCGAACCGGAGGTCTCGCTGTGGGACGTGGCGGCGGTCCAGGTGATCGTCGAGGAGGCTGGCGGGCGGTTCACCAATCTCGCCGGCGTGCCGCGCCCCGACGGCGGCAGCGCGGTCTCGACCAACGGCCTGCTCCACGACCAGGTGCTGGCGATCCTCGCCGGCTAATTCAGGTGCCGCGCCGGCCGGACGCGGATAGCCTGGTGTCATGCCGAGCCCATCGATCCTCGCCCTGTACGCGGTCACCGCGATCGTGGTGCTGCTCGTTCCCGGGCCCGCGGTGCTCTTCGTCGTGTCGCAGAGCCTGCGGCAGGGCCGCCGCGCCGGGATCGCCTCGGTCCTCGGCATCCACGCGGGCACCCTGGTCCAGGTGCTCGTCGCCGTGCTGGGAGGGTCCGCCCTGCTGCTCACCTCGGCGCTCACCTTCAGCGTGGTCAAGTACCTCGGCGCCGCGTACCTTGTCTACCTCGGCGTCCGCAAGCTGCTCGGGCGCGACGAGCCGCTCGCCATCGAGGCGGGCGCCCAGCCGATGAGCGCGGCGCGCCTGTTCTGCCGGGGCATGCTCGTCAACGTGCTGAACCCCAAGCTGGCGCTGTTCTTCTTCGCGTTCCTGCCGCAGTTCGTGGATCCCTCCCGGGGCGCGGTGCCCGTGCAGGTGGCCACCTTCGGGATCGTGTTCGTGCTGCTCGGCCTGTGCACCGACGGCAGCTATGCGGTGGTCGCCGGCACCGTCGGGCCCTGGCTGCGCGGCCACGCCAGGCTGCTTCGCGGCGAGCGCTACGTCGTCGGCACCACCTTCATCGGCCTCGGCGTGGCCGCCGCTCTCACGGGCTCCAGGCGAACACGCTGATGGCCACCGGGCTGCGGCCCCCGCGGCATCGGGTCAGCCGGAGGGCGATCTGGTACTGGACGGCTCGCGCGGCCTTCGGCTGGCTGGCCCTGGCGGCGATCCAGGTCATCTGGCTGCTGCTGGCGCGTGAGGGGGCCGGCTGGCACCTGACCGCTCTGGTGGTCACCGCGTTGCTCGCGGCCGCGCATCTGGTGGTCATGCCGCAGTGGCGTTACCGGGTCCACCGCTGGGAGGCGACGCCCGAAGCGCTGTACACCCAGTCCGGCTGGTTCAACCAGGAGCGGCGGATCGCGCCCATCTCCCGCATCCAGACGGTCGACAGCGAGCGCGGGCCGCTGGAACAGATCTTCGGGCTCGCCAACGTCACGGTCACCACCGCATCGGCCGCCGGGCCGCTGCGCATCCATGGGCTTGACGATGACACGGCCCAGCGGCTCGTCGACGACCTGACCACCAGCGCCCAGGCGATGCGGGGGGACGCGACGTGACGGCCAACCCCTCCCGGGCCGGCACCGCCGACACCGAGGCCACACCGCCTGGCGCGGGCACCCAGGGCTGGCGCCGCCTGAACGTGCGCATGCTGCTGATCTACCCGATCCAGGAGCTGCCCAGGGCGCTGCCGGCGCTGTTCGGCCTGGTGGTGGCCGGCAGCGGCAGGGGCAACGGGCAGGCGTGGAGCCTGGTCGGCATCGCCATCGTGGTCGGCCTCGGCGCCACCCGCTGGCTCACGACGACCTACAGGATCACGCCCGACCAGATCCAGGTGCGCAGGGGGCTGCTGCGGCGGCGAGTGCTGACCGTGCCGCGGGACCGCGTGCGCACCGTCGACGTCACCGCGCACGCGCTCCACCGCCTCCTCGGGCTGGCGCGGGTGATCGCCGGCACGGGCCAGTCCGACCGCGAGGGCGACGCCGGCGTCCGGCTCGACGGGCTCACCGCGGCCGAGGCGGCCGGGTTGCGCGAGGAGCTGCTCCATCATCGCGCCGGGCCGGGTGCGCCGGCGGCGCCCACGGCGACGGCACCGGCGGGGCCCGGATCCCCGGCGGCGCCGGCGGCGCCCACGGCGACGGCACCGGCGGTGGTCGAGGTGGAGCTGACGCACCTGCGCCCGGCCTGGATCCGGTACGGCCCGTTCACGCTCTCCGGGGTGGTCACCCTCGGGCTGCTCGCCGGCTTCCTGTCGCAGATCGTCAACGAGGCGCACGTCGACCCGGCGCGCTTCGGCCTCCTGCGCGACCTCATGGACCAGCTCGCGGAAGCCGCGCTGTGGCTGGCGATCCTCGAGGTGGTGGTAGCCGTCATGGTGGTCGTGGCCGCCGCCTCCACCATCGGCTACGTGCTGGCCTTCTGGCGCTTCCGCCTGACCAGGCACAGCGGCGGCACCCTGCACGTGACGCGCGGGCTGGTGACCGTCCGGGCGACCACCATCGAGGAGCGGAGGCTCCGCGGGATCGAGGTCAGTGAGCCGTTGCTGCTGCGCGCCGTGGGAGGCGCGCGGTGTATCGCGATCGCCACGGGGCTGCGGGTCGGCCGCGGCGCCGAGCGCGGCGGCACGCTGCTGCTGCCGCCCGCGCCCCGGTCGGAGGCGCTGCGGGTGGCGGCGGCGGTGATGCGCCGGCGCGAGCCGGTGACCGCCCCGCTGCGCGCGCACGGCCCCGCCGCGCGGCGGCGCCGCTACACGAGGGCGCTGCCCGTGTGCGCGGTGGCGGTCGCCGCCGCGGCCGCGCTGTGGTGGTGGGCAGGCCTGCCGGCGTGGGTGTGGCTGGGTTCGTTGGCGCTGCTGCCGTGCGGCGCGCTGGCCGCGGCCGACCGCTACCGCAGCCTCGGGCACGCGGTGGTCGACGGCGACCTGGTGAGCGCCGCGGGCTCGCTGGTGCGGCGCCGCCACGTGCTGGACTGCGAGGGGATCATCGGCTGGAACCTGCGCCAGTCCTTCTTCCAGCGCAGGTCCGGGCTGGTCACCCTGACCGCAACCACCGCCGCCGGCCGCCAGGCCTACCATGTGGCGGACGTGGCCGCGCCTGAGGCGCTCCGGGTCGCCGGCGAGGCCCTGCCCGGCCTGCTCGCCCCCTTCCTTGCCACGCAAGCGCCGTAGCGCCGCTCGGAAGGCGCGGCGGCGCCGGGAGCGCTAGGCTTTCGCCGTCCGCGGTGACGGCGTCCGTGGTGACAGGAGGTCTCCAGGTGCGAGGTCCGACGGGTGTGGTCACGGTGGTGCTCTTCGAGACCGCCCTCGGCAGCCTGGGGCTACTGTGGCTGGCGCCGCTCTGGGGCGTGGTGCGGTCCGGGTTCTTCAAGCTGGTCGGCGCCACCGCGCTGGTCTGCGCCGCGCTCGCCTGGGTCACCAGCCGCGGCGAGCTGAGCCATGCCGGCGCGACCGGACGCGGCGCCTCGCTGTGGCTCGGGACCTTCGCGCTCGCCATATTGCTGTGGCAGCTGCTCCTGTACGCGAGGCTGCCGGTCGCGCGCTGGGTGGGGATCGCCGCGGTCGCTCCCGGGCTGGTGGCGGCATGGCCCCTTGCGGTGCTGAGCGGCCGTACCGCACTCGGCGCGCTTGCCCTGCTGACCGGGGCGCTGTTCCTCGGCGCCACCGTGGACGGGTTGCTGCTCGGCCACTGGTACCTGGTGGACCGGCGGCTCAGCAACCGTCCGATCCTGGCGCTGGCAACGTGGTTCTTCGCCGGCGTGGCCGCCGCGCTGGTCTCGGCCGCCCTCGGCGGCGCCCGCGGCGAGGTGGTGGACCAGTCGCTGTCGCCGCTGCTGGCCTTCCCCAACCTCACCGTCTACCTGGCGGTCGGTCTGGTGCTGCTGTGCGGCCTGCTGGCCTCGTTCATCAGGGCGCTGGTGCGGTCCAATTCCATCCAGGCGGCCACCGGCATGTTCTACCTGGCGGTGATCATGGCGCTGGCGGCCGAGTTCGCCGCCAAGGTGTACTTCTTCAGGGCCTGATCAGCTTGGGATCGAGGCGGGCGATCGATTCGGCGCTGCCCGCCCACAGCCAGCCGGCGCCCGTGGCCACCATCAGGACGCCCTCGACCTGGGTCGCCGGCAGCATCGCCGTCACCCGGCTGGTGGCGGGGTCGATCCGCAGGATACCCGGCTTGCCGACAGCCCAGACCCCGCCGCTGCCGAACGCCAGCGCGGTGACGGCTCCGGTGGGGATGCGCGCCACCACCCGCAGGTCCGCCGGGTCGACCCGCAGCACCATCCCGGCCAGCGGGTCCGCCAGCCACACCGATCCGTGGCCAAGCGCGATCGTCTGCGTGAAGCCGAGCGGCCCGCCCGTGTCCACCGCGCCGATCACGCGCCCCCTGCCGGCCTCGACCTGGAGGACCTGCCCGCTGGTCGTGGCAACCCACACCGAGTCCCGAGCGGCGGCCACGTCGGTGGGCACGGTCGGCAGCGGGACCCTGGCCGTCACCCGGTTGCGATCGGGGTCGATGCGCATCAGGATCCCGCCGCGCTCGCCGTCCTGCTGCTCGCCGGAACTGACCCAGACCGCGCCGTCGGTGGCGCTCACGCCGATGAAGCCCGCCAGCGACTCGCCGAGTGGGATCTTGGCCACGACCTTGTTGCTCGCCGGGTCGACCCGCCAGACCGAGCCCGGGACGGCCACCGGCACCCACACCGCGCTTGCGCCGAACGCCACCCCCGCGGGCCCGGAGTCGTCGGAGGCGATCGGGATGCTCGCCAGCACCCGGTCGTCGGACGGATCGACGCGCGCCAGCCGGTCGCCGGAGGCGACCCAGAGCGAGCCGGCGCCGAACGCCAGCCCCTGCGCGAAGCCATTGAGCCTGAGGGTGCCGACCACCGCCGAGCGCGGTGGGTGACTGGTCGAGCTGGACACGGCGGTCGGCAGGCTGGTCGGCGGCGCGGTGGCCGCCGGCGGCGGGGTCGCCCTGGCAGCGCCCGGCGGCTCCGCCCCCTTCCCGCGGCCGCCGATGCCGTGGGGGATCACCCAAACGCTGCCGACCAGCACGGCCAGCACCAACAGGCCGTCGATGACGTTCCTCGCGGCCCAGCCTCTGGGCCTGCTGCGCATGTCGTGCCCGCCGACCTAGCCGGCCCCGGCGTCGCGGCGGACCAGCGACACGGCCAGGCCGTCGCCGATCGTGAGGATGGCCGACTCCAGGCGCTTGTCCTCGGCCACGCGCTTGGAGTACAGGCGCAGCGCCTCGGTGTCGCTGTCGTTCGCCTTGGGGTCGGCCACCCGCCCTGACCACAGCACGTTGTCGGCGAGGATGACCCCGCCCGGGCGGACGAGCCGCAGCGCATGGTCGAGGTACTGCGGGTACTCGTCCTTGCGCGCGTCGATGAACGCCAGGTCGTAGCCGTGGTCGCTGAGGCGCGGGAGCACGTCCAGGGCGCGCCCCAGGATCGCGCGGATCCGGCTGGAGACGCCCGCCTCCTCGTAGCTGGCCTTGGCGAGCCGCTGGTGCTCGGGGTCGGCCTCGATGGTCGTCAGGGTCGCCCGCGGCGAGAGGCCACGGGCGAGCCAGATGCCCGAGTAGCCCGCCCCGGAGCCGATCTCCACCGCCGCCTGGGCATCCGTCCAGCGGGCGGCCACCCGCAGGAACGCGCCCGTGTCCGCCGAGACCGGGGGCATGCCGCCGGCGGCGGCCCGTTCCCTGGCGTGGCGGAGGGCATCGTCCTCCCCGGCGGTCAGCTCGCTCAGATAGGTGGCGATGGCGTTGGTCTGCACGACCACGACGGCTCCTTTGGCACGCGGTTCCCTTTGGGCTACGTCTCGTCGGCGTCCAGCCTAACGGCGGGGATCTGGAGCCGCAGGGCTGGCCGTTTTGCACGAGTCAGGCTTAGTCTTGCACTCAGAGCACGGCGTAGGGAGGCGGGTAGTGTTCAACGTCGGCATCGGCGAGATCGCTGTCATCATCCTCGTCTGCCTGATCGTCTTCGGCCCTGAGCGCCTCCCGCAGATTGCTCGGCAGCTCGGCCGCTTCCTCGGGCAGTTGCGCCTGACCACCCAGAGCGCGCTCGACCAGCTCAAGCAAGAGGCGGACCTCAAGGACATCAACCTTCCCGAACTGCGGGTCGGCTCGCTGCGCACGCAGGCGAGCGACTACGTTCGCGAGCTGCTCGACATCGAGGGCCAGATGGCCGAGCTGGAGAGGGAGCGCGAGCAGATCAAAGCCTCGCTCGAGGCCGAGGCGGAGCCCAACGGGTCGTCCGCCAACGGGTCCGCCGTGAGTGGCGCCGCCGAGCCCGGCCAGGACACGGCCGGCAAGCCGGCTCCCGTGGACCCCGAGGCGACCTGACCCCCCTACGACACGAGGCCCCGGGCTGCCGGGTTCCCGCTCAGGTGAGCAGTGTGAGGCGCTTGCCGACCAGGCTGTGGGCCACCGGTGGCAGGGCGGCGGCGATGGCGAGCAGCTCCCTGGACGCGGGGGCGTCGGGGTCGGACATCACCAGCGGCTTGCCGCTGTCGCCGCCTTGGCGCAGGCGCACGTCCAGCGGCACCTTGCCGAGCAGCTCGGTGCCGAGGTCGCGGGCCAGCTCCTCGCCGCCGCCCGCGCCGAAGATCTCGTGCCGCTCGTCGCAGCCCGGGCAGACGAAGTAGCTCATGTTCTCGATCACGCCGGCGATCTTCAGCCCGTTCTCCTGCCCGAAGCGGCCCGCCAGGATGGCCACCCGCTCGGCCGCCTCCTGCGGGGTGGTGACCAGCAGCATCTCGGAGCCGGGCAACATCTGCGCCAGCGAGATCGAGACGTCGCCGGTGCCCGGCGGGAGGTCCAGCAGCACGTAATCCAGGTCTCCCCAGTACACGTCCGCGAGGAACTGCTGGATGGCGCGGTGCAGCATGGGGCCACGCCAGGCCACCGGGCGCCCGTCGGTGAAGAAGCCGATCGAGATGACCTTCACCCCGTTGGCCTCCAGCGGCATGATCATGCCGTTGAAGCCCACCGGCCGCCCGCTGACGCCGAGCATGCGCGGCACCGAGAACCCGTAGATGTCGCAGTCGACCACGGCGACGCGGTGCCCCTGGGCGGAAAGGGCCGCGGCCAGGTTGACGGTCACCGACGACTTGCCGACGCCGCCCTTGCCCGAGGCGACCGCGAGCACGCGCGTGGAGGCGTCATCGCCCCAGAAGGTGATCTTGCGCTGCTGCTTGGCGCCGGGCCCGCGCAGCTTGCCGACCAGTGCCTGGCGCTGCTCCTCGGTCATCGAGCCGAGCGCCACCTGCACACCGGTCACGCCGGGCAGCGGGGCGACAGCCGCGGTCACGTCCTTGGTCAGGCGGTCCTTCATCGGGCAGCCCGGGATGGTGAGCAGGACCTCGACCCGAACGGCGCCCGATCCGTCGATCTCGACGCTCTTCACCATCTCGAGCTCGGTGATCGGCCGGTGGATCTCCGGGTCCATCACCTGCCCGAGTGCGCTGTAGACCTCTTCACGAGTGACCATCGGGAACCTTCACCTCACAGGGCGCTGCGCGCCAGAGCAAGTCGGGGAGATACCCCTACACTTGCGCAGTGTAGCAACACGGATGAGCGGCTCCTGACTGGGAGGAATCCCTGCATGCCAGCCTACGACGCCGTCGTCGTCGGTGCCGGCTCCAACGGGCTGGCGGCGGCCCTCCGCCTTGCCGAGGCCGGCTGGTCGGTGTGCCTGCTGGAGGCTCGCGACGAGGTCGGCGGGGCCGCCCGCACGGTCGAGTCCACCCTGCCGGGCTTCCGGCACGACTTCGGCGCGGCGTTCCTGCCGCTTGCCCGGCTCTCGCCCGCGATCGCCGGCCGTGACCTCGGCGCCTACGGGCTGCGCTTCCTGCACGCGCCGCTGCCGGCGGCGCACCCGTTCCCCGGGAACCAGGCCGCCGCGCTGGCCCGCACGGCGGCCGAGACCGCCGCATCGATCGACAAGCTGCACCACGGCGACGGCGACGCCTGGATCGGCATCGACCACGACTACGGCGACCTCATGGAGCTGCTGCTGCGTGCGCAGATGGCCCGCTGGCCGCTCAGGGAGGCGGCCGCGCTCCTGCGCCGGCTCGGCGGTGCGCAGGCGGCGGTCGAGTTCGCGCGCGTGCTGCTCCAGGGCGCCTCCGTGATCGCCGGCCGGTTCGAGTCGGAACAGGCCAGGGCGTTCCTGGTGGCGCCCGCGATGCACGCCGACCTGAGCCCGGAGGCGCCGGGGACCGGGGTCTACGCTTTGCTGCTGAACCTGCTCGGCCAGCGCCACGGCATGCCGGTCGCCGAGGGCGGCACCGGCGCGGTCAGCGAAGCGCTGGCGACCAAGCTGCGGGATGCCGGCGGGGCCATCCTCACCGGCAGGCCTGTCGAGCGGATCGCGGTCTCCGGCGGTCGCGCCACCGGTGCCGAGGCGGGCGGCGAGCTGTTCGAGGCGCGGCGCGCGCTGATCGCCGCCGTGCACCCGGAGCTGGTGATCCGCATGGCGGGCCCGGACTCGTTCCCCGCCGCCGCGCTGGACCAGATCCGCGGATTCCGTCTGGGGCTGGGGACCTTCAAGGTCGACTGGGCGCTGGACGGCCCGGTGCCGTGGTCGGCGGAGGAGTGCCGGCGCGCCGGCGTGGTGCACGTCGGCGACACCGTGCGGGCGATGAGCCGCGCGGCGTGGGAGGCCGGTCACGGGCTGCTGCCGGCCAGGCCCACGCTGATCCTCGGGCAGCCGACGCTCGCCGATCCCAGCAGGGCGCCGGCCGGCAAGCACATCCTCTGGGGGTACTCGCACGTTCCCGCCGTCCCCACCGGGGACGCGTTGCGGCCCCGGGCCAAGGGCGAGTGGTCTCGTTCCGCCGAGCCGTTCCTCGAGCGGGTGGAGCTGGCCATCGAGGCGCACGCACCAGGGTTCCGCGAGCTGGTGCTGGCGCGCAGGGCCTGGACGCCGGCGGACCTGGAGGCGTCGGACCCGAACCTGCTGGGCGGCGACATCATCAACGGCTCGTTCGCGATCGACCAGCAGATGGTCTTCCGGCCCGGGCCCGCCTGGTGGCGGTGGGGGAGCCCGGTCAAGGGCCTGTACCTGGCCAGCGCCGCCGTCCCCCCTGGCGGGGGCGTCCACGGCGCCTGCGGCGACCTCGCCGCCGCGCAGGCGCTGGCCGACCGGCGCCGTCCGGTGCTGCTCGCCGGCGCCGCCCTCGGCGCGGGCCTGCTGGTCACCCGGGCCCTCCGCCCCCGTTGAGGGGTGGCCCCGAGGGTGGCCGCCGGTCCCGCCAGGCGCGAGGCCCCAGGGACGCTCGGGCCGCTGGTGGAAGGCATTGGGAGGCGCCTCCCACCGCTGCCCACCCCACCCCGACGGGACCGGCGGCGCGTCGAGGGGCCCTCCGCGCGCCGACCCCTCCGGGGCAGGCGTCTGGGGTAGGGCTCCTCCGGCTTGTCAGGCCGAGCCGGCTGGCCGCCTTTCAAACTCTCAGCCGGCTTGGCCGCATCAGGCTGAGCCGACGTCCTCTGGCCGGTCCTGCCCGAAGGTGACCGTCACGGTGCGCTCCTCGACCCCGCGGACGATGCCGAGCGCCAGGCGCTGGCCGCTCACCCGGTCCAGCGCCGCGTAGAGCTGGTCGGCGTCGGCCACCGCCTCGCCGTCGACCGTCACGATCAGGTCGCCGGCCTGGACGCCCGCGCGGTCCGCCGGGCTGCCCTCCTCGACGACCCGGACCAGCAGGCCCTCGCGCTCGGGCAGGCCGACCGCACGCCGCAGCTTCGTGGCCACGCGCGCCGGCGCGATGCCGACGCCCAGGCGCGGCCGTGTGGGCGACTCGCCCCTGGCGAGCGCGTCGATCCGCCGGTGCAGCTCCGCGTCGGCCGGCAGGGCCAGGTAGAAGCCCTCGCCGAGGCGGTGGGTGTTGAGGCCCGCGAGCTGGCCGGCGCGGTTGACCACCGGACCGCCCGAGGAGCCGCGCGCCAGCGGCGCGGTGTGCTCGATCGAGCCGGCGATCCGCCGCCCGCGCGGGCCCCGGAAGGCCCGGTCCACCGCGGACACCAGCCCGGTGGTGATCCGCTGCCGCCCGCCCGGATTGGCCAGCGCGAACACCACCGACCCGACAGCCACGGACGAGGCCTCGTCCGCCCAGCTCACCGGCGTGGCGTTCCCGGTGTCGACCGCCACCACCGCCAGGTCGCCGTCGACGTCGACGCCCTGCACCTGACCGGTGACCGCGCGGCCGTCCGCGAACACCACGGTGACCTGGTCGCCGCGAAGATTGTGCGCGTTGGTGACCACGCGACCATCGGCCACCACCACGCCCGAGCCCCGACCCCATCCCCGGCCGATGCCGACGACGGCGCCGCCAACCTGGTCGGCGACCTGGGTGATCGCCTGCTCCAGCTCATCGAGTGCGCTCATCGCTGCCCTCCTTGGCGCCCGGCGCGGCTTCCGCGCCGGGAACTGACTTGCAAGTAGCAAGCTACTAGCTGACCCGGAGGGACGCAAGCCGCTGTCGGCGTACGATGACGACATGCCGGAGCCTCGCGAGACCAGGGTGCACGACGGACCGCCGAGCTCGCCGCTGCAGGAGGCGGTCGTTCGCGTCGGCGACCGCTGGACGTTGCTGATCGTGGAAGCGCTGCTGGAGGGCCCGCGGCGCTTCAACGACCTGACCGGGACATTGCCTGGGATCGCCTCCAACATCCTCTCGCAGCGCCTCAAGGAGCTGGAGCGCTGGGGGCTGGTGGTCGGCAAGCCCTATTCCCAGCGGCCACCCCGGTTCGCCTACCAGCTGAGCGAGGCCGGCCGGGACCTGGCCGGCGCCCTGCGCCTGCTGGCCCAGTGGGGCGCGGAGCGCTCGGGCGACGGTGACGTCCTCCAGCACCTCCAGTGCGGGACCCAGCTCGAGACCCGCTGGTACTGCCCGACCTGCGCCCGGGTCGTCGAGGACGACGAGGCCGGCGACCTCCGCTTCGCGTAGGCCGCCGCGGGCTCGACCGCGGGCTCAGAGGATGTCGACCGCGGGCACGACCGCGGGCTCAGAGGATGTCGACCGCGGGCTCGGCGTCGAAGGGACGATCGGGGCGCAGCAGGTTGGCTTCGGGTTCCAGCTTGCCGGTGAGCAGGTCGATCAGCCGCCTGGACCCCGCCGGTCCGGCCATCACCCCGCGCCCGCTGTAACCGGTATTGACCAGCAGGCCCTCCACCTCAGTCGGGCCGATCAGCGGTCGGTGGTCCGGCGTCATCGTGTAGTGGCCGGCCTGGAGCATCCACGGGGCCGACCAGTCCGCCCAGACCTCGCGCCAGAACGGTGCCACCCGGCTCACGGAGACCGGGCTCGCCGGATCCAGGAGCTGGAACGCGAAGCGGTGATCGAGCGGGACGTCCTCGCTCGGCCTGCTCGGCGGCGTGCTCGGGTCGGCGAACAGCAGCGAGGCGCCCCGGAAGGCGGGTCGCCAGTGCGCCCCGGTGTCGTCGTCGATGGTCATGGGCGCGGTGGGGGGCACCTGCGGGACCTCGGGCATGACCAGCTTCTGCCGCCGCACGGCCGCCACCGGCAGCTCGACCCCCGCCAGACCGGCCACCTCGCCGGAGAACGGGCCGGCCGCCACCACGACCGCCCCGGCCGCGACCGTACCGAGCGTGGTCTCCACCTCGACCACCCTGCCGCCGCGCAGCCGGAAGCCCACCACCGCACAGCCGAGAACCACCTCCGCGCCTGAGGCCGCAGCCAGCCCCATCGTGACCCCCTTGGGGTCGAGCAGTCCGTCGGCCGCGCGGAAGCGGGCCTGCACCACCTCCGGCGCCAGGAAGGGGAACGCCCGCCGCGCCTCCGAGCCGTCCAGCAGGTCCACGTCGCCCACGCCCCAGGCGCGCTGGCGCTCGACCAGCCGCCGCTGCCGCCCGGCGCCCTCCTCGCTGGTGGTCAGCCATAGGTAGCCCTGCTGGCGGACGCCGGCGTCGTAGCCCGGCTGGCCGGTCACCTCGGCGAAGTTCAGGAACAGCTCGGTCGACTCGCGCACCAGCCCGAGCTGCTCCCGGGTCTCCAGCTGGAGCCGGAAGCCGCCGGCGGCCACCGCCGTGGTGAGCGAGCACAGCGCCGGGCGCCGCTCCAGCACCAGCGGACGCAACCCCGCGCGCGACGCGTGGAAGGCCGTAGCGGCGCCCACGATGCCGCCACCGATGACCACCAGCTCGGCCATGCGCGGCGGCGCTGGCAGGTACCGGATCGCCATGGAGCCTGCCTTTCAGGTGCCGGCGGTTCCCATCCCAGGATGCGCCCCCCTGCCCCCGCCGTGGAGGCCTCCCGCGGCGCCGGTCTTCCCCGCGCCCAGTCCGACGGCGTCGCGGATCCGCTCGATCAGCGGGGCGGCGCGCCCGCGGGCGCGTTCGGCCCCGGCCGCCAGCACCCGGTCAAGCTCAGCGGGATCGGCCAGCAGCGCCCGGTAGGCGATCCTGGCCGGGCCGAAGCCGGCTTCGAGCAGGCCGACCAGCTCCTCCTTGACCTCGCGATAGGAGACGCCGCCCTCGAGGTAGCGGGCGCGCATCGCGCTCACCGCCGCGGGCTGCGCCAGGTGCCGGTAGAGGGCGAACAGCCGGCAGGTGTCCGGGTCCTTGGGCGCCTCGGGCGGGCGCGAGTCCGTGACGATCCGGGCCACCAGCGTGCGCAACTCGTCGACCTCCGCGAAGACCGGCAGGGTGTTGCCGTGGCTCTTGGACATCTTGCGGCCGTCGAGCCCCGGGATGATGGCCACCCGCTGGTCGATCAGCACCTTCGGGGAGACCAGCAGCGGGCCGTGCACGGCGTTGAACGCGGCCGCGACCTCGCGCGCGATCTCCACGTGCTGCTTCTGGTCGCGCCCGACCGGCACGACCTCGGCCCCGAGCGCCAGGATGTCGGCGGCCATGAGCAGCGGGTAGGCGAACGCTCCCGCGTTGATGCCGTGGTCGGCCGGCCTGCCGGCAGCATGGTTGGCACTGGACGCCGCCTTGTAGGCGTGCGCGCGGTTGAGCAGCCCCTTGCCGGTGTGGCAGGCCAGCACCCAGGTCAGCTCGAACACCTCGGGAACGTCGGACTGGCGGTACAGGGTCATGCGCCGCGGGTCGACCCCAAGCGCCAGCCAGGTCGCGGCCAACTCGTGGGTGTGGCGCCGCATCGCCTCGCCGTCACGCTGCGTGGTCAGTGCGTGCGCGTCGGCGATGAAGTAGAAGACTTCGTGGCGGCCGGCCAGGGCCAGCGCCGGCCTGATCATGCCAAGGTGGTTGCCGAGATGCGGCCGGCCGCTCGACTGGATGCCGGTGACCGCCACCGGTCGCTGCGTCTCCGGCGTGCGAGCCGGTGCCGGAGCTGGGGCTGAGCTTGCCTGCACGGGTTGCTCCTTCTCGATCTCGACGGTCCGCCGCGAGAACAAGGAGGCTGCCGGGCTGGTCCGGAGACGAAGGCGCCGCCTCTTCCCGAGGCGGCCGGTCCTTTGCGAAACGCGCGCGTTGGCTGCTGGCCGCCTAGGAGGGCGACCACCAGCGGAGTACCGATGACGTGCGCATACCGGGAAGCTAGGCGCCCGCGCCTGCCAGTGTCAACACCCGGCGGCGTTGACGACGCACACCTCGGCCGGAACACTCCAGTGAGGCGTCGAGGGAGGAGCCGCTTGTGGAGCTTGGGTTCGCGCTGCCCGTCTACGACTACTCATTCCCTGACTCGGGGATCGCCGGCGCCGGAGGGCCCGAGGCCGGCCCGGTCACCTTCGAGCGGGCGGCCGGCTACGCCGAACGGGCCGAGGCCGCCGGGTTCGCCGAGCTGTGGGTCTCCGACCACTTCTGGTCCGACCTGTCGCGCTACGGCGGCCCCTCCGGCCGCCAGGGCGCGCTCGAGTGCTGGACGACGCTGTCCGCACTGGCCATGCGCACCCGTGGCGTCCGGCTCGGCAGCCTGGTGCTGGCGGCGGGGTTCCGCCCCCCGGCGCTGCTCGCCAAGATGGCCGCCACCCTCGACCTGCTCTCCGGCGGGCGGCTGGACCTCGGGCTCGGCGCCGGCTGGAACGAGGACGAGTTCCGGGCCAACGATCTGCCCTTCCCCTCCCCGGGCGAGCGGCTCGCCATGCTCGAGGAGTGCCTCGAGATCCTGCGCAGAATGCTCACCGACTCGGAGGCGCCGGCCTCCTACCAGGGGCGCCACTACCGCATCGACAACGCCCCGGCGATCCCCGCCCCGGCACAGCGGCCGCGGCCGCCGCTGTGGGTCGGCGGCTCCGGGGACCGCATGCTCGGCGTGATCGCCCGCGCCGCCGACGGCTGGAACGTCTGCTGGGCCATCACGCCGGAGCGGTACGAGCAGCGGCTCCAGGTCCTCCGGGCGGCCTGCGCCCGCGCCGACCGGCCCTTTGGCCAGGTGCGCCGCTCGCTCGGCCTCGCCACGCTGATCGGCCGCGACCCCGACGATCTCGCCGATCGCTGGCGCCGGCTGCGCGCGTGGGCGCCCGGCGGCGCGCTCGACAAGGTGGAGCTGGCGGAGTGGGCCGCCTCCCGGCTGGTCGGCACCCCCGATCAGATCGTCGAGCAGCTGAGAGGGTGGCAGGAACGCGGCGTCGAGCAGGTCGTGTGCTCGTTCTCGAACGTGCCCTTCTCGATCTTCGAGAACGAGCAGCTCGACCTGTTCGGAGAGCTGGTTCTGCCTCGGCTGGCCTGAGCATGCGCAGCCTCCCCTGACTCCTCGCCGTCAGAAGTGGATCGCGGCGAGGTCGACGTGCCGCTCGACCGTGACGGGCGTGTGAACGTCCACGCCCTCGGCGTCGAGCTCGGCGCGCAGCCGCCGGATCGCGTCCCGCCAGGGACCCTCCGGGACCTGCCAGGCATCCGACCAGACCCGCCGCTCCAGGATCCCGAGATGCTCCGCCCACGTCTCGCGTTCGCGCCAGCTCACCGGCTCCAGCTCCTCGACCCTCCCGCCGAGCTCGATGAGACCCGCGATCATCTCCTCGTCGCCGCGGACGCCGACCCGCTCTGGTCTAAGACCCCATCCGGCAAGGATCGTCGCATGGCGCTTGCGCGCCAGTGCGCGCGGTCCCTGGCCCTCCGACCGGTCCCAGAGACGCCGCGAGACCAGCAGCACGCCGCCGGAAAGGAGGACTCGCCGCGCCTCCGCGACCGCCGCGCGCCAGCTCGGAATGAGGTGGAGGACGTGGACCTCGATCACCGCATCGAACGACCCCGCCCGAAATGGCAGCCGGGTCGCGTCCCCGCGCAGCACCGCCGGCGCCTCCAAGCTCTCCGCGGCCGCCTTGGCCCGGTAGCGGTCCAGCATTGCCACCGACAGGTCGATCCCGATGACGCGCCGGCCCCGTCGGTGCAGCGGCATCGAGATCCGCCCCGTCCCAACGCCAATCTCCAGGATCCGTCCCCTACCGCACGCACCTCGAGTCCCAACGCCGCCCTGAGCCCCGGACGCGAGGCCGGCGGCGCGCTCGATCCGGTCGGCGATCCGCTCGCCCACCTCGGCGGGGAAGCCTCGCGTCTGGTCGTAGTACCCGGCGGCGCGGTCGAAGGCGATGGAGCTGCGACGGGGCGGCGTCGGCGCGGAGATGGCGCACCTCCGAGGGCGTTTGGCGACGGGTGAAGACCCCGGTAGCCTGGCAGTCGTCATGGAACCACAAGACGTCTGCCTGAAGGTCCTCGCCGACGCGGCGCCCGAGCCGCTGCACTGGACGGTCGTGCTCGACCGCGCCCTCAGGGACCGCCTGCTCGACCCCTTCACCATCCGCGATGTGCGCGGCACGGTCGTGAAGAGCCTCGCGGCCCTCGCCAAGGAGGGCCGCGTGGTCAAGCAGAGCACCGGGGTCTACCGCCTGCCCGACGGTACCTAGCGACAGCGACTGACCCGACCGCCGCCTACCGCCGCTTGCTGCTGGTGGCGCCGTCGCCCTGATGGATGGGGGTCACGTCGGCACCCTGCTCGGCCGGCTGGTCCTGCGCCGAGCCGGTCCCCGGCTCACCGGAGCCAGCCGTCCCGGCTCCTGTGCCGCTGCCGGCCATGCTTCCGGAGCCCAGGCCACTGTCGGCGACCATCCCCGGGGTCGTCGGGGTGCCGGTCTGCCGCTGGGGCCCAGCGCTCGCCCGCATCTCGGCAACCCTTTCGCTGGCCGCGCTGGCGCGCTGCTTGAGCGCCTCGCGTGCCTCGTGGCCCTTCGTCGGAGCGGTGAGCCACCCCATGAGCATGCCAAGGCCGGTCAGCCCAGCTCCCCCGTAGAGCAGGCGCCGCCGCCGCTTCCTGACGGTCTTGCGGTGCTGCTTTGCGCGCTCCGGGAACACCTTCTCGGTGGCCCGCCGGGTCAGTTCCGCGACCTGCTCGGGCTCGGGGAGCCGGCGTTCCACCGCGTCGAGGGTGGCGCCGCGAGCGCGACGGCTCGCCTTCCTGCCAGCCGCCACGCCTTTGCGGCCGGCCTCTTTGCCGAGCGCGGCGGTCTTGCGGGTCGCCTCGGCCCCAGCCTCGGTGCCGCGCCGACTGGCCGACGACATCGCCTTGGCGATGGCGTCCTTGGCGACCTCCAGGGCCACGCCAAGCTCGTCGGCCACCTCCGCGACCTGGTCCCGGACTTCGTCGGTAGTTGGCAGGCGGCCGGTGACCGCCCGCTTGGCCTGGTTGGTCCTGCTCCTTCGCCGAAACATGGGGCCTCCTGACTGAACTGCGCCGGTCGCTCCTGGCTCGGTGCCCTGCTTACCCTTTGTTGCCCTTCTCCAACGGAGAAAAACGGGCACCGATCATGCTTCGGCAGGAATCGCCGACGGCGTAAGCTCGACGAGCGTGCATTCTTTGCGCCAGCGATCGGCCGCCTCCTCGCCGTCGCGCAGGTTCAGCCGGCGGGGCAACAGGATCGGCACCAGCCGGTTGAACAGGGGATCGGAGGGCGGGATCACCCTTGCGCTGGCTTCGACCGTGGTGACGAGCGACTGGAGGTCCTTGGATCTGGCGGACAGCAGGACCTGGCTGCTCTCGTCGAGACCACGGATGCGCTGCTCCGACCCGCCCGTGAGCACGTACACGCGGCCGTCGAGACTGCCGTACCAGACCGGCACCGCCTTGCCGCCGGTTCCGCCCGGCCCCGGCACCTCGATCCAGACCACCGTGCTCTTCTTCAGCGCCTCGCCCAGCAGGTCGGTCGGGGAGGTGGTCGCATACGGCGGGTCCTCGTCCAGGATCGCGATGGGGACGCGGCCCACCTCATCGCCCCCCATGAGGAAGACCAGCTCATGGTCGTCGGCCGAGTCGACGATCACGCCATGCAGGTCGTCGCTGAACAGGTCGATCTTGCTCGATCCCCGGAGCGTGATCGGCTGCTCGTTGCCTCGCCATGCCACATCGCCGTTCGGGGCGAGCAGAGCCATCGACTCCACGTACCAGCCGCCCGCTCCTGTGTAGGAGCGACGCACCGTGAACGGCGCAACCCTGCCCTTGCCTCCACGGCCGACGAACACCGCCATGTCGTCCTCGGGCTGCAGGAGCCCGTCGGCGAGCAATTTGGCATCGGCAACCAGCACGTCGGTCAGACGGACGTCCATCGAGCTCCTTTCGCATTCGGGGCTCCTGCCGCACCGCTCGAGCCCTCGATCCTCCGTCGCGGACCGGAGGCACCGCACGGCACCCGTTTTGGCCCCGGTCCCGCGCTGTCGCGGCTGCCCGGTGTTGCACGATCATAGAGAAGTTTGCCCGCCGCCTTCGGCGTACGGTCCGTTCCATAGTTCGCCACGCGTCGGGGGGCATCGACGCACCGGCGGTCATCGAGGGAGGTCCTCCACTGGCCAGACAACCCTCCAGCGAGGTCACCTTCCGGATCGCCAATGAGGAGACCCGTGAGGTGCGCCGCTTCCTGGCGCGCGAATGGCCCGCGGCCGATCGGGCCATCTTCGGCGAGGACTGTGACTGGACCAGCCGACCGGTGGTGGTCGAGGCCCGAGCCGACGAGGAGCTGGTCGGCGCGGTCCTGGGCGAGGTGATCGCGGGCATGGCGCGTCTCCACGATCTCCTGGTGGTCGAAGGCCGGCAGGGCCGAGGGATCGGCGGCCGCCTGGTCGAGGCGTTCTGCGAACGCGCCGCCGCTCTCGGCGCGGCCCGCTGCTACCTGCGATGCCCGGCCACCGAGCCGCATCGCCGCTTCTACGAGCGGCTCGGCTTCGCTCAAGTCGCCCGACTGCCCCGCTACTATCACGACCACGACTTCCTCGAATACCTGCGCGAGCCTCTTGTCCGAGGCTGATCCCGAGCTGATCTCGGCCTCCGGAGCAGTTCTAGCATCCGCCATCGGGCGAAGCCACCGGAGGCGAAATTCTGTGGCTATGTGTCCCGCGCGTCTGTCAGGTACGCCGGATTCCGGCACGGCCTCGGCTGCTCGGCCGAACTTGCCGTCGTGGTGCTCGTCTTGGCCGTGTGATCTGCTCGCCGCTGGCCTCGGGCTAGGAGATGAGCGTCTTGGCCAGCTGCCGCCACTGCTGGACCGGGAGGGCACCCGGCGGATCCGCACTCAACACGCTCAGCGCGACCTGGTCGGCCCCGGCGCGCAGATGCGCCACGACCCGCGCGGCGACCGCGTCCAGATCGCCCCAGGCCACCACGGCGTCCACCAGCCGATCGGACAGTCCTGCGAGCTCCTCCTCGGCGAACCCCATGCGGCGCAGATTGGCCGCGTAGCCAGAGCCAGCCCCCGCGGTCATGAAGCCAAGCGGCCCACGCGCAAGCGCTCTGGCCCGCTCCGGATCCGCGTCGACGACGACGAACTGCCCCACAACCAGCGCCGCATCCTCGCCCAGCAGCGAACGCGCCCGCGCGGTGTAGTCCGGCGTGACCAGCAGCGGGTACGCACCGGCCGCGCGCTCACGGGCCAGTTGCAGCATGCGGGGCCCAAGCGCCGCCAAGACCCGTGCGGCCGCCGGCACGGTGGGAGGCACGGTGTCGAGCGCGTCCAGGTAGGCGGTCAGCGTCTGCAGCGGCCTGGGGCCGTGCGCGCCGCCCAGTCCCACGATGAACCGACCCGGATGCGTCGCCTCGATCTCGGCAGACCAGGCGGCCACCTCCGCAGCGTCGAACTGGTCGACCGAGATGACCCCGCCGGCGATCTGCACGTCACGCGTGGCGGCAACGAGGTTTCGGACCTGCTCGAAGCCGTTGATGGATGGGCCGGCCAGCCAGATCGTCGCATAGCCCAGCTCCTCCAGCACGGTTGCCGCGTCCAGGAAGACGTCGCCGTCTCCAGGACGCCCCACCACCACGCCGATAGGGCCCAGCGTGAGCTTTGCCATGTGCCTCTCCTCATACGCGTGGCCGCGCCGGTCGCGGCGACCATCAGCGGCAACACGGCCTTCGATGCCCCTGTTCCGGCTGCCCCCGGGCCTTGATCCCGAGGGAGTCGTCGGCCCATCCGCTGGGTCCACCTGCGACTTCGCAGGCCAGTTGGCCTCTTGGTGGCCTTGAAAGGCAGGTAGCCGCGGTGTTGTGCAAGCGAGTTGGCCTCGATTTTGCACGATAGCTGGTCCGCTATGGGGTGTAATGGTGTGAGCGCTCAGCGCCGCAGGATGTGCTGGCCGGATCCTTGGTTGCCCGCTGTGAGCTTCGTGTGCGGTCGTTGATCAGCGCCCCGAGCATGCCCGTGGGGCGGGTTGGGGGCGGTAATCGCCGCAGGACATCCTGAACGGTCGGCGAGGCGTGGCTCAGCTGCCACCGGGCCTCGCGGGCGACGGCGGTCGGATCATGGGGCGCGGCCAGCCCGGCGGGCCTTCGCGGCGTAGGCCACGCCACGCGCATGGGCCGCCATGTGGGCCACGCTCGCCGCCTGACCCGCGGCCCGGGCCGCGGCGACTGCGGCCGGGTCGCCGATCTCCCGAGCCGCCTCGTGCGCCCGGGCCGCCAAGATGCGGACCGTTCCGATCCGCATCTCGCCACGTGCCACGTGCGAAGGCTCGGAGGCCTCGCGTGGTGAGGGCTTCTGCGCCGCGCGTGTGGAGTCGCGAGGAGTTGGCGCGCGTCCGCGCCGCTATCTATGCGTGCAACGTTCTTGGTAGCCCGAAGTAGGCGAAGATGCTGGTGTCGAAGAACCAGGTGATGGCGGCGATCTGGTCTCTGTCCAGCGTGAGCACGAGCAGCCCGTACGCGCGTGCGATCGCTGCGTGCGGCAAGGGCAGGTAGCAGCCGAAAGCTGGCTGGGTGTTGGCGCGGGTGGCCACCACACGCAGGGGGGTGCCGCGCGCCGTCGCCCGGTCGCGCAGGAAGGCGGCGATGGCCGCGTGACCCTGGTACTGGTGCGGCTCGGGCGGCATCGCAAGCCAGGCGTCATCGGTCAGCAGCGCGACGACGCCGTCAACATCGCCGGCCTCGACGGCGTCGGCGAACCGGCCCACAAGGTCGCGCTCGCGTGGCGAGTTGGGCAGCGGCGAGGGCTCGCGGTCGCCGGCTGAAAGTTGCGCCTGGAGCGTCGCCCGGGCGCGCTGCAAGGCGGCTTTGACCGACGGCTGGCTGCTGCCGAGCATGCCGGCGACCTCCGCGGTGCCAAAGCCCAACACGTCGCGCAGCACCAGCACCGCGCGCTGACGCGGCGGCAGGTGCTGCAGCGCGGTGATGAACGCCAGCCCGGTCGCCTCCTTGGCCTGGTAACGCGCCTCCGGCCCCGGGGCGCGGTCGGGGAGGTCCTCGAGCAGGACGTCCGGGTAGGGTTCCAGCCAGACCGGCTCGGCCAAGCGGGTCGGCTCGGGCAGCGCGACCGACCGGCCGCGCAGCTGTTGCGGTCGGCGACCGCTGTCGCGAAGCATGTTCAGGCAGCGGTTGGTCGCGATGCGGTACAGCCACGCCCGCAGCGAGGACCGCCCCTCGAAGCGCTCAAGCCCACGCCAGGCGGCCAACAGCGTCTCCTGGAGCAGGTCCTCGGCGTCCTGCACCGAGCCGAGGATCCGATAGCAGTGCAGCTGCAGCTCGCGTCGATACGGCTCGGTCAGCTCGCGGAACGCCTCCCCGTCGCCTGCCCGGGCGCGGGCGAGGGTCTCCTCGCTCAGCACGGCATCCTCGCATCTCGCATCGCCTCTTCCTTTCGCACCCATCACCTCTGAGGACACCATCCACGCTCGAAACGAATCGGCCGGTCCGTTCCCGCCGCCGGCGGTGTCCCAACCAGCGACAGTTGCCAAACGACCAACAGGAGAGCACATCGACAGCAGCGGGAGGACGATGAGCTCCAGGTCGGCACAGCGATGGTGCTGGCGGTAACCGGCGTGGCCTCGTTCATGGTCGCGCTGGACACGCTGGTCGTCTCCACCGCGCTCAGCACGATCCGGACCGATCTGGGCGCCTCGATCAGCCAGCTCGAGTGGCACCGTCAACGACTACGTCCTGAGCTTCGCGGTGCGGCCCGTGTCCGCTCGGGATGGCAGTTGGGGCGCTGCTGCGTCGGCTCGAGTATCGGCCTGATGCTGCTGCTGGTGGCGGTGGGGGTCATGAGCGTCACCTGGATGTCGCTGATCGCCGTGCTCGTCCTG
>Ga0137375_10000035_pt1 | contig 104326 bp, 104 predicted proteins | sample SagtaG_24_FD_104936 | JGI IMG/M metagenome (GOLD analysis project Ga0137375, IMG submission 104936) | Vadose zone soil microbial communities from Sagehorn Ranch, Mendocino, California, USA - Sage1_R_113_16 metaG | ecosystem: Environmental > Terrestrial > Soil > Vadose zone | place: USA... | reverse complement strand
GAACACCGCGGCCGCGGCTTCGGGGTCGACGAACGCGTTGAACTCGGCGGCGGGCGTGACGTTGCCCTCGGCGATCGCGCCGCCCATCCACACGATCCGCTCGACCCGTCCGGCCACGTCGGGATGCCGCTCGAGTAGGAGCGCGACGTTCGTGAGCGGGCCCGTCGGCACGAGCACGACGCCGGGCTCGATCAACTCTGCGAGAAGATCGGCCGCGTCGGCGGCGACCGGTTGGGCCTTCGGCTCGGGGAGATCGGGGCCCTCGAGGCCGCTCGCCCCGTGCACGTTCGCCGCCGTGCGCAGCGCACGACGGAGCGGTCCAGCCGCGCCTGCGGCGACCGGAATGTCGGTCCGGCCTGCGAGCTCGAGCACCTTCAGCGCGTTGCGTGTGGTCTTCTCGAGCGTCTGGTTGCCGGCGACGGTCGTGATCCCACGCAGCTCGACCTCCGGCGACGCGAGCGCGAGCAGGATCGCAATCGCGTCGTCGTGGCCGGGGTCGCAGTCGATGACGATGGGAGTGCTCACAGCAGTGCGTCCACCTCGTCGGCAGTGGGCAACGAAGTCTGCGCGCCGAACCTCGAGGCGGTGAGCGCGCCCGCCGCGCACGCCCGCCGCAGCGCCTCCTCGCGCTCCCGGCCTTCGAGGAGCGACACGACGAGACACGCGGTGAACGCGTCGCCTGCAGCCGTGCCGTCGACCGCCTCCACGCGCGGCGGCGCCGCGCGCACGACCTCCACCCCGTCCTCGAGCAGCATCGCGCCCTCGGCGCCGAGCGTGACCGCGATCAAGCCGCGTCGGCGCGTGAGTGCCTCGAGCTCGTAGCGATTCACGATCGTCAGGTCTGCGTCCGGCACCGGCCCGTCGGGAGCCGGCGCGGCATTGAGGAAGAACCCCGCCGGCGCAGCGCGTGCAACGTGCTCGACAGTCTCGAGCGGGATCTCGAGCTGGCAGAGCGCTGCCGCGCCCTCGGGCAGCTCGACGTCGGCGGGGCGAAGCTCCGCATTCGCGCCCGGAGCGACGACGATCGTGTTCTCGCCTGCGCTGTCGACGACGATGAGTGCGACGCCGGTCGCCGCTTCTCGCTCCTTCCAACCCGCGCCGACGCCGGCGTCGCGCAGGCCGCGCAGCGCGCTCCCGGCGAACGCGTCGTTCCCGACGCACCCGATCATCGTCACCTCGGCGCCGAGGCGTGCGGCGGCGACGGCCTGGTTCGCGCCCTTTCCGCCCGGGATCTCCGAGAACGTGGCGCCGGTGACCGTCTCGCCGGGCCGCGGGAACCGTTTCGTTCGGGCGACGAGGTCGAGGTTGATCGAACCGACGACTGTGAGGCGGACCGGCACGTGCGCGAGACTATCCCCTCATGACCGTCAAGCTCACCGGCGACAGCCTCCGTCTCGAAGACGTCCTGCGCGTCGCGCGCGAGCGCGCACCCGTCGCGCTGGCAGCCGGCGCGGCAGACCGGGTGCGCGCGGCGCGCGCGGTTGTCGAGGCGGTCGTCGAAGGAGGCGCGCCGGTCTATGGCGTCACGACGGGCGTCGGCGTGCGGAAGCGAATGCGTGTCCACCCGTCGGAGCTCCCCGAGTTCAACCGGCGCCTGATCCTCGAGCATCTCGTCGGGCAGGGCGACGCCGCGCCTGCGGACGTCGTGCGGGCGCAGCTGCTGCTCGTCGTGAACGGATTCGCTCGCGGATCCTCCGGCGTGACGCTCGAGCTCGTGGAGCACCTGATCTCCCGGCTCAACGACGGCGCGACGCCGCACGTGCGGACACTCGGCTCGATCGGGATGTCCGACCTCCCGGCCAATGCCGATCTCGCCCACGGCGTCCTCGACGGCTTCGAGCTCGGGGCGAAAGAGGGAATCGCGCTCCTGGACAACAATGCGTTCTCGACGGCGCTCGCCTCGCTCGCACTTGCCGATGCAGTCGCGCTTCTCGATTCGCTCGACGTCGCTGCCGCGCTCGACCTCGAAGCGCTCGCTGGGAATCTGTCCATCCTCCACCGCGCGGCGGGACGGCAGGCCGCGACCGTCGAGCGGTTGCGCGTGCTCCTCGCCGGGAGCTACCTCTGGGAGGAAGGAGCCGCGCGCAACCTCCAGGACCCGCTCACCTTCCGCTGTATCCCACATGTGCACGGCGCCGCGCGCGAGACGCTCGACTTCGCGCTCGCGCGGCTCGAACGCGAGCTGAACACGTCCCAGGAGAATCCGATCGTCGTCGTCGACGAGCGGCGCGTGATCTCGGTGGGGAACTTCGACTCACTTCCGCTGGCGTCCGCGCTCGACTTCGTCCGCATCGCCCTCGTTCCCGTGCTGACGACTGCCTCGGAGCGCGCGCTGAAGCTGCTCCAGGCTCCGGTCACGGGCCTGCCCGAGGGGCTCGCGGCCGAGCCGGGGCTCCCGGAGAGCGCCTACTCGGAGTTCGGGGTGCCGCTGCAGGCGCTCGCCGCCGAGGCGAAGCTGCTCGCCCAGCCGGTCTCGATCGAGACGGGAAGCACGAGCCACCACGAGGGGATCGAGGATCGAATGACGCTCGCGCCGCTCGGCGCGCGTCGACTCGCGCAGCTCGTCGAGCTCGGCGAGCGGCTCGGCGCGATCGAGCTCGCCGTTGCAGCGCAGGCGATCCACCTTCGCGGCTCGCCGAAGCTCGGGGCCGAAACGGGGGCGCTCTACGCACGGGTCCGGGAGCTCATACCGCCGCTACGGCGGGGCGATGCGCCGCCGCCGGACCTCGAGCCCCTCCGGGCGCTGCTGCGTCAGCCGACGTGAATCCAGATCGTCTTGAGGTCGGAGTACTTCTCGAGCGCGTGAATGGACTTGTCCCGGCCGAAGCCCGACTGCTTGAAGCCGCCGAAGGGCGCGGTGATGTCGCCGTGGTCGAAGCAGTTGACCCAGACAACACCCGCGCGGATCGCGCGCGCGAGCTTGTGCGCGCGTGAGACGTCGCTCGTCCACACCGCGGCGGCGAGGCCGTACACCGTGTCGTTCGCGACCCGAACGGCCTCTTCCTCGTCGCTGAACGAGATCGTCGACAGGACCGGACCGAAGATCTCCTCGCGCGCGATGCGCATCTCGTTCGACACCGCGTCGAAGATCGTCGGCTCGACGAAGTAGCCGCCGCTCTCCTCGCGGGCGCGGCGCCCGCCGAGGTGGAGCTCGGCTCCCTCGGTCCGCCCCGTTTCGATGTAGCCCAGCACCCGATCGAGCTGCGTCCGGTCGACGATCGCGCCCATCCTCGTTGCGGGATCGAGCGGATCGCCCGGCTGGATCGTGGCCGCGACGCGGACGATGCGCTCGAGCAGCTCGTCCTTGATCGACTCGTGGACGAGGAGCCGCGAGCCTGCGTTGCAGACCTCTCCCTGGTTGTAGAAGACACCCCACGCCGCGGCCTCGGCCGCCGCGTCGATGTCCGGGCAGTCGGGCATCACGATGTGCGGCGACTTGCCGCCGCACTCGAGCGCGAGCCGCTTCATGTTCGACTCGCCGGAGTAGCGCAGGAAGAACTTGCCGACCTCCGTCGAGCCGGTGAAGGCGACGAGGTCCACGTCCATGTGCCGGCCGATCGCCTGACCGGCCGTCTCGCCGAAGCCGGGGACGACCTGCAGCACGCCCGGCGGCACCCCCGCCTCCGTCGCCAGCTCGGCGAGCCGCAGCGCGGTGAGCGGCGACTGCTCGGCCGGCTTCAGCACGACGCTGTTGCCGGCGGCGAGCGCCGGGCCGAGCTTCCACGACGCCATCAGCAGCGGGAAGTTCCAGGGCACGACCGCGCCGACGACTCCTACAGGCTCGCGCACGATCATCACGACCGCGGAAGGATCGGTCGGCGCAACCTCGTCGTAGACCTTGTCGATCGCCTCCCCGTAGTACGCGATGCACTCGGCGGCAAGCGGGACGTCGACCTTGCGCGAGTCGCGGATCGGCTTGCCCATGTCGAGTGTCTCGAGCAGTGCGAGCTCGTCGCGGTGCTCGTCGACGAGTGCGGCCAGCCGCTGGAGGACGCGCTTGCGGTGCTTCGGCGCACTGCGGGACCACACGCCGCTCTCGAACGCCGCACGGGCGCCGCGAACGGCGCGGTCGACGTCGTCGGCGTCGCAGGCGGCAACCTCGGCGAGGACCTCGCCCGTCGCCGGGTTGACGCACTCGAACGTCTCGCCGCTCAGCGCATCGACGTAGGCGCCGTCGATGAACGCCTGCGCGCGGATGTCGACCGCCGTGGCGCTGATCACGCCGACTCGGCGATCTCGTCGAGGTAGGTCATCGAGATGCGCGACAGCGAGCCCTGTGCGTCCGCCTCGTAGTAGCCCATGCGCCAGAGCGGCGGCGAGTAGCAGTGGATCGAGGTCACCGGCGGCCCGCCTGCGTGCCGCATCCCGTGGATATAGGCGCCGTCGAAGACGAAGCTGTCGCCGGCGGGACGCTCCCGACTCGAATGCTCGAGCCCCGCGATCGAGAACATGAAGCGGTCCTCGATCAGGGTCCCCTCGCAGACGTACACGCCGCCCGAGGAGAGGTCGTGGTCGTGGTAGCCGGTCTTCTGATCGTCGAGCCAGCAGATGAGCCACACGTCGACGTGCGGGTCGCGGTAGAGCTGGTCGTAGTAGCGCTTCCCGGCGTCGTGCCGGACTTTGTCCCGCCACAGGTCGGGCAGCTCACCGATGATCGTCGCGAGCCGCGCGAGCTCAGGCTGGTTGAGGTCGCGGTCGTCCGGTACGTGCTCGTGGATCCACTCGCCGATGGGGCGCGTCATGAGAGGAGCTCCGTTGGGTTGTCGGTGCAGATAGCGTCGGTGACAGCTTGACCGAAGCCGCGGACGGCCTCAAGCGTGGGTTTCGCGTCGATGACGGGCGCATCGCTGCCGAACACGAGCGCCTGGCCGCCGTAGGTGGCGAGGCAGAGCTCGAACGCGTGCCGGCCGTACGATGCCGTGTCGAGATAGAGCTTCGCGCCGAGCGCACGGCGGACGTCGAATCCGCGCCCTCGGAGACGCTCGAGCTGGATCGGCGCGCCACCGGCGAGGATCGCGAAGAGCACGCGAAGCTCGGGCCAGCGGTCGATGCCGGTCGCGAGCCATGCCGCGTACGCGGCCTGCATCTGGGCGGTGTACCCGACGACCGGCGCCCACCAGTCCGGGGCCCTGTCCGGCGAACCAGACGGTCCCGGGTGCACGAACAACACCGATCCCGACCGCTCGAGCTCGTCGAGCACCGATGCGATGCGGTCGAGCTCGACAAGGGCCGACGCACTCATACTCGCACCCACGAAGCCTTCACGGGGCCGTCCCATCGCGAAGGCGCGCAGCCTCCCGTCCGAAGCAGCGATCGCCTCGAGCGCACCTGCGTGGTAGGCCGCTAGGAGCGGCGCGGATTCCTCCGCCGGGAGCAGCTCGATCCCGAGCGTCGGCGGGCACGAGACCACCGCGAGGTCGATCCCGTCGCGCTCGAGGTCGTCGAGACAACGTTCGAGACCGTACGCAGCAGGGTCGACCTCCGATTCGCAGTCGACGAGCACGAGCGTTCCGTTGCGAAGGCACGGTGCAGCCGTGCGCGAACGCAGCGCCTCGACGAGCTGATCCGGCCAGAGATGACGGTGGACGTCGATCATTCGGTGCGATAGCGCTCGAGCGCGTCGAGATCGGGCACCACGCCGAAACCGGGGCCCGCCGGCGCCGCGATCGTTCCGTCGGCGTCGAGCTCGAGCGGGGCCGGCAGCAACCAGTCGCGCCGGGCTGCCGTCCAGCCAGGCGGGTCGAACGGAATCTCGAGGTACGGGCACGTCGAGACGGCGAGCGCGACGTGCAGGTTCGCGAGCAGGCCGTAGCCGTTCGACCACGTGTGCGGCGACCACACACGGCCGAGGAGATCCGCGAGCGCGGCGATCCTCTTCACGCCGCCGATTCCACCCGAGAGAACCGCATCGCACTGGACGACGTCGATGCCTCCGCGGAGCAGCAGGTCGCGCGCCTGACCCGCCTCGCGCGCCATCTCGCCCGCCGCCAGCCGGAGGTCGGTCCGCGACCGGAGCGACCGGTAGCCGTCGTAGTCGTCGCCCCTGAGTGGCTCCTCGAGCCAGTAGACGTCGAGGCGCTCGAGCTCACGGGCGCAGGCAGCGGCAGTGGCGACGTCCCAGCGGGGCGCGCGGTCGCCCGGCATCCGCCAGCCCTGGTTCGCGTCGACCATGATCTCGAGCGAGTCGCCGGCCGCCGCGCGGACGGCCTGCACGACCTCGACATCGGCGCGCCAGCCGGCCCCGTCGAAGCGGATCTTCACTGCGTGGAAGCCGCGGTCGCGGAGGGCGAGGCAGCGGCTCACACGCTCCTCCGGCGTCAGCCGCTCGCAGCTCGACGCGTAGGCGATCAACCGCTCCTGCCGGCCGCCGAGCAGCTGCCAGCACGGCGTTCCGAGCGCACGGCCGACGAGATCCCAGACGGCGACCTCGAGAATCCACGGCCGCCCGCCGTGGAAGTCGACGGTCTCGCAGACCTCGCGGACAACCTCGGTTCGAAGCGGGTCGACCCCGAGGAGGTGATGCTCGAGCACGGTGCGGTCCGGCAGGGCGTCGCCGCTCGCATAGCCCTCGACGCCGTCGTCGCTGCGGACGATCGCGAGGGTCGCCTCCTGCTCTGTACGGGGAACGGGATCCCATGCGACCTCGAGCGGCGGGTCGAGGGGGAAGACGTACCGGCGTGTCTCGATCGCGGCGATGCGCATCATTCGCCGCCGTAGAACGGGCTCTGGAGGACGTCCCGCTCGTCGACGAGCCGCTGCACGGCGGCGGGGTCGCGGCCTTCGACGCACATGCCGATCGCCTTCCGCATCGCAGAGCGCGCCGCTTTGCGCAGCGCCGTCTCGTCGTTCGCGGCGGCATCGACCCAGACGGCGACGAGCACGACGACCTCCTGCGTCGCCTCGACGAGTCCGTCCGCGACCGCGTCGAGCACGCCCTGACCGATGCCGAGCTGCGCAGCGCCCCATGTCATGGTCTGGTGACGCTCCTCGAGCGCCGTCGCCTTGTTCATCATCAGCGTCGGCGGGAACACCGGCTCGTAGCTCTGCTGGTCAGGGCCGACGCACACGAGGACGGGCGTGTGCCCTGGGGTCGGATGGGCGAGCATGCCGACGGCGGCCGCCGCGGTCGGGCTGCCGCGCCGCGCGAGCACGACGTTCAGGTGGACGCCGTTCGGGCTGACGCCTCCCCACCCTTCGCCGATGCGGCCGTCGAGCTCGTCGAGATTCACAGGTCGAGCACCACACGTGTCGCGTCACCGGAGAGCAGCAGCTCGAAGGCGCGGTCGATGTCGTCGAGCCGCAACCGGTGCGAGACGAGCTTGTCGAGCGGGAGCCTTCCGCGCCGGTACAGATCGAGTGTCAATGGGAAGTCGCGCTCGGGGCGCGACGAGCCGTAGAGCGAGCCGAGCACGCGCCGCTCCATCCGTGGGATCGAGAGCGCGGGCAGCGAGAGCACCGCATCGGCACGCGGAATGCCGATGAGCACTGCCGCACCGCGACGCCGCGTCGAGAGGACCGCCGCGAGCATCGCCTCGGGCCTGCCCGTGGCCTCGAACGCATAATCGACGCCGCCGCCCGACACGTCGATGACCGCGGCTGCAGTGTCTTCCGGCGAGCCGCCGGAGAGCACGGTGTGGGTCGCGCCCAGGTCGCGCGCGATCTCGAGCTTGCCGGGCCGTGTGTCGACCGCGACGACGACGCCCGCGCCTGCAGCAACGGCCCCCATGACGGCCGAGAGGCCGACGCCTCCGCAGCCGACGACGGCGACACGATCCCCGGCACGCACTTCGGCGGTGCGCCAGACGGCGCCGACGCCGGTCGTGACCGCACAGCCGACGAGGCCTGCGATCTCGAACGGCACGTCGTGCGGAATCGGGACGCACGATCGCTCGGGCAGGACGCAGGCCTCGGCGAACGACGAGATGAACGAGTAGTGGTGCACGGGCTCGCCTTCGCGTGAGAGCCGCGTCGTCCCGTCGAGCAGGCCTCCCTTCCCCATCGCCGGCCAGGCGGTCGTGCAGAGGTGCGGCAGGTCGCGCAGGCACTCCTCACAGCTCCCGCAGGACGGCGCCCAGGAGAGTGCGACGTGGTCGCCCTCCTTCACCCGCGTCACGCCCGGGCCGACCGCCTCGACGACGCCCGCGCCTTCGTGGCCGAGCACGGCGGGGCACGGCGTCTCTGCCGTCCCGTCGATCGCGTTCTGGTCCGAGTGGCAGACGCCGCTCGCGTGCAGCCGTACGAGCACCTCACCCGCGTGCGGGCTCTCCAGGTCGAGCTCCGTGACGTGCTGAGGCCCGCCGGTCCGCTCGAGCACGGCTGCGCGGATCTTCACGCGGCGATCCTACGCCGCACGGCGGCAGCGGCACCGATCCCGGTCCCGATCGCGGTCTCCGTGTACCGCGTGCCGAGGTAGTCGCCTGCGAGGAAGACGGGGCCGAGCGGCCGTAGCAGCGCAGGCTGCAACCGATGGCGGCCGGGCCGCACGTACGGGAGGCCGCACTCCCACCGCTGCACCAGCGTCTCGGCGACGAGGTCGCGCACACCGGGGAAGACGGCTTCGAGGTCGGCCAGGAACGTCGCCGTCACGGTCGCATCGTTGCTGTCCCAGAGCGCTCGCGCGAGATCGGCGGCCGCGTAGACCATGAGGCTTCCGCCCGGCTCGCGCCGCTCGTCGCGCCCGCGCAGGACGTTCGCCGTGTTGAAGAGGAGGTTGAACGAGCGGCGCGCTGCTGCGAGCGCGTAGATGTCGTCCCAGGCCGTGTTCGAGGTCTCGCGTGTGAGGAACGCTGCGACGACGTACGGGCCGTAATGGAGCTCCTCGAGGGCGTGGCGTGTTTCCGCCGGTAGGTCGTGAACGACGGTGCGCGTCACATGCGCAGGCGTCGCCACCACAGCGCAGCGGGCATTGAGCTCGCCGTGCTCGTGCACGACCCGTACGCCGTCGGTGTCCGCGACGACCTCGCTGACCGCGGTGCGCGTCTGCACCCGGTCGCCGAGCGCTGCGGCAAGCGCCGCGGGCAACACGCCCGGCCCGCCGAGGATTGCGCGGCCCAGTCCGCCGCTGCGGTCCCACACGAGGTGGAAGTACCCGATCCCGTAACCGGCGGCGAGCTGCTCGGGCTCGGCCGACGAGCGCTGCAGCGTCGGACGGATGAGCGCGTCCACGTCGGCAGGCACCGGCCCGAGCCACTCTGCGAACGTCCGGTCTCCCTGGAAGTCGAGCACGGGCTCACCGGCGCGGAGCAGGCGGTCGTAGGAGGCGACGGCGCGCCGGAGGCGGAGGCCCGTGCGGGCGAGCGCGACGCGATCCCCGAGGCGTAGCGGCAGCCGAAAGGGATACGTCTCGACCCGGCCGCCCGCCACGACGCGTCCGTGCAGCTCGACCGCGGTCAGCGTGCCCGGGATCTCCGCCGCCTCGAGCCCAAGCTCTGTGAGCAGCCGGCCGGTCGCCGTGCCCGGGCCCCCGAAGACGTGGGCGCCGAGATTGAGCCAGTAGCGGCCGCGGGGCTCAGACCGGATCCGCCCGCCGGGGCGGTCCGACGCCTCGAGGAGCACGACGTCGAGATCGCGCAGCGACCAGGCAGCGGCGAGCCCGGCGACACCGCCCCCAATGACGACCGCGTCGTGCATGAGGCATCAATGCAACCAGGTTTCAGCCAGGTTGCGCGCCCTACACGATTGCGAGGACGCGCAGGTCGTCGAGCGCCTGCCCGAGCAGGTTGTCGCGCAGGTCGAACAGGCCGGCCCAGAGCGCTGCCCGGTCAGGGGTGGCCTCGATCCGGGCGGACGCGGTCAGCCCCTCCAGCGCGCGCAAGAGCACCGCGAGCTCGAGGTACGCCTGCGCGACGCGTTCCGCCGGAACGCGTACGCCGGCGCGCGTGAGCACCGGATCCCAGTCGAGCAGCTCGGCGATGCTCGGGCCCGCGTACCACGACCTGCCCTCGAGCACTTCCGCCTCGAGCTCGATCAGGTACCGCTTCAGCGGCTCCTCGAGCCCGGTCAGCGCCGTCTCGACCCGCTCGGCCGCGCGGCGCAGCGCGGACTGGCGTTCGCCGGGCGTCGAGGGCCTCGCATCGCCGCGTGCCCAACGCTCGAGCAGCCGGCAGAAGGCGAGGGCGGAGATCTCGCAGGCGCGAAGCTGTGAGATGAGGCGCGTTGCGGTCGCCGGCTCGGCGGCGCACTCCTCGAGCACGTCGGCCCACGTCGGGAGGTAGCGGACGCTCATCCCCGCTCCGGCACCGGCAAAGCCGGCACCTCCGCTCCTTGGCGTGCTCCGTCGAGCCTACGCACGTTCACACTTCCACCAGCACGGGCAGGATCATCGGGCGGCGCCTGGTCCGGTCGTAGACGATCCCGCCGAGCGCGTCGTGGACGTGTTCCTGCAGGAGCTTGATCTCGGTGATGTCCTGGGAGAGCAGCTCGCGCAGCACGCGATCGGCCTCCGCACGCAGCTCGTCGAGTAGCGCCTCGGCCCCGTCGCCGAACCCGCGCGCGATCAGCTCGGGCGCCGCCGTGAGCACGCCGTCGCCGTTCGCCGAGCCGGCGAGCGTCGCGACGACGATCAGGACGCCGTCCTCCGAGAGCCGGCGGCGGTCGCGCAGCGCGACATCGTGCACGTCGCCGACGCCGAGCCCGTCGACGAACGTCATGCCCGCAGTCACGTGGTCGACGATGCGCGAGCCGCTCTCCGAGAGCTCGATGACGCTGCCGTTCTCCGCGAGGATGATGTTCTCTTCGGTGAGACCGCTCTCACGTGCGAGCTGTGCGTGCGCGGCGAGCATGCGGAACTCTCCGTGCACCGGCATGACGGCCTTCGGCCGGAGCAGCGCCAGGATCGTGCGCAGCTCCTCCGCGCGGCCGTGGCCCGACACGTGGACCGGAGCATTGTCCTCGTGCAGAACTTCCGCTCCCGCCTTTGCGAGCCGGTTGATCGCGTCGTGGACCCGCAGCTCGTTGCCGGGGATCGGCTTCGCCGAGATGATCACGGTGTCGCCCGCCTCGACGGACACTGCCGGATGATCGTTGTAGGCGATCCGCGTCATCGCAGACATCGGCTCGCCCTGGCTGCCGGTGCAGAGGATCAGCTGCTCGTCTCGCGGCAGCTCCGCCAGCTCGTGCGGCCGCAGGATCGCCTCGTCGGGCACGTCCATATAGCCGAGATTGCGGGCGATGTTCGAGTTCTTGCGCATCGAGCGCCCGACGAACGCGACCTTGCGCCCGCACTCGACGCCGGCATCGACCGCCTGCTGCATGCGGTGAACGTTCGACGCGAACGACGAAACGAGAATCCGTCCAGTGCGGCTCGGGAAGATCTGCCGGAACGCCTCGCCGACGACCCGCTCCGACTGGGTCACTCCGGCACGTTCGGCGTTCGTCGAGTCGCCGAGCATCAGGTCGACCCCGCGGTTCCCGAGCTCGGCGAGCTTGCCGACATCGGTGCGCTGGCCGTCGACCGGCGTGTGGTCGAGCTTGTAGTCGCCCGTGTGGACGATCCGGCCTCCCGGCGTCTCGAGGACGACGGCGGCCGCGTCAGGGATCGAGTGGGCCATGCGGACGAACTCGATCCGGAACGGGCCGAGGTCGAACGGCCCGTCGTAGGGCGAGACCTCACGGAGGTCGGCCTCGCGGAGCAGGCCGTGCTCGTCGAGCTTCGACTTGACGAGCCCGAGCGTCAGGCGGGTCGCCACGACGACGGGGATCCGGCACTCCCGCATGAGGTACGGAAGGGAGCCGACGTGGTCCTCGTGGCCGTGGGTGAGCACGACGCCGAGGATCATGTGCTCGCGCTCGCGCAGGTACGTGAAGTCCGGCAGCACGAGGTCGACGCCCAGATGCTCGTCGCGGGGGAACGCGAGGCCGGCGTCGACGATCACGATCGACCCCTCCGCCTCGTAGACGGTCATGTTCTTCCCGACCTCGCCGAGCCCGCCCAGCGGGATGATCTTGCAGACGCCCATGTAAGGGGGGAAGTCTACGGGCGGGCTAGATGGTTGATGCCACGGCAGGGTGCGGCTGGGGATGGCTCAGGCCAAGACGTGTGGACGGGACGGCCGCAGGCCAGGCTGGTTGCCTGGCCAAGGCCGGCCCGGCCGCACGGCGCCGCGCCTGAGCCACCATCCAGACGTGCACTGTCGTGGCATCAGCCGTCTAGGTTCTGGCCGCGCTCAGGATTCCGGCACGGTCGAGGCAAGCCCGAACCTGCTCCCGCTCGCTCTCGGTCGGCTCGACCATCGGTAGCCGGTGGCCGCCGACACCGTGCCCGAGCAGGTTGAGCGCGGCTTTGATGGGGATCGGGTTCGTCTGGATCTGCAAGAGCTCGTACGCAGGTCCCATCTCCTCGTTGAGGCGGCGGGCGCCGTCGACGTCCCCGTCGCGGTAGCGGCGGACCATCTCTTTCGTCTGTGGGCCCCAGACGTGGGTGTGCACGCATATGCCGCCGACGCCGCCCAGCTCGAGGAACGGGAAGATGAGATTGTCGTCTCCGGCGTACAGCTCGAGCCCGAACTCGACGATCCGCCGTGCCTGCGCGAGGTCGCCGTTCGCCTGCTTCACCGCACCGACGTTCTCGATCGATCCGAGCTCGGCGATCGTCTCCGGCTCGATGTTCACGACGACCCGGCTCGGGATGTTGTAGACGACGATCGGCTTGTCAGTGCGCGCGGCGATCTCCTCGAAGTGCCGGACGATCGCGCGTTGCGGAGGCTTGTTGTAGTACGGAGTCACGACGAGGAAGGCGTCGACGCCGAGCTCGTGCGCCTTGGCCGTGAGCTTCGCGGAGTGGGCGGTGTCGTTGGTGCCGGTGCCGGCGACGACGGAGGCTCGGTCGCCGACCGCGTCGACGGCAGCCGCGAAGAGCTCGAGCTTCTCGGCGTCGCTGAGCGTCGGGCTCTCCCCGGTCGTGCCCGAGACGACGAGGCCGTCGGAGCCGTGATCGGCGAGGAAGACGGCGAGCTCACGGAATTTCTCGACGTTGACGGAGCCGTCCGGGTGGAACGGCGTCACGATCGCGGTCAACACCTCTCCGAGCACGAACGAATTCTACGCGCCCTGCAGGCGATGCGTTCCTGCGCTAGCCACCTGTGACGACCACGCCGAGGTACGCGACACCGGCAACGAGGAGCCAGGCCAGCAGCCCGAGCAGCAGCGGCCGGGGGCCGAGGCGTCGCAGGTCGGCGAGCCTCGTCGTCGCCCCGATGCCGAAGAGGGCGGCCGTCAAGACCGCGGTCTGCACGGTGTGCAGTGTGTCGAACCACGACTCCGGAATCGCTCCGGAGGTCCGCAGGGCGATCGCGGCGAGGAAGGCGAGCACGAAGATCGGAATCGGGAACGGGCGGCCCGGGACCGTCCGACCCAACACGAGGCTGACTCCGGCGACGAGCGGAGCGAGCAGCAGCACGCGCGTGAGCTTCACCACGACCGCCGCGGCGAGCGCCGCGGTGCCGGCGGTGGACGCCGTTGCGACGACCTGACCCACGTCGTGCACGCTCGCGCCGGTCCACGCGCCGAATGCCTCGGCGTCGAGGCCGAGCGGTCGGCGCAGCACCGGGAGCACGACGATTGCGAGACTCCCGCAGAGCGTGACGAGCCCGATCGCCGCGGTCACTTCCTCGTCCTCGGCTCGGACGACGTCGCGCAGCGCGGCGATGGCGGAGGCTCCGCAGATCGCGAAGCCGGCCGCGGTGAGAAGCGTCAACGGACCACTAACCCCAAGCCGCCGCCCGAGCCAGCGGGTGCCGAAGAACGACATGAGCACGACCGCCACGACAACCGCCAGACGCGCCCAACCGAGTGCGCGCACATCGCCGGCAGCGAGCGTGAAGCCGAGCAGAACGACGCCTGCGCGGAGCACGGTCGACGCTGCGCGTGACGTCCCACCCGGAACCGGCACTCCGACGTTTGACACGAGCAGGCCGAGGCCGAGGGCAAGCGGGATCGACGGGACGGAAGGCAGCGCGCGGTGCAGCCCGTACGCCGCCGCAGCGCCGGCGCCGAGCATGACGGCATAGGCCGCCCAAGTGATCGTTACGCGCGCGTGGGCTCCGTGCTCTGCAGGCGGCGGAGCTCCTCGATCGGAATGTGGCACCGCATGAAGTGCTCGCTCTCGACCTCCGCGAGCGGCGGCTCCTCCTGCTCACAGATCGCCCCGATCTTGCGCGGGCAGCGCGTGTGGAACACGCAGCCGGACGGCGGATCGGCGGCGGATGGGATCTCTCCCTCGAGGTCGATGCGCTCGCGCTGCTCGCCTTCCATCGTCGGCACCGCCGAGAGCAACGCCTCGGTATACGGGTGGTGCGGCGGCGCGAACACCGTCTCCGCCGGGCCGAGCTCCATCAGCCGCCCGAGATAGAGGACGGCGATCCGGTCCGAGAGATAGCGCACGACGCCGAGGTCGTGGCTGATAAAGACGTAGCTCGTCTGCTTCGATGTCTGCAGGTCGACGAGGAGGTTCAGGATCGCGGCCTGAACCGAGACGTCGAGCGCCGACGTCGGCTCGTCGCACACAACGAGCCGCGGGTCGCCGGCGAACGCGCGCGCGATCGCGACCCGCTGCTTCTGGCCGCCGGACAGTCCGGTCGGCCGCGACGAGAGTGCGCGCTCCGGCAGGCGCACCGATCCGACGAGCTCCTCTGCCCGACGCTCGGCGTCCCTCCCGCCGACGCCCGCGAGCTTCGCGAGCGTGCGCTTGAGCATCCGCCGGACCGTGTGGCGGCGATTGAGCGCCGAGTCGGGATTCTGGAAGACGATCTGCAGGGCGGACACGTCCGCGGCCGACCGGTCGCCGAGCCGCGCCGGCATCTTGCGCCCGTCGATCTCGACGGTCCCGGACGTTGGCTCGACGATGCCGAGCAGGGTCCGCGCAAACGTCGTCTTGCCGCTGCCCGATTCGCCGACGAGCCCGAGCGTCTCCCCCGGCCACAGCATCGCCGAGACTCCGGCGAGCGCCTTGATGTCGCGCTTGTCCTGGTGGAACGTCTTCGTGAGCTCGTCCACCCGGAGGAGTGGAGTCGCGAACCGGTCGATGACGGCACTCGGCGGGGGTGTGGGGTCGGTCGCGCGCGGCAGGTCCTGTGCGAGGTCGTGAAAGTGGCAGCGGCTCGTATGGGTCGGGCCGACCGGATGATCGGCCGGCTTCTCGATTGCGCAGACCTCCTGCGCGAGCGTGCAACGGTGGACGTACACGCAGGCGGGCAAGTCGACGCCGATCGGCGGCAGGAAGCCGGGGATCGTGTCGAGCTTGCCGGTCTCCTTGCCGAGCCCGCCGCGGGGGATGCAGCGCAGGAGCCCGACGGTGTACGGGTGACGCGGATTGTGAAGGATCTCCTCGCTCGGCCCCTCCTCGACGAGCTCGCCCGCATAGAGGACGCCGACGCGCTCGCACATCTTCCGGATCACGCCGAGGTTGTGGCTGATGAAGAGGACGGCGGTCGCGTGCCGCGACTGCAGCTCGCGGATCAGCTCGAGCACCTCGGCCTCGACCGTGGCGTCGAGCCCGGTCGTCGGCTCGTCGAGGATCAGGAGGCTCGGATTCGTGGCCAGGGCCATCGCGATGATCACGCGTTGCTGCATGCCGCCCGAGAGCTGGTGCGGGTAACGCCGAAGCACGGACTCGGGGTCGGCGATGTGCACTTCGCGCAGGGCCGCAAGGGACCGCTCACGCGCTTCTCCGCGACTTGCCCCACGCAGCGCGAACACCTCCGCGATCTGGCGGCCGACGCGGAGCGACGGATTCAGCGCGCTGCCCGGGTTCTGGTAGACCATCGAGACGGCGTCGAGGCGGTAGCGGCGCAGCGCCTCGCCGCGCAGGGCGAGCACGTCCCGCCCGGCAACGCGGATCGATCCCCGCCTGACCCGCCCGTTCCGCGGGAGATAGCGGACGATCGAGAGCGCCGCCGTCGACTTGCCGCAGCCCGACTCGCCGACGAGGCCGTAACTCCCCTGCTTCGGGATCTCGAAGGTGATGCCGCGGACGACCTCGCGGTCGCGTCCGCGCACCTGGTACACGATCTCGACGTCGTCCACCGCAAGGGCGAGGGCGGCGGGCTCGAGTGCCGATGCGGCACTCACTTGTCGAGCACCTGCTGCACGGTGTCTGCGATCAGGTTGATGCCCACGACGAGCGTCGCGATCGCGAGCGCCGGAAAGACGACGGCCCACCACGCGAGGGTCACGTCGGCGTACTGCTCTGAGATCTGGGAGCCCCAGTCGGGTGAAGGCGGCTGCGGCCCGTAGCCGACGAAGGCCAGCGTCGCCACCGCGAAGACCGCGTAGCCGAGCCGGACGGTGGCCTCGACGATGATCGGGCCCATGACGTTCGGCAGGATCTCGACGAGCATGATGTACGGCGGGCGCTCGCCGCGCAGTTTCGCCGCCTGCACGTAGTCGAGGTCACGCTCGGCGAGCACGGCGGAGCGCACGGTGCGCGCGACGATCGGCGTGAAGGCAAGTCCGATCACGATGACGAGCTTCAGCGAGGAGACGCTGATCCCCTCCGCTGAGCCCGACAGGGCAGTGAGCACGAGGATCGCGAGCACGATGAACGGGACGGCGAGCACGGCGTCGATCACCCGGCCGATCGCGTTGTCGACCCACCCGCGGAAGTAGCCCATGATCAGCCCGAGCACGGCTCCGGCGCCAACACCGACGAGCATCGCGGCAGGCGCCACCTCCATCACGCTGCGCGCCCCGACGAGCACGCGCGAGAGGATGTCGCGGCCGACGCGGTCGATCCCGAACGGGTGCGCCCACGACGGCGACTGGTAGCTCGGTGCAAACGAGTCGTTGATCGGGTCGTACGGCGCGATGTGATCGCCGACGAGCGCGCAGATGACCCAGAAGAGCAACACGACGGCGCCGACGATGAACGTCGGCGAGCGGACGATCTGACGGATCGTCTCCTTGCGGACGCGCTCCGGCGTGTCGAGCGGCTGCTGCGCGAGCGGCGCAGCGCCCTCGACCACGAGCGGCAACTGGGGTGCGTCGCCGCCCAGCGCGCTCATTCCTGCCTCGCGAGCCGGATCCGCGGGTTCAGCGCGGCGGTGAGAAGGTCGCCGCTCAGCGTCGCGACGAAGTAGACAACTCCGAGAACGAGCACGCAGGCGAGGAGCATCGGGAAGTTCTTGATCTGCGCCGCAGTGAGCGTGAGGTAGCCGATGCCCGGGTAGCCGAAAAGCTTCTCGATCGCCACGATGCCGCCGAACAGGTACCCGACCTGCGTCGAGATCACGGCGATCGTCGGCAGCAGGCCGTTCCGAAGCACGTGCCGGAGCAGCACGTCCCGTCGCCTCAGTCCCTTCAGGGTCGCGGTGCGCGTGAAGTCCGCGTCGAGCGCCTCCATCGTCCCGGCACGAGCCATGCGTGCGATGTAGCCGAAGAGCACGAGCGCGAGAGCGAGCGCCGGCAGGAAGAGCGAGTCGAGCTTGGTGAGAAACGACGCGTCGATGAGCGCACCGGCGGTGCCGGGGAACACCTTCAGAAACGCCGGCCCGAGGATGGTCACGAGAATCGCGCCGAGCACGAATTCCGGAATCACCGCGAGCGAAAGCCCCGCGACCGTGATGGTGCGGTCGGTCGGCCTGCCGCGGCGAAGCGCAGCGAAGACCCCGGCCAGGATGCTGAACGGTATGCAGAGCACGAACGCGTACAGCGCGAGAAAGAGCGAGCGCTTGAGCGCCGGACCGAGGTCGTTCGTGACCGGCCGGCCGTCGGTGTAGTTGGCGCCGAAGTCGCCCTGCACGGCATGGGCGAGCCAGTCGCCGTAGCGGACCGGGAGCGGCCGGTCGATGCCGAGCCTGTGGTTGAACTCCTTGACGGCGTGCGGAGTCGCCTCGCGGCCGAGCACGAGGCGGCCCGGATTTCCCGGCAGAACCTGCGCGGCCGCGTAGATCATCATGCTCAGCAGCAGCAGCGAGACGAGCCCGAGGGCGAGTCGATGAGCGACGTAACGAAGCATCCCTGGCTATTCCCGAAACCAACGGGGACGCCGGCTCCCCGGCGTCCCCGTTCCTCTGGCTACGCGAGCGTGACGCCGCGCAGGTTGACGACCGCGATCCCGTCGGGCACGTACCCGTGCACCTTCGGGCTCGCGCCCGCGATGAAGTTGTAGAAGTAGGCGTAGATCACCGGCGTGTCCTTCAACAGCTGCAACTCGATCTGGCGTGCGTACTTGCGCTGGTCCTTGATGCTCGCCGCGGACTGGAAGCTGTTGATCAGCCCGTCGAAGTGCTTGTTCGCGTAGCGGGCTGCGTTCCAGACGCCGCCGCCCCGCAGGGCCGCGTTGAGGTACGTCAGCGGCACGGGCCGGTGCCCGTAGTCCACGATCCCGAAGTCCGTCGCGAGCCACGGTGCGATCTTGCCCGCGGCGCCGAAGCTGACGCCGTCGAAGTACTGCGCACTCGTGTACACCTTGACCGTGCAATCGATGCCGATCTGCTTGAGCGCCTGCGCGACGCGCTGCGCGTAGTCGGGCATCTCGAAGCTCCGGTAGCACGTCAGCGTGAGCTTCAGGTTCGTCGCATGCGCAGCCTGGAGCAGAGCCTTCGCCTTGGCGATGTCCTTGTGCCGCTGTGGGACGGTCTTGTCCGTGAATGTGTATCCCGGCCACATCGGGCTGTCGTTGCCGACCTGCGCGTACTTGCCCCAAAGGCCTTGGGCGATGCCCGGGCGATCGAGCGCCAGCGCGATCGCCTGACGCACCCGAGGATCGTTGAACGGCTTCTTCTTCACGTTCATGTTCAGGTAGCGATGGTTCGCCGTCTGCAGCGGGATCACGTTCGAGCCCGCAGAGAGCTGCTGCGCACCCTGGTAGCTGATCTGGATCGCGAGGTCGATCTGCCCGCTCTGGAGCGCAGTCACGCGCGCCTGATCCTCGAGGATCTGGTACTCGATCGCGTCGATCGAGCTCTTGCCGCCCCAGTAGGTCGGGTTGGCGACGAAGCTCAGCCCGGCGGCGCCGCGGTTGTCCTTCAGCTTGTGCGGGCCGGTGCCGTTCATCTTGCTCGTCCACTCGCCCGGCTTCGAGAGATCCGAAGGGAGCTGGTAGTCCTTCGGCAGGATGATCGCCTGATACGTCATCTGGCACGTGAGGTACGGGAACAACCCGTTCGGCGAGTCGAGGTCGAAGCGGACGTGCGAAGCGTCGACCTTTTTCACGCCGCCCGGCGAGAGGACGCCGTGGAAGGAGGACTGCGCCTGCGAGTCCTTCGTCAGCAGCCGGTTGAACGTCGCGACGACGTCGTCTACCGTCATCGGCGTCCCGTCGTGGAACTTCACACCTTGCCGGATCGCGAACGTCCACGATTTCGCCCCCTTCGAGGGCTTCCACGAGGTCGCGAGCTGCGGCTTAAGCACCGAGTTCTTGTCGGCGAAAACGAGCTGCTCGCCCGGGATGTGCGAGATCGCGAGCGCGCCGAGTGACTGGAGCAGCGGCGGCTCGAGCGAGCCGTCGGCAATGACGCCGCCGACGCGAAGCGTGCCTGCGAGCTTCCGCCCGACTCTCCCCGGCGCAGCGGCCGCGGCCTCTGCACCGCCCGCAAGCAGACCCAGGAGCGGCAATGACATGCCGAGCACCGAGCCGCGCTGGAACAGCTCCTTGCGGGTCAGCGTGCCGTCCTTGAATTCGTCGATGAGCACGTTCTCGCGCTCTGAAGCGGTTCGGCGGTAGTTCTCGATCGCCTCGTTCGGATACCGCATTGCAGCCTCCCGGGTCGTGAGAAAATCACCTTTGCAGGACCCCCCGGCAAAAACAAGCTACAAACAGGAAACGTGACCGACCGCCCGCTCGTCAACCCGCCCCGCCCCGTGCCTCCCCATGCGTTCGTGCGCGAAGATACGTATGCGGCGACCCGGCTGCCCGTGGATCTTGCGTCGACGCTCATTCCGGACGCCTATACGTCGGCGGACTTCCACGAGCTCGAGCGCGACCGGGTCTTCTCGCGCTCGTGGGTCCCCGTCGGCGTGACGGACGAGCTCCGGGAACCCGGCAGCTTCCTCGTGACGGAGGTCGGGGGACGCTCGCTCATCGTGTGCCGGAACCGCTCCGGCGAGCTGCGCGCACATCACAACGTCTGCCGGCATCGCGGCGCGCGCATCGTCGACGAGGAGCACGGGCGGGTCGACCGCTTCTTCCAGTGCCCGTACCACGCGTGGGCGTACGACCTCGACGGCGCGTGTCTCGGGACGCCGCTCTTCACGCCCGAATCCGGGATCCCCCAGGATCAGCAAGGCGCCTTCGACATGTCGGACGTCCGGTGGTTCGACAAGGCGGACCACGCGCTCTACCCTGCCCGCGTCGACTCGTGGGGCTGCCTCGTCTTCGTCTGCCTCAACCCCGACCCACCGTCGCTCGCAGACGAGCTCGGCGACCTGCCCGAGCGGCTCGCCGGCTTCCGGCTCGAAGAGCACCGCCTGCTCCGGCGCGTCGAATACGAGATCGCCGCGGACTGGAAGCTCGTCGCCGAGAACTTCATGGAGTACTACCACCTGCCCTGGGTGCATCCGGGCCTCGTGAAGGTCTCGCCGCTGAAGGCGCATCACCGCTGGCAGGGCACCGGCATGTACGTCGGCTTCTGCACCTCGCCGATCGCCGCGAACACCGACGACGGCGGCTGGCAGGGGCTGCCGGCTCTCTCGACACTCGACGAGGACGACGCCACGAGTGCGCGCTTCGTCTGGCTCTTCCCGAACATCGCGATCAACGCGCTGCCGAACCACACCTTCCTGCTGCTGGCACGGCCGGCTGCGACGGGACGTACGCGCGAGATCGCATACCTGCTCGCACATCCCGAATGCGTCGAAGGCGCGGGCGACCGGCTCGACTCCGAGATCGATGGATTGCTTGCGTTCTGGGACGAGGTGAACCGGGAGGACATCGCAATCGTCGAGCGCGTGCAGTCCGGCGTCGCCGATCCGGTCTACACGGGCGGGCGCATGTGCTACCGCTTCGAGGAGTCGGTGCATCGCTTCCAGAACATCGTGATCGACCGCATTCTCGGCATCCGCCGCGTGCCCGAGGGTGACGACGAGGTGCAGCGGCCGATGTTCGCCTAACTGTAAGTCCTAGAGGGCGAGCTCGAAGAACGTCCGGAGGACCCGCTCGCCGGCGGGATGCTCGGAGCTCGACTCCTCCGGGTGGAACTGCGTGCCCCACCAGCGCCGTGCCGGATCGGCGATCGCCTGCACCGCGCATGCCTCGCTCGAGGCGAGGACGCGGAAGCTCTCGGGCACGACGGTCACCTCGTCGGTGTGATCCTGGAAGACGACGATCTCCTCCGGCAGGCCGCGAAGGAGGTCGCTGCGGTCGCGAATCGTCACGGACTGGAACCCGCGCTGCTCGCCCACGCTCGGCGCAATCCCGCCGCCGGCGAAGAGGGCCTGGAGCTGGAGCCCGGCGCAGATCCCGAGTACGGGGCGGCCTGCAGCGCGTACCGCCTCGCCGAGGCGCGCGAGCTCGGCCGGATCGTGTGCCGACCACGGCGCCGAGGAGCCGCTCAGCACGATCGCCTCGGCGCGCTCGAGCTGCCCCGGCTCGAGCGCCTCATAGTGCACGTCCTCGATCGCAAGTCCGGAGGCAGCGCCAAGGCGCGCCCGCAGGCGTTCGTAGTTGCGGGCCCGCGACTCCGTCAGGTCGGCGCGCCGCTCGGTGAGGACGAGCGCGACGCTCATCAGCGCCCGGACCAGCCGAGCGTTCGCGACAGCTCCTCGGCCACGGCCCGCACCTGCTCGCCGGCATCTTCGAGGCGGTCGGCGAAGCGAAACGAGGGCGCCGATACGTTGACCGCAGCCACGATGCGGCCGCGAAAGTCTCGGACCGGCGCGCCCACAGCCACGAGCCCAGGCTCGAGCTCCTCGTCCACGAGCGCGAACCCGCGCGAGCGGGACTCGACGAGCCGATCCCAGAGCTCGTCGACGTTCTGCGGCCCCCGTGGATGCCGTTTCCGGAACGACGCACCGGGGAGCACCCGCGGGAGCTCGTGGCGCTCATGGTCGGCGAGCAAGGCGTAGCCGGCCGAGGTGCACGCGGCCGGGACGACGCGGCCGACCCAGTTCACCGCCTGCACCCCGTGCGCGGGCGCTTCGGAGAGCACCGTCAGCACGTCGGTGTCCTGAAGCACGGAGAGATGTGCGGCCTCCTCGAAGGCGGCGACCAACCGCCGAAGGCAGGGCGGTGCGGCCGCGGCGAGGCGGTTATCGCCCGCATGCGCCGCGAGCGCGAAGAACCTCCAGCCCAGACGGTAGGCGAGCGTCTCGGCATCGCGATCGACGAGCCCGTACTCGGCGAGCACCTTCAGTGTGCGCGAGACCTGGCTCTTCTCGCGGCCGACGAGCTCGGCGACCTGCGTCACTCCGAGCTCGTCGCCCTCGAGCGCCATCAGGACCGCGAGTCCACGCTGCAACGCGGTGGTCGTCTCAGTCACGTGTGATCTCGAGCAGGTAGGCGACCATCACGGGCTCGTCGCCGAACGTGAGGTGATACGCGTCCGAGAGCTGCTCGACCCGGTCGATCTGCTCGAGGCTTCGCTCGAAGAGCGGCGTGAACGGGAAGAAGCCGTAGTCGACGACACGCGACGCGAGTCCGTGCTCGGCGAGGAGCGCTTCGGTCTGGAGCCGGCTGACGATCGAGAGCTGCATGACGTACGCAACGCCCTCGTCGTCGAGCAGGCGCGGCAGCAGACGCAGCAGATGGTCGACGAGATTCCGGCCCCAGTAATCGAGCGGCCGATGGCCGCCGGGCTGCTCGAACGGATCGACGGGCATCTGGTACAGACTCGCCACGACGAGGTCGTAGCGGCGCTCCGGCTCGACCATGTAGAGGTCGACCTCGGCACCGGTCACGCGGTCCGAAACGTCGTTCCGGAAGGCGTTCGCAAGCGTGTTCGCGACCGCACTGCGCTGGATATCGATCGCGTGCACCTGCTCGGCCCCGTTCAGCGCGAGCTGGACGGCGAGCAGGCCGCTGCCGCAGCCGACATCGAGGCATCGCTTCCCCGCGCCGGCGCCCGTCGTGAAGAGGTGCTTCCAGACGAGCAGGCTCCCGAGCGTCGGCACGAAGACGTCAGGATCAAAGGTGAGCTCGGGCAGGACGAGCGGGTAGACACTGTGTCCCTGCTCGTCGGTCCACGGCGGTACGGGTGACCATGACGGGCTCGTGGCCGGCAGCGGGTCGGGTCGCGCGCGTCCTGCCGTCGTACCCGCGAGCCGCTCTCGCGCCGCAGCGATGTGCGCCGGCGAGGTGCCGCAGCAGCCGCCGACGATCTGCGCTCCCTGCTCGCGCCAGCGGGCGGCGAGCTCGGCGTACTCCTCGGGCCCGATCCGCTCGTCGAAGCGCCAGCCCCAGTCGGAGAAGTAGCCGAGATTCGGATACACCCCGAGCGGCAGGTCGGTGAAGTCGCGCAGCCACGGGAGCATCCCGTCGACGTGGTCCGGCGGCAGGCAGTTGATCAGCAGCGCTCCGACACCGAGCTCTTCGAAGCGGCGTGCGGCACGACCGAAGAGGTCGCCCTCGGGACCGCCCCAGTGCTGACCGTAGACGCCGCAGACGCCGTGGCGGCACCGCCGGAAGCTGAGCCACACGGGCAGCCCCGTCTCAAGCGCCGCGTCGACCGCCCGGAACGTGAAGTCGTCCCTGATCAGCGACATCGTCTCCAGCAAGAGCAGGTCGGGAGGCTCTTCCTCGAACACACGGCCGAGAAGGCGAAGGCTCGCAAGCCGGTCCTCGCTGTCCACGTCGCCGTTGACGCTGAACGCGATCGCGCCGATGCCGGCACCGGCGCCCTCCTCCCCGGCCTGCCGGGCAAGCCGGATCCCCAGGCGGGCCACGTCGAGCCAGTGCGTGAGGCCGATGTGTCCCGACTCGAGCTCCGCAGCGGCCAGGATCGCCCACGTGTTCGTCGAGATCACGTCGGAGCCCGCAGCGACGTAGCGGCGGTGAACGTCGAGCACCGCGTCCGGGGCCTGGTAGAGCGCCTCCGTCCCCCAAAGACCTCGGTCGGAGTCCCGCAGCTCTCCTGCCTGCTCGCGCTCGAGCTCCGTCGCGTTCCCGCCGTCGAGGATCACCGGCTCGCCGGCGGCGAGCAGCGCCTCGATCCTTGCCATCCGTCCCATCCTATGAGAATAATGCAACCAGAGTTGCTGTGGGAGCAACCCAGAGAGGAGTGAAGCATGACGAGCCCGGGCCTGGTCGAGCGGCTGGAGGAAGGGCCGGTGATCTGCGCCGAGGGCTATCTCTTCGAGCTCGAGCGGCGCGGATACCTCCAGGCCGGGTCATTCGTCCCCGAGGTCGTGCTCGAGCACCCGGAGCTCGTCGCGCAGCTGCATCGGGAGTTCGTGCACGCCGGCTCCGACGTCGTCGAGGCGTTCACCTACTACGCGCACCGCGAGAAGATGCGGCTCGTCGGCAAGGAGCACCTCCTGGAGGAGATCAACCGCCAGGCGCTTCAGCTTGCGAAGGACGTTGCCGCCGAGAACGACTCGCTCTTTGCGGGCGACATCTGCAACACGAACGTCTTCGTCGGCGACGACGAGTCGCGCCGCGCGGTGCGCGCGATGTTCGAGGAGCAGGTCGGCTGGGCCGTGGACGCCGGGGTCGACTTCGTTATCGGCGAGACCTTCTCGTTCGGCGAAGAGGCGTTGATCGCGCTCGAGACGATCCGTGCCGCCGGCCTCCCGGCCGTGATGACGCTCGCGATCCACCAGCGGCCGGAGACGAGAGAAGGTTGGACGCCCGAGGAGGCGTGCAAGCGGCTCGAGGATGCCGGCGCCGACGTCGTCGGGCTCAACTGCATCCGAGGGCCGCGCACGATGCTTCCCCTGCTCCGGCGCATCCGCGAGACCGTGGGAGGGCACCTCGCCGCCCTGCCGGTGCCCTATAGGACGACCGACGACGAGCCGAGCTTCCAGTCGCTCCGAGATCCGGACTGCGACTGCATCCCCGACGACAGGCCGTTCCCGACGGCGCTCGATCCGTTCACGTGCAACCGCTACGAGATCGCCGAGTTCGCACGGGAGGCGCAGCAGATCGGAGTCGGGTACTTCGGCGTCTGCTGCGGAGCCGCGCCGCATCACATCCGCAGCCTGGCGGAAGCGCTCGGCCGCACGCCGCCGGCCGGCCGCTACAGCGCCGACATGTCGAAGCATGCGTTTCTCGGAACGGACGAGCGCCTGAAGCGCGAGAACCAGGAGTACGCAGCGGAGCTCTAGCGCGCTGCTGCGGTCGCTGGATCAGAGCAGCGCGTCGAGCCCGACGGTGATCCCGGGCGGCAGCGTGTCGAGCTTCTCGAGGGCGAGCAGGACGCCGTCGGCAAATGACTCACGGGCGGTCGTGTCGTGGCGGATCGTCAACAGCTGCCCCTCGCTCCCGAAGATCACCTCCTGGTGTGCCACGAGGCCTGGGAGCCGGACCGAGTGGATCACCGGGTCGCCGCCGATCAGTCGCGCGGTCGCCGCCGCCGTGCCCGACGGCGCGTCCTTCTTTGCCTCGTTGTGCAGCTCCACGATCTCCGCGCGCGGGAAGTACCGCGCAGCCTGCTCGGCGAACCGCATCATCAACACCGCGCCGATCGAGAAGTTCGGCGCGACGAAGACGCGCAGCCCACGTTCCCGCGCCAGGTCGTCGAACGGCTGCGGATCCCAGCCCGTCGTGCCGACGACGCACGACACGCCCTGCTCGAGCGCTGCGCGGACGTTGTCCGGAACGGCCTCGGGAGCCGTGAAGTCGACGGACGCATCGAGCCCGCGAACGTCCGGCTCGTCGCCGATCTCGATCCCGCGCACCTCGTGTCCGGCCTGCTCGAGCACGGGGACGAGCGCGCGCCCGACCTTGCCTTCGGCGCCGAAGAACGCCAATTTCATGCCGCGGCGCGCGCGACGAGCGCAGGGTTCGCCCGCTCGACGGCGTTGCGGAACCGGCCCTCGTCCGGTCCGACGCCGGAGGCGGACAGGCGCTCGGGCGCCAGCAGCACCGAGGCGAGCTCGGTGATCGCCTCGACGTCCACGGCGTCTATCTCCGCGAAGATCCGCTCGAACGTCATCAGCTCCGTGTCGGAGATGAGCGACTTGCCAAGGCGGCTCATCCGGTTCGACGTCGACTCCATCGAGAGCATGATGCGTCCCTTGAGGCTCTCCTTCGCGCGCTCGAGCTCGCCCGCGCGGAGCCTTCCCTCCGCAATCTCGCCGATCTGCTCGATGCAGATGTCGATGCAGGCAGCGAGATTCTCCTCGCGCGTTCCGACGTAGAGGCCGACGAGACCCGTGTCCGTGTACTGCGATGCGAACGAGTACACCGAGTACGCCATCCCACGCTTCTCGCGGATCTCCTGGAACAGGCGCGACGAGGCCGATCCGCCGAGCATCGAGTCGAGCAGCGACGCCGCGAAGCGACGCCGGTCGGAACGGGCGATGCCCGGCGCCCCCAGGCAGAGGTGGTACTGCTCCGTGTCCTTGCGCTGAAAGCGGAGGCTGGGCGGCGGCACCTTCACGAGCGGCTTGCGCACGTGCGGCGCGCGGCGCGCGGGCGCCTCGCTCTGCCGCTCGAACCGTTCGAGCAGTGCTATCAGCCGATCGTGCGTGATGTTCCCCGCTGCCGAGACGACGATGTTCCCGCCCGTGTACATGCTGCGGTGGTACGCCGCGATCGCCCGGCGGCTGACCGTCGAGATCACCTCTGCGGTCCCGATCACCGGCCGGCCGAGCGCGTGCGAGCCGAAGACCGCCTGCGAGAAGAGGTCGTGCACGAGCTCCTGGGGCGTGTCCTCGTACATCGCGATCTCCTCGAGCACGACCTCGCGCTCCTGGTCGAGCTCCGCGAAGGCGGGCGCGAAGACCATGTCCGTCATCACCTCGAGCGCCTCCTCGACGTGACGGTCGGGCACGCGCGAGTAGACGACGGTGTGCTCGCGCGACGTCGCCGCGTTCAGCTCCGCGCCCATCGCGTCGAACGTCTCGGCGATCTGCCGCGCGTCGTAGGAGCGCGAGCCCTTGAACAGGAGGTGTTCGATGAAATGCGAGACCCCCGCACGGTCCTCGCGCTCGTCCCGCGAGCCGGCGCCGATCCAGAACCCGAGCGAGACCGAGCGGACGCTCGCCACCTTCTCCGAGATCACGCGCTCGCCCGAGTCGAGCTCGGAGAGGACGTACTTCTGCACCGGCCGATCGTACCCGGGCGGCTCGCTGTCGAGGGCCCCAACCCTCTAGGCGACGAACTGCAGGCCGCCGCCGCTCCGCTTGGCCTCGTAGAGCGCGGTGTCCGCGAGCCGGAAGAGCGTCTGCGCCTCGCGGGCGTGCTCCGGGCACGAGGCGACGCCGAAGCTCGCGCGGACGCCGATGCTCGGCTCGGCCACGCGGCGTACGACCTCGCGTGCGTCGTCCTCGGAGGCCTCGGCGAGGAGCAGTGCGAACTCGTCGCCGCCGATCCGGAATGCGTCGTCGCCCCTCCGCAGTGCGGACTGCAGCGTGCGAGCGAAGCGCTGCAGCGCCTCATCGCCCGCGAGGTGCCCGAATTGGTCGTTCAGCTCCTTGAAGCCGTCGAGATCGCAGAGCACGAGCCCGAACGAGCGGCCGTACCGCGTCGCGCGCGCGACCTCCCCGTCGAGGCGGTCGACGAACGCGCGGCGATTGAGCAGCCGCGTGAGCGGATCGTGGTCGGCGAGGAAGCGCAGCTCGCGCACGTGCGCCGAGGTCACGATCGCCGCAGCCGCCTGGTTCGCGAACACGCGAAGAGCCTGAAGCTTGTCGCGCGAGGGAAGCAGGCGGTCGTCTGGCTCGTCGGCCCAGAGGACGCCGATCACCTCGCCGAGACTGTCGTGCAGCGGGACGAGCAGCCAGTGGTGCTGCCATGCCCACGGGCCGCGCCCATTCTGCTCGGACACGTACGGCTGCCTGGCGAGCGTCAGCCGGCGCGCCGCCTCGTCGTCCGGGAGGAGGTAGCAGCCCTCGATCTCGAACACGGGATCGAGCAGCCCTTCGATGTCGCGCAGGAACACCGGCTTGCGCTTCGTGTCCTCGATCTGCCAGCCCACGGCGGCGCGCGGATCGAGCCGGCCCTGGCCGTCGCGAAGCGCCGCGAGGACGTTCTGGAATCCGAGCGCGTCGCGCACGCCGGCACACACCGCGCGCAGGATCTCGTCGGCGACCGGCTCTGCGGGCAGCCGCGACGACACGGTGAGCAGTCGCTCGAGCGCTACCTGGTGACGGGCCGAGTGCGCCGATTCCTGTGAAGCCTGGACCGCGAGCGCCGCGTGGTCGGCGAGCGCCGCGAGGACGTCGATCTCGTCGTCCGTCGGGCGGCGACGGCTTGCGGGCTCGTCCACCGAGAGGACGCCGAGCAGGTGGCCGTCTGTGTGACGCAGCGGCACGAAGAGCGCGTCCTCCGGCTGCCAGGCGTCGGCGCCGGTCCCGGGCTCGGTCTCCGGCACGTAGCTTGAGCCGGCACTGTCCTCCGACCAGTCGAACTCGCCGGCAGGCACGACATACGCGCCGCGGCGGTGGAAGCGTGCGTCGAGCAGGCGCTCCCATTCGGCGACGCCCCGAGTCTGCCCGAGCAGCTGAGCCCGTGCCGCATCGCTGCCGTGCACCGTCGTCACGACGAAGTCGTCCCACGCCGGCCGGTAGAGATTCACGACGACCGCCTCGTAGCCGAGGGACTCGGCGATCGTTCGCGCGATCGCGTGCAGCAGCTCCGGCAGGTCCCCCTGCGCACGCAGGAGCCTCGTGACCTCGAGGAGGCCGCGAAGCGGACTGATCGGTGGGAGCGACGGCGTAGCCACAGGCGGCGAGGGACTCGGTACCTCGGCTTTCTCCATCGGCAGCGAACCGAAGGGCACGCACCCCCGAAGGGTTACGGCTTCACGGCGCGCGCGGCGGCCTCGGACAGTGAGGCGGTGAAGATGTCCAGCTCGTTCTCGATCACGCGGCCGTCCGCCCAGAACGCGTGCGCGACGCCGTTTTGCGCTGCGACGGCGGGTCCCAGGCCGCCCCTACCGAGCCCCGAGTACACGACCACCGTCGGGGTCGGGTCGGAGGCGGCGCGCTCGGGCGGCGACCAGGTCCGCCCCTCGCGCGAGGCCGCGCAGGTGAACCATGCGCGCCGGGCGTGCGGGTCGAAGGTCGTGTCGTACCAGCAGGCCCACAGCGTGCCGGTCGTCGGATCGACCGCCGAGGTGGGCGCGAACTGCTGCGTCTTCCCCCTGTCCGGCGGCTGAACCGGAACGCGGAAGAGCGGCTTCAGGTCGAGCCCGAGCGCTGCCGCGTAGACGTCCGGCGTCTGGTTTGAGCCCACGTCGCTGTACACGACGAAGACCCGGTCTTTGCCGATGCTCACGGTCGGATCCGGCCCTTCGCAGGCGCGGAGCTCCTGCGGCAGCGGGTCGCCGGCGGTCAGCGCGCAGCCGCCCGCGGGGTTTGCGAGCAGCGGCGCCGCCGCGCGCGGGGCGCTGAAGATGCGCCCGCCGTCGGTCGAGCGGGTGATCCAGAGCCCCACCTTCGCGTCGATGCCGGCGACGTACACGTCGCCGTTTCGCGCGACGGCGATCGTCGCGCGGTGGGGCCGCACCAGGTCGGGCCAGACCGCCGCGGGCGGGCTCCAGGTGCGGCCGCCGTCGGTGCTCGCGCTGATGACGATCGTCGCGACTCGCTTGCTCACGCCCCGCGTCCACACGAGGTAGGCGCGGCCGCTCCGTTCATCGACGGCGAACGCGGGGGCGTCGTCGAATCCGAACTTCCACGCCGGCGGCGCGACGCGCACGAGCCGTCCCCACTTCTCCCCGGGGCCCGCGCGCGAGGTGACGACGAGGTACGGGGTCAGCGCGTCGCCGCAGAACGTCGCCGCGAGAAACGCGAGGTACTCGCGGCCGTGAGCATCGGCCGCGACCCTCGGCGCGCCGTGTGCGCACGACCCGCCGGCGACGACCGGACCGTCGGTGCGCCGCCACGTCTTTCCTCGGTCGGCGGACTCGTAGACGTCGAGCGTCTCGCGACCGCTGTCGTTCGACGCGCCGAAGAGATGGGACGGACGCGTTGGGTCGATCGCGAAGGCAGCCTGGGTCTGGTCTGCGGTCGACGACGACACGTTCACGTTTGCACCGCCGAGCGGCCGCTGGTTCCGGATCGTGTGCGTCGTGAAGTGGTAGACGAGGAAGCCTGTGAGTCCGATCAGCGCGGCGATCACGACCGCCTCGATCACGAGCCTGCGGCTGTTCGGAGAAAGGGCGGCCCAGAGGCCGCCCTTGTCTCTCCGATCGGATGCGCCGCTAGCTATTCCCGTTGCCCTCGCGGCGGGGGCCACGGTCGCGTCCGCCACCGCCACGACCGCCACGGCGGTCGTCACGGCGCGGGCGGTCCTCCTCCGGAGGCCGCGGCGGCGCGTCCTTCGCCCGCTCGATCAGCTCCTCCGGCTGGACGAGCCCGCCGTTCTCGTGCTTGGCGATGAGCTTGAGGCCGATGCGGCCGCGGGCCTTGTCGACCTCCTGCACGACGACGTCGACGACGTCGCCGCGGGACATCACGTCCTCGATGTGCCCGACACGGCCCGGGCCGACGTTCGACACGTGGAGCAGGCCGTCCGTTCCCTTCTTCAGCTCGACGAACGCGCCGAACTGCGTCGTCTTCACGATCTTCCCGGTGTAGGTGTCGCCCACCTCCGGCTCCTTCGTCAGAGCCTGGATCGCCGAGATCGCGGCGGCGGCCTTCTCGCCGTCGGTCGCGTAGATGAGGATCGTGCCGTCCTCCTCGATGTCGATCTGCACCTCGTAGTCGGACTCGAGGCCGCGGATCGTCTCGCCGCCCTTGCCGATGACGAGGCCGATCTGCTCCGGGTTGATCTTGATCGTCGTGATGCGCGGAGCGTTCGCCGACAGCTCCGCGCGCGACTCGGGGATCACTTCGAGCATGCGGTCGAGGATGAAGTCACGCGCCCGCTTCGCCTGCTCGAGCGCGTCCCGCATGATCTGCTGCGTGACGCCCGTGATCTTGATGTCCATCTGGAGCGCGGTGATGCCGTCACGCGACCCGGCGACCTTGAAGTCCATGTCACCGAGGTGGTCCTCGGCGCCCTGGATGTCGGTCAGGATCACGTAGTCGTCGCCCTCCTTGACGAGGCCCATCGCGATGCCGCTGACCGGCGCCTTGATCGGCACGCCGGCGTCCATCAGGGCAAGCGTCGAGCCGCACACCGAGCCCATCGACGACGAGCCGTTCGACTCGAGCGTCTCGGAGACGATGCGGATCGTGTAGGGGAACTCGTCCGTCGACGGAATGACCGCCTCGAGCGCGCGCTGCGCGAGTGCACCATGGCCGATGTCGCGGCGCTTCGGGCCGCGCATGAAGCCGGTCTCCCCGACCGAGTAGGGCGGGAAGTTGTAGTGGTGCATGAAGCGGCGCTCCTCCTCGAGGGAGAGGTCGTCGATCCGCTGACCCTCCTTCGCGGTGCCGAGCGTGAGCGACGAGAGGATCTGAGTCTGGCCGCGCGTGAACAGGGCCGAGCCGTGTGCACGCGGGTTGACGCCGACCTCGACCTCGATCGGCCGGATCTCCTCGGTGCCGCGGCCGTCCGGGCGGCGCTTGTCGACGGCGATCTTCTTGCGGACCATGTCCTTGTAGATCGACTCGCACGCCTTCTTGACGTACGACTTCGTGGTCGAGTCCTTCGCGCCGGGCTGGACCTCGCCCGTCTCCGGGTGCAACACCGCCGGCCCGACCGGGAACGGCAGCCTCACCTCTTCGGCGATCCGGTCGAACAGCAGGTGTCGCTTCGCTGACTTCAGCTGCTTCGAGTCCTGCTCGGCGTCGGTCAGCGCCCGCAGCTCGCTCTCGAACTGCTCGCGCACCGGGCCCTCGACGGCGACGAGCCGCTGCCGTTCTAGAAGCGCGAGCAGTGCCGAGCGAACCTGCATCTGGCGGACGATGTCCTCGTCCGTCGACTCCATCGTGAGCGGCGGCGCAAGCTGGCTGAGGAGATCCTCGACGACTGCGCCGGAGTCCTTCAGGCCGGTCTGCTGGACGCGCTCCCACACGGTGTGGCCGTGCTGGGTCTCGAGCTCGACTGCGAGGTCGAGGTCGAGCCACTTCGCCTTGCCGGCCTGGCGCGCCAGATCTTCCTGGGCCTCGCACAGCTTCACGATTTCGCGCTGTGCGAGCTCCAGAGCCTCGAGGATCGTCTCCTCGGGAATCTCGTCGGCACCCGCCTCGACCATCGTCAGGCCGTCCTTCGTGCCGACGACGATCAGGTCGAGCGGTGAGTCCTCCGTCTCCTGGAGCGTCGGATTGACGAGGAAGGTGCCGTCCTCGGTGCGGCCGACGCGCACCGCGCCCACCGGGCCGAGGAACGGCAGCGGCGAGAGCATCAGCGCCGCCGAGGCGCCGTTCAAGCACAGGATGTCGTGGCCGGTGACCATGTCCGCGCTGAGAACGGTGCAGATGACCTGCACTTCGTTCCGGAAGCCCTTCGGCCAGAGCGGCCGGATCGGGCGGTCGATCATGCGCGCGGTGAGGATCGCCCGCTCGGTGGGGCGTCCCTCGCGCTTGAAGAAGCCGCCCGGGATCTTGCCGGCGGCGTACATCCGCTCCTCGACGTCGACGGTGAGCGGGAAGAAGTCAGCACCCTCGCGCGCCTCCGGGCGGCCCTGGGCGGTGGCGAGCACCATCGTGTCGCCGCTGCGGACGACGACGGCGCCGTCGGCCTGCTTCGCGAGCTTGCCTGTCTCGAAGCTGATCTCCTGCTGTCCCACTTGGACGGAGACCCGAGCCAGGCGCTCGGTCGCGATACTCATTCGATTGTCCTCCACTCTGCTTGTGGAGGGCGGGAGTTTGAGTCAGCCCGTCCGCGAGGGCTCGCTCAAACTTCCACCCTCCGGGGTGTTTGGCCGGAGCTAGCGGCGCAGGCCGAGCTCCTTGATCAGGGCCCGATAGCCCTCGAGATCGTGCTTCTGCAGGTAGTTCAGGAAGCGGCGGCGACGCCCGACGAGCTTCAGGAGCCCGCGACGGGAGTAATGGTCGTGCCGGTGGGTGCGCAGATGCTCCGTCAACTCGTTGATGCGACGGGTCAGCATCGCGATCTGCACCTCGGGCGAGCCGGTATCGGCGTCGTTTCGGCCGTACTTTCCGATCAGTTCCTGCTTGGCTTCCTTGGTGAGGGCCATTGAGCCTCCTGGGTTGTCGCGTCCCCCGAGTCCCCGCTCGGCACGCCAGGAAGAAGCGCGTCGGGCCGGGACTGGGTCGCGGGTAGGGTAGCGAACTCCGCATGAATACGGGGTTTTCGCTCGAGGAGGCGGTGCGCGAGGCGCGCGCACGCACCGGCGTGCCGGGTGTCGCGGCGGGATTGCTCGTCGCCGGCGAGCGGTCGTTCGCCGCCGACGGCGTGCTCGCGCTCGACGGCGAATCTCCCGTGCACGTGGACACGCCGTTCCGGATCGCGTCGATCTCGAAGCCGTTCACATCGACCCTTGCCGCCGCCTCCCTGCCGCTCGACGGCGGGCTCCGAGCGCTGCTGAGCCACACCGCCGGCTTTCGCTGCGAGTCGACCGAGCCGCTGCCCGCGGGCGCTGAGGGCCTGTTTTCCTACTCGAATGCCGGCTTCTGGGAGGCGGGTGCGCAGTCGGCAACCGCAGCCGGATCGTCGTTCGAGGAGGCGATGCGCCAGCGGGTGCTCTCGCCTCTTCGGCTGGAGGCGACGGGCTACGAGGAGCCGCAGGCGGCTGCGCGCGGTCACGTGCAGGCGGGCGAGTCCGGACACCGCGTGGTGCCGGACGACTCGTATCCGGTGTCGCGGCGGCCGTCGGGCGGGCTCTGGTCGACCGTCCGCGACCTGCTTCGCTTCGGTGCGCATCACCTCGCGTCAGGTTCGGGGCTGCACGAGCCGCAGGTCGCCGCGCTCGGCGGGCACTACGCCCTCGGCTGGTGGGTTCGCGAGCTCGAGGACGGCACCACCGCGCTCGACCACGAAGGGTCGGTCGCGGGCTACCAGTCGCTGCTGCTGCTCGTGCCCGAGCGGGAGCTCGTGCTCGCCGTGCTGACGAACAGCTGGCGCGGCAGCGGGCTGGTCCGGCGCCTCGTCGACCGGCTCGGCCTCGGGCCGTCGCCGCTCCCGGCCGAGCCCGTCGATGCCGGCGTCGCGGGGACGTACGCACTGGACGGCGTCGAGGCGCGCGTCGAGGTCGCGGGCGACGACCTGACGGTGTCCGTCACCGAGTTCGACCCGGTCGTAGGGAGCCCGATCACGACGCGTGTGGCGGCGAAGCCGCTCGGCGGCGGCGTGTTCGGCTATACGGGCGGCCGTCTGATGAGCCACCGGTTCGATTTTCCCCGGCCGGACCTCGCACGCATCGGCTGGACCGTCCTGCCGCGGACCGAATCGTGATCGCGGGCGTCGCCGCGGGCCATCCAGCGACTGCGCGGTCAGGCGTCGAGATCCTCGCTGCGGGCGGGAGCGCAGCGGATGCCTCCGTCGCAGCCGCGCTCGCCTCCTGTGTCGCGGAGACCGTGATGACCGGGCTGCTCGGCGGCGGCCACGCGATCTACTTCGATGCGGCGACGGGAGTCGCGCGCAATCTTGATTGCTTCTGTGCCGTCCCGGGGCTCGGCGCCGAGGCGCGCGAGGCCGAGCTCGTCCACCTGCACGTGCCGTTCGGCGCTGAGCTCTTGCACTACGCCGTGGGGCCGGCGTCGTGTGCGGTGCCGGGCGTCCCCTCTGGTCTCGGCGCGCTCTGGGAGGCGCACGGGCGGTTGCCGTGGGCGCGGCTGTTCGAGCCGGCCCTGCGCCTCGCGCGCGACGGTGTCGAGATGCCCGCCGCGCACGTTGCCTGCCTCGCGATGCTCGAGCCGGTGATGACGATGCGCGAGGGCGCGCGCATGTACGCGCCGAGCGGCACGCTCCTTCGCACCGGCGACCGCCTCGAGCAGCCCGGCCTCGTCGCCGCACTCGAGTCGCTCGCGGACGAGGGTGCGGCGGGTGCCTACACCGGCACGATCGGCCGGGCGCTGCTCGAGCTCTCTCGCGAGCGCGGCGGGCTGCTGACCAAGAACGACCTGGCCGCGTACGCGCCGGCCTGGCGCGAACCGGTCGAGGCGCGATGGCTCGGGACGCGCGTTCTCACCCGCGACGGGCTGTCCGGCGTGCCGGACACACTCGCACGCCTGCCGCCGTTGCGCGGCCTCGGGCCGGCGGAGCGGGTGACGGCGCTCCTTGGCGCGCTCGACGGCGTCGCGGCCCCGGAGACGCACACGACGAATCTCGTCGCAGTCGACGCAGACGGCAATGCCTGCGTCGTGACGACCAGCCTCGGCCTCGGCTCAGGCGACTGGTTGCCGGGACTCGACCTCCACCTGAACAGCATGCTCGGCGAGGTCGACCTGCTGACCGGACCGCTCGAGCCGGGCGCGCGGATGGAAAGCATGATGGCGCCCTCGGTCTTGCTCGATCGCGACGGCCTCGCGCTCGCGCTCGGAGCCGCCGGCGGCACGCGGCTGCGGACAGCGCTCGTCACCGTCGCAGCCGGCATCCTCGACGAGGGTCTCGAGCCGCAGGCGGCGGTCGACCTGCCGCGCGTGCATCCTGCCGGCGAGGTCGTGAACGCGGAGCCCGGCGTCGACGAGGAGGCGCTCACGGCGCTGGAGGCGGCGGGCCGTGCCGTCCGCCGCTGGCCCGAGCGGCACCACTACTTCGGCGGCGTCAGCGCGTGGGGACGTGACGGAGGCGCGGCCGACCCGCGGCGGAGTGGTGCGGCGATTCCCGCTCCTGCGGCAGGCTGACCGGGATCCAGCCGACGTAGCCGCATGTCGGGCAGCCGGGGTTCTGGTTGACCGTTCCGCCCGCCGCCGCCTTCGCGTAGACGTCCCCGCACTCGAGGCAGCGGACGCTCTCGAGCACGGAAAGCGTTGGGAACATGTGCGCAGCAAAGTCCATACTTAAAAAGACGCCCGGACGCAGCCAAACTTGCGCCGAGCTGCTCAGTCCGCGCCCGTGAGGAGCACGATGCGGAAGCGAGCCTTGTTGCTCATCATGCGAGCGTAGGCCTCGGCGGCGTGCTCGAGCGGCATCGTCTCGATCCGCCGCCGAGCCGCGAAAGCGCGGCTGCGACGTCCTCGGCCTCGCTGTCGACGTAGTGGTGGGCGCCGAGCCGGCGGGCGAGATCCTCCTTCTCCCCGCCGCGAGCGACCGCCACCGTCTCGAAGCCGAGCCTCACGGCGAACTGGACGCCGAGATGTCCCAGACCGCCGATGCCCAGCACCGCAACGAGCCCTCCCGCGCGCGCGCCGCTGCGGCGCAACGCGTTGAACGTCGTGACGCCGGCGCACATCAACGGCGCCGCTTCCTCCGCCCGGAGATCGTCCGGCATTCGCGCAAGCGCCCCCGCCCGGCAGACCAGGTACTCCGCGTATCCGCCGTCGGCGGTCACGCCCGGGATCGGCTTGTTCTGACAGTCGACCAGGTCGCCGCGCCGGCAGGGCTCGCAGTAGCCGCAGCTGCCTCCGAACCAGCCGACTCCGACCCGTTCGCCCGCCTTCCAGCCGTGCGCTCCGTCGCCGACCGCGTCCACGACCCCTGCCACCTCGTGCCCGGGCACGACCGGATACATGACACCGGGGAAGCGCCCTTCCATCGCGTAGGAGTCGCTATGGCAGACACCGCACGCTTGGACCCTGACGCGAACCTCACCCGGTTCGGGCTCGGGAATCTCCCGTTCGCGGAGCTCGAGCGGACCGCCCGCCTCGGACACTGCATGACTCGCATCGCGCCCGGGAGCTTAGCCCGGCCGTGCGGAGACTCTCGTCCGCGCCACGTCGGCGTCAATCGCCTCGATGAGCTCGGCCTCGGAGCCGAAGGCCGCCTCGTCCCGCAGCCGCTCCCAGAGCTCGAACACCATCCGCTGTCCGTACAGGTCGCCGTCGAAGTCGAGCAGGTGACCTTCCACACGTCGTTCCACGCCGCCGTAGGTGGGATTCGTCCCGATCGAGATCGCGGTCCGGTGACCGATCGTGAACCCCGCGTAGACGCCGAGCTTCGGCACGAGCAGGTCCGGCGGCGTGGCGAGGTTCGCCGTCGGAAAGCCGAGCAGGCGGCCGCGGTGGTCGCCGTGGACGACGATCCCCTCGACCTCCGGCGGCCGGCCGAGCAGCTCGGCGGCGTGGACGACGTCCCCGGCCAGCAGGAGCTTGCGGATGTGGCTCGACGAGACATTGTCGACAAGCGGCACCCGCCGGACGTCGAAGCCGAGCCGCTCGAGCAGCGCGAGATCGCCGGCGCGGCCGTGACCGAACCGGAAGGTCTCCCCCGCCGCGACGATCTCGGCCCCGATCGCCCGCAGGACCGTTTCGGCGAACGCCTCCGGCGTGAGGGCGAGCAGCGCCGCGTCGAAGCAAAGGACGAGCACGTCCTCGACTCTTGCCTCATCGAGCAGCTCGAGGCGCCGCTCGAGCGTCGAGAGCAGCTCCACGGGAGCGCCGAGAACCGCCCGCGGATGCGGATCGAACGTCACGACCGTCGGCCGGAGGTGCACGGCTCCGGCGGCCTCGATCACGCGCCGGTGCCCCCGGTGCACGCCGTCGAAGGTGCCGATCGAGACCGCTCGCCGTGCCGGTGCGAGCTCCTCGGGCCGCCGCGCGACCTTCACGCCGGTGCTCCCACGCGCTCGAGCACCTCGGCCTCGGCGAGCAGCAGCCGGGGCTCGAACGCCTCCGGTGATACGGCGTCAGCCACGGAGAACGGCCCGACCTCCGTTCGCCGCAAGGCCCGGCAATGCCCGCCGAGCGCCTCCGCGATCGCCCGCACGTACGTGCCGCTGCTGACGCGGATGTCCAGGGTGACGACCTCGCCCGTATACGCGATGACGTCGAGCGCGTGCACCGTCGAGCGGCGCATGGGCATCTCCACCTCGACGCCCCTCCGCGCGAGCCGGTACGCGCGCTCGCCGCCGATCTTCACCGCCGAGGCGGCGGGGATCGGCAGCTCGATCTGGCCGCGGAGGCCCGCGAGCCGTTGCTCGAGGTCGGCCGCGTCGGGCGGCTCGAGCCGCTCGACGACCTCGCCCTCGGGATCGCCCGTCGAGGTGCGGGCCGTCAGGTCGACGTCCGTCACATAGCGCTTGTCGAGGCCGACGAGGCACGCTGCGATCTTAGTTGCCCGTCCGGACAACACGAGCAGAAGCCCCGTCGCGAACGGGTCGAGTGTTCCGGCATGGCCGGTCCGCGCACCCGTCATGCGGCGGATCTGCGCGACGATTGCGAACGACGACGGCCCGGCAGGCTTGTCGACGAGCGCGACGCCTGCAGGCTCAAGCGCTCGCGGCGGCACGTTGCGCGACGAATTCCTGGCGGATGAGCTCGGTGATCTCGTCGATCGACGCCTCGCTCGAGAAACCGGCGGCCTGACGGTGCCCCCCACCGCCGAACGCTCGCGCGATCGCCGAGACATCGAGCTCGTCGATGCTCGAACGCAGCGACACGCGCCGTGCGGGGCCGGTATCTCGCGGGGGCTCACGAATCAGCACAGCCAGCTCAGCTCCTTCGACCGCACGGAGGAAGTCGATGATCCCCTCCGAGTACGCCTCGACGGCGCCGACCTCGGCGAAGTCCGTTCGAAGCAGGTGCGAGACGATCATTCGCCCCCCCTCGAGAACCCGCGTCCGGTCGAGTGCGCGCGCGAGCAGCTTGAGCTTGGCGAGCTCGAGCGACTCGTAGACCTGCTTGAAGACGGCGTGGAAGTCGGCGCCCGCCTCGATGAGCTCCGCGGCGAGGCGATACGACTTCGGCGTGGTGCTGGAATATTGGAACCTTCCCGTGTCGGTGACCAGCGCGATGTAGAGCGGCTCTGCGATTTCGGCTGTGAGCTCGACCCCGAGCTCGCGGAAGACGTCGCGCAACAGCTCTCCGGTCGACGATGCTTCCGGGGCGATCAGGTTGATGTCCCCGAAGCGCGAGTTGTCGTGGTGATGGTCGATGTTGACCACGAGTCTTGCCCGTTCCTCCGGCGCTCGATCGGGACCAATCCGGTCGACTTTCGCGCAGTCGACGGCGATGAGCACGCGCTCCTCCATGTCGTCCGGAAGCTCGCGCCGCAACCCGTCGAGCTGCATGAACGCGTACTCGCGCGGCAGGGGTGCATCGCCCGAGAGGAACATCAGCGCGTCCTTGCCGAGCTGACGCAGCGCGAGCGTCGTCGCAAGGAGCGAGCCGAGCGCGTCGCCGTCCGGATTCTCGTGGGTCACGACGAGGAAGCGGTCGTGCTCGCGCAACGCCGCCGCAACAGCCTGAAGATCACTCGACGTCTGCGTCATCCTCGGGTGCGAGCTCGTCGATCAACTGGCTCATCCGCACGCCGCGCTCGACCGACGGATCGTACTCGAAGGTCAGCTGAGGCGTTCGCTTGAGCCGCAGCTCCCGCGCAAGCCTCGACTGCAGCAGCCCGTGGGCGGCCTCGAGGCCGCGCAGCGTCGCGGTGCGCTTCTTGATCGAGCCGAGGACGCTGACGTAGACGGTCGCGTGCCGCAGGTCGGGCGCCGTGTCGACGCCGGTGACGGTGACGAGACCGATCCGCGGGTCCTTCAACTCGGGCATGGCCTCGGCCAGCACCTGGCGTACCGACTCGTTCACGCGACGCATCCGCTCGGTCATGGGCCATATTCAAGCGAGTGCACGCCCTCGCCCTCACAGCTGTCGGCGTGTGGTGCTTCGTCGTCGCCCTGGTTGGAGGGCTTTTAGGGCTCGTTCTCGGGAACATCCGGCTGCCGGTGTTCCTGCTCGCCGGCTCGAATCCCGCCGCGGCCGGAGGTGCGAACATCGCTGTCTCGGGCGTCGCGGCCGCGGCCGGCTCGCTCGCCCATATCCGGGCAGGCCGCGTCGACTGGCGGCTCGCAGCATGGATGATCCCGCCCTCGGTCGTGGGCGCAGTCGGAGGCGGGTACGCGGCCGGGCACCTCCCCGCGGACGTGCTCCGGGTCGTCATCGGCGGGGCGCTTCTCGTTTTCGGGCTGGATCTGCTGCGCCGGCGGCGGCAGGAGATTCCGGAGCCACGCGACGCGCCGGATCTCCGGGCGGCGGTGCTCGCCGGCGCCGCGATCGGGGCGATCGGCGGCCTGATCGGGCTCATCCTCGGCACGCTCCGGGTGCCCGCCCTCATCCGCTGGGTCGGCGAGGAGCCCGCCCGGGCCGTCGGGACGAACCTCGTCGTCGGCGTCGCGGTCGGCGGAGCCGGACTCATCGGGCACATCCCATCCGGCGTCGACTGGACGCTCCTCGCCGTTGGAGCGGGTGCCTCGATCCCGGGAGCCCTCATCGGCTCGCGCTACACCGGCCGGCTCTCGGCGCCGGTGCTTCTGCGTGCGATCGGTGTCATCCTCGTCGTGAGCGGCACGCTGACGATCGTCCGCGGAGTCGTTTAGTCAGTCGTCCGGATCGACGACGAAGCGCACCGCGAGCGCGACCTCCCACTCCTGTCGGCGGAGCCAGCGCTCTGCCTCGTTCATGAGTCGCTCGACCTCGCGGTGCTCGCGGGCGACGCATGCGACGGTGATCCGCGCGCGCTGCCAGACGTCGTGGTGATCGACCTCGGCAACCGATGCGCCGACCCGGTTCTGCAGCTGCGCCTTGGCCGAACGCAGATAGTGGCGCTTCTCCTTGAGCGAGTGCGCCGACGGGAAGTGGAGCTCGCAGGTGAGGACGCCGACAAATCCGCTGGCCATCAGCGGACGACCCGGTCGACGATCTCGGCGGCTTCGCGAACGACGGCGATCTCGCGCTCCGTGGCCGTTTCGAGGAGGGACTCGAGCAGCGTCAGGCGGAGCTCACGTCCACGGTCGAGCACCCGTCGCCCCTTCGCCGTCGCATGGAGCACGACCGCACGCGCGTCTGTGTCGTGCCGCTCGCGACGGACGAGGCCTTCCTCCTCCATCGCGGCCGCGAGTCGGCTCATCGTCGGCACCTTCACCCGCTCCATCGCGGCAAGCTCGCTCACCGTCTTCGGCCCGGCGAAGACGAGCACGGAGAGCGCCGACAGCCGCGGCGGAGAGACGCCGCTCCCGGCGTCCTCCCTCGAAACGCGCCTGAGCAGGTGGATCGCCGCGGAATGCATCCGGTCGGCGGCTTCGCGGGTGGCGCTTGACATACTTAGTTAGGCTAGCTAATGATACCCGTGTTGTCCACGATCTTCGAGCTCATCGACGCCGACGACGCAGCCGCGCTGCGCGAGCTCCTCGCCAAAGAGCCGGGCGCCGCTGCGGCGCACGACGAGCAAGGCCTGACCGCGGTCATGCGCGCCTCCTATCGCGGCGGCGACGTCTTCGACGCCGTCAGGGCGGCGAACCCCCCGCTCGAGCCGTTCGACCGCATCGTGGTCGGCGAAGCAGACGGCCTCCCCGCCCCTGACGCTGTGACGCCCGACGGCTTCACCCCGTTGCACATCGCGGCCTTTGCGCACAACGTCGAAGCAGCAAGGAAGCTCCTCGACGCCGGTGCGGATCCCAACGTCCTCGCCACCGCGTCGTTCGCGCAGGTCACGCCGCTTGGGACGTGCGCCTTCGCAAGCGCGAACGACGTCGCAAGGCTTCTGCTGGAGCACGGCGCGGATCCCACGCTCACCGCGGATCACGGGTTCACCCCGCTCGACTCGGCGATTCAGAACGGCAACGACGAGCTCGTCGAGCTGCTACGCGGCTGAGGGCGGCTCGTCGAGCGACGTTCGCTCGACCTCGCGCGTCTCGAACACCTCGAGCACGTCCCCGACCTTGACGTCGTCGAAGTTCGCGAGATGGAGGCCGCATTCGAAGCCCTCCTGGACCTCGCGTGCGTCGTCCTGGAAGCGCTTGAGCGAGTCGATCGTGGTCGTATAGATCACCGTGCCGTCGCGGATCACGCGGGTCTGCGCGCCGCGGCGAATGACGCCGTTCGTGACCATGCAGCCGGCGATCGTGCCGACCTTCGAGGCGCGGAACGTATTGCGGACCTCGGCCTCGCCGACCGTCTCCTCGGTCTTGACGGTGGTGAGCATGCCGACGAGCGCCTGCTCGATGTCCTCGGTCAGCTTGTAGATGACGTCGTAGGTACGGATCTCGACGCCTTCGCGGTCGGCGACCGAGCGCGTCTCGGCGTTCGGCCTGACGTTGAAGCCGACGACCATTCCTCCCGACGCGGCCGCGAGCATGATGTCGTTCTCCGTGATGCCGCCGACGCCCTGGTGGATGACGTTGACGCGCACTTCGGGAGACTGGATCTTGCCGAGCTCGCTGACGATCGCCTCGACCGAGCCCTGCACGTCGCCCTTGATCACGAGGTTCAGGTCCTTGACCTCGCCGGCCTGCATCTGCTCGAACAGGTTCTCGAGCGAGATGCCGGAGGGACGCTGCTGTGCGAGCTGCTCGCGGCGGAGCCGCTCGGCGCGCTTCTGCGCCGAATCGCGCGCTGCGCGCTCGTTCTCGACCACGCGCGCCAGCTCGCCGGCCGGGGGCGGTCTGTCGAAGCCGAGGATCTCGACCGGGTCGCCCGGGCCTGCGGAGACGAGCTTCTCACCCTTGTAGTTGTGAAGCGCGCGCACCTTGCCCCAGGCGTCCCCGGCGACGATCGCGTCGCCGACCTTGAGCGTTCCACGCTGCACGAGCATCGTCGCGACGGGGCCGCGGCCGATGTCGAGCCGGGACTCGATGATCGGGCCCGAGGCCTCGGCGTTGGGATTCGCGCGCAGGTCGAGCTCTGCGTCCGCGACGAGCAGGATCCGCTCGAGCAGATCGTCGAGACCGGTTTGCTCCCGCGCCGAGACGCGAGCGACCTGCGTCGTGCCTCCCCACTCCTCCGGCTGCAGGCCGTCGGCCGACAGGTCGGCTAGCACGCGGTCAGGATTCGCGTCCGGCAGGTCGATCTTGTTGACGGCGACGACCATCGGGACGTCCGCCGCGCGCGCGTGCGAGATCGACTCGCGCGTCTGCGGCATGACCGAGTCGTCGGCGGCGACGACGAGCACCGCGATGTCCGTGATCTTCGCGCCGCGGGCGCGCATCGCCGTGAAGGCTTCATGACCGGGCGTGTCGAGGAAGGTCACCTTCCGGCCGTCGACGTCGACCTGGTATGCCCCGATGTGCTGCGTGATGCCGCCTGCCTCGGTCTCGACGACCTTCGCATTGCGGATCGCGTCGAGCAGCGTGGTCTTGCCGTGGTCGACGTGACCCATGATCGTCACGACCGGCGGCCGAGCGACGAGCGCCTCGTCCGGGTCCTCGAAAACCTCTGGTGTGTCGTCCTCGTCGGCCGCATGCTTGATCGTCACCTCGCGCTTCAGCTCCGAGGCGATCAGCTCGACCTCCTCGTCGCTCAGCGACTGGGTCGCCGTCTTCGGCGCGCCGAGGTTGAACAGGATCTTGATGATTTCGCCCATCGAGACGCCGAGCGCCTGCGAGAAGTCGCGGACCGTGACGCCCGACTCGACCGAGACTGGACCGGTGGGCGGCGGAGCCGGCTGGCGGGTGCCCTCGCGGCGCGGCGTATCGTCGCGGCCGCGACCCTGGCGCGCGTCGCGCGGACGTGCAGCCTGGTTGTCGATTACGACGCGACGGCGCCTGTTGCCGGGGCCGCTGCCGCCGCGCGGGCGGAGCGGGCGATTCGGCTTGCCTCCATTAGCCATTCGATACCTCAGTCATTCGACTCCTCAAGTGTAGATGCGCGCGAGCGCGGGATCGACCTGGACGGACCTGCGCAGCGACCGCGCGAACGCCCGGTGCGCCTGCGCCCGCTCGAAGCAGACGAGTCGCCGGCAGGTGTAGGCCCCGCGGCCCGGCGCCTTGCGATCCGCGACGAGTTGCCCCTCCCGGACGGCGAAGCGGACGAGCTCGGCCTGTGGGGCACGCCGGCCGCAGCCGACGCAACGCCTGACCGGCTCGGCCACTAGCCCTCGTCGCGCGCCTCCTCGGCGCCGCCCGACGGCTCGACCGGGATGCCCGCGGGGACCTCGGCCGGAGGTGCGTGCCCGGCCTCCGGCGAGACGAGCGGCTCGCCATTGTCGGCCGCGACCACGTCGGCGTCGGGGCCGTGGGTCGCAGCGACATCGGCGGGCGCCTCGGACTCGACCTCGGTCAGCTCGAGCTCCGGAAGCGACGGGCCGACCGACTCCGCGTCGGGCTCGAGCTCGTCCGCCAGGGCCTCGAGCTCGGGCTCGGACTCCAGCACGATCGGCTCCTCACCATCGACGTCCGTCGCGGCGAGGGCCTGGTGGGCCGCCACGCCGCAGTACTTCGAGCCGGGAAGCGCGGCGTTCGGGCACCGCTTCCCGTTCGCGAGGATCGCCGAGCAGCGTCCGGAGATGTCCTCGCCCTCGCCGTCGGCGCCGCCGTACGCGAGGTCGGCCTCGGCCTGCGCGAACTCCGTGTCGCTCTGGATGTCGATCTTCCAACCAGTGAGACGGGCGGCGAGGCGGGCGTTCATGCCCTCCTTGCCGATGGCGAGCGCGAGCTGGTCGTCGGGCACGACGACCGTCGCTTCCTTCCCGTCGTCGTCGAGGTACACCTCGCGTACGCGCGCGGGCGAAAGCGCCTTGGCAACGAAGCGCGCGGGCTCGTTGTTCCACGGGATGATGTCGATCTTCTCGCCGCGGAGCTCGGAGACGACCATGCGGACGCGCGAGCCGCGCGGCCCCACGCAGGCACCGACCGGGTCGACGCCCTGCGCGTGCGACTCGACGGCGATCTTCGAGCGGTAGCCGGGCTCGCGCGCGACGCCGCGGATCTCGACGAGGCCGTCGGCGATCTCCGGCACCTCGAGCTCGAAGAGCGTCTTGATCAACTCCGGGTCGCGGCGCGAAAGGATGACCTGCGGGCCCTTCGTGCCCGAGCGAACCTCGGTGATGACTGCCTTGATCCGCGAGCCCTGCTCGTAGCGCTCGCCGTCGACCTGTTCGGAGCGCGGCAGCAGCGACTCGACCTTGCCGAGGTCGACGAGGACGTTGTTGCGGTCGCCGGCCTGCTGGACGATGCCCGTGACGACCTCGCCCACACGGTCGATGTACTCGTCGTACATCATCCGCCGCTCCTCCTCGCGGATGCGCTGAAGGATGACCTGCTTCGCCGTCTGAGCCGCGATGCGGCCGAAGCCCTCCGGCGTGACGTCCTCGCGGCGGATCTGGTCCTCCGGGATGTCGGACCAGTCGACGTCGAGGTCGTCGTCGGCGATGAGCGTGTGCTGGCGCTCGCCGGTCTCCTCTTCGAGCCGCTCGAGCTCCTCGAGCTTGCGCTCGCGAGCGTCGTCCAGAAGTCGCTCCTCGACGTCCGCGGGCAACTCGATCGAGAAGACCCGGAAGTCGCCGAGCTCGTCCATCTCGACGGTCGCGTGACGGGACGCGCCGGGCGTCTTCTTGTACGCGGCGAGCAGCGCGTCCTCGAGGGCTGCGACGAGCGCACCCTCTTCGATCCCCTTGTCGCGCTCGATTTCGCGAACCGCTTCGATGATCTCCTGGCTCATGGCCTACCTCTCGTCGATCAAGTTGCCCCGCACGATCGCCTCGTACGGAATCTCAACAACAGTTCCCCCGTCGACGCCGAGCGTGACGGCATCGGCACCGGCGTCCTTCAATTCCCCCTTGAACTTCGACCGGCCCGCGATCGGCTGGGCCGTGCGCAGCGCGACCTTGTGTCCGAGCACGCGGGCGAAGTGCGACGGCTTTCGAAGCGGCCGCTCGATGCCCGGCGACGACACGTCGACGGTGTACTCGCGCAGATAGTCGCGGAGCACGTCGGTGACGCGCACGCACAGCTCGTGGTCGACGCCCTCGGGATGGTCGACGTAGACGACGAAGCGATCCGGATTCGCGAGCTCGACGGCCAGCACCTCGACCCCCGGAAGGTCGTTCTCGACCCGGGGCGCGATCTCGCTCTCCAGCTTCTTTTCCCTCTCGTATGTCGTGGCCATCCGCGTGCGTTCTCCCTGCTTGTCATAAAAAATGGGCCCGCAGGCCCATTCCGCCGAACCGGTGAAAATGGTAGGCCGAGTGTAGCAAGCGAATAGGCCGATCGGCCTATCAGCCGCGGACGCCGTGAAGCGGCCTCGAGAGGAGCTGGGCGGCCCGCGAGGAGTCGAGCGCGACGTTCCGCGCCCGCGCACCGCCGGGGCTCGGAGTGCCCCGCATCGCGTCCGGATCGAGACCGTGGACCGCCCGCAGGATCCGTGCGAGCTCGAACCTGGAAACCGCTTCGGGCGCCGCGACGTGGAGCGGGCCGGCAACGTCGAGCCGAGCAAGCTCGAGGAGCGCAGCGGCGAGCTCCGAGACGATGGTCGGGCAGCGGATCTCGTCGGTGTAGAACTCGACGTCGTCGCGAAACGCGAGCAGCTCTTGCGGGCCGGGCTCCGGCTTTCCGTAGAGGAGCGACGTGCGCACGAGCAAAGCCTCCGGATTCGCCGCGGCGACGAGCCGCTCCGCCTCGAGCTTCGCGGCGCCATAGTCCATCACCGGCCGCGCCTCTGCCTCCTCGTCGTACGGCGCGCCCTGCTCGCCGTCGAAGACGAGGTCGGTCGAGAGATGGACGAGCCGGGCATCGCAGCGTCGGGCAGCCCCGGCGACCGCGCGGCTGCCACGGACGACCGTCCGCTCGAGCTCCGGCCCGCCCAGCACGTACGCCGTGTGGACGACGACGTCGGGGCCATGGCGCATGAACACACGGTCGACTGCGGCGTCGTCGCGGACGTCGAGCCGCTGCGACCGCTCGTATGGCGGCGGGTTCCGGTGCCGCGTCGCCACGACGTCCCACCCCTGCTGCGCGGCCTGCCGACAGACCTCGGAGCCCAGGTACCCGGCGCCGCCGGTTACGAGCAGCTTCACCGTTCGTCGAGGATGATCGTCACCGGCCCGTCATTCGAAAGGTCGACCTCCATCTTCGCCCCGAAGACGCCGCGGCTGACCGGGACGTTCAGCGACTCGAGTTCGGCGCAGAACCGGTCGTAGAGCCGCTCCGCATCCTCCGGCTGCGCGGCGCCGGTGAAGCTCGGCCTGTTTCCCTTCGTCGTGTCGGCGAGCAGCGTGAACTGGGAGACGACGAGCGCCGCACCACCGACGTCAATGAGGCTTCGGTCGAACCGCCCTTCCTCGTCGGCGAAGATCCGGAGCCGCACGATCTTCGCGGCCAGTCGAGGTGCGGCACCTTCGTCGTCGCCGCGGGCGATCCCGACGAAGACGCACAGGCCCTCGCCGATCTCCCCCACCGTCTCGTCGCCGACGCGTACGCGCGCGGCGGACACCCGCTGCAGGACAGCCTTCACCGGCTGCGCTAGTGACGTAACCGGCAACGTTCGCCGAGCCCCTGGCCCGCGATCACGCTGCGCGCTGGCGCGTCCTCGGTCGCGCCGATAGTTGGACTATCGGCGCTCCCTGCGTCCTTCCATCGCTTGGTGCTCGCGACCCAGGAACCGGGCAACGCTACCGGCCACATCACTAGTCCTCGTCGAAGTCCCGGATCCGGGCCCGGTACTGGTTCGAGCCCGGACGAAGCGAGCTTGCGAGCTTGTAATGCCCGTTCGCCTCCCGCTCCCGGCCCTGCTTCTCGAGGCAGCGGCCGAGTGCGTAGTGCGCGTAGTCGTTCACCGGCGAGAGCTCGATCAGCTTGCGGAACTCCGCCTCAGCCGCCTCCCAGCGCCGGATGCGGAAATACGCGATCCCGAGCGCCTCGCGGATCGAGGCCTTCTCGGGCTCACGGCGCTTCGCCTTCTCGAGGGCAACCGTCGCCTGCGCGGGCATGCCGCGCTTCAGGTGGGCCCTGCCCTGCTGGAAGAGGCTGTACGTGGACTCGCTCATGACCCGAGATACGGAAAGTTCTCCCTCACCAAGTCAACCGGATGCGTCAAGTCGCGCGTCTTGCCGATTTCGACGCCCGCGATCCGAATGCCTCGGTCAACCGCGAGCTGGACGGCGTCGGCGAGCTCGTACGGGGGCCCCGGCAGCCCTTCCAGCAGCGGCACGATCGCCGGCCCGAGCACCCAGAGCGGCGCCGCGCCGAGCCGGTTCTTCGGATCGTCGTCGACCACCTTCTCAACGAGCCCGCCGACGATCCGTACGGCATCCCGGTGCGGCGGGTCGACCTTCGGATTGCCGCGCACCGCGAGCGCGCCGGCCGCGCCCGAAGCCGCCCAGGCCCCGAGGAAGCGGCGAACGTCGCCGGAGGTGTACACCGTGTCGGCGGCGGTCACGAGAAGCGGAGCCTCCGGGCCGTCGGCAAGCGCTCTCAGCACCGCGTCGGCCGAGCCGAGCACGCCGGGCTGGCGAACGTAGCCGAGCTCGAGGCCGAACGCCGACCCGTCTCCGAGCAGCTCCTCGACCTGCTCTGCGAGATGGCCCGTCACGACGGTCGCAGCTGTGCAGCCTGCAGCGACGAGCTCGCGAACGAGTGTCGCGATCACGGGACGGCCGTCGATCGGCAGGACCGGCTTCGGCCAGTGGGCGGTGACCGGACGCAGACGCGAGCCTTCACCGGCTGCCATGACGACGGCGTGCATCAGGCCGAGAAGCCGAGTGAGCGAAGAGAGACGACACCGCGTACGCGGTCTCGCGTCCTGAGGCGCACCCGCACGCGGCGCAGGAGCGCGCGGAGCTCGCGCCTGGCCTCGCGCGCGGCGCGCCCCGCCCCGGCCGGCGGACCGAACCGCGCCGCGGTCGCTGCAGCGACGAACGCATCCGGATCGACGGCGAGCTCGTGCCGCACGATGGCGCCGAGCTCGTGGAGCGTCGCACTCCGCGCAGCACCCATGTTCTGGTCGACGAGGAAGTCGGCGAGCTGCCGCCTGCATGCTGCGGCGACGCGGCGCGGGTCGCGCGTGACGTAGCGCGCGTAGCGGAGGACGAGCTTCGTCGCGGCGACCGCTCCGAACGCTGCACCGACGAGAATTGCAAGCAGGAGCAGCAGGCTTCCGCCGCGCGAGCCTGCCTGCGGGCGAGCCGCGCCGCGCGTGTCGAGCGCGCGCAAGCCCGTCCCTTCCTGCTCGCCGTGCCGGTGCGCGGATAGGCGCGGATCGGTCGAGCCTCGCGGGCCGACCGGGCCGCCGCCGCCCGACAGCCTCGCGCGTGCGGCTGCCGCATACGGCGCGCTCAACTGTCCGCGCTCGGGACGGCCGGCGGCGGGCGTCGGGTCGAACGGCAGCCAGCCGTAGCCGCGGAACCACGCCTCGACCCACGCGTGCGCATCGTGATCTGTGACGCGCCAGAGGCCCTTCTTGGCGTCATAGGTGCCGCTCGAGAAGCCGACGGCGACGCGTGCGGGAACGCCGAGATAGCGGAGCATCAACGCCATCGCGCCCGCGAAGTGCTGGCAATAGCCCGCGCGCGTCCTGGTCACGAAGCTGACGAGAGGCGGGAGCTCGTCGCTGACGGGACGATTCGTGTACGTGAAGCCGCCGTTGTCGCGGAACCACGTCTCGAGGGCGGCGGCAGCCGCGTACGGCGTGCGGGCGCCGCCGGCGACCGCCAGAGCAGCGCGCTCGAGCGGCGCGTAGCGCCTCGACTCGATCCGACGCGGACGCCCGAACGACGGCATCGTCCCGCCCGGCACGTCCAGGAACGTGCCGGGCTCCGTCAGCTCAACGGGGTACACGGGCCTCGAGCGCGCGAGCGCCGCCGCCGTGGGCTCCGGCGCCTCGCTCCACACCGTGTACCGGAACCCGCGGGTCAGGCCGGACTCCAGCTGTGCGATGCCCGGTACGCGGGAGACGACCGGCGCCTCGCCGGTGTCGAAGCGCAGCGGGATGCTCGCCCCGACGAGTCGCGTGTCCGACAGCGCGAGGACGTGCACCTCCTGTCGCAGCAGCTTCGTCGTCAGCGGAACGAGCGCATCGGCGCGAAGCGGTTCCGACTCGAGCCAGCCGTCCCGCTCGAACGAGTCGAGCACGGCGGCGCGCCAGTAGAGCGAGCGCTTCGGCGCCTTGATCTCCAGCACTGTCGTGCGCTTGCGCGGAAAGCGGATGCCGTCGTACCGCGCATTCCAGACGAAGGAGACACTGACCGGCTGCTGCGGCGCGTTGTACGGGTCCCACCGCTGCCAGGACAGCAGGCCGCCCTTCGCCACCGCGGAGGAGCTCGTGGCGACGATCGCCGCGAGTGCGAGTCCTAACGTCGCCGGCAGGGCTCCCCGCGGAACGCGACGCGACGTCAGTCCTGCGAGCAGGGCGAGTGCGCCGAGCAGGATGAGCACGCCGAACGCGACCGCTCCCGCGTTCCCGTGGAGGGTCGCGGGCCAGCCCGCGCCTGCAAGCAGCACGAGCGCCGCGGCAACCGGACGGCGCGCCGCCACGGCGACTCCGAGCGCGAAGACGAACGCGAACAGAGCCGAGAGCAAGACGCCGCGCATGTCAGCATGCACGCGCGGGTCGAACGGGGTACGGACGTCGTAGAAGTCGAGGAAGCCGTCCGCGAAGTGCGGGCCGATCGCTCCGGGAAGCCCACGCGGGTGCAGCGGCGACGCGTCGAACGCGATCCAAGCGGCGAGGGCAAGCGACACGACGAGCAGGCACATCCGAGCGGCGAGCGGACGCACGAGCGCCGGCAGCAGCGCGAGACCCGCGACCGCCGCCGAGCGAAGCGGCTCGTTGACCGGATCCTCGAGCCGCAACCAGGCGGCCGCAATCACCGCCGCGGGGACGAGCGAGACGAGGATCGTCCTACGCAACGATCCGCTCCGCCCGCGTCCCGAGTGCAGCCGCGAGATCGTCGCCCGTGCGTACGATCGCGATCGGGATGCCCACGGCCTGGAGCCGCAGGAGCTGCGGCTCCGGCTCCGGCGTCGTCTGGACGTAGACGAGCGAGGCGCCGCGCCGCGAGAGCGCCCGCTGCACGAGCCGGTCGGCGAGGGGCACGTCGACGCGCGAGGTCACGACGACGAGCTCGAGGGATCGTGCCGCGGCGCCCCCTTCCGCCTGCAGGAGCGCGAAGGCAGGTGTGCGTGCATCCGCATGCGCGCCGGCGAGCGTCTCGAGCGCGCGGCGCCAGTCGGCCTCCGAGGTCACGGGCTGCGTCTCGCGCGCGGCTGAGTTGACGACGAGCGCACAGCGCCGGCCGCGCCGCAGATGCGCTTGCAGGATCGAGCCTGCAGCTCGGACGGCGATCTCGAAGCCTTCGCCGGCGACAACTCGCTCGTCCCCGTCGAGCAGCACGGCCACCTCGTCGCGCGGCGCGTCCTCGAGCTCCCTCACCATCAAGTGGCCGCGTCGCGCTGTCGAGCGCCAGTGCACCATGCGCAAGGACTCGCCCTCGACGTAGTCGCGCACGCTGTGCAGCTCGTACCCGGTCGGCCGGCGGAGTAGCAGGCGCCGCCCGTCTTGCGCGTTCGCGCCACCCTCGGAGAAGAGCCGGTCGAGTGCCACGAGCCGCGGGTAGACGACGAGCGCTTGTCGCTCACCTTGCAGGACGACCGCGCGCGCGAGACCGAATGGATCATCGATCGTCAGGCGCACCGCCTCGAATGCGTACCGGCCGCGCGGAACGGCGCGCAGCACGTAACCGCCCGCAAACCGCTTCGAACCGGCTCGGTAGAGCTCGACGCGCCTCTCGCCGAGCCGACCGGGGTGCTCATGGGCAACCAGCGTCGGCGGCGTCACGGCCCCGGTCGCCTTCACCTCGAGGTTGATCCGCACGTCGTCGCCTTCGACGAGATCGCGCGTGGCGCCGTGCCGCCGCACGTACAGCGGCCGCAGCGAGAGACGCACCCACACGAGCGCGAGCGCAACCGCGAACAGGAGCCCCGTTGCGACCGGGTAGAGCGCGCGCGATCCGAAGATCCACGCGGCGACGTAGACGCCGAGCCCGAGCGCGAGAACGGCGCGCCCGCGGTTGGTCAGTGGAGTCTCCTGTGGGATGGCCGAGTCTCTGGCGCGCGAAAACCAAGCGAGACAAGGACGCAGGGAGCGCTCGTACCTAGAAGGTACGGGCGCGACTGAGGACGCCGGATCGAGCCGGTTTGCAGCCGCCAGAGGCCGGCCGATCCCGCAGGAGCCTCCACTACACGGGGACGGGGGTTCTCTCGAGCGCCTCCGCGACGATCGCCGAGCCGCCGAGGCCGGCCGAGCGGGCTTCCGGGCCGAGAATCAGCCGGTGTGAGAGCACCGAGGTCGCGACCGCTTTCACGTCGTCGGGAACGAGGTAGTCGCGGCCGTCCGCGAGCGCGCGCGCCTTTGCGACGCGGAGCAGTGCGATCCCGGCGCGCGGGCTCGCCCCGAGGTAGAGCCGTGTGTCGGAGCGCGTCTGTCGGAGCAACGCGACGACGTAACGCGACAGGCTCTCCTCGACGTAGACATCCCGCGCCTGCGCAACGAGCCGGTTCACATCGTGCGCACCGGCCACCGGCTCGAGAGAATCCAGCGGAGGAACGTGCGTCTGCTCGTCGAGCATCTTCGCCTCGTCGGCGAGCGGCGGATAACCGAGCTCCAGGCGCATTGCGAAGCGGTCGAGCTGCGCCTCGGGCAGCGGATACGTCCCTTCGTACTCGATCGGGTTCTGCGTCGCGATCACCATGAACGGGCGGTCTAGCGGGTAGGTGACGCCGTCGACCGTCACCTGACTCTCCTGCATGCACTCGAGCAGCGCCGCCTGTGTCTTCGGCGACGCGCGATTGACCTCGTCGACGAGCAGCAGGTTCGCGAAGACGGGCCCTGGCTTGAACTCGAATGCGTTCGTGCGCTGGTCGAAGACATTCACGCCCGTGACATCTGACGGCAGCAGGTCGGGCGTGAACTGCAGTCGCGTGAACGAGCAGTCGAGCGAACGTGCCAACGCCTTCGCGAGCATCGTCTTGCCGACGCCGGGGAAGTCCTCGATGATCAGGTGGCCCTCCGCAACGAGGCAGAGGACTGCGCGCCGCAGCGTCTCCTCCGGCGCGTGAACGACCCGGCCGAGATTCGCCACGATCGCGCCGACCAGGTCGGCAGGTACCGGAGCAGCCGCCGGCTCAGCCAAGCAGGCGCTCCACCTCGTCGAGCACGGCGGCGGCGATCTCGTCCTTCGAAGCCTTCGCGACCAGGCGCTCCCCCGGCGCGCCGAGCAGCGTCACTTCGTTGTCGGCGGACTCGAAGCCGATGTCGCTTCGTCCCACATCGTTGAAGACGAACAGATCGGCGTTCTTGTTCGTGAGCTTCTCCCGCGCGCGCTCCAGCCCGTGCTCGCCCTGGTCGGCCGCGAAGCCCACGAGCACCTGACCCGGGACGCGCCGCTCGCCGAGCGCAGCGAGCACGTCGGTCGTCGGCTCGAACTCGACCGACCAGCTGTCGCGGTCCTTGGGCCGCTTCGTCACGAGCGCTTCGGCGGGCCGGTAGTCGGCGACGGCGGCGGCCATGATCACGACGTCGGCCTCGGCGCCGCGCGCGAGCGCCTCTCGCTCGAGCTCTGTCGCGGTCGGCGTCTCGACGAGATCGACGCCTGGAGGCGCGGGCACGGCGAGGTTCGAGCCGAGCAGCGTCACGCGCGCGCCGCGCCGCCGCGCTTCGGCGGCGAGCGCGACTCCCATCCGGCCGGACGAGCGGTTGCCCACGAAGCGCACTGCGTCGATCGGCTCGCGCGTCCCACCTGCAGAGATGAGCACGCGCTTCCCCCGGAGCGGCCCGGTTCCGGCGAGCAGTTCCTCCGCCGCGCGGACGATGTCCTCCGGCTCCGACATCCGTCCGACGCCGAGCTCTCCCTCCGCCGTCTCCCCTTCGTCGGGCCCGACGAGCACGACGCCGCGGGCGCGGAGCGTCTCGGCGTTCGCTCGAGTCGCGGCGTGCGACCACATGCGTGGATTCATCGCCGGCGCGACGAGGGTCGGCCCGCGGTGTGCGAGCGCAGCCTGGGTGAGCAGGTTGTCGGCGAGCCCGTGGGCGAGCTTCGCGAGCGTGTTCGCCGTGCAGGGAGCCACGAGCAGCAGATCGGCACGCGTCAAGTGGAGATACAGATCCTCGGCCGGCGGCCGCCGGGCAAGCGCGCGAAACGTCTCGGCGGCGACGAATCGCTCGGCGCCCTGCGTGACGAGCGGCACGACGTCGTGGCCGGCCTTCACGAGCAGTCGGCAGACCTCGCACGCCTTGTAGGCGGCGATCCCCCCGGATACACCCAGCAGAATTCGAGCCACGGCCCGAATTGTGCCTCAGCTCCTGGCTAGGAGCCGGTTTTCGAGTAGTCGTACGTCAAGAGCCCCTCCGAGATTTCCTCCATCGCCATCGTGAGGTAGTTCTTGGAGCGGGACTCCACGAGCGGCGGCGGATTGTCGTCGAAGGTGCCCTCGCCGAGCTGGTGGTGGTAATTGTTGATCTGCCGGGCGCGCTTCGCCGAGATGATGACCAGGGCATAGCGCGAATCCACGTGTTGGAGCAGATCGTCGACGCGGGGTTGAATCATGGCCGGGACATGGTACCGGCAGGAGCGATCAGACCGCGGACCAGCTCCGTGAGCTCTGCTACAGCCCGGTCGAGCTCGTCGTTTTCGATCACGTGATCGAAGTCGCCCGCCTGCTCGAGCTGCTCGCGGGCGAGGGCGATTCGCTCGCCGATCTCGCCGCTCGATTCCGTTGCACGCTCCCTGAGACGGCGCTCGAGCTCGTCGACCGGAGCCGAGATGAAGACCGTCACGGCGCCCTCGACGTCGTGCTTGACCCGGAGCGCGCCCTCGGTCTCCAGCTCGAGAAGCGGCACCTCGCCCTTGGCCTGAATCCGCTCGAGCTCGGAACGAAGCGTCCCGTACCGGTGCCCCGAGATGTAGACGACCTGCTCGAGGAAGTCGCCGGCCTCGATCCGGGCGAGGAACTCCTCGGGCGTGAGGAACCAGTACTCGCGCCCATCCACCTCTCCGGGCCGCCGGTCGCGCGTCGTCGCCGACACCGTCACCTCGAGCTCCGGCACCCGGTTCAGAAGCTCCCGGATCAGCGTTCCCTTCCCTGCTCCGGAGGGCCCGGTCACGACGATGGCTGAGGGCCGGTTGCTACCGGTTGAAAAGGTCAATCAACTCCGTGCGCTGCCGGTCGGAGAGACCGCCGACGGTCTTCGACTGGCTGATGCGGCACGTGTTCAGGAACCGCGCGGCCTTGACGCGTCCGAACTTCGGCACCGCCATCAGGATGTCGATGACCTTCGCCGTCTCGACGTACTCCGGCGGGCTGCCGAGGATCGTCTCGATCCGCACCCGGCCGTCCTTCAGGTCCTTCTTCAACTTCGCCCGCCTGACCCGAACGTCGTTCGCCCGCTTGAGCGCATCCATGCGTTGGTCGAGCGAACGGACTGGTGCGTGGGTGGCGGTCTTGGAGGCCTGCATGGGCGAGCGCCCGATACTACCGAACTGTCCGCGCCGATCAAGCTACGGCTTTTGCGCTCAACTCCAGCATTTTTTCGGACGTGTGGGCTGCGGCATGCTTGTCGCCCGTCTGGACAACAGCCAGCTCCTCCCTGACCCGCAGTGCTGCATTCGGATCACTGAACAGCACCGTGCCGAGCGCGACATGGAGCGCACCGCACGCGACGAACTCGAGCGCGTCCTGTCCGGTGGCAACTCCACCCATTCCGACGATCGGAAGCTGTGTTGCTGCATAGCACGCGTGCACTGCCGCGAGTGCGACCGGTTTCAGCGACGGACCCGAAAGGCCGCCCGTTCCGCGCGCGAGTACGGGCTGGAGCGTCGTCGGGTCCAGTGCGAGGCCGCGGAGCGTGTTGACGAGCGAGAGGCCGTCGGCTCCGGCGTCGGCGACCGCGCGGGCCACCGAGGCGACGTCAGGATGCGCAGCGGACAGCTTCGCGTACAGCGGAAGCGTTGTCGCGGCTCGGCAGGCGGACACGATCGCGGCCGCCGAGTCGGCCGCCTCGTCGACGTTCGGGCACGAGAGATTGAGCTCGATCGCCTCGACGTCCTCCAGGACGCCGCATGTGTCGGCGTAGTCCTGCGCACAGAACCCGCCAACCGAGATCCAGAGCGGGATGCCGAGCTCGCGGAGGCGCGGCAAGTGGTCGTCGAGGAAGCCCTCGCGGCCGGGATTGGCGAGGCCGATCGCGTTCAGCATCCCGTAGCCCGTCTCGGCGATCCGCGGAGGAGCATTCCCGTCGCGCGGCAGCGGCGTGATCGTCTTGGTCACGAAGCCGTCGAACTGACGCGCCACCTCGGGGGCGACGAGCGCGTCGAGGCAGCCGGAGGCGTTAAGCAGCAAGGAGCACCGGGCCCTCGAGACACAGCCGCTTCAGCCGGCCGTCGATCTCGACCGCGCAGCCGTAGCACGCTCCGTAGCCGCAGGCCATGGGCGCCTCCCACGCGAGCTGCGCTCCGGGGTACTGCTCCGCTATCGCGCGGAGCATCGGCTCCGGGCCACAAGCGAGCACCTCCTGCCCCTCGGGGATGAGCTCGGTGACGAGCGTCGGGTCGATTGCGACCTCCGCTCCGGGAAGGAGCGCCGCCGCCTCGGCATGGGCCTCGGTGCGGAACCCGAGCACGGCGGGCGGAAAGCGGAGCGCCTCCGCGAGATAGGGCAGCGGCGCGATGCCGATCCCGCCGCCGACGAGGAGCGGGCGGTCGACGTCGAGCCGGTAGCCGTTCCCGAGCGGCCCGAAGACGTGGATCGCGTCCCCCGGATCGAGCCCGCACAGCGCTTCGGTGCCGGGGCCGATCGGGTCGACGAGGAACGCGAGCTCGCCCGGCGGCGCGAGGCAGAGCGAGAGCGGGCGCGGCAACAGCCTTCCCGGTGCCTCGAGCATGAAGAACTGTCCGGGGATGCCGGGCTCGAGCCCACCGCGCTCGAGGCGCAGCAGCGTGTACAGGCCGATGGGCTCGGAGCCCATGACCCGAAGCCGCTGCCTTTTAAACACCGACCGCCTCGACTGCGATCCGCTCTTGCAGCGACAGCGCTTCCTCCCGCCGCGCAGACGCGATCGCGTGAACCGCGGCCGCGGCGCCCGACGGTGTCGTGATGCACGGGATGCGCGCCGCGAGCGCCGCTTCGCGGATGGCGTATCCGTCCGAGCGCGCGTTCCGGCCCTCCGGCGTGTTGACGACGAGATCGAACCGACTCTTGCGGATCATGTCGACGACCGGCTTTCCCTTCTCGATCTCCTCGACGTCGAGCCCCGCGATGCGCAGCGCCTGAGCCGTGCCGCCGGTCGAGACGAGCGAAAAGCCGAGACCCGCCAGCGCCGCCGCGATCGGGATCAGCGCCGGCTTGTCGGCATCACGCACCGAGAGGAACGCCGTCCCGTGCGTCGGCAGGGGACGTCCCGCGGCACGCTCCGCCTTGGCGAACGCAGTGGGAAAGTCACGCGCGCTCGCCATCACCTCTCCCGTCGAGCGCATCTCCGGGCCGAGCACCGGATCCGCGCCGGGGAAGCGTGCAAACGGAAGGACGGCGGCCTTCACGCTCACCTGCGCAGGCGGCCGTTCGGGCGGCAGCTCGAGCTCCGACACGCGGCTGCCGGCCGCGAGCCTGCACGCCGCCTCGACGAGGTTGATGCCCGTGGCCTTCGACGCGAACGGAACCGTGCGCGACGCGCGCGGGTTCGCCTCGAGCACATAGAGCTGGCCTCCGGCGACCGCAAGCTGCACGTTGAGCAGGCCGACGACGCCGAGCCCGCGCGCGAGCCGACGCACGACGTGGCACACCTCGAAGTACGTCGCCGGATCGAGCGACGGCGCAGGCAGCGCGCAGGCCGAGTCTCCCGAGTGCACGCCGGCCTCCTCGACGTGCTGCATCACGGCCGCGACGTAGCAAAGTGTCCCATCGGACAGCGCGTCGACGTCGATCTCCATTGCATCTTCCAGGAACCTGTCGACGAGCACGCGCCCCTGGACGTCGCTCATCGCGTCGCGCACCTCCTCGGCCGAGTAGCAGATGCGCATCGCGCGGCCACCGAGCACGTAGGACGGGCGCACGAGGACTGGGTAGCCGATGCGTGCGGCCACCTCCTCGGCCTCCGCCGGATCGTCTGCCATTCCCCACGGTGGGACGCGGATTCCGAGCTCGTCGGTCAGCCGGCCGAATCGCCCGCGGTCCTCGGCGAGGTCGATCGCGCCGAACGGCGTGCCGAGGATCGGGATGCCTGCATCCTCGAGCGTTGCGGCGAGCTTCAGCGGCGTCTGCCCTCCGAACTGGATCACGACGCCCTGCGGCTGCTCGCGCCGGCAGACCGCGAGCACCGCGGCCGGATCGAGCGGCTCGAAGTAGAGGCGGTCGCTCGTGTCGTAGTCCGTCGAGACGGTCTCGGGATTGGAGTTCACCATCACCGCCTCGTAGCCGAGCTTGCGGAACGCCTGCGCCGCATGGACGCAGCAATAGTCGAACTCGATGCCCTGCCCGATCCGGTTCGGACCGCTCCCGAGGATCACGACGCGAGGCGCGTCGCCCTGCGGAGGGGCCTCGTCCGCCTCGTCCCAGGTCGCGTAGTAGTACGAGGACTCGGCGGCGACCTCGCCCGCGCACGAGTCGATCCGGCGATAGACAGGCGCTCGGGTCGCCTGCTTCTCGCGCTCCTGCTCGATCCCCTCCACCTCGCGGCGAAACCACGGATGGAGGTTCTCCGGGTGCCAGTCGAGCTGCGCCTCGAGCCCTCGCTCTGCCTTGACGAACGCCTCGCGGAAGGTGCGGCCGATGCCCATCGTCTCGCCGACCGACTTCATCTGCGTTCCGAGCCGCGTGTCCGCGCCGGGGAACTTCTCGAACGCGAAGCGCGGGATCTTTACAACGACGTAGTCGAGCGTCGGCTCGAAGCTCGCGGGCGTCGTCTTCGTCAGGTCATTCGGGATCTCGTCGAGCGTGTAGCCGACGGCGAGCTTCGCAGCGACCTTCGCGATCGGATAGCCCGTCGCCTTCGAGGCGAGTGCCGACGACCGTGACACGCGCGGGTTCATCTCGATGACGCGGATCTCCCCCGACTCGCGATCGCGCGCGAACTGGATGTTCGAGCCGCCGCACTCGACGCCGACCGCGCGGATGACGGCGGCCGCGGCGTCGCGAAGCTCCTGATACGCCTCGTCGGGAAGCGTCATCTGCGGTGCGACCGTGATCGAGTCGCCGGTATGCACGCCCATCGGATCGAGGTTCTCGATCGAGCAGACGATCACGACGTTGTCGTTCCGGTCACGCACGACCTCGAGCTCGAACTCGTCCCAGCCGCGCACCGACTCCTCGACGAGTACCTGGCCGATCGGGCTCTCACGGAGTCCCCGCTCGACCTGCGCGCGCAGCTCGACCGCCGTCTCCGCAAAGCCGCCGCCGTGCCCGCCGAGCGTGAACGCGGGCCGCACGACCGCCGGCGCGAGGATCCCGCTCAGCTCGTCCGGCCTTGTAACAACTTGTGACTTGGGAACGCGGAGGCCGGCTCGCTCAACGCACGCTTTGAAGAGCTGACGGTCTTCGGCGCGGTCGATCACGTCGAGGGGCGCGCCGATCAGCTCGACGCCGAGCTCGTCCAGCAGTCCGGATCGCGCGAGCTCGCGGGCGAGGTTGAGCGCCGTCTGGCCGCCCATCGTCGGCAGCAGGGCGTCGGGCCGCTCACGGCGGAGCACCGAGGCGACGCCCTCGAAGTCGAGCGGCTCGAGATACGTCCGGTCGGCGAAGCCGGGGTCGGTCATGATCGTGGCCGGGTTCGAGTTGACGACGATCGTCCGGAACCCGTCCTCGCGCAGCACCTTCAGCGCCTGGCAGCCGGCGTAGTCGAACTCGCACGCCTGGCCGATGACGATCGGCCCGGAGCCGATGAGGAGGATCGATTCGAGGTCGGTTCTACGCGTCACATTAGCTCCTCGACCCAGGTCTCGATCAGCGGCCACGCGTCGTGCGGGCCGGGGCCCGCCTCGGGGTGGAACTGGAGCGAGCGAGCGCGCAACTCGGGGAACGCGAGGCCCTCGACGGTGCCGTCGTAGAGCGAGACGTGCGTCACCTCGGGCGCGTCGGTCGCATCGACGCAGAAGCCGTGGTTCTGCGCCGTCACCAGCACGCGCCCGCTCGACCGCTCGAGCACCGGATGGTTCGCGCCGCGGTGCCCGAACGGAAGCTTCGAGGTGCCGAAGCCAGTTGCGCGGCCGAGCAGCTGGTGGCCGAGGCAGATGCCGAACACCGGCACCCGGCCGAGCAGCTCGCGCACGGTCGCGATTTCCAGCTCGAGCGGTTCCGGGTCGCCGGGCCCGTTCGAGAGAAGAACGCCGTCGTACGCGGCGAGCTCGTCGGCGTCGACGTCGTGCGGATACACGGTGACCGCCGCGCCTGCACGGGCGAGCCGGCGCAGGATCGAGCGCTTGCAGCCGTAGTCCACGACGGCGACGCTCGCAGCGCCGATGTCGCTGAAGATGTACGGCTCCTTCGTCGACACGTCGGCGGCGAGGGCGCGGCCGTTCATCCCCGCCAGCGACCGCGCGGTCGCGAGCGCCTCGTCGACCGCGCAGTCGCCTGACACGGCGACCGCCCGCATCGCACCGGCGCTGCGGAGCTGGACGACGAGGCTGCGCGTGTCGATGCCCGTGAGCGCGACGATGCCGCGCTCGTGCAGCCAGTCGGTCCATCCCGGCCCGCGCGCCTCCCGCATCAGCACCGCACGCGCGTGAGGCTTGCTCGATTCGCTACGCGCCCGGGCGACGCCGTAGTTGCCGATCATCGGCGCGGTGAAGCAGACGAGCTGTTCGGCGAAGCTCGGATCGGTGATGATCTCCTGGTAGCCGGTCATCGCGGTCGTGAAGACCGCCTCGCCGCAGGCGAAGCCGGTCGCGCCGACCGATTCCCCGGTGAACACCGTGCCGTCCTCGAGCACGAGCATCCCGTTCACTCGTGCACCACTGCCCCTGCCGCGACCGTCAGGGCGACGCGGCCGCGCAGCGTCCGGCCGAGGAGCCACGAATTCACCGAGCGCGACCGGAAGCCGTCCTCGGTCACTCGCGTCACGCCGGCCGTGTCGAGCAGCACGAGGTTCGCCGTTGCGCCGACCGCGACGCGCGGACGCTCGAGCCCGAAGATGCGGGCCGGGCCCGCGGAGAGCCGCTCGAGCAGCGTCGCGAGCGGCAGCAGTCCCGGCTCGACGAGCTCGGCGTAGAGAACTGCGAACGCCGTCTCGAGCCCGGTGACGCCGAACGGCGCCGCCTCGAACGGGGCGTCCTTCTCGTGGCGCGCGTGCGGCGCGTGGTCGGTTGCGATCGCCTCGATCGTCCCGTCGCGAAGGGCGGCGAGAAGCGCGACGCGATCCCGCTCTTCGCGCAAGGGCGGGTTCATCTTCACGTTCGTGTCGAGCGACCGAACCGCGTCATCTGTGAGCACGAGGTGGTGCGGCGTCACCTCGCCGCTCGCATGCACGCCTGCGTCGCGGGCCCGCCGCAACGCGGCGACCGATTCGGCGGCTGACAGGTGCAGCAGGTGCAGCGGCTGCTCCTCGTATGCCGCGAGCGCAAGGTCGCGCTCGACCATGACGGACTCGGCGACCGATGGATAGGCGGCGAAGCCGATCTCCGCCGCGACCGCTCCCTCGTGCATGTGACCGCCGCGAGAGAGCGACGGTTCTTCGCAATGGAGCGCAAGCGGGCGGCCCGTGACCGACGCGTACTGCAGCGCCCGGCGCATCAGTCCGGCCGAGGAGACCGGCACGCCGTCGTCGGAGAACGCGACGGCCCCGGCGTCGGCGAGCTCGCCCATCTCCGTGAGCTGCTCGCCCCTCTGGCCGCGGGTGATCGCCGCGAGAAAGCCGACGGGGATCTCCGCCTCCCGCTTCGCAGCGTCGGCAAGCGCGCCGAGGGTCGCTGCCGAGTCGACGACCGGATCGGTGTTGGGCATCGCGAGAATCGCGCAGTAACCGCCGGCTGCTGCGGCGGCGGTGCCGCTCGCAATCGTCTCCTCGTCCTCGCGTCCCGGTGTGCGCAGGTGCACATGCGGATCGACGAATGCCGGCGCGAGAACGAGTCCCTCCGCCTCGACGATGCGGTGCCCATTCGCGTCCACGTGCTGCGCGACGGCGGCGATGACGCCGTCGTCGATCCGGACGTCGAGCGTCGCATCGATGCCTTCGGCGGGGTCGACGACGCGCGCTCCGCGGAAGACGACGTTCACGCCCTGCTGCTCCTTGACCCAGAGCATCAGGCAACCTCCGCCGCAGCGAGCGCCCGCACGCCGACCGGGCCGGTGAGCACGTCGTAGAGAACCGCCATCCGGACGACGAGCCCCGAGCGCACCTGCGTCTCGACGAGCGAGTCGGCGGAGTCGGCGACCCTCGGATCGATCTCGATACCGCGGTTCATGGGGCCGGGATGCATCACCTTCTGACCCTGGCGAAGCCGTTCGGGCGTGATCCCCCAGCGGGCGGTGTACTCGCGCAGGCTCGGGACGAAGTTCGCGCCCGCCTCCATGCGCTCGCTCTGCATGCGCAGGACGTAGACGACGTCGGCGTCCCGGATCGCAGCGATGTCGGTCGTCGCCTCCGCGGCGAGGCCCCGGGGCAGCAGCGCCGGCGGTCCGACGAGCGTGCATCGCACGCCGACCAGGTCGAAGGCCTGCACGAGCGAGCGCGCGACGCGCGAGTGGAGCACGTCCCCGACGATTGCGACATGGAGCCCATCGAGGCGACCGAGCTCCTCCTGGAGCGTGTAGAGGTCGAGCAGCGCCTGCGTCGGATGCTGGTGCGTCCCGTCGCCGGCGTTGACGACGTGCGCGCCGGTCGCGCGTGCGACGAGCTGCGGCGCACCGATGTGCGGGTGCCTGATCACGACGACGTCGGGGTCGTAGGCGCCGAGCGTGAGCGCTGTGTCCTTCAGCGACTCGCCCTTGTCGACGGACGAGCCCGCCGACTTGACCGTGAGCGTGTCCGCCGAGAGGCGCTTGGCCGCGAGCTCGAAGCTCGACGAGGTGCGCGTCGAGGATTCGTAGAAAAGGTTCACGACGAGGCGGCCCTTGAGCGTCGGCAGCTTCTTCACCTCGCGGTCGAGGGATGACGCGAAGGTGCGGGCAGTGCCGAGCAGCCGCTCGACATCGTCGCGGGTCAGGTCGGCCATCGAGATCAGGTGGCGGCGCGGCGGCGGCCCGGGCGGGCGGAGGTCGTCGCGTACCAGGCGGATTGAGCTCATCGTGACCCCTCCTCCGGAATCGGCACGAGCAGGATCTGGTCGACTTCGTCCACCTCGAGGAGCTGCACCTGGATTCGCTCGGTGCGCGACGTCGGCAGGTTCTTGCCGACGTAGTCGGGTCGAATCGGCAGCTCGCGATGGCCGCGGTCGACGAGGACAGCGAGCTGGACGCGTGCGGGGCGGCCGTAGTCGAACAGCGCCTCGACCGCCGCGCGGATCGTGCGGCCCGTGTAGAGCACGTCGTCGACGAGGACGACCGTGCGCCCCTCGAGCGGAAAGTCGAGCTGCGTCTCGCGAACGACCGGCTGCGCATGGAGCGGAGCCTCGCCGCCGCGCACATGAACGTCGTCGCGGTAAAAGGTGATGTCGACGGCGCCGAGCTCGGGAGCCTGTCCGGCGCGCTCCTCGATCAGCCGCGCGAGCCGCTGCGCGAGCGGGACCCCGCGGGTCTGGATACCGACGAGCGCGACGTGGTCGAGCTCCGGGTTCGACTCGATGATCTCGTGCGCGATCCGCGAAAGCGTCCGCGAGAGCGCATCGGCGTCGAGCAGGATCTTCCCGGCTGTTTCCACCGCACTCACAGCGCAGCAGGCGTCGCGGGACTCGGGACGTGCGTCGTCATTCGACTCCTTTCCGGCCTCTCTGGACCGGGTTAAAGGGGTTCGTGTCGCGCGGGACAGTATCGTGCGCGCCGGATGGACGCCAACCTGCTCGACCGCTACGCCGAGCTGATCGTCTCGGTCGGGGCCAACGTCCAGCCGGACCAGGTACTCGCGGTCGAGTCCCTACCGGAGGCGCAGCCCCTCGTCGCGGCGATCGCCCGCCGCGCCTACGAGAAGGGCGCGCGCTACGTCGACGTGCAGTACTTCGACCCGCAGGTGAAGCGCATCCGCGCCGAGCGCGCCCGCGAGGAGACGCTCGGCTGGGTGCCGCCGTGGGCCGGCCGCCGGATACTCGACCTCGGCGACCTCGACGGGGCGCGGGCGGTGCTGGTGCCGCTCGTGCCGCCGCGCATGCTCGACGGCGTCGACCCGGCGCGGGCTGGGCTCGACCGGCTGCCGACGCTCCAGGAGTCGTTCAAGGTGATCGACGAGCGCTCCGTCGCGTGGACGCTCTCGCCGTACCCGACCGCAGGCTGGGCCGGGGTCGTCTATCCGGACCTCGACGAGTCCGAGGCGCTCGAGCGACTCTGGCAGGACGTCGTGCACGTCTGCCGCCTCGACGAGCCTGACCCGGCGGTGGCCTGGCAGGAGCGGATCGACGAGATCTGGCAGAGCGCGAACCGGCTCGATGCGCTCGACCTCGACTCGATCCACTTCGAAGGACCGGGCACCGACCTCACGGTCGGCCTGCTGCCGAGCTCGCGCTTCGCGAAGGAAGGCGGCTCGTCCCAGACGCGCACCGGCGTGCGGCACGTGCCGAACATTCCGACCGAGGAGGTCTACACGACTCCCGACCCGGAGCGCACGCACGGCGTCGTGACCGCGACGAAGCCGCTCGATGTGGCCGGCTCGCTGATCACGGGCCTCCGCATCCGGTTCGAGGGCGGCCGAGCCGTCGAGATCGACGCCGACACGAACGCGGATGCGCTGCGTCAGCGGTGTGCGACCGACGACGGCGCGTCACGGCTCGGCGAGGTCGCACTCGTGGACGGCGAGAGTCGGATCGGCAAGCTCGGGCGAACGTTCTTCACGACGCTGCTCGACGAGAACGCCGCGAGCCACCTCGCGCTCGGCGACGCCTACTCGGCGCCGATCGGCGACCCCTCCGACCTGCCTCGCATCAACGCGAGCGCCGTGCACATCGACTTCATGATCGGCTCCCCTGACGTCGTCGTCACCGGGAGGACGAAGTCCGGCGAGCAGGTGCCGATCCTGCGCGGCGGCGACTGGCAGATCTAAAACGCGGTTTACGGCTCGGCGATCAGGTCGTCCGGCTCGGACAGCGCCTCGATCGCATCCTGCGCAGCCTCGAGCGAGTCCTCCGGAACGAGGACGGTGAGCGGATCGTCGTCGCCTGCCGCGCCGACCTCGGAGTCGATGCCCGCGCCCCGGAGGAGCTCGGCGAGCTCCTCCGCTTCGGTGGCGTCACCCGCCACTGCCACTTGCACCATCCGCGCCATCGCGTCCCGATGATACGGGCCTTGCTCCCGACTTGACGAGCCGTGGTGCGCCGCGGTCGGGGAACGGGACCTCGATCACGTCGAAGTCGCGGGGAACGACGGTCTCGGGGAACACCTCGCGTGCCTCGCCGGCGAGATCCGGGCCGGCGTATCTGGTCGAGAGGTGGGTAAGGGCGAGCAGCCGCACCTCGGCGAGTTTCGCGACCTCCGCCGCATCGACGGCCGTCGAGTGCAAGGTCTCGCGGGCCCTATCCGTCTCGTCGGAGCCAAAGGTCGCCTCGTGCACGAGGACGTCGGCGCGGTGCGCGCTCTGCACGACGGCCGGCGAGGGCGCGGTGTCCCCCGCCAGCACGACCTTGCGGCCCGGCCTGGGTGGGCCGAGCACGGAGTCGGGGGTGACGACGCGACCATCGGGAAGAGTGACCGGCTCGCCGCCCTGCAACATCCCGCGTTCCGGCCCGGGCGGAACGCCGAGGGCGTCGGCGGCGGCGACGTCGAACCGCCCCGGCCGATCGTGCTCGACAAGCGCATACCCGATCGCGGCGACCCCGTGGTCGAGCGCGAACGTCTCGATCGCGTACTCGCCCCGCTCGAGCGTCTCGCCCGGCGGAAGCTCCACAGTCGTCAACGGATATGGGAGGCGACCGAGGAAGGGCCGAAGCTTCGAGAACAGGTCTTTCAGCCCTCGGGGCCCGTAGACCGTCAGCGGCACCGCGTCTCGGCCGCGCAGCGCGAACGTCTTCAGCATCCCTGGCAGGCCGAGGAAGTGGTCGGCGTGGAAATGCGTGATGAAGATCTCCTCGATGTCGGGCAGGCCGACGGTCGAGCGCTGGAGCTGCCGCTGCGTCCCCTCGGCGCAGTCAACGAGCAGGCGCTCGCCGCCGCGCCGGACGAGGATCGCGGCCGGTGCCCGCTGCGCTGTCGGCATCGAGGCGGACGTGCCGAGAAACACGAGGTCGAGGTCCACCGGGCGATTCTAGGGAGGCAGCCTCGGGGCGCTGCCCGGCTGTCAGGTTCCTCGGATACAACTACGGCGTGCGCCATGCAGCACCTCTCGCCGCCATGGCGTTCATCCTCGTCGTTCTCGGCGCCGCGCCCGCCGGCGGCAGCGGGGTCGTCGGGCATTCCGCAGCGGCCTCGACACGGCTGCTCGGCATCACCGGCAACACCACGCGCTTCAAGAACCAGACAGGGCAGCAGTCGCAGGTCCGCCAGGCCTTCCTCGGCTGGGGACAGGGTCAGAGCTACGGCTCACCCTTCGCGGGCCTCCTGCCGACGCTGACGCCGATCCCGATGCTGCATCTCGGCACCGGGGGTCGCGACCGGAGCGAGACGATCACGCCGGAGGGAATCGCCTCCGGCGAGGGCGACGGGTACCTGATCGCGCTCAGTCAGGCGATCGCGGCCTGGGGCAAGGGGATCTATGTCCGGCCGATGGCCGAGATGAACAATGCGGCCACCTTCTACTCGGGGTTTCAAGCGAACGGGAGCCCGAAGGACGCCGCGCACTCGCCGGCCAGCTTCCGCAAGGCGTTCGCCCGCATCTATCTCATCCTGCACGGCGGGCCTGCGGCGGCGATCAACGCGAAGCTGACGCAGCTCGGTCTCCCCGCCCTGCGGGGCGGCGACCTGCCGGCGAACCCGTTCCCGGGGCTCCGTGTCCTCTGGAGCCCGCTCGCGAGTGACAACCCGAGAGTGCCCGGGAACGCAGCCGAGAACTACTACCCCGGCGCCGCCTACGTCGACGTCGAGGGCGGTGACATCTACGACGAGCGGTTGACCGACACCGCGCCGTGGGCCGGTCTGGAACGACTGTTCGATGCCGCACGCTCGCGCGGGAAGCCGTTCTCCGTCCCCGAGTGGGGCCTGATCGGCGTCGACGATCCGGCGTTCGTCCGCCATATGTGCTCCTTCGCGAAGACGCACCCCGCGACCGAGGTGCTCGCCTACTACAACGCCAACCCTGGCTCGCCGTTCGATCTCGACCCGAAGCCGGGAAGCCGGGAGGCGTACCGCGCGTGCATGACGCCTCTGGCCGGCGAGCTCCCGGCGTGGGCCGCCGGCAACGCGCCCGGAACCGGCGGGAAAGTCGTGACGCTGACCCTCACTCCGACTCCGACCACAGGGCCGGCGCCGCTTTCGGTCACGTTCGCAGTCGCGGCGAAGCTGACCGTCCCGATCGTGCAATGGCAGCTTCTCTTCGGCGACGGCTCGCAGGTGAGCGGCGCCGGGCAGCCGCCACCGACGGTGCAGCACACCTATGCGGCCACCGGAATCTTCGACCCGACGCTGATCGTCTACGCACAGCCGCCGTTCGCGCCCTCGAGCGCACAGTTCCTCGCCACCGCCGAGGTGACAGCCGGGTCCCCCGCGAAGAAACTCGTCACCTTCACGGCGACGCCGGGCAGGACACCGCTCTCGGTCGTCTTCCAGACCGACCTGAGCCTCCCCGAGCAGGCAACGAGCTGGCAGCTCAGCTTCGGTGACGGCAAGGCGCTCCAGGGCAACGGCCCGCCGGCGCATTTCAACGGCCACACCTACGCCAAGGCCGGCACCTACCGTGTCATCCTCGTCGTGAACACGCCGAGCGGCAGCTTCGTGACGTTCGCCGACGTCGTCGTCGCGCCCGTTGCGGCACCGCCGGCGCAGGGCACGCCCACCGGAACCGTGCTCCTCAACGGCAGCCCGTTCACCGGCGGGCCTATCCCCTACGGGGCGAAGCTCGACGTCACGAACGGCAGGCTGTCGCTCAAGACCGACGTGGGCACGCTCCTCGTCTACGGGAGCGGGATACCGGCGAGCTTCGTCGTCGTCCACGCCACGGACAAGGGCAAGCGGATCGTGGAGCTCCGCCTCACGGGCGGCAACTTCGCGGCCTGCGGTAAGCGATCCGTCGCCGGCTCCTCGGCGACCGCACCACCCAAGAAGGTCATACGGCAGCTCTGGGGCAGCGGCAAGGGCACGTTCCGCACCCGCGCTCGCTACGCATCCGCGACTGTCCGCGGCACCTTTTGGCTCACTGCGGACCGCTGCGACGGAACTCAGGTCACGGTCAAGCAGGGCCGGGTCGAAGTCTCGGACTTCGTCCGGCACACGAAGGTCTCGGTTCGGGCGGGCGGCAGCTATCTCGCGCGGAAGCGGTAGATTCGCCGTCAATGGCCGATCCGACGGTACTCGAGGTCTATCGCCGCGAGGTGACGCCCGAGCTCTACACCGAGATCCGGGAGCTCTACAAGACGCACTCGATCGCCGAGGACGCACGCGACCTGCCGGGGTTGATCTCGACGCTCACGCCGGACTGCGTCTACGAGCTCGTGCAGACCGGCCACCGCTGGGAGGGCCACGAGGGTGCGGCCCACTTCTACACGGAGCTGCTGACCGCGTTCCCGGACATCCACTTCGACCTGACCGACATCGTGATCGGGCCGCAGGGTGTGTGCGAGGAGGCGGACGTCTCGGCGACGCACGCCGCGCCGTGGCTCGGCACTCCACCCACAGGTGAGCGCCTCGAGTGGAAGGTCGTGATCTGGTTCCCCTGGGACGAAGAGCGACGGCTCTTCCGCGGCGAGAAGGTCTACGTCTCGGGGATCGACATTCCGCCAGCCGTTTAGGGCGGTCGTCCCGCAAGCCGCAACGACTGCAACCTGGTTGGAAACCAGGTTGCGACGGTTAGGCAACCAGGCTTCAGCCTGGTTGCAGTCGTCCCGGAAGGCCCGAGGACCGCAACGACTGCGCGCCTACGGCAGCACGAGCTTCTGACCCGGCTGGAGCGTCGCGGAGCCGAGATGGTTCCGCTTCTGGAGCTTCCAGACGCCCTCCCGGACGTCGCCGGCGTAGCTTCGGGCGGCGATCGACCAGAGGGTGTCGGCGGGCTTCACGACGTAGGTCCGCTCGGGCCCGGCGCCCTGCGAGCTGTGTGCGGCCAGCCCTATGGCGAGCGCAGCCAGGACGAGCACGATGAGGAACTTGGCGAACATGTGTTCGTCATGCTAGAGCGAACAGACGTTCGTGTCAAGGGAGACGTACGAGTTCGGGCCGGATCTCCCCCGCCGCGATCTCGAGGACGAGCATGGCGTGGACCGGCCCTCGCCTGCGCTCGGTCGGCGAGCCCGGGTTGAGGAGCCAGATGCCGTCGTGCTGCTCGACGACCGGCAGGTGCGTGTGACCGAAGATCACCGCTCGGCAGCCGCTGAACCGAGCCAGCAGCCGTTCCTCGCGCCCGGCCGCCGGGCCCGGGCTGTGCTTCACCCCGAGCCGCACGCCTTCCACCTCGACGACGAGCTCCTTCGGCAGGAGCGCCCGCAACGCGGCGTCGTCGGCATTGCCGTAGACGGCCTCCACGGGCGGCCCGAGGGCCCGGAGCTGCTCGAGCACCGAGAGCGCGGAGAAGTCGCCGCCGTGAAGGATCAGATCCGCGGCACGGCAACGGTCCAGGCATTCCTCGGGGAGCCGTCGCGCTCCGCGAGGAAGGTGCGTGTCGGAGACGACGGCGACCGTGACCACGGCCGCGAGGCTAGTACACCCGGCCGGATGCACTAGCGGCGGCGCGCCACCTTCTTCTTGAGGAGCTTCTTGGCCGGCTTCTTCAAGGCGGCCTTGCCCGGCCGCCACGAGATCATCTGGCCGGCGCAGGCGGCTCGGCCCAGGCCGAAGAGCGGCGCCGACTGCGTGTAGGAGCTCTTCGGCTCCGAGACGCCCTCGCCACCCGTTGTGACCAGCCCGCTCTGCCAGCCGCCGCCGAGGTACGCGTTGTTCTCGTCGCGGCCATTGCGGTACTTCTCGTCGACGAGCAGGAACAACTCGACGCCGACCACCGTCGGATCGCAGGCGAAGTACCTCGACACCATCGCCTTGATCCGGTCCGCCTGCTGCTGCTCGCTGACGACCGTCACGTTCTCCGGGTTGACGTAGCCCGAACGGCCGGTCGTATCCGTCTGCCAGCCGACCTCGTCGATCACGAATGTCAGCCCGTTGAGCGTCGTCGGCTGTCCGGTGCCGTTGAACGCGTCGTAGACGGCCTGCTTGACGCGGTCGAGGTTCGGCACCCCGAAGCGATTCGGGTTGTCGTAGCCGCGTTCGGGCCCGTCCGTCGGACTGCTCGGGTTCGGGTACGGGTGGACTGAGAGCTGATCCATGATCGGCGCCGTGCGGCCGGACGAGCGGTACACCCTGCCGAGGTCGCGCAGGAACACGAGCGGCTCGTTGGACTCCGGCGTCGACGCACGCGGCGAGAGCCCCATACCGATCACGTTCGCGTCCGGGTCGACCGCGTGGATCCCGTCGTAGCACGTCGCGAGCAGCGCGAGGTACGCAGGAGCCGCGACGTCCCTCCCCCTCACATCCTTCTGGGGCGACCAGTAGAGCCGGGTGTTCACCTCGTTGCCGACGACGAAGTCGTGGATTCCCCACTGGTTGACGGTCTGCACGACCTGCTTCGCCCAGTCGCAGAAGGCGATCGGGTCGTGCTGCGAGCCCTTCAGTGAATAGAGCACGAGGATGATGCGGACGCCGGCCTCCTGCGCCTTCGGCGCCGCGCGCTCGAGGAACGGCAGCTCGTTGATCGCGGTCGGATTGCTCGGGTCGAAGGCGACCGTCCAGCGGTTCTGCGTGAGGTTCGCGCCCTTCAGCTGCCCGTAGAACCACGCACCGCCGTCTTCGGCGTACTTGGATGCGTCGTCCGCCGCACCCCAGGCGATCTCGGGAACCGTCGGTGCCTGCGGCGCAGGCACGGTGGGCACGGTGACCGTCGGATCAGGCACCGTCGGATCGGGCACCGTCGGCACGGGCTCCGTCGGATCGGTCGGAACGGTCACCGTGGGCGACGTCGGCACGGGCGGGTCGTCGGCCGACCCCGCCGCCGCGCCGAGCCCGACCGCAGGGACGAACAGCGCGCAGGCCAGCGCTATGAGGCCTACAACCTTCACGACGTGTGCCCTCGCCTTCGTTCGACGACCTTGGGTCCAGCCCAGATCGGGCCGCAGCAGATCGCCACTTTAGAACTCTCCGGCGAGGATCCTCTCACCCTTTCGGGTGAACCGGCCCTACCTCTTGCCCTTGTGCCGCTTCAGCTTCGGCTTCGGCTTCGCCTTGCCCTGAGCGCCGTTCGCGCCGAGCGAGAGCGTGACCGTGCTCGTGCGGCTCGGGTTCATGTCGGCCTTGAGCACGATCGTCGCCGTGCCCGAGCCGAAGCCGGTCGGAACCTTGACGGCCGCGTTTGTGTTCGGAGCGACGCCGCTTGCGCTCGAGCTCTGCGACCCGTTCTTGAAGGTGATCGCGAAGCTGAAGGCCTCGCCGGCGTCGAGCTTGATGTACTTCCCGCCGCCGCTCAGCGTCGTCGCTGCGTACGGCCGGCGGTCTGCGTACGGGAAGCCCGCGTAGTCTGGAACGACCTCGCGGTTCGAGTAGAGGAAGGTGCCGAGCGTCCCAAACACGCCGCCGCCGCACGTGCCGTTGTCAGCGGTGATCGCGTGCTGGACCGAGTTGGGCGTCGCACGGGCCGAGTCGCGCTCGCTGAAGTCGATACGGAGGACGCCGCTCTGGAAGCCGGCGCGGTCCGCCTCGTCGATCTCGTGGAAGATGTGGAACGCGGTGAGCGTCGGCTCGCAGTTCGCGATGTGGACGAGCTTCTCGTAGTTCTCCGCTTGCTTCGCCTCCGAGACGACGGGCACGTTCTCACTCCCGGTGTAGCCCGGCCGGCTCAGCGTGTCGACCTGCCAGCCGGTCTCGTCGATGAACGTGCGGCTCGTGTCGCCGTAGAGCGTCGAGCTGCTCGTGCTGGCCGCGTATCCGGGCGGCAACGGCTGAGCGGTGTGGTTGAAGGCGTCCCAGAGCGCGAGCTTTACGCGCGCTGCGTTCACGCAGCCGGTGTTCGGCCACGCGTAGCCGGTCTCGACCTCGTCGGTGTTCGTGTTCGGATAGCAATGCCACGACCACTCGTCGAAGAGCGGCTTCTGCCGCCCCATCGCGCGATACGCGTCGCCGAGCGCCTTGATCCAGCGCACGGGTGAGATCGACGAGTTGCTCGAGGCGCCCGGGTTGTCGTTCCCGCGAGGCGACAAGCCGACGCCGATCACGTCGAGCGTCGAGTCGAGCGCCTTCAGCTTGTCGTAACAGCTTGCGAGCACGACGGCCATTGCGGCCGGCGAGGCCGGCTGCGAGCCGTTCCAGATCGGCTGCCAGAACTTCGGCTGATTCGGCTCGTTGCCGATGATCGCCTTGCGGACGTACGGGTAGCGCTGCATGACCGCGGCGGCGTAGTCGCAGAAGGAGTCGGCGGCGGCCTGAGTCGTCGGCGCCATCGTTGCCTTCATCGGGTAGATCGCAAAGACGATCTGGATGCCCTTCGCCTTCGCGACGGGGATCATCCGGTCGAGGAACCCTTGATCCTGGATCGTGGTGGGAGCGTCGGCGTTCCAGAAGACCGCAACGCGGTTCGTCGTCGTCGCGAGCGTGTTCATCTCGTCGAACAACGCCGCGCCGCCGTCATTGGCGTACTTCGTCCCGTCTTCGGCGAACCCGATCTGGGGGCCGGCCGCCGCAACGCCTGTGATCACGAGCGCGAGCGCGCCAATGACCGCCGCAAGAAGTCTCTTCAAGGCCTTCTGTCCCTTCTACATCGACCGCAGAACCCGCAGACATGCAGTAACGGCCGTTGGACAGCCCGGCTCAACCCTCGTTTGAGCTATGCGCCGGCGAGAACGGCATCGACGAGGCGCGCCGCGCCGAAGCGCACGGGATCGTCGGCCGGCAGGCCTGTCTCGACCCCCGCCGCCTCAACCGCGGCGCGCGCTTCGTCCTCCGAGAGCGCTCGCGTGTTGAGCGCGACCGCGACGACCCGGGCCGGCCGGGCCGGCAGCGCGAGCCGCTCGTGCAGGTCGACGAGCTCGGAGAGGGGCGGAATCGGGTGCGGGCCGCCACCCGCGCCTTCGATCTCGGTCCGCCCCGCTTCGTGGCAGAGCACGAGGAGGTGGGGGGCGCTGCCGTGATAGAGACCGAGCGTCACGCCGGAGTAGACCGGATGGAAGATCGCGCCCTGCCCCTCGACCCAGAGGAGCTCGCCGCCGCGCTCGGCACCCTCGACCACGAGCGCCTCTGCAGCGCCCGCGATGAAGTCGGCGACGACGGCGTCGACGGAGATGCCCCAGCCGGCGATCGCGATTCCTGTTTGGCCCGTGGGTACGAAGACCGAGCGGATCCCCCGGCGGCGCGCTTCGAGGTCGAGCTCGAGCGCGACCGTCATCTTCCCGATCGCGCAGTCCGAGCCGACGGTCAGCACGATCGTGCCCGGCACCTGCAGGTTCGCGCCGGTTGCCGTGGACAGATCGCGCGGGGGCCTGCGGAGGTCGCGCAGCTCGACATGGTGGTGCGTCGCGAGTGCACGGAGCTCCTGGTCGTCGCCGAGGAACACGTGCAGGCCGTTCTCGACGTGCAGTCCCTTTCCGATGCAGCTTCGAAGCAGCTCCATCCACTCCGGCGGAAAGCGACCTCCCTGCGTGGCGACGCCGACGAGCGCAGTGTTCGGGTCGAAGCGGAGCGCGTCGTCGACGGTCTGCACGACCGGTAGCCCGTCCTCGGTGTCTCCGGGCGCGCGCTTCGAGTCGAGGATCGCGACGACGTCGTCGCGCCGGTAGCGAAGGACGCCTCGCATCGTCTTGCCGTAATGCGGGTCGCTGCTGAAGCCCTCGGCGAGGATGAGGTACCGGGTGTCGCTCACGAACTGCGTTCGCCCTGCGCCACCCCGAGTCCGGGCAGGTCCGGTGGAAGCTGCACGCCGTCCATGAACTCGACCCCGGGGAACGGGTCGTTCGCGAGCAGGAGGTTTCCGTCGAGATCGACGTGGTCGAAGAGGCTCGCCACGTGCGCGCCTGCGGCGATACCGAGTCCCGACTCGATCATGCAGCCGAGCATGCAGCCGAGCCCGAGGGCACGTGCGGCGTGCACCATGCGCACCGCTTCGCGGATGCCCCCGGACTTCGCGAGCTTGACGTTGATCCCGTGCGCACGCTCCGCGCACGCCGCGACGTCTCCGAGCGTGTGGCAGTCCTCGTCGACGTAGATCGGAATCGGCGAGCGCGCCTTCAGCTCCGGGCCGCCGGGGTCTCCGGCGGGCAGCGGCTGCTCGCAGTACTCGACTCCGGCGTCCGCGAGCAGCGGCAGCGCCTCGAGCGCTTCCTCGACCGACCAGCCCTCGTTCACGTCGACCTGAAGCGGAACGTCCGCGACTGCGCGGACCGCGAGCACGCGCTCGACGTCCCGACCGTCGCCGGCGCCGAGCTTCAGCTTCAGCCGGCGGAAGCGTCCGCGCTGAAGCTCGGCGCGGCGGGCCATGTCGCCTGGATCTCCGAGCCAGATCGTCCACGACGTCGGCGGCCCCAGCCGCGGCAGCCCGAGCAGCTGGAAGACCGGCCGCCCGACGAGCTTTCCCTGGAGGTCGTGCAGCGCGGCGTCGATCGCGGCTCTCGCTGCGAACTGCTCGTGCGGCAGGCGCGCCATGATCTCCTCGAGCGCGAAGGGATCGTCCCCGATCGCATCCGCATGCTCCTCGATGTACGCGAGTGCCGACGCCGGCGTCTCCTCGTAGCGGTCGATGGGCGCCCCTTCGCCGTTGCCGCGCACGCCGCTCAGCGTGAGCGACACCTGCACGACGTCCTCGGCGTCGCGCGCACTCCGCGAGATCACGAACGTCTCCGCCAGCTCGAGCGTCACGATGCGCGCCTCGACCCGCACGCAGATGAGGCTACACTGGAGCCCCCGCGCCCGTAGCTCAGGGGATAGAGCGCGCGCCTCCGGAGCGCGAGGTCGCAGGTTCGAATCCTGCCGGGCGCATCGAGACGACTAGCGCAGCCAGACCACGGTTCGCGAGCAGGTTCTCCGGGGTAGACTCCGAACATGACCGCGTTGGCGACCGTCGACCCCCTGAGTACAAGTGCCGAGCCTGCCACGCATCCGTACGCGCCGCGTCGGGCAGCCCGCGCGAGCCGAGGTCGCCCCGCGGCAACCCCGGCTCGCTGAGCTCCACGGCGACGGCCTCACCTGGATCCACCTCGACAGCCCGACCCACGAGGAGGCCCAGCAGCTCGCCGAGCGCTTCGGCTGGCACCCGCTCGACATCGAAGACGTGCTTTCGCGGCGCCAGCGCCCGAAGGTCGACCTCTACTCCGAGGAGCCCGACGGCTACCTCTTCGCCGTCCTCCACTTCCCCGTCTACGACACGAACGTCGGGCGGCTGAACGCCGGCGAGCTCGACGTCTTCGTCGGCCCCGACTACATCGTCACCCTCCCCGCCGTCGAGCTGAAGCCGGTGACGCGCCTCTTCGAGCGCTGCGCCGCCAACGAGGAGCTCCGGCACAACCTCTTCTCACGCGGATCGGGACGGCTGCTCTACGAGGTGCTCGACGACCTCTACGACTACTGCTTCCCGATCCTCGACAAGATCGGCTACAAGCTCGAGCAGATCGACGAGGAGCTCGACGACGTGGGGCCGCGTGCGCGCGATCGCGTGCGCGACATCCACAAGGTCAAGCAGGAGATCATCTCCTACCGGAAGATCATGAAGCCGCAGCGGCCGACGCTCCGCCAGCTCGAGCGGACGATCGAACGGTTCCTGCCGGAGGAGCTCGAGCTCTACTTCGACGACATCGTCGACGCGAGCGAACGGATCTGGGACCTGCTCGACAACTACAAGGAGGTCGTCGAGGCGCTCGAGGACACGAACGAGTCGCTCATCTCGCACCAGCAGAACGACATCCTCTACGTGCTCACCATCTTCAGCGCCTTCATGCTCCCGTTGACGTTCCTCACCGGCATCTTCGGCATGAACGTCACGTTTCCAGGGTTCGACACGACGGGCGGCTTCATCGGCGCGCTCCTCGTCATGGTGATGGTCGTCGGTGGGATGCTCGGCTTCTTCCGCTGGAAGAAGTGGCTCTAGCGATCAGTAGTGCTTGACAACCCGGAAGGGAAGGTCATCGAGGTGCTGCCCGTCGACCTGCACGCTTGCCCTGTAGAGGCCGAACCTCGGCAGAGACAAGCCTGTGAACGGAACCGCGAGGTTGACCCCTTGATCCCATCCCGGCGGGTGGTCTGTCTCCGTCGCAAGGTCGACTTGACCTTCCGCGCGCGCAACGGTTCCACCGTCCTCATCCATCATCGTGATCGCAAATTCGTGAATGCGACCCGTCTCGGTCCGGTGGAAGAGCAGCCGCACGACGAGCGCACCCTGAAACACTGCGACGGCTCCTGACTCTGCCTGCGGCAGCGTCGACGGAAGCTCTTCGTTGACGTTGATCGTGTCCCATGCGCCGCCGCTGATGTACAGCAACCCGTTGGGAGCGATCTCGGCATGGTTCGCGAACATCATCCAAGCGAGCTTCAAGGCGCCTCCTCGGTCGTTCGGTCAGCGCGATTATCCCGGCTGACCGCACGCCGCGACGACCGCCTTCGCCGGCATCTCAGCCGATCTGGCACCATCCGACGCGCATGAACACGCGGTCGTGGCTGTAGCCAGATGGATCGCTTGTGGGCGCCGTGGCGCCTCGAGTACGTGCAGCACGCCGACGAACAGGACGGATGCGTCTTCTGCCGAGCCGCGCAAGGCGACGACGAGGAGCAGCTCGTCGTGCATCGCGGTGAGCGCGCGTTCGTGCTGCTGAACAAGTTCCCGTACTCGTCGGGGCACATGCTGGTCGCGCCGTACCGGCACGGCCTCAATTTCGACGGGCTCGACGACGCCGAGGCGCTCGAGATCCACCGCCTCGGCTCGCAGGGCCTGGACGCGCTGCGCGCCGTGTACAACCCCGACGGCTTCAACCTCGGCTGGAACATCAGCCGGATCGCCGGCGCGGGCATTCCCGACCACGGCCACCTGCACGTAGTGCCCCGCTGGGGCGGCGACACGAACTTCATGCCGGTGCTCGCGAACGTGAAGGTGATCCCCGAGCATCTCTCCGAGTCGCGGCGGCGGCTCGCCGAAGCCTGGCTCGAGTAACGCGGGCAGGGTTCTCGTCGAGGCCGAACCGTTGGATGGATCGGCGCTAGACTCCCCACGAGAGGCGAGGATATATGGCGTGCTTGCGCCTTCCTCCCCAGGGCGAAAGGCGGAGATTCAACCGATGGCAGGCAATACCGCCGACGCGCTGGATCGTGCGTCGTCCAGCTCTTCACTCCACACGGACGGCCTGCAGGCGTTCCTGAAGGACATCGGCAAGGTGGATCTACTAACCGCCGCCCAGGAGGTCCAGCTCGCGAAGCGGATCGAGCGGGGCGACCCCGGCGCTCAGCAGGAGATGGTCGAGGCCAACCTGCGGCTTGTCGTCTCGATCGCGAAGCGGTACCGCAACCAGGGCCTTCCCTTCCTCGATCTCATCCAGGAAGGGACGTTCGGGCTCGTTCGCGCCGTGGAGAAGTTCGACCACCGCAGAGGCTTCAAGTTCTCGACCTACGCGACGTGGTGGATCCGGCAAGCGGTGTCGCGGGCGCTCGCGGACAAGGCGCGCACGATCCGCATGCCCGCGCACATCGTCGAGAGACTGAACAGGATCAGGCAGTCGCAGCGCCGGCTCCACGGGCAGTTCGGCCGCGAGCCGACAGCGGCCGAGATTGCCGCGGACGTCGACCTTTGCGTCAGCGAGGTGGAGCAGATCTTGCACAGCGCACAGGCTCCGATCTCGCTCGAGAGTCCGGTCGGAGAGGAGGGCGAGGCTGAATTCGGGGATCTCCTTACCGACGAGAACACCCCCCTCCCGGAAGAGGTGGCGGACACCGGCTTCCGAATCGATGCACTCGCCGAGTGCCTCGCGACGCTGACGTTCCGCGAACGGCGAGTCATCGAGCTCCGCTACGGACTGAACGGAGAGTCGCCCTCGACGCTCGAAGAGGTGAGCAAGGTCTTCAGCGTCACGAGGGAACGCATCCGTCAGATCGAGAACAGCTCGTTGCGCAAGCTACGCGCTCCCGCTGCGGCGAAGAGTCTCAGCGACGTCGCCTGAAGCGGAACCGCGGTCGAGATCGCTACGCGGGCACCACGTCGTGCAGCTCGTAGGTGTACTCGCGGTCCGGCGGCCCACCGGTACCGCCCTCCTTCATGACCTCCGCGACCGCCGGCATCAGCCGCTCGTCGTTGAACCGCTGGAAGTCTTCTTGCGACTCCCAGACGTCGAAGATCCTGAAGACCCCGTCGCCGACGAAGCCTGCCGTGTGCACGATCAAGCCTGCGGGCGGATCGGCATCAGCGTTCAAGCGCGCCTTGATGGCGTCGTAATTCCCCGTGCTCCGGTCGCTGGGGTCGCCGTCGAACTCTTGAACGAACGCGATGGGCATCTAGGCCTCCTTGGTCGGGACTCGATTCCTGGGCACGGTAACCTTAGTAAGGGCTCATCGATCGCGACAGTCGTACCGATACCGACTCCAAGCGCGAGAAGAGTCGGGGCCGAAAGCCCTCCAAGGGGCGGCTGCGGCTAAGGGCTGATCCCGCTCGCCCGCCCCGGCTCGCTCTCGCGCAGCGACCCGGTCCCTGCGAGTGACGTTCGCCGGCCGATCCTTCGTTTGGGGGATATGTGCGCGCGGCCCGCGCTCGATGATGCATGCAGATCGAACACCACGGGCGAATGCGGCCACGCCGAGCACGATTAGAGGAGTGAACCGACATGACGTTTTCACAGTGGTTCGAGTTCGCCCGCGCGAACTACCGCAAGGAAGAGGGCCAGACGATGGCCGAGTACGGCGTCGTTCTCGCGGTGATCACGCTCGGCGTCGTGGTGACGCTCGGTCTTCTCTCCGGCGGGATCAAAGACGCGCTGAACAGCGTGATCAGCTTCCTGTAGCCCTTAAGCATTTCTCCGTAACCCCGGTAACCGCCGCGGTGAGGAGGCCCGCGAGGGGTCTCCTCACGCGAGCGGTCTCGGGCTCAGCGGACGAGCCGAGACGCACGGAAACGCCGGCAATCCCGCTGACAGTGCGGGATCGCGGCTTTTGGTTGAGAGCGGACGATGGGACTCGAACCCACGACACCTGGCTTGGGAAGCCAGTGCTCTACCAACTGAGCTACGTCCGCCTGCGGAGCCCGATTGTACCGAGGCGCAAGAATCCGCCCGATCCGGCATCTCAAGGGTATGCAGCGCAACTGGGGACAGCTTCGCGGAAACGCCCTCTGGGGTCGAGGCCGCGACCGCCTTCGCTGAGGTTCCCCCTACTCCCGCCCCCGGGCCGCCGTCTCCCGGAATAATCCGGTCAACGAAACCGGACAGGGAGAAGGACACGCGATGAGCACCGAGCTGCACGAGACGGCAAGGGCTCTCGTCGCCGAGGGGAAGGGAATCCTCGCCGCAGACGAGAGCGACAGCACGATCAAGAAGCGCTTCGACTCCATCGACCTCGAGTCGACCGAGGAGAACCGGCGCGCCTACCGCGACATGCTCTTCACGACGCCCGGCGTCGAGGAGTACATCAGCGGCGTCATCCTCTTCGACGAGACGATCCGCCAGAGCTCGGTCGACGGCACGCCGTTCCCGAAGCTCCTGGATTCGAAGGGGATCATCCCCGGCATCAAGGTCGACAAGGGCGCGAAGGCGCTCCCGCTCGCCGAGGGCGAGACGATCACCGAGGGCCTCGACGGGCTCCGCGAACGCCTGAAGGAGTACTACGACCTCGGCGCACGCTTTGCGAAGTGGCGTGCGACGTACTCGATCAGCGACACGCTGCCGAGCGACTACTGCATCTGGACGAACGCGCACGCGCTTGCCCGCTACGCAGCGCTCTGCGAGGAGGCCAACATCGTCCCGATCGTCGAGCCGGAGGTGCTCCAGGACGGAACGCACACAATCGAGCGCAGCTACCACGTGACGTGCCGCGTGCTCGACGCTCTCTACACGGAGCTGTTCGACCAGCGCGTCGACATCTTCGGGACGCTCTTGAAGCCGAACATGGTGCTCTCCGGATACGACGCGCCGAATCGTGCCGGCGCCGATGAGGTTGCCGAGTGGACGCTCAAGTGCTTCCACAAGCACGTGCCCGCGGCGGTTCCGGGGATTGTGTTCCTCTCCGGCGGCCAGTCGGACGAAGATGCAACCGCGCACCTGAACGCGATGAACGCACGCGGCCCGCATCCGTGGCAGATCTCGTTCTCGTACGGTCGTGCGCTTCAGGCGCCCGCGATCAAGGCGTGGGCCGGCAAGCCCGAGAACGTCGCGGCCGGGCAGCACGCGTACTACCACCGCGCGAAGATGAACAGCGCCGCCCGCACAGGTATGTACGCCCCGGAGATGGAGCGCGAGGCGGTCACCGCCTAGACAGCCGACGAGTCAACGACTGTTCGCCCCGGTTTACCTGTACTCGAAGCCGGTTAGAGCCGACAGCTTCTCGAGCGACTGCTGGGCGCTGATGCGGCGCACGGTGCCGGAACGCGAGCGCATGACGATCGAGTCGGTGACGGCGCCCCCGGGCGTGTACCGGACACCGCTCAGGAGTGGACCGTTCGTCACGCCGGTCGCGGCCACGAAGACGTCCTCGCCGGCGACGAGGGCGTTCGTGTGCAGCACCCGATCCGGATCGAGGCCCGCCTCGAGCAGTTGCCGCCGCTCGTCGTCGTTGCGCGGCCAGAGGCGGCTCTGAATGCCCCCTCCGACGCACTTCAAGGCCGCAGCTGAGATGACGCCTTCCGGCGTGCCGCCGATCCCGTAGAGCATGTCGACGCCCGTGCCGGACTGCGCCGCGGCGATCGCCGGAGCGACGTCGCCGTCGCGGATCAGCTTCACACGCGCGCCCGCCGCACGCAGCTCGGCGATCAGCTGCTCGTGGCGGTCGCGCTCGAGCACGACGACGTCGACCTCTCGCGGCGTCTTCTCGAGCGCCTCGGCGACGCACAGCACGTTCTCCGTCGGGGTTCTCGTGATGTCGATCGCGGCGACCGCGTTCGGCCCGACCGCGATCTTCTCCATGTAGAACGCCGCTCCCGGAAAGAGCATCGTGCCGCGCTCGGCGACGGCGATCACGCTGATCGCACCGGGCTGGCCGAGCGCGGTCAGTCGAGTCCCCTCGAGCGGGTCGACGGCGACGTCGACCTCCGGTCCCTCCCCGTTGCCGACCTCCTCGCCGTTGTACAGCATCGGCGCCTCATCCTTCTCGCCTTCGCCGATCACGACGGAGCCGCGCATGCTGACGCTGTCCAGAACGAAGCGCATCGCGTCGACGGCTGCCTGGTCGGCGCTCTCCTTGTCGCCGCGGCCGACCCAGCGCGCGGCGGCCATCGCTCCGGCCTCCGTCACGCGGACGAGCTCCATCGCGATGTTGCGGTCCGGCGCCTGCCGCGTGCTCACGGCTCGCGATCCTACATCCGGTCGGGTGCCTCGACCCCGATCAGGTCGAGGCTCCGCGCGATCACGATCTGGGTGGCCCGCACGAGCGCGAGCCGGAACGCCTGCTGCTCGCTCTCGAGCACGCGATGCTCGTGGTAGAAGCGATGAAAGTCGTCGGCGACGCGGATCGCATACGCAGGAATCGCCTGTGGCCCCCGTTTTTCGGCCGCGTCGGACGCGATCGCCGGCAGCTCCAGGAGCCGCTTGACGAGCTCGCGCTCCTCCGGTGCGAGCGGCGCCTGAAGCTCCGGCGAGACGGTCGCGTCGCCGGCGTTCCGCAGGATGCCGGCGATTCGCGCGTGCGCGTACTGCACGTAGTAGACCGGGTTCTTCTGCGACTTCTCGGCAGCGAGGTCGACGTCGATCTCGATCGTCTGATCCGGGCCGCTCTTGACGAGGTACCAACGGGCGGCGTCGACGCCGATCTCGTCGATGAACTCGTCGAGAAAGACGACGTCGCCGCGGCGCTTCGACATCTTCGCCGTCTGGCCCCCTTTGGTCAGGTGCACGAGCTGGTAGAGCAGCACCTCGACCCGATCCGGGTCGTAGCCGAGCATCGCCGCCGCCGCCTTGAGCCGCGCAACGTAACCGTGGTGGTCCGCGCCGAGGACGTAGATCGCCTTGTCGAACCCGCGCTCGAACTTGTTCTGAACGTACGCGACGTCCGCGGCGAAGTAGAGAAAGGAACCGTCGGACGAGCGGATCAGCGGGCGGTCCTTGTCGTCGCCGAACGCACTCGTACGGGCAAAGAGCGTGCCGTCGGCTTCGAACGTGTCGAGCCGCGGCAGCAGCTCGGCCACCCCCTTCTCGATCTCGCTCTGGTTGGCCCACGAGTCGAAGTGGATCCGGAACCGCTCGAGTGACTCCTCGATGTGCTTCCGCATCGTCGCGACCGGGTCGCCCTCCTCGCGCGCGATGTCGGCGATGTAGTCGCCGTGGTAGCCGTCGTCCGGCGGCTTCTCCCCCAACCGCACGGCTTCGACCGAGGCGCGGAAACCATCCATCTGCGCGCCCGCGTCGTTGTAGTAGTACTCGCGCGCGACCTCGTGCCCTCCGAACTCGAGCAGGCGCGCGACCGAGTCGCCGTAGGCGCCGTTGCGGGCCGAGGCGACGGTGATCGGCCCCGTCGGATTCGCCGACACCATCTCCACCTGGATGCGCTGCTTCGGCTCGGCCCACCCGCCCCCGAAGCGCTCGCCCGCGGCGAGGATCTCACCCACGGCATCCACAACCCACGCGTCGGAGAGGAAGAGGTTGACGAACCCCGGCCCGGCGATCTCGGCGCGCTCGACCTCCGGCAGCTTCTGCGCCGTGTCGACGAGCTCGGCGGCGAGCTCCCGTGGAGGCTGCCTGCGCACTCCCGCGAGGCGCAGCGCCGCGTTCGTCGCGTAGTCGCCGTGCTCGGCGTCGCTCGGCCGCTCGAGCGTCACGCCGGGACCGAGGCGCGACGCCAGCGAGCTGACGGGATCAGCCGGCAACGGCGAAGAGATCCTCGAGGCGCTGCAGCTCCTCTGTCGTGCCGACGCCGACGATCACGTCGCCCGGCTCGAGCACCGCGTCGGGCTCCGGTGTCGTGTCGAACGTGCCGTCCCGCTTGCGCAGGGCGACGATGATCGCGCCCGTCTCGTGCCGCACGCGGGAATCTCGGATCGTCTTGCCGGCAGTTACGCAAGCCTCGCTCACTTCGATCTCCGCCATGTGGAGGTCGGGGCCGGTTGCGGTCGTGACCGCATCGAGGAACGACATCACCTGCGGCTTCAGCACGAGGTTCGCCATCGTCCGGCCGGCGGCGGTGTACGGCATCACGACGCGGTCGGCGCCGGCGAGCAACAGCTTCTTCTCGGCGTCCTCGTCCGAGGCTCGCGCGACGATCTGGATGTCGGGCCGTACGTTCCGCGCCGAAAGCGAGATGTAGAGGTTGTCGGCGTCACTGTCCGAGGCGACCACGATTCCGGCCGCGCGGTCGATCCCGGCACGCCGCAGATCTTCGTCCTCGGTCGCGTCGCCCTCGATGAGGAGATCGCCGTGCTCCTTCGCGGCTGCAGTCGCGTCCTCGCGGAAATCGAGCACGACGTACGACACCTTTGCGGCGCGGAACTCCTCGGCGACGCGGCGGCCCACGCGCCCGTAGCCGCAGATGATGAAGTGGTCGTTGAGGCGCTCGATCGTCCGCTCCCTTCGCCGTTCGGCCAGCACGCCGGTGAAGACGCCGCCGGCAATCGCCTCGACGATAACGGCGCCGGCGTAGGCGATGATCGTCAAGCCGCAGAGAACGAGGACGATCGAGATGATCCGGGCGCCGTCATTCTGCGGGACGGTGTCCAGCCCAGCGAGTGTCGCGGTCACCACCGCGCGGTACAGGGATTGCAGCCAGGTCTCCGGGAGGGTCTCGTGGAAGCCGATCGTGCCCCCGGCGAGCGTGAGGGCGATCGCCAGGAAAAGCCGGACGACCTGGCGAAGGCGGAGGTTCGGCTGCACGCCTCTAGTATTCCGGCGTGGACGAGGAACTCGTTCCCGAGCCGGAGCCCGGCGAGCGCCGGCTCAACATCCATCTCGACCCGACGGACATCGCCGGGGTCTACGCGAACTTCGCGAACATCAGCTTCTCGCAATATGAGTTCACCCTGACCTTCGCCCGGATCGAGCACGAGGTCGAAGAGGGCGACGTCCCGGGCGCCGTGGTCGCGCGGATCAACGCGTCGCCGCGGTTCTTCGAAGAGCTGATGGCCGCCTTGCAGGACTCCTGGTCGAAGTACCAGACGAGAGAGGGGATCCGCAACCTTCCCGAGACGCCGGGACCCTGAGTCTGAGTCTCGCTCCGTCGTACGCCGTGCTCTGCGCGGTGCAGGCGGCGACCGTGCTCCTGCCGCGGCGGGACCACGCTAGAGGGCGCGCAGGCGCGCGCTTCGGCTGGCTCGGCATCGCAGCACCGGCCGCAGCGCTCGCAACCGGGATCGTCGTCCTTCGCGTCTTCACGGGCGGCCCGCATGCCCTGGCCCTGCTCGCGGCAGTAGCGACGCCGGCGCTCGCCGCCGCCCGTACGCCGCTCGCGGCGGCTGCGCTGTGGCTCGCGGCCTGGCTCGCGAACGGGCTCGCCGCGGAAGCCGCCTCGGTTGCCCTGATCGCGCTCGCCGCCGTCATGATCGCCGAGCTCGCCGCCGCGATCGCTCCCGAGTGGTCGCTCGTCGTGGGGCTCGTCGTTCTTGCAGTCGTGGACGTCGTGCTCGTCTGGGGCACCGCGCAGGTGCAGCCCGCCACGACGGCGTTGCACGGCGCGACGGTGGGACACGGGATCCCGGAGCTGCAGGACGCGACGTTCGGCGGCGCGACGATGGGCTGGCTCGACCTCGTCGCCCCCGCCCTGCTCGGGGTCGTCGCGCACGCGCGGCTCCGCGCCGCGGTCGTGACCGGCCTCGCCGCAGGCGCCTGGGGGCTCCTGCTGCTCGCCACTCCGACCATTCCGGCGACGGTGCCGGTGCTCGCCGGCCTCCTCGCAGGAAGGACCGGCCGGTGAAGGTCGCCGTTCTCTCCGACATCCACGCGAACCTGCACGCGCTCGAGGCCGTGCTGGCGGCGATCGATGCCGATCCCCCGGGAGAGCTCTGGTGCCTCGGCGACCTCGTCGGCTACGGGCCGAAGCCGAACGAGTGCTGCGCGCTCGTGCAGGCTCGCGTATCGCACTGCCTTGCCGGAAACCACGATCTCGCCGTGCGGGGAACGATCGACCTCGCCGAGTTCGCAGGTGACGCCGGTGCCGCCGCCCAATGGACACGCGGAGTCCTGAGCAGCGAGGCACGTACGTATCTCGATTCGCTCGAGCCCTCGGGAAAGGCGGACGACGTCGCGCTCTTCCACGGCAGCGCGCGCGACCCGGTGTGGGAATACGTCCTGACCGACGAGTCGGCCCTCGCGACGCTCGTGCTGACCGAGGAACCGCTCGTGCTCGTCGGCCACAGCCATGTGGCGCTTCAGGTGGTGCTCCGCGAAGACATGCTCGAGGGCGGGCTCGCGCCCGACGGCACGGAGCTGAACCTTGCGGGAGCGCGCTGGCTCCTCAACCCGGGCTCGGTCGGCCAGCCTCGCGACGGCGACCCGCGTGCGGCATATCTCGTCCTCGATCTCGACGCGCCTCGCGCGAGCTTCCACCGCGTCGAGTACGACATCGCGCAGACCCAGGCGGAGATGCGCGACGCCGAGTTGCCGGAGATGCTCGGCCTGCGTCTGCAGTTCGGGCAATGAAGCGTGCGGTCGTCGTCGTCGTCATGCTCCTCGCGGCCTGCGGCGGCGGCCACGACCCAAAGCTCCCCGCCGGTCTCGCGCAGCAGTGGCGCGCCGATGCGACGTGCGAGAGAGCGAACGCGTTGCGCGCGAGCGTCATCGCCGCGATCAACGCGCATCGCATCCCTCAGTCTCTTCAGGAGCCCCTGACGAGCAAGGTCAATGCGCTCGCATCCGGCTCCTGCGACGCGGAACGCGCCCGCGAACTGGCGACCTGGCTGGAGGAGAAGTCCTAAACCGGGGCGACTTCGACGGCCGCGGCGACAGGCTCGGCCGCCTCGTCGCCGTAGAGGTGGATCCCCTCGCGCGCGAGCGCGAGCTGGACGTCCTCACGCGCCTTGTAGATGCGCCACTTCACGGTGGAGAGCGTCACCTCGAGCGAGTCGGCGATCTCGGTGTAGGAGAGGCCGACGATGTCGCGCAGCAGCAGCGCCATCTTCAGGTCGACGTTGAGACTCTCGACCGCGCGCCACACGGCGTCGATCGCCTCGAGCCGCTCGAACGGAGCGTCGAGCACCTCGAGCGACGGCACGTCCTCGATGTCGACGACCGCCCGCGGCCGCCGCTCGACCGCGCGCAATTCGTCCAGCACGCGGTTCTTCGACACCTGGAAGAGCCACGTCGTGAACTTCGATCGGAGCGAGAACTTGGGGAGCCCCTGAAAGACGCGCAGGAAGATCTCCTGCGTCAGATCCTCCGCGAGGGCTCTGTCTCCGACCAGGCGGAGCACGTAGTTGAAGACCGGAATCTGATACGCCCGGACGATGATCGAGAAGGCGCGCTCATCTCCGCGCTGGGCCTTCCGGAGTACGCCGAAGTCAGGCTGGGGCAGCGACAAGGTGCACCATGATAGCCGGGTAATTTGCCGTCAAATCAGTCTTTCGCCAGTCATTTGTAAGGGCTGCGCAAAATCGAGCAGCGCGAGGATCGTCGGAGCCAGGTCGGAGAGTTCACCCATATCTCTCAGCTTTAGTCGCTTTTCCGTCGCGATCAAGGGCACGAGGTTGGTCGTATGTGCCGTGTGGGGATGTACGCCGTCGTCCTCCAGCATCCTCTCGGCGTTTCCGTGGTCGGCCGTGACGAGACAGACGCCGCCGAGCGCCTGCACGGCCTCGACGACCCGGCCGAGACAGGCGTCGGCCGTCTCGACCGCTTTGACCACGGCGGGGATCACGCCGGTGTGCCCGACCATGTCCGGGTTCGCGAAGTTGATCACCGCGAACGCGTAGCCCTTGCCGATTTCCTCGACGAAGCGGTCGGTCAGCTCCTTCGCCGACATCTCCGGCTTGAAGTCGTAGCTCGGTACGTCGCGCGGCGAGGGCACGAGCACACGCGTCTCGCCCGGGAACTCGTCCTCGCGGCCGCCGTTGAAGAAGTAGGTCACGTGTGCGTACTTCTCCGTCTCCGCGTTGTGGAGCTGCCGGACGCCGTGCTCTGCAAGGACCTCGGCCAGAACCATCTCGACGCTCTGCTCGGGGAACGCGACGGGGAACGTGAAGTCCTCCCGGTACTTCGTCATCGTCGTCAGGTCGGTTTGCAGCTCGGCGAGCTTCTCGCTGAGCTGCCGGGCCCGGTCGGGACGGAAGTTGAAGAAGATCGCGCCGTCTCGCGCCGGCTCCAGCGCCGGCTTTCCCTCGCGCCAGAGCGGCGAGATGAACTCGTCGGTGATGCCCGCGTCGTAGCTCCGCTGCACGAGCTCGGCGGCCGGCTCCGGGCCGACCGAGCCGCGCTCGTGGAGGATCGCGTCGAGCGCGAGCTGTGTCCGCTCCCAGCGCTTGTCGCGATCCATCGCGTAGTACCGCCCGGAGATCGTCGCGATGCGCTCGTCTGGAAGCTCTGCGAGGTCGCGCACAGCCGACGTCGGCGAGACGTCGCGGCCGTCGGTGAACGCGTGGATCCACGTCCGCTCCGCCATCCCTTCTCGCCTTGCCATGTCGAGCAGCGCGCGCAGGTGGTCGATGTGCGAGTGCACGCCGCCGTACGACACGAGGCCGAGCAGGTGCATGTCCCCGCCGCGCTCGCGCGCGCGGCGGAACGCCGAGACGAGCGCCTCGTTCTCGAAGAAGCTGCCGTCCGCGATCGCGCGGTTGACGCGCTGGAAGTCCTGATCGAGCACCCGGCCGGAGCCGATCGTCAGATGCCCGACCTCCGAGTTGCCCATCTGTCCGGGCGGCAGGCCGACCGCCTCGCCGGACGCCTCGAGCCGAGCATGGGGGTACTCCGACCAGAGCCGGTCGAACACAGGCGTGCGCGCGAGCTCGACCGCGTTCCCCGGTCCCGGCGGAGCGCAGCCCCAGCCGTCGAGGATGACGAGGACTACGAGCGGATACGCGCGGCCGACCGGCAAATCGCGGTGAAGCTATCGATGTCGAGGGAGGCTCCGCCGACGAGCGCGCCGTCGACAGCCGGTTGCGCCAGCAGCTCGTCCGCGTTGTCGGGCTTGACGGAGCCGCCGTAGAGCACGGGCCGGTCGAGCAGCGACTTGATGAACGCCTGCGCGTCCTGGGCGAGCTCCGGCGTGGCGGTGAGGCCCGTGCCGATCGCCCACACCGGCTCGTAGGCGAGGACGAGCCTGTCGTGCGGCCCGCATCCGTCGCGGATTGCGTCGACCTGTACGCGCAGCACCGTCTCCGTGTCGCCGGCGTCGCGCTCCTCCTGCGACTCACCGACGCATGCGATCACGTGCAGCCCTGCCTCGAGCGCGAACTGCGCACGCCGAGCGACGCCGAGGTCGGTCTCGCCGAAGTACTGGCGGCGTTCCGAATGGCCGACGATCGCTCCGCGCACGCCGAGGGCGAGCAGCATCGGCGCCGACACCTCGCCGGTGTACGCGCCTTCGGGCTCCCAGTGGATGTTCTGCGCGTAGGTCGTCAGTCCGGCCTCGACGCAGGCCGAGAGACGCGTGAACGACGGGCAGACGATCGCGTCCAGCCCCGCTATGTCCTCGAGCTGCCGCGCGAGCACCGCCGGGTCGGGCCCGAGGAACATCTTCCAGTTCCCGGCGACGATCACGACGGGATCGCCGCCACGCCGGGGAGCTCTTTGCCCTCGAGGAGCTCGAGGCTCGCGCCGCCGCCCGTCGACATCCAGGAGATCTTCTCCGCGAGCCCGAGCTCGTTCAGTGCGCGCACCGAGTCGGCGCCGCCGACGACGGAGTACGCGGCCTCGTTCGCAGTGACCGCCTCCGCGACGGCCTTCGTCCCCTCGGCGAACCGCTTCCACTCGAAGACGCCCATCGGCCCGTTCCAGAAGATCGTCCGCGCGTCGGCGATCTTCTTCGCGAAGCGCTCGCGCGTCTGCGGGCCGATGTCGAGCCCGTGCCAACCCTCCGGTAGGCCGTCGAACGGAAACACACCGGACTCCGCGTCCTCCTCGAACGCCGCGGCGCCGACGACGTCGACCGGAAGCTCGACGTCGAAGGTAAGCGGGTTCTGCTCGCGGATCTGCTCGGCCATCTTCCCGCCGATCAGCACGGTGTCCGCCCGGCCACCGAGGTTCTCCAGAACGCCGAGCTTGTCGTCCACCTTCGCGCCGCCGGAGATGAGGACGAACGGCCGCTCGACGTCGCCGAGGAGCCTGCCGAGGTGCTCGAGCTCGGCGAGCAGCAGCAACCCGGCATACGCCGGCAGCAAGTGCGCGACGCCCTCGGTCGAGGCGTGTGCGCGGTGGGCGGAGCCGAACGCGTCGTTGACATACAGGTCGCAATCATCCGCGAGCTCGCGTGCGAATACGGGATCGTTCTTCGTCTCGCCCGGGTGGAAGCGGGTGTTCTCGAGCAGAATCATCCGGTCGGCCGGAAGCAGCTCGCGGAGGCGGCGCTCGACGGGAGCCAGGGAGTACTTCCCGCGATCGTCCTCGGTCTTCGGGCGGCCGAGATGCGAGCACACCCGAACCTCGGCGGCGCCGCGTTCGAGCAGCAACGCGAGCGTCGGCAGCGAGGAACGGATCCGCGTGTCGTCCGCGACCTCGCCGTTCTCGAGCGGCACGTTCAGGTCCGACCGGACCAGCACCGTCTTGCCGGCGACGTCGGCTTCGCGGACGGACCGTGGCAATCGCACTAGCCCACAACTGCGGCCGGCATCGTGGCGCCGATCCTCGCGACGAGGTCGACGAGCCGGCAGCTGTAGCCCCACTCGTTGTCGTACCAGCCGAAGACCTTGACCATGTTCCCGTTCACCATCGTCAGGTCGCTGTCAAAGATCGCCGAGTACGGCGAGTGGATGATGTCCGTCGAGACGAGCGGCTCGTCCGTGTAGAGAAGGATCCCCTTCAGGTCGCCGCTGTCGGCCTTCGAGCGGAAGAGCTCGTTCACCTGATCCTTGCTCGTCGCCCCTGCCACCTGGACGACAAGGTCGACGATGGAGCCCGTCGGCACCGGTGCGCGCATCGACATCCCGTCGACCTTCCCCTTCAGGTCGGGGAGCACGAGCCCGATCGCGCGGGCCGCACCCGTCGAGGTCGGGATCAGGTTGATCGCGGCGGCCCGGGCTCGCCGCAGATCGGAGTGCGGCAGGTCGAGCGTGCGCTGGTCGTTCGTGTACGCGTGAATCGTCGTCATGAACCCGCGCTCGATCGTGTACGCCTCGTGGAGCACCTTCGCGAGCGGCGCGACGCAGTTCGTCGTGCACGAGGCGTTCGAGATGATGTGGTGCTGCTCCGGGTCGTATTGCCCCTCGTTCACCCCGAGGACGATCGTGATATCTGGGTCGGTCGCCGGCGCCGAGATCACCACTTTCTTCGCACCGGCTTCGAGATGCTTCTGGGCGGACTCGCGGTCGGTGAAGAGCCCGGTCGACTCGATCGCGACGTCGACGCCGAGCTCGTCCCATGGCAGCTGCGCAGGATCGCGCTCGGTCACGAACTTGATCTCGTGGTCGCCGGCGCGGATGAAGCCGTCGCCCGCCTCGACCGGTAGGTCGAGCGTGCCGAGCACGGAGTCGTGCTTCAGCAGGTGCGCCATGGTCTTCGTGTCCCCGATGTCGTTCGCCGCGACGAGCTCGAAGTCGCCGCCGTGGTGGAGGGAAGCCCGGAAGAAGTTCCGGCCGATCCGGCCGAAGCCGTTGATCCCGACCCTGATCTTGGCCATGGGTTCTGAACGCCTTTCGCTCGAGGTTCGGGACCAACTCTAGATAAGGCGGGCGGACCGGGAAGCTCCGAGGACGACCCTCCCGGTCCTTACACCACACCCGAGACCGTGGCGACGGACGGGGTCTGAATCCGACGCCGGACGAGCGCGGACCCGCCGTTGTCGAGTATGACGAGGCCCCTGAACCCTTGCTAGACGAGTTGCAAATGGTACTAGCGAGCGAGCTCCTGGAGCCGCAGGAGGCGTCGATACGCGGACGCCTTCGTCAGCGGCGGACGGCAGCGGCGGGCCAGGTCGGCGATCGATGCGGTCGGGTGGCGCAGGCGCAGCGACGCGAGCTCGCGCAGGTCGTCGGGCAGCGCGTCGAGGTCGAGACGGCGCACGGCCTCGAGCTGCACGTGGGCGGCGCGGCTCGTGCGTACGAGGTTCGCGTGGTCTGCGTTGGCGAGCCGGTTGGCGTCGGCACGGATTGTGGCGAGCACGGAGCTCTCCTCGAGCGCGAGCACGACGTCTGTAGCACCGGCTGCGACGAGCGCGTCGGCAATCGACTCGGTGCCCTTCGCGTACGCAACGGCGTGACGACCGCGGTCGAGGACGTGGAGCACCGCGCCCTGCCTTGCGGCCACCTCGGCGAGAAAGCGCGCGCCTCCGAGCTCCGCGGAGCGGATCTCGAGGTGCGGGTCACGCGGACCGCTCAGTGAGCCCGCGCCGAGCAGCGCGCCGCGTAGGTAGGCGCCGCGACAGCAGCGGCGGGAGAGTACGCGCTGCGGCGGGTGCGCGAGCGGCCGGCGCGATGCGTCGAGCACGCCGGCGCGATGCAGCGTCTCGTAGGCGTGCACGCCTCCCTCCACGTGCAGCTGGTAGCGCGTCGCCTTGCCGAAGGCGTGCTGCTGGTACGTGCGGATCTCCGATTCGACTTCGAACGCGCGCAGGAGCGCGAATGCGCGCCGCGCGACCGCGGAGCTGACGAGGTCGAGGTGGAGCGCAACCTCGCCGCGCCCGCGGAGGTGCACGCTGCCGGCGACGTGGAAGAGGCCCGAGAGCTCGGCGAGCCGGTCGCAGTCGGCCTCAGGCGCGATCGCGGCGAGCTCGTTGCGGAGGTCTTCAGAAAGAGGCACCCTCGAGCTCCAGGAGTCGCCGCTTGTACTCGACACCGAGCGATCCGTACGAGCCGAGCCCGCCCGCTCCGACGACGCGGTGGCACGGCACGAAGAGCCCGAGCCGGTTGCGGGCGCAGAACGACCCGGCCGCCCGCGCCGCGCCCGGAGCGCCCGCGAGCGCGGCGAGCTCGCCGTACGTGACCACCTCGCCACGTGGGATCGCACGCAGCTCGAGCGCACAGCGCTCGAGGAACGGCGTCTCGTACTCGAGGTCGACGTCCACGTCGTCGAGCGACATTTCCGCGCCGGCGAAGTACGCCCGCAGGCGTTCCACCACCTCCAAGTGACAACTTGTCACTTGGGCCTTTCGGGCGGGGAACGGGAGCTCGTGCCAGAGGACGCGGCCGCCTTCGAGCCACAGCTCCCCCACCCCCCAGCCCTCGGCCTCGTACGCCACATGCGTCACCGCCATGTCCGGCAATCCTAGAATCGGGAGAGATGGGCGCCCACGGCATCTTCAAGGTTCCCGAGCCCTCCAACGAGCCCGTCCGCGGCTACGCGCCCGGGAGCCCGGAGCGCGAGGAGCTCCGCGTCCGCCTCACCGAGATGGAGTCGCGGCAGATCGAGATCCCGCTCGTGATCGGCGGCGAGGAGGTGCGGACCGGGAACACGTTCGAGGCCGTCGAGCCGCACAACCGTTCGCAGGTGCTCGCCACGGTGCACAAGGGTGGTGCGCCCGAGGTCGAACGGGCGATCGCGGCTTCCGCCGACGCCTGGGAGGACTGGTCGCGCACGCCGTGGGAAGAGCGCGCGACAGTCCTGCTTCGCGCCGCCGAGCTGCTCTCCGGGCCCTGGCGCCAGACGCTCAACGCCGCGACGATGCTCGGGCAGTCGAAAACGGCCCACCAGGCCGAGATCGACGCCGCCTGCGAGCTGATCGACTTCTGGCGCTTCAACGTGAAGTACATGACGCGCATCTACGAGGAGCAGCCGGCCTCCTCGCCGGGCGTGTGGAACCGGCTCGAGTACCGGCCGCTCGAGGGCTTCGTCTTCGCGGTGACGCCGTTCAACTTCACCGCGATCGGCGGCAACCTCCCGACGTCGGTCGCGCTGATGGGGAACACCGTCGTCTGGAAGCCCGCCTCGACGGCGGCGTACTCGGCGTACTTCGTGATGAAGCTGCTCGAGGAGGCGGGCCTGCCGCCGGGCGTGATCAATCTCGTCTACGGCAGCGGCGCCGAGATTGGCGACCCGGTCCTCGCAAGCCGCGACCTCGCCGGCATCCACTTCACCGGCTCGACGGCGGTCTTCAACGGCATGTGGCGCACGGTCGCGAGCAATCTCGAGAACTACCGCAACTACCCGCGCATCGTCGGCGAGACCGGCGGCAAGGACTTCATCGTCGCGCACCCGTCCGCAGACCTCGATGAGCTCGCGACCGCGATCGTGCGCGGGTCATTCGAATACCAGGGGCAGAAGTGCTCCGCCGCGTCGCGGGTCTTCGCGCCGTCCAACCTCTGGCCGGAGCTGCGCGAGCGGCTCGTGGAACAGGTGCGCGCACTCAAGGTCGGCGACGTCTCCGACTTCGGGAACTTCATGGGCGCCGTGATCGACGCCGGCTCGTTCAAGACGCAGAAGGCCGCGATCGACGAGGCGAACGCGTCGAACGGGACAGCGAGCGTCCTCGTCGGCGGCGGCTACGACGACTCCGACGGCTGGTTCGTCGAGCCGACCGTGATCGAGACGAGCGACCCCGACTTCCGCACGATGAAAGAGGAGCTCTTCGGGCCCGTCGTGACGGCGTTCGTCTACCCGGAGGGCGACTACGAGGACACGCTCGACCTGATCGACAGCGGCGCTCCGTACGGGCTGACCGGCGCCGTCTTCTCCCGTGACCGAAGCGCCGTCGAGCTCGCCAACGAGCGCCTGCGCTACGCCGCCGGGAATTTCTACGTCAACGACAAGCCGACCGGGGCCGTCGTCGGCCAGCAGCCGTTCGGCGGCGCCCGCTCCTCGGGCACGAACGACAAGGCCGGCTCGATGTGGAACCTGATCCGCTGGGTCTCGCCGCGGACGATCAAGGAGCTCTTCGTTCCGCCGACGGACTACCGGTATCCCTACATGGGGCCGGCGGACTAAATCTCATCGACTTCGACTTCGACGTCGGCCAGCTCCGGGGTGACGTAGCGAAGGTAGAGCTCGACCTGCTCGATCATGTCGGCCGCGAGGTCGGCATACCAGGCGTGCTCGTCGAGGTCGTCGGCGATGAAGTACGGCTCCACGTGCGGGAGGCTACGCACCCTTCGTAAGGGATCGGTGATGCCGCTGTAAAAAATAGATCCCGGCCGCGCCGAGCAGGACGGGCGTCGCGAGTACACGCCGGCAGTCCGGACGCCGAACGCGCTTGCGATTGCGCCGTCCGCAAGGCTCGCAAGCGGGCGGAGGCCGAGGAACGCAACACTCCACAGTGCCATGATCCTCCCCCGCTGGTGCTCGGCGACCTCGAGCTGCAGCCTGCTCGTCGCGGAGGTGTTCGACGCGAGGTACCCGAAGCCGGCGATCGCAAGGAAGACATAGCCGAGGCCGAGCCACGGCGCGAGCGAGAAGCCGACGACGCCGCCGCCCATGAGCAGGAGCGTTGCCTGCATGCGCCGCCGCGACCCAGCGACGCGGCCCGCGAGCAGGAACGCGGCCGCGACGGCTCCGGCGCCGAACGCGCCGATCAGATAGCCCGCGTCGGTGTCCCGCCTTCCGAAGACGTGCGCGAACGCCGGCGCTTCCGTGTTGATCGGGTCGGACGCGAAGCCGACCGCGGCGACGACGAGCAGGAACGCAAGCAGGCGCGGCCGCTCGAGCACGAGGCGAAGGCTCTCGCGCAGCCGGGTCTCCGCGCGAGTCGCGCGACGCCGCGGCTCCGTGTGCACGACGAGCACGCCGACGACGAGCACGAGGTACGAGCCCGAGTTGATGGCGAACGACGCCGGAATCCCGAGCTTGCGGACGGAAAGCGCCGCCAGCGCGGGCCCGACGGCGCGCGCGAGGTTGTACGTCATCGAGTTCAAGGCGACCGCCGACTGCAGCTCGCTCCGCGGCACGAGGTCGCTGATCAACGCCTGGGACGCCGGCGCGCCGAACGCGCTCCCGACTCCGAGCCCGAGCGCACAGACGACCACGACCGAGACCGGCGCACGACCCGACCACGCGAGCACGGCGAGCAGCGCGCTCAGCACCGTCGAGCCGAGCTGCGTCACGACGACGACGCGCCGCCGGTCGAAGCGGTCGGCCATGCTGCCTGCCCACGGCGCGAGGACGAGGATCGGGATGAAGTTGCAGAAGTTGAGGACGCCGAGGAGGAAGGGCGAGTGCGTCTGCCGGTAGACGAGGAGCGACGCCGCGAGGTTCTGGAACCACGTGCCGCTCGCTGAGGCGGCGTTGCCGACGAAGTAGGGACCGAAGTTGCGGCTTGCGATCAGCCGGACGGCTGCGGCCGGCCCCGTCGCCGCGCGGATCTCCCGGGCCTCGTCCACCCGGGTTCTCTATCACCAGTGATGTGGCCGGTAACGTTGCCCGGTCCCTGGGTCGCGAGCACCAAGCGCTGCAAGGACGCAGGGAGCCCCGATAGTCCAACTATCGGGGCGACCGAGGACGCGGCAGCGCGCCGCGTGATCGCGGGCCAGGGGCCCGGCGAACGTTGCCGGTTACATCACTACGCTGGAAGCCGGATGCGACTCCTACGCACCCTGGTCGTTCTCTCAGCCGTCCTCGCACTGGCCGCCGCGCCCACAGCCAAGGCAGCGACGGCCATCGACCGCGCGGTCGCCGAGCTCAAGAAGGATCCCGTCTACGTCGATCCGTCGGCCGAGGAGCGCATCTCCCGTGCGGACGAGAAGCGCCTCGAACGCGAGATCCGAACCGCCCGCGCAGGACAGGTGTACATCGTGCTCCTCCCCGACAGCGCCGGCGATCCGGCGCAGGTGCTGCGGACGATCCACAATCGGCTGCATCGCGACGGGACGTACGCCGGCGTGGTGGGGAACCACTTCCTCGCACTGAGCAGCACCCTCCCTTCGGGTGAAGCGGGTCGGCTCGCAACGGACGCCATCGACGCACATCGCGGCGACGGCGTCACGGCCACACTCGTCGACTTCGTCCACCGGGTCGCAGACGCGCGCAACGGCTCGAGCGGTGACGGCGGCGGCTCGAGCGGCATCGGCACGTGGCCGCTGATCGCGCTGATCGCCGGCGGCATCTTCCTGTTCCTCTTCGTGCGCGGCCGCTCACGCCGCCGAGGCCAGCAAGCGCAGCTTGCACAGGTGAAGGAGGTCGCGCGTGAGGACCTCGTCGCGCTCGCCGACGACGTGCAGCGGCTCGAGCACCGCGTTGAGGGCTCCCTCGCAGCAACCGAGGCGTACAACCGCGCGCTCGCGTCATACGAGCGTGCATCGCAGGCCTTCGACCGCGCCCGCTCGCCGCAGGAGCTCTCACGTGTCGCGGAGGCACTCGAGGAGGGCCACTACGAGATGGCCGTCGCCGACGCGGCTCTTGCAGGGCGCCCGGCGCCGGAGCGCCGCCCGCCCTGCTTCTTCGATCCGCGGCACGGCCCTTCGACGCGCGACGTCGAGTGGTCGCCGGACGGCGGTGCGCCGCGCCTCGTGCCGGCGTGCGAGGCGGACGCGCAGCGGGTGGAGCGCGGCGAGGAGCCGCAGCCACGTCAGGTCGCCTCCGGCGGCGCGATGATGCCGTACTGGGCCGCAGGCCCGATGTACGGCGGCTACTTCGGCGGATTCCTCCCCGGCCTGCTCATCGGCGAAGTCTTCGGCGGCTGGGGCGGCGGCTACGACGACGCCGGCGGAAGCGGCGACAGCGGCGGGGACTTCGGCGGCGGCGACTTCGGCGGCGGTGGCGACTTCGGGGGCGGCGGCGACTCCGGCGGCGGCGGCGACTTTTAGGAAGGCCCTAGCCGGCGCCCGTCTTGTGGAGCTGGGCGTAGATGTGGCGCGCGGTCTTCGCCGGGACGCCGGGGACGCCCTCGAGCTCTTCCTGGGTCGCCGAGACCATCTCCTCGACCGAGCCGAAATGCTGGAGCAGTGCACGCCGGCGGGCCGGGCCGATCCCCTCCAGGTCGTCGAAGATCGACTCGAAGCCGCGCGACTCGCGGCGCTGCCGATGGAAGCCGAGTGCGAAGCGATGCGCCTCGTCTCGGATCCGCTGCAGAAGCTGTAGACCGGGGTTGTGCCGCGAGAGCACGACCGGATCGCTCTGTCCCGGAATGAACACCTCCTCGACGCGCTTCGCGAGCGCGATGACCGCGACGCGCGGGAGGTCGAACGCCTGCATCGCAGCGAGGGCGGCCGAGAGCTGGCCTTTGCCGCCGTCGATCACGACGAGGTTGGGCGCTGTTGCAAACGAGGCATCGTGTGTGTCTCCCGTCCCGTCGGAGAGGCGGGCGAACCGGCGCGCGATGACTTCCGCCATCGCCGCGAAGTCGTCCGGATCGTCGCCGGCGGTCTTGATGCCGAACTTGCGGTAGTCGGCCTTCTTCGGCAGCGCGTCCTGGAAGACGACCATCGAGCCGACCGGGTCCTGGCCCATCGCGTGCGAGATGTCGTAGCACTCGATCCGGATCGGGAGCGACTCGAGGTTCAGCGCCTCCCGCAGCTCCTCCAGCGCCTCGATCCGCCGCGCGCGCTTCTGCTCGGTCGCTGCTTGCTCGGTGACGAGCGCGTGGCGCGCGTTCTCGTCGGCGAGCTGCTGCAGGCGGCGCTTCTCCCCGCGCTCCGCCGTCCGCACCTCGACGCGCGCACCACGCTTCTCGGAGAGGAACTCGGCGAGCGCGGAGAGGTCGCCCGAGTCGGGCGGCACGATGATCTGCGGCGGGACGCTCGGCGCCGAGCCGTAGTACTCGAGGCCGAACGACTCGAGCACCGTCGTCAGATCCTGCCCGGCGACGTTCTCGAGATGAAACGAGTGCCGGTCGATCATCTTGCCTCCGCGCAGTGGGAAGATCTGAACCACGGCGCGGTCGGCCTCGGCGGCGAAGCCGATCACGTCGACGTCCCCGACCGACTGCCGCTCGACGGCCTGTCGCTCGACCAGGTGCTGAACGGCCCGCAGGCGGTTGCGATAGCGCGCCGCGTCCTCGAAACGCTCCTCGCGCGCCGCTACCTGCATCTTGCGCTCGAGCTCGCGCTGGATCGGCTTCACGTCGCCGGACAGGAACTCGATCACGCTGTCGATGATCGCGCCGTAGTCCTCCTTCGAGACGTAGCCCACGCAGGGAGCCAGGCAGCGGTCGATGTGGTAGTCGAGGCAAGGGATGCCCGAGTGCCGGCCCGGCTTCGGCCCCTCGCAGGGGCGGTACGGGAAGACGCGGTTCAGGACGTCGAGCGTCTCGCGCACCTTCTTCGCGTTCGCGTACGGGCCGAAGTACCAGACGCCCGGCCGGTGCCGCTCCCGCGTGAACATCACCCGCGGGTACTCGTCCTCGACCGTGACCGCGATATACGGGAACGACTTGTCGTCGCGTAGACGGACGTTGAAAGGCGGCCGGTGCCGCTTGACGAGGTTCTGCTCGAGGTGGAGCGCTTCAACCTCGGTTCCGGTGACGATCACCTCGATGTCCTCGACCCGCTCCGGCAGGAGCTGAATTTGGGCGCGTCCGTCCTGGGTGTTCTGGAAGTACGAACGCACGCGCGGCCGGAGCGACTTGGCCTTCCCGATGTAGAGGACGTTGCCCTTCGCGTCGCGGAACAGGTAGACGCCCGGCTTCGCCGGGAGCCGTTTCAGCTGGTCTTCGAGCCTCGCGGGCATCCGACGGCTACCGTAGCCGAGCCAATGAGGGGGTCGATCCTGCGGTTCTCGACAGTGCTGGCGGCCCTCGCGCTCGCCCCAGCCGCGCACGCGACGGGCCCCTCGCTCGTGCTCGGAGCGACCGAGGATGCCGTACGCTCCGTCACCCTCGCCCAGACGAAGACGCAGATGGATCTGCTCGTCCTCGCCGGCTTCGGAGCCGTGCGGATCACGCAGGCGTGGACGCCCGGCGAGCGCGTGCTGTCGGCGCACGACCGGACGGTGCTCCAGAACGTCGTATCGGCGGCGAAGCTCGCGAACGTCACCGTCGTCACGAGCGTCATGAATGCGGGCAGCCGGACGACGCCGCTTACCGCCGCCGACCAGGCCGACTTCGCCGCGTATGCAGCCGCGGTGGTCAAGACGGTGCCGGCGTTGCGCATCGTCATCGTCGGCAACGAGCCGAACCTGAACCGCTACTGGTTGCCCCAGTTCAACGAGGACGGCAGCGACGCGGCGGCGCCGGCGTACGAGTCGCTGCTCGCGCTGACCTACGACGCCGTGAAGGCACAGGACCCGAACGTGACGGTGCTCGGCGGCGCAGTCTCGCCGCGCGGCGGCGACGTCGCGGGTGGGATCCGGCCGACACATTCGCCGACCGTCTTCATCCACGACATGGGCCAGGCATACCGCGACAGCGGCCGCACCGAGCCGATCATGGACGGCTTCGCCTTCCACCCGTACGAGGACAACTCGAGCGTCGAGCCCGCGCTCGGGACGCACCCGAACTCGACGACGATCGCTCTGGCCGACTACCCGAAGCTCGTCGCGTCGCTCGGCGAGGCGTTCCCGGACGGCTACTCGATGCCGATCTGGTACGACGAATTCGGCGTCGAGTCGCAGATCCCGGCGTCAAAGCTTCCGCTGTACACCGGGACGGAGCCTGCGACGACGAAGCCGGTGCCCGAGGCGACGCAGGCCGCCTACTACCGGCAAGCGGTGCAGCTCACGTTCTGCCAGCCGAACGTGCGCGGCCTCTTCCTCTTCCACTCCGTCGACGAGAAGGATCTCGCCGGCTGGCAGTCGGGCGTCTATTACGTCGACGACACGCCGAAGTCGAGCCTCCCCGCGGTCAGGCTCGCCCTCCAGGAATCGCGGCGTGGCGTCGTTGCGCACTGCGACGGTCTCGAGCTGCCCGTGCAGCTAAAGGTGACGCAGCGCGGGCCCGTGCTGACGCTTACCTGCGACTTCGACTGCTCGTACGTCGCGGAGCTGTACCGGATCCCCGGCAAGCTGCTCGTCACGAAGCGCGGGCGTGCGATCGGCGCCCGACCGACGACGCTGCCGCTGCGTGTCCCGAAGACGAAGGGCTCGTACCGGCTTCGGCTCTCGGCCGTCGCGCCGGTGAATCCGGGGCCGCCCACGCTGCGGCTCGTGCCGGTCCGGCACGGCTAGCATTCCGTTCGTGGAGGGCCAGTACGTCGCGTACACCTTCTTCCGCGTCGATCCGGCGTGGCGGCGGTTGCCCGTCGAGGAGCGCCAGGCAGGAAAGGACGCCTTCGCCGAGGTCGTCGAGGACTTCACCGACCGCTTCGAGCACCTGCGCGCGTACACGACGGCGGGGGTGCGGCCGGACACCGATTTCTTCCTCTGGAAGATCACCGAGCGCTACGAGACGCTCGGCGAGCTCGGGGCAGCGCTGAACGGCACGCCGCTCGCCGGGTGGGTCGAGACGCCGTACTCGTACCTCGCGACGACGAAGGCGTCCCAGTACACGAACGCGCGGCGTGCACGGAAGATCGCGCCGCAGGGCTCCCCCTACCTCGTCGTGTATCCCTTCGTGAAGGTACGACCGTGGTACGCCCTCCCGGAGGCGGACCGCCGCCGCGCGATGGACGAGCACATCACGATCGGCCGCGAGGAGTTCCCGGGGATCAAGAACCACACCACGTACTCGTTCGGAATCGACGACCAGGAGTTCATGACCGCCTTCGAATGCGCCGAGCCCGCGGACTTCATGCACCTGATGCTGCGCCTCCGCGACAGCGAGGCATCGGCGTACACCGAGCGCGACACGCCGATCTTCGTCGGCCAGCACGTGACGATCCGAGAAGCGCTAGCCGCGCTCGACGGGGCGTCGGCGCGGGTCGAGCTCTAGGACGCGGATCGCCTCTAAACCCAGGTGTGCTGGTCGCGCCACGTGCGCCACATCGCGAACCCACACCCCACGAGCACGGCGACGAATGCGAGCACCTGGAGGCCGTGCGCTCCGCCGTACCAGTTGAGGCCGAGGTCGGCGACCGCGAGGACAGCGGCGCCATAGAAGACGACGCGGGCGCGCAACGGCCACGCTCCGATCTCCTCCCGCCGCTCCCGCCACATCAGGTAGACGAAGAATGCGATCGCAAGCACGAAGAGGATGCGCGCGATGAGCAAGAGCGCGACGAGCGTCGCCTGCAGCTGGAGGACGACGACCACCGCCGCAATCAGGGCGATGATCAGGAACCCGCGCAGCGTCGGATTCATCCGCGAGAAGAAGCCGCTCTTCATCAGGTTCCAGTCATGTACGCCCGCACCGCGAGCGCTCCTGCCACCAGAGTAGCCGCCGCAAACCAGGCGAGCCGGGCGCGGCGCTCGGCAGGCGCGTAGAGCCACGGCGCGAGGGCGGCGAGGAGAGCCAGCGTCCCGTAGAGGTAGTGCAGTCGGTGCGGCGCTCGATGATGGTCGGAGAGAAGCAGGAGCCCGACGCCGACCTGCGCCACGAGCAGCGTCTGGGCGAGCGCGAGCATGTGCGTCACGAGGCCGCGCGGCTCGCGCCGGCGGTAGTACGCGATCCCTGCGAGGACTGCGGCGCCCCAGGTCGCGGCGAGCACGAGGAATGCGACGATGCGATGTGTCGTTAGCATCGGCGCCGAACGCTACAGGGAGGATTCAACTGTGATCGAGGAAGGCACGCCGGCCCCCGACTTCGAGCTGACGACCGACAGCGGCGCCACCGTGTCGCTCTCGTCGTTGCGCGGCAAGCCGGTCGTTCTCTACTTCTATCCGAAGGACGACACGCCCGGCTGCACGAAGCAGGCGTGCGGCATCCGCGATGTCTATGGGGAGTTCGAGCGCGCAGGAGCGGTCGTGCTCGGCGTCTCCCCGGACGACGAGGGTTCCCATGTGAAGTTCAAGCGGAAGTACGACCTGCCGTTCACTCTGCTCTCCGACACAGACCATAGGGTCGCCGAGCAGTACGGTGTCTGGGGCGAGAAGTCGTTCGCCGGTCGGAAGTACATGGGTGTCAGCCGATCGACGTTCGTCATCGGCGAGGACGGCACGGTGAAGAAGGTGCTGCACGATGTGAAGCCGGCCACGCACGCGGACGACGTCCTGGCGGCGCTCGGCGGCTGACGAAGATTGAGCCGTTCGAGGGACGCTACCCCCCTCGATCGAGTAGTTGTCAGATTGGGCGCCGGGGCGGACGATTCGTCGCAAGGTCCCGCGGCATGCGACTTCTCCTTCACGACCCGGCATACACCGACGAGTTCGCGGCGTTCCTCCAGAGCGTCGGACAGCGGCCGGTCGTGAGCGGTCCCGATCACGTCGAGATCGGCAACATCGAGGCGGACGAGCTCGAGGTGTACATCCGCGTGTGGCGGGTGCTCTATCCGGACGCAGAGGTCGAGTTCGTTCTCTGAACGTCGTGACCAAGGGCGGGCGGCTCGCGTGGGCCGCCACCGCGCCGCCGCACCCTTAGTCACTACGTACGCCCTAGACGGAGCAGAAGGTCAAAAGCTTCCCTCCGTGTTCAGGCGTCAGGCGGAACCGGAATGACCGGACACTCGAACAGCTTGACGACGCCGAGATCGCTCGCGCCGCCGGCGCCTGGATCGCTGAGTGCGGCCTGCACTTCGGCAGCGCTGTCGAGATTGCCGCTGCCGTTGCCGTCATGCGCCGCAACGGTGGCCGCGTAGTTCGTGTTGAAGGCAAGCGCGTGGACCTGCCAGCGACCGCCGCGGAAGCCGGGATCACCCGGCGCCGCCGTTGCCACGTTCGGCTGCAGATCGCCGAACGAATAGATCGTCTGGAAGCTCGAAAGCGGTGCGCCGGTATTCGAGAGGTCGGTTGGTGTGCCGACGGTTCGGTACAAGATCCCGTTCACGTAGATGGCCGGCTCCGTTACACCGCCCGATCCAGCGGCGGCAACGGATGCCAAGGCCAGTACGGCGACGGCACCCATGGCAAACGCAAGCAGCATTCTTCTCATTCGGGATCCTCCTGTGAGATCGCTAGGACCTCGGCAGTCTTCCCCCGTGGTGCTTGCGCTCGGGTTACGCCGGTCTGAACAGAATCTAAAATGAGCTGGGGCCCGATTGGGCTCCTGCCGCTCAGGGCTCCTATCGAGGCGAGCGCGCGGCCTCGTGGAGGTCGGGCGCCTCCTCGTGCCGCGCGGGCGCGTCGAACCAGCGGTAGATCGGCAGCCTCGCGGACTCCGGCTCGGCCTGCTCCCGCGGTTCCACGATCTCGGCAGCAGCGGCGCGCCTCGCCTCTTCCTCGGCAGCGGCCCGCTGCGCCTCTTCAGCAGCGCGCCTCGCCTCTTCCTCGGCAGCGGCCCGCTGCGCCTCTTCAGCAGCGCGCCTCGCCTGCTCCTCGGCAGCGCCACGCATCGCCTGCTCCTCGGCAGCGGCACGCACCGCCTCCTCCTCGGCGGCGACCCTGGCCTGCTCCTCGACGGCGCGTCTCGCCTCCTCATCAGCGGCGCGCCTCGCCAGCTCCTCGGCAGCGCGCCTCGCCTCCTCATCAGCGGCGCGCCTCGCCAGCTCCTCGGCGGCGCGCTTCGCTTCCTCGGCGGCGACCCGCCTCGCCTCTTCCTCGGCAGCCCGCTTCGCTTCCTCGGCGGCGACCCGCCTCGCCTCTTCCTCGGCGGCCCGCTTCGCTTCCTCGGCAGCGACCCGCCTCGCCTCCTCCTCGGCAGCCCGCCTCGCCTCCTCCTCGGCAGCGCGCCTCGCCACCTCCTCAGCAGCGCGCCGCGCTTCCTCGGCAGCGACCCGCCTCGCCACCTCCTCGGCAGCGCGCCTGGCTCGCTCCTCCGCAGCCCGCCTGGCTCGCTCCTCAGCAGCCCGTCTCGCTTCCTCCTCGGCAGCGCGCTTCGCCTCCTCTACCGCTCGCTTCGCCTCGGCGGCTCTCTTCGCCTCCTCGGCAGCGGCCCGCCTCGCCTGCTCCTCGGCCCGCCTCGACTGCTCCTCGGCGGCGAGCTGTGCCCGCGCTTGCGCTTCCTCAGCGTCGATCATGTAGCGCTCGATGAGGCTCTTCCGATCCTCGGTGAGACTCTTGTCCTCGCGCGCGGACAAGCGTTTCCACGCCTTTGCGGCCATGCCACGAGTGTTACAGGGAAGACCGCCCTTCGCCAAAGCGGGCGACGGGGATTTGGCTGGACCTTCGGCTGTTTGCCGCCGCTCCCCCGATGAACGCGCCGGCGTAGAAACGCGTCCTATCGTGGGTAGACCGGCCCAAACAGGTTGGCGGTATCGAAGCGGCTAGTACATCCGGCCGTAAGTTCAGTGGTTTATCCGGCGAGTGGCTCGGCGTTCGTGGCAAGGACGCAGGGAGCCCCGATAGTTCAACTATCGGGGCGACCGAGGACGCGGCCACGGGCGG